>Ga0209929_1000018_pt1 | contig 59612 bp, 78 predicted proteins | sample SalPon2_C_H2O_MG_2_FD_185731 | JGI IMG/M metagenome (GOLD analysis project Ga0209929, IMG submission 185731) | Salt pond water microbial communities from South San Francisco under conditions of wetland restoration - Salt Pond MetaG SF2_C_H2O_MG... ... | reverse complement strand
CTAACGGATTAATAGCTGCTCGAACGCCTGCTTTTCCCGTCATCTTTGCAACATCCGTAATAACATCTGGCGCGACTGCTGCGACGGGGACCGCGGCTGCCGCTCCTTGCAAAAACTTACGACGGCTTGGGTCAGCAAGTGTGTCCTCGGCAATATCTTTTGTAGCACCTGTTGGAGTTAGTATGTCCATAAGAACTGCTTTAGCAGGCTGCTTTGCCGCGGCACCCATGCCGATCATTCCAACAGGAAATAAAGTTTCTACGCCGGCTTCTATCGCGGCTGCTTTTCTCTCATCCGTAGGAAGCTCTGTATCAAAGGCCCTGCCTGACGCGGCCATGCCCCGCATTATACCTTGTGCAGGGTCTATTGCGGATAGAACCTCCATGGCACTTTTGCCCATGCGTCTAAATTCTGGGGGAATATAATAGGCAATACCTTCGGCCATAATTACACCAAAGGCGGTAAGACCGCCGGCTGTATCGCGTCAGGAACCACTGGATCATACTCACTCGGAACATACGCTTGGTACGATTGAGTGCCCATAGGCGTCAAAGGCAACGAACCGACGCCCTGAGCTAAGTCCGTAACCCCCGTGGCAGCAACCGGCGCAGTGCTTACATAAGGGTTGTAGGCTCCCGGCTGTCCAGAAGAAAACTGAGCAACATACGCCGCCTGCGCATCTGCCTCTTTCTGCGCCCTAACCGCGGCTTCTCGCTCGGCTAATTGTTCCTTCGTCATACGCAGGCCCGGATGAAATCCATAGAAGTCGTATAAGCCGCTGACGCTATAGTCCTCCAACGGGGCTAAATACTGCATGGGGTCCGCGCCAATATCAAAAAGAGACTCTTGCCGCGCTATATTTTGAAAATAATTTATATTACCCCTCGGGTCAAAATTTTCGCCCTCTATCGGACCCTGTGGCAAAAACTCCCTAAACGGCGCTTGTAGAAGACTATATGTTCCACCGGGGCCCTCCTTTACAAAAGGAACACCCACAACTTGCGACCTTTCGTCAATATATCGGTCCCCATCGCTGTACTGAACGTTGTGCCTAATGTTTCCATACGAGTCCATAAGTTGATAATGCCCCGGACCGACTTTTGTATATCCAGATTTATACGTAGGCGTGAATTCAAAAATGTCCTTTTCAAACTCACGAAGAGGCTCGACCAACTGACCAACCTCTGACGGATCAACGCCGTAATAGGCAAGCTGACGTACCGCAGTAGCCGGGTCGTCAAAATCAATAAACTTATTAAGGACTTCGCCTGTTTCTCGGTTTTTCACACCTAAAAGTACACGGTCTTTCTTATCCCGTATCAAAAGCAAATTGTCCGTCGCCGCCAAAGGTCTATAGCGCGACTTCGACATCATTCCCCCCTTTTCAGGGTCATATATGTTGCTCGTCAGGATCGCGCCTTGCGTTCCATAATCCCCCGCACCCGTGGCGCCTAACGCATAATTGGCATTGTATAACGCCTCCATCGGGTTTTCGCTCAAAAGAATTTTACTAAAATCGCGCAATTCATTGCGTCCCTGACTGTCTGACATATACCGAAGGTGCGACTTGGAGTCCAAAACGCTCAAACCTGTTATGTTCGACAATGTTTGAGCATCTGGCCGAACAGACTGAATGTACTCTTGCTGACTAATTTCCCCATTCTGAAACTTCGTTTGCGCGTCCATAGCTTTCAACATATATTCGCGCTTCGCGTCTAAACTGGCTTTTTGAGGGTCCGCATCGTAAATGTCGACTTTAGCGGCGCTTTCCGCCATACGATCTCTTTGAGTAATAGCCTTTCCGCCCTTGTACTCTACGATTTGATCTAAATATTTCTCAGGATTTTTTTCGTAAAATTCCTGTAGGGTCATGCCGGGAGGCAAAAAGCTCTTAAAACCAGAGTAAGGATCAGTGGCCGCATCAAGCCTATTCTTTAAATCCATCGCACTTAGCTTTTCCGCTGCCGACGGACCGCCATCACCTTTGGACATTTCTTTTGCCATTTCCTTGGCGCGCTCTCTGGACTCCGCAGTGCGCTTCTCGTAATCGGCAATCTCGGCAGAACTGTAGTTTTTCTCCCGATTTTCTTTTGAGCTAAACCCCATCGCTACGTCTTTAGCAAAGTCTTTAGCCTCATTTTTAACCTTATCTACAAAATCAGAAAACTTGCCGTATTGCGGAATACCGCCGGGACCCGGAGTACCCATGCCACCCAAACTTTTCAGCAACTCCGCCTCGTCAGGCCGTATGTAAGCAAGCTCATGCGGCTGACCATAAATGCTTGTCTCCATCGGAACCGTAGCCAAAGACATCAGGCCCCCGCCATTCCTAAACGCTTGAACCTGTTTCGGCATATCGCTGCGCATCATAGCAAACTTCCTATTCCTTGTCCTTGTGAAATCATACCAGAGATTGGGTCGTTGGGAAACAGTGCAGCATACCTAGACCTTGCCGCAGCCTGCGGTGAAGGTGGGGGTGTCTGAGGGACAGGCGCAGGAACTGCGGCAGGTCTAGGCTGCGCCACAGGCGGGCTGGTGGGAAGCGCCCGCAGTGATGCTTCGTCGTTGGGGTTTGGCACGGGGGCCGTGGGCGTTGGAGCGGGTTCCTCGGTAACCGTTTCCTCTTCAAGGCCCACTGGCTCAAAGTCTTGTTCTGGGAACAACAAGGCTCGTAGTGCAATGGCATCGCGTTTAGTAATTTGATTTACACCAATGTCTGTAAGCAACTGACCCATGGTTCTTTTCGCTGCTTCGGCTTGTCTTTTATTTTGTATTTCTAAAAGCATTGGGCCAAACTTTTTGGGGTCATTCATCAAGGCTTGCATTGTCTTAGCGATTGCCATTTCAGGCGCGGTTAACAAAAGGCTTTGTGCGCTTTCAGAACCGGCTTCCGCGGCAATCATACCACCACCAATGCCACCACCTGTCGTGCCCATGCCTATTTTATTAAGCATGTTATTAATGGTTTCTTGACCTTTTTGACCAAGAGTAGCACCTAAAATCTTTACTTGAAGTAACTTAGCCTGCGTAGGCTTTTTAAAGATTACTTCTTCTATGTTACCATTTTGAAAAGCTTCCTCTACGTTAATCATTTCTTTTAAATATTGCCGAACGAGTTTTGAATCCTCTTCAGAAATAACGTCGTTCTTTTTCATCCAATTCATTAACGTATTGTTGGAATCTTTTATGTTTGGCGGCTTTATGAATAATGCATCAAACACGCGCTGCGGACTCATTGCAGCACCTTCGTTACCCCCACGCATCAAAGCGTAGTTCATAATCGCACTGCGCAACCCGTCTTTCGCATCAGAAACAGAAAACTCTTCTCCGGTTTCTCCATCTAGAATTGTAGTTCTTGGTTTAGAGGTTACCTTCACATCGCCGTTGCGCAAAATGCGTACTTTTTGCTGATTGTCGATGGTGTTCAACAACATGTTTAAGCCATTGAAAGGGTTTTTGTCCGACATGATTTGAGCTACAAACTTTTGCGGAGTTTCGCCACCCATATCTGCCGCTAAACTTAATGCACGGTATGTTGGGTTTTCTGCAAAAAACTTTTTCGGGTCAATGGATGACAACGCACTTTGTGCCGTTTCAACACTTTTCATGTGCTTTGCAATATTTGGAAAGGTTTCCAATATTTTTTGGTCCGCAGGGTTTTCTAAAAACTCTGCATATTTTTTAGGATCAACTACCGTTATTACTTTATTTGGGTCCCTTGGATCAGTTTTTTTGACCGAAATCTTTTCCATGGTATAACGGTAAGCATTTTCTAAAGCTTGGTTTAAATTGCCCGAGTAATCTTGAGCCGCGCTGTCAGAAAGGCCCATTTCGTCTTTAACGAACTTGTTAACCATTTCTGCTTCATTCATTCTACGAACAACAGCATCACTGTTACCGCCAAACATATAGGATAATGCGTTTTCCGGCGTTATTTTAGCTCGACCTAGCGTGTCTGTGGCGTTCAAGTCTCCAATAAATGTGCGTTCTGTCAAATCTCGTCTTGCCAAAGTAAAGGCACGAGCTTGGTTATATGCAACGCTGTCTGAGTCCTGACTAATTAGGTCTTGCAATATTGCATTAGAAAGTCGATCTAATTTATTTGCAGTAGAACTTGTGCCACGCTTACCTAAACCAGTTCTAAGATTTGCGGAAGCATCAAGAAGCAAGGATCGCATTTCGAATAACCGAGCAGCCGTCATCGGATTTTCCATGTCTGACGGATCAATGGAACCCGCGCGGAAGGCTTCATCTGCGGCATCTCTGTTTTTTACAACTTCGAGATTGGCAAGACGATCTATGGCTGTTGCAAGATTACGTGCGCCTTGGTTGTCATCAAATTCACGATTGGATGCGCGTTGACGTAAGCTGCTTGCTTGGTCACGTAAATACTGAAGACGCTCTTCAAAACCAAGCTCCGACGCTCTTTCTTCGTAAGTTGCAAGCAAGCGTTCGTCCGAAGAGCCTCTGATTTTATCTTGAGCGTCCTGATATGCTTTAAAGGCTTTATTCATTTCCGGTGAAATTGGAGCCGTAGCATTTGCAGCATCCGCGGAATCAATAGGTGATCCGTCTAAGTTTCTACCGAAGTAACGGAAAATAGTCGTTAAATCCTTACGCAAATCCTTTGGGGCATTTTGCCAAAAACTTGCTATCCCTGTATCTGACGCAAATTTCAAACCGCCTTGACTTGCGGGTAGGTCAAAAATTGAAATCGTGTTTGGTAAATCTACTAAGTCACCATCTGCATTTCTAAACTCTGTTATTTCAAAGTTAGAAACTCCGTCCCAGAAATCTTTTTCAAGTCTGCCGCTATCTGATACAAAATCAGCAAGCCTTTTATAGAGAAGCTCACTAACGTTATATTTTTCTAACTTTTTGGCATCGCCCTTTGTTACCTTTTCCAAAGCGTTGTAAAGGTTATCAATACGACGGGTCATGTCACCCATAAGTGTTTCTTCAAACAACTGCTTAGATAATATTGCAGAAGCCTTAACCAAAGTGGGGTCGCCGCTATTTGCAAATTCTACGATTTTTTGTTTGGACGCCTGTATCCAAGCTTGTTTACCTTTATCCGACGCGACGGACAATTCATTAAGGGTACGCTGTACTGTGTCGTCGATCTTTGACAAAGCAGGACCGATTGGACTTTCTGCTTCGATAGCAGCTAAAGACACACTGCGCGGTTCTATAACACCTTGTTCTATTAAGGCGGCTTCGGCCAAAAGAACGTTGTTTAAAACTTCTAGTTCGTTTGTGTCTACTTCGCCCGAAGTTTGCTCAAGCGCACCTAAAATACGACGAATAGCCTCTTCTTCTTTGGCCGTTGTTACTGCGCCTTCTTTACCTGTGTAGTATTTTCTGACCGCATCTACGATAGGCCGTGATGCACGAGCGCCAACTCTTAAAGACCCTTCCACGGCAGGTCCGGGAAGCGCGGCCCCTGTTAATTCAAACAAAAAGCGTGTGCCTTCTGAACCGGGTGCCGCCATTTCAGCACCGTAAGCACCGCCTGCCGCACCAAAGCCAGAAACTAAATCTAAGCCTACCGTAAGGAAAGGATGTTTGTTGGCATATTCCCGAGCCGCGGGCAAAGCATTTTCAAAGGCGGACAAAACGCGCATACCAACAGGTCCCTTAGAGGGGTCCGTCAAACGTCGCTCAATTATACTACGGCCCTGCGCCGCATTCTGCGCCATATCAAAATACTTTGGCGACAGGTTAGCAGATTTAGCTGTAAGCAAAAACGAGTTGCCGTAATTTTTCCAATTGCCTTTGTTTACATTGACAAAGTTTTCTAAAAACTGAGAAGCGCCCAACCAGTTTTTATCCGTAGTCCACCGAAAGGGCTGCGATAAGGCCGAAGGGTTTATACTCAAACCCAAGGTTTCACCAAAGTTTTGATGCGCTTGCAACGACGGACTGATCGCCTTACGCGGACCAAAGCCTGCCTCTGACACTTCTTCTCCGACATAAGCACCAATCATGGAACCAAGTAAGGTGCCACCTGTATATACACCCAAACGAGCCAAGGCTCCCTGCGGTGAGGTTACGGGTATTTTGGTCGCAAGTTGTTTTGCCCCTTTTGCACCAAGAAGTAGCCCTTCCATCATGCCAATACCCGTAGGCAGCTTTCTGGCAAACTCTTCGCTTAGAGCTTCCATACCCGGCGCAGTCCGGCGGCTTGGATCATATTTTCCGTAGTCTTCAACATTAGATAAAAGGGAAAATACGGCCTCTGGGTTGCTAAAGTAACGTTGACGATCCTCAACACTCATGTCTCTAAAATCAGAAGACTGGTCTAAAAACTTTGCGGTTCCGCTTTTTAAATCGTCGTAAGTGAACTGATACTCTTCGGGTATCATTGACGACGCTCTTGTGACCAAAGCGTTTGCTAGGTTTTCAGCACCAAAAGTTTGAAGAGCTTCATTGAAGCTGTCTTCAGTAAACTGGACTTGAATGCCACCTTGCGTTGCTTCTCCGAGGGTAGGTCCAAACTCTTCTGCCATTACTGTTGGTCCCCTTGGTTTGTTGGCGGCACTGTTAAGCCTTCTAAAAACTCTACCGCACTTTGCGTAGTGCTTTCATCCAAAGGTCTAGACAATGCGCCTGTAGGCGTTTTTGCAAAGGCTCGTTGGAAAGCCAACACTTCATTTAACATTGGAACAATACGCAACATATTTGCTCTGGCGGCTTGTACTTGTTTTTCGCTAAATAACGAAGCATCGCCACCCGCTTCTGGTACTTTTGACGCTTCCTGCTCAAGAGCCAATGCTAATTGACTTGCAAGTGTTGATAGCGAGGCCCGAGCATCGGAATCTGTTTTGAAGAATAGTCCGCCGGGTTCTAACTTTTCGGTTTCAAGCATTATCTTTTCTTGAACCATTTTAAGAACGCGATCATCGGACTCATTCACAATTGTTTGAAGCATCTTGTTAGCAAGTGATTGCAAATCGGTGTTGGCCTGACTTAGGTTTTGCCCTTCCGGACCAGACCCTTGTCCAACACCAATTTCTTCTCCAAACTCCGCAAAAGTCTTACCAACTGCGGTTGGAACACGCGAAATACCAATGGCCTTTGGATAATCAATGTCTGGTTTAAACAAAGTTGTTTTGGCTTGCGTAAATACAGGCGAGTTCAGATCAACTTTTCCGTTTTGCATAATTACTGGAATGATTTTAGTCAAATCTACTTCGGTTGGTGTAGTGATAACTGCCGCTGCCTCATCAACCGCAGGTGCTGCCACAATATCGCCTGTCTCAGAAGAAGCAGGTGCCGCACCTTTTACAACCTGATTATAGAAGCTTGGGTCACCCTTTTTGATTGCTTCTACAATACGCGGTGCTAATTCTGGGGCTTGCCCTGATACATAGGCTCCTAACTCCTTGTCCCAAACTTCCCTTGGCTTGATGTAGTTCAAGATGGTCTGTTCAAACTGTGTTTTGTTATCACCAAGTGTGCCGTTTGCATACGCATTTAGTCGCGCAGGGTCCGTGATATATTTAAGTAGAGCCGTGTCTGACTTGCTTCCCAAGGACACCGCGTTTGCCGCAGCCTCTTCAAGAGCAAGAGAACCAAGCTTGTACTGTGTATCCAAACCTAGTCTTGCAGTTTCGATCATAATGCGATCTTCAGTGAAGGCGTTATTAATCATGTTCTGCGCCAAGGCCGCAGCGCGTTGTTTTGCGTTCTCGTCGCCTTGGAACTCTTGAGACATAGCCTGCAATTCTTTTTGCAACTCGGCTGTTAGTTCAGCGCGGGTAACGATGTTTTTGCTTTCCGCCAAACGGTTGAGAGCATTTTGAGAAGCAGTAAAGGCCATTGTTCTATTCTGAGCCAACATTTCAATGTTGGCCTTGTGATCCAGAAGCTCTCTATCAAACTCAAACCCTGCTTCCATCTTCTCAAGATCATGCGCCGAAGTAATGCCAAACTGTGTTTCAAACTTCTTGAGGTCCTCAATAGTTTGCAACTTAACAAGGTTCTCTTGAGCTTTAGTCCGCAACTTCAACAACTCTTTGTCGTTTGTATTCGCAGTCGCCTGTATCTGAATTTGCAACGCGTCTTTTTGATCTTGTAGGCTTTGCTGGAAGGTTTGATTGTCTTCACGCGCAAGTGCGGCGGCGTCAATCTCTGTCTTCTGCATCTCTACTTTCAACGCGTTGTTCACGTTGTTTAACTCGCGTTGCAACGCGATACGATCATTTTGTAGTCGCGTCTGCGCTTCAATATCATTTGCTTGTCTTGCCGCTGCCGCATCCAATTCAATACGTTTCAAGCCTGCGTTCAGTTCAGCCTGCTGTCCTGCCAACCGTGTTGAGTAACCAAACTTAGTTTCGTCACGTTGCTGATTGTATTCAAAATCTCTGGCCATCTTGGTTAACTCACCCGACAGCCTCACGCCTTCTAATGCGATAGCACCTTTACGGGCGCGTTCTGATTCAAGTTGACGCTCGGCACTCTCAAGCGCACTCAAATCCATAGCGCGTTGGTCTTGTTTTTGTGCGTCTTTAACCTGTTGGAATTGCGCTGCCCGCGCACCGATAGTTGGGAACAACTGAGTTGCTGCCGCTGCATTAGCTAGACGTTCCGCAACAGACCTACCCTCTGTAGTGCCTGCAAACTGCAATCCCGCTTGCGCAATGTCAAAAAGCATTTGCGCTTGCGTTAAGTTCTTTTGTTCCTGCAACTGTGCCGCTCGTTCTTCAGGGCTGCCAAGAATTTCACGTCTGATCTGTTGAGCTTCTTGGTAATAAGGTGAGATTGAAAGTGGTGCCGCACTTGGACCCGCAGGCGGTGTCCCGTCTGAGAAGTTGCGGACCATTACAGGCCCGCCTTGGTTAAAATTTGCGGGTGGAGTGTTGCCCGCCCCCATTGCCATGAGTTCGCCTACGCCTTGGCCCATGGCCTCGTTTTCGGACATGTCAACCCCGGCAACAAGTTGCTGCATCAATTCCCCTATGCCGCTGTCGATAGCGCCTTCTTCCGTCATCATTATAGTCGGCTGAACCATAGCCAAAACACTTTCTGGTGTCTTGTTCGCGTCTTCCTCACCAACGTAGCCCGCAAGCTCCGCGTACCGCGATTCCAGAGGCTTCTCGTTACCGCGTAATGCGTCAATCATGCTTTTTGGGTCTTCCGCCGCGTCAATATCCGCAAAAATAGCTTGCGCCGCTTCCATCCCAATTTGCTCACCTTGCGCCATAGCTTGGTTTTCGTAATCCTGCACCATCTGTGCTTGCCGTGGATCAACTCCAGCAGGCATGCCCGCGGGCGCTTCAGGCTGCATTAAAAACTCTTGTCCACGCGCAACCGCTTCCATGTCCATCATTTCAGCGGGTCCGCCGCTTTGACGAAACAAAGGACGGTTCATAACAGGTCCGCCACCCATGTAACGCTCTGCCATTTCTGGATCAATCTTACGCTGAACGTATTCAGGTAACGCTTTAAATCCTTTGTTCATTATAAAATCCCCGCTGATTTAGCGCCAGAAGCTGCGGCCAATCCTGAAATGCCCAAGCCAACCGCTGTTTGGAACGGTGAAACTTGCGGCGCAGACGAAGCCGTAAGAGTTGATTGAGAAGTTGGTATGCCCGCATAAATATCCGACAAGAAGCCATACTGCTGATATGGATATTGCTGTGCTTGAACGTTCGTGAGCCGCGTTGCGTCAAGAACGGCTTGATCGACACCGCGTTGAATGTTGCCCGCTTGAAGCGCGGCAGCAATTTGGTTCTGACGGATATTTTGCCCGATTTCCCCAATACCCGCTTGTTGAACGCCCAGTTGACCCATGGTGGTTCCAAACTGACCGTATTGAGCGGCCAACGAGCCAAGGCCCTGACCCAACGCCATTTGGTTTTGAGCGAGTTCTCCAAGCTGACGAACATCCGCCTGACCTAACTGACCATATTGAAGCCCTAAGTTGCTCATCAACTGAGCTTCTTGTAAGCGACGGGCCATCGATGCATCGTAGCCCGTTTGCCGCAATTGACCCGAAGTGCGGCCCATTTGTTCCATCGCATTACGCATTAGCTCTTGTTCTGCAACGGCTTGGCGAGAACCGCCAAAAGCGCCCGCGCCGCGGGCCTGTGCCCTAATTCCTTGCTGCTGAAGCCCCGCCTGACGGGCAATATCCGCCATAGACTGCTGAACAACTTGTTCCTCAAACGGGTTAAACGCGCCAATACCCGCTGCGGTCTGCGCCGCCGCTTGCTGATAAGTATAAGGCACAGCACGTTGTGCCGCAGACAGCATTGCCGCTTGGTTAATTAAATTTTGAGAAGCCCCGGTCGTTGTTTCGGCCTGACGTAAAGCGGGCATTGCGGCACCCGTCAAAATGTTTTGACCGCCTTGGATAGCCGCCTCTCCAGCTTGAAGGAAGGGCTGATATGCGCCAATTCCGGTTTGTGCGGCGGCAACGGCAGATTGTTCTGCGCCCGTTAGTCCAGCAATTTGATACGCCAATTCGGGCGGCACACCCTGACCGATTTGATCTTTTATAAACTTCTGTACGTCACCTAAAAGACCAAGACGATAAGCTTCAATTGCAGGGTCTTGCCGACTTATCTGTACGACGGTTTCCTGATTCGGGGTCGTTGTAGCCATTACGTTACCGCTCCTCCTTCAAAGGCCCGCATTAAATCGTACATTTTACGGAAACCCTGTTGGCGATCACCATTGCCCGCGCCGCGAACGGCTCTTGCCGTCATTACAAATTCTCCATCGGATAACATTGCGGGAATGTCGTCAGAAATTTCTGTCCCGGGGCCTTGTATTTGACCCGTGCGCCGCGGAAAGTCCTCCATTGTCATGTTTCTCTGACCTTGACGATTCATTATTGGACCACCAGTTGCCGCGGCAACAACAGGTTCTTCAGAAACAAATTGAGCAGGCATAATAGGTTCAACATAAGGCGTGTAAATCGGATTGCCTTGCGCATCAACACCATAAAGAGGAGCGGGCCGCATACCAGTGACGTTAGGGTCATATCCCGGCAGAACGACGGGCGCGGGAGGAACGTAAGTAGAAACTCCGCCACCGCTCGGCACCATTGTGCCGGTTTGCGTAGCGCCCCCACCAATTGTGCCAGACGGCACTAGGGCAGAGTAGGTTCGTGAAGGCTCAATGGGCCGTTTATATTCGCCTTGGCTTGGAGAATATGACGCATCTAGTATCTGTGAAGCAGGGAAGAAAGTCTGACTTGGGCGGACATACCTTGCCGCTGAAGCAGACCCAGAAGTGGGAACTCCCACAGAATATTTTTCTGGGCTTTCTTCTAAACGTCTTTCAGAGGTGTCGGTTACATCCGTGCCGTAGGCCGATAAATCTACGGGTTCCGCGGGTATTTCATCAAAGGCACCACCTGCTGTTCCCGCCGCTAACGCAGCAAGACCGTAAGGCAACGCACTTTTCAAAAACGAGCCTGCGGTAGAGGCTTTCGCTGCCGCCGCCGGCGCACCTTCCATCCCCAAATATTTTGAAACAAAGTCTGGCTTTAATCCGGTTTCTTTACTTATTTCACCAATACGACGTAATTCATCGACCTTAGTTGTTGCGGCAGGAGGAGTAACCGTTGGGTCAGTGGTGCCCGCATCACTAATATTTGACGTGCTCAAACGCATCGACGGAGTGCCTTCTGCGGGCAATCCTAATAAATCGCGCGCACCCGGTCTGAAGGTAGTGGGCAAACTTCCCGACAACCCCTCTTTAAACCCTGTCATAAATCCGGGCCCACCTTCGCCCATCGATTGAACGCCTTTGAAAACACCCGACCCGACGCCTACAAGTACCCCCGCAGTAGCCGCACTTTTTAAAGCTTCGCCTACACTTTCGCCTTGGATCAAGCCGCCAATACCCGCGCCTAAAGCAGCGGTGCCCGCAGTTCCGAGAGCGGCACCCACACCCGGTAGGAAATAATTAATCGCCAACGGCACAATAATTTTAGCCGCTTTTTTGAAAACTTTCTTAATGCCTTTTACAAGCTTCTTTAGGAAAAACTCACGCTGCCCCGTCATCGGGTTAATGGAGTTGCGATCAGAACCAACCACATATGCTTCGGGGTCCGCGCCCTCTGCTGCAATTGCTTCTTTAATTTGACCAACTAACTCTGGGTTGTTTTCCGCAACTTCACGTGGAACCATTACTTCTTTTTCAGACGCGTGGACCACGAAGTTGTCACCTTCACGCCCCATCCGAGCCATGCGGTCAGCGACTTCCTTCATTGAGTTAATGCCGCCTGCGCGGCCAAACATCAGGACGTTATCGTCAACCTCATCCAGATTAGATGTGAAAAAGGAGCCAAGGCCCCCTTCTGGCATTGTAATCGTTTCGTACTGTTGCGCAGCGGCCATTATGCTTCTCCTGAAATGGCTTCTGGGGCAGTGACTGTTATAGAGGTACTGCGTTTCTCTGCGCCGGTCCACGATTCGCCACAATCTGGGCAATTACCATCAGGGTAACTCGCAACCTCTGCGGGGGTGTCAACTGCGTTATCACAGTTTACACAATGCACTGTATCAGAACTTGTCGAAGGTTTCCACCTTGAACCATTAGGCATAGTAATAATTGTATCTGTCATGTCGTTGTCACCGTTACTGTTCCTACAGAGGCCGTAGAGGACAGTCCTCCCAAATAAGTTCGATAAGCTAAAACTATCTTAACAAAGCCGTCCTCTTGAAACAAGGTTCCCGGTTCAAGTCCTGTTTCTGAGGAAGGTAAGTCAGTCAGCACTAATTTAGTGTTACGGCCCTCACCCGGGTTATTTTGTTGATTGATAAAAAGAGAAAAAGCCCTTGTTAATTCTGCAAAGTACCTTTGCTCGTAGCTTTCTGGGGGAATTGGAAAGAAAGGCGGCGTAACGTTTCTTGACATCAGCGACGCCCATCTGGTCTTAGATCATAACGTAGCGATCCAAGCCTCCAAACAACGCCAACGTCATCCGAATCTACGCGTACCGTAAATTGTCGGCCCCGTAAACGAAGGTGAACCTGTTCTGTTGAACTTTCTACGTTGCTTACCGAAGACTTTGAATAAGTGCCCCCAACAGAATTTTTTATCTCTGTTGTAATGTCCACATTTGGTGTTTCTGCGGTAGAGTCTCTAAAGCCAACATCGGGCAATAACCTACGGATAAAGGTAAAGTTTTCCCCATCTTGAATGTCTATAGGGCTAGACTTGATGTACGCGGAAATTGCAGATGCAGGAGAAGTAGAGCCGTCGTCAAAACCTTCTTCATGGTTATAAAGATAATAGTCGCTTGAAGCCGCGATTGGACGTGTGAAAATACCACGATCAACCCAAGCCGTGCGGTCTAACGTTCCATAATACCAGACTTTTTCAAGGTAATTATAAACGACATAACGATCATTAGTTGCACTTTCAGAGGAAGGATAAAACCACCATACTTCAGAGTTTTCCGCATTTAAACCTGCAAATATTTTTTCCGCCTGCAACTCATTTAAGTCATTAAAAACATAATCTTTAACACTACAGGGCAAACGTGTAACCGTGCCGCCATACGCATAAAACTCAGAGGAGCCCATCCACAAAATATTGTCATCCACGGCAACCGCAGCCTTTGGACCAATAATTGTAATGTTTTGCGAAATAAGGTTAACGCCATATGTGAAGGGCGGACCTAAATATTGCATGGCGTACAAAGAAGTATCCGTAAAAATTACGATCTGCTGTTTTGTTTTAACCGCTTGTATAATTTCAGACCCGCTACTCAAGCGTAATTCACCCGCCGTATTAAGCGCCGTGGACTGCCAATCCGTTAAAGATTCTTGATCTGAAAAACGAAGAGCAAGAGGGTCTTGTACGCCGGGGTCTGCTTCAGGGTCGCAGCCAAACGCAATAACATGCCGTTCGTCAGCCACCATTACTTGTTTACAGGTAGTCGGCGTAGTCGTTGCCCCTGTTAAATCCTGTAGCGCAACACAACGATTGTTGTTTACGCCCACGCTTGAATCCCAATAGTATATGTTTCCATCCCGCGGATTCAAAAGTAAGTCTTCGCCAAAGTTATCTTGGTTCCAAAGTCTTAAATTGTCGGTGCCCGTTACCACAACAACATCAGTGGCACTCCCCCACGTACCGCGTGACCACGTTCCAGCGCCCCAACCACTACCGTAAACAACTGTGTCGATACCTGTGTTTAATTGGTATCGCGCAACAGAGGTTACGCCACCGTCGCCTGTATCTAAATAATTAGCCACAACAGGAGTAAACACTAACTCTCCGTCTACAGTGATAGAGGAAATCGGCGTATCCGCATCTCTGGCAATGAAGGTATAAACTGTAGGCGACAAAACTTGTTCAATTTCATACTCTTGGTTTAAAACACCCTCAGTAATATTGCCGCCTAACCCATTTACACCGCTAAAAGTAACAAAATCCCCAGCAATTGCGCCATGAGGTTGGTTTACTGTTACCGTAATTGTAGAGGAACCATCCGTAGCAGAAAAATCTAAATCATCAAAAACACTCACGTCTTTTGTTGTAATGCCAACACTTCCCACGGACCCCGAAACTTCTAATCCCGTTACAGAAGCACTGGCATCTATGTCTCCGGCGATTGAAACGTCACCAACTGAACCAACAAGTTCTGGCGAGATTAACAAAACTAATGCATTGTCCCCTGTGCGGGCAAAAGCGGAACCAACGCCGCCTGTTGCCGCAACTCCAGAAAGAGTTGCAACATTGTCGTTTTTTGTTATGTCACCGACGCCCGTTGTAGCAAAAATACCGACGATAGAAACACTTATATCTTCATTTAATTCGTTAGAAAAACGTATTGGGGTAATATCGTAAAAGGCGTTTCCGTAGTTGATATAGTATTTTTTATTTGTACCCACGCCCAAGTATTGATTACGCTGAAGCGTTACCCACGGATGCAAGCTACGAGCTACACCAAGATAGGATGCAGTAGATTGCTTTAACCAGCCGCCTATTTTCTCTGGAAAACCAAATCTAAAACGTATCTTATCGCCGTCGAACCATCCGCCCTCATTAGAGTAAGACGTAATCTCTCTGTTTAGTCCCGGTTTAAATTGAAACTTTGCTAAAGGCATGGGGCGCTCCTTTTCTTTGCACAGTATACTTGAAAAACCGAAGTAAAAAAACCCTTATCGCCAACGCGGTCCTTCAAACCAAGCAACTAAACTTTTTCTTATACCCGAACTCACTGGAGTTACACGATGACGCAAATACGACGGAAAAACTAACACGCTGCCGCGGCTCCTTAATTGTTCAACGGTAGGAACGTCCGCCAACTCAAACTCAAAATTGCCATCCTCGTAATCTGTCGAGTCAGACAGTTGTACAGTTACAGACAACTTTCTGTCAAAAGGCGTATCCCGTTCAAATAAGGTATCGTGATGCCATTCATATTTGCCCTTGTTAACACCGTGATATTCTGTGTATTGAATTTCTGCAATATTTTGCACGTCAAAGCCAAAAGCCATACGATTAGCGTGTAAGACATAATCCCACAAAAAATTTCTTATTTTTTCATTACCTGTAGCCCATCGTACCTTGCTAATACGAACATTTCTTTTTACTTCAGCTTCGTTTGAGACGGTGGCAGGCACTGCGGGTAATTTTTCGCAAGTCTCTATTATTTCATCACATGTTTGAGAGGCCACATGAGCAGGCCATAGTTGCCATTGAGGTCGCATTAATAACTCCTTTATTGATTAGGGGGCAGCAACGTAATTCTTGGTTGATACCCCATTGGGTTTTTGTGTGATAAATACGGTCTTCCATCAAACTGCAAAGCAGAGTGCTTACCCTCCTCAAGCACATAATGAAAAAATGCTTGAGCATGTTCTTTACCCGCATACTTTTCTCTCCAGTGAACAACCTCAGTGCCAAGGTAAACCAACGCGTCCCCTTCTTCTAATTCTACAGCAACTTTAGCAGAGTCTCGCACGACATGGTTTTCTTGATCTTCTTTGCTGGGTTTAAAAACATAAAAGTACCAATTCTCTGTTTTTTTCAAACATATAGTCACGCTTATTTCACAAGCGGGACGATCTTGATGCATTTTTAAATCGTCACCATGAGCATATAGTCGCGCATACGAATAGGTCGGTATTACCGGCTGATGAACAACTTCTTCTACATCATGTTGATAAAATTCCATGTATTCGTCCAACAAAGGCGTGTCTGGAAAGGATAAAGAGTTAGGACACATGTGGTCGGAGTACCGAAAGCCGCTGTCTCGCATCCACTGTAAGTAGGCATAAACGTCCGCACAATTTTTTTCATTAAAAAAGTTGCGTACAACTACAAAACCTTTTTCTTGTAACTCTTTATTCATCTATTCTTATCCTTTGCCGTGCAGCGCGAAAAAAAGTTGCGTATGCATTTTGCATTTTTGCGCCGATTTTGTACTTAACCGTAGAATGATTGACAAAATCCCTCGGCGTGAATGCACTAACTTTGTACGAAAGCTTGTTTCGTTTAAACGGTATTATTTGAGCAATTGGGGTATTTATCGGCACTTTTCCTTCAAAGTTTGATTTTATAAAAAAAGGAAAATTAATTTCATTAAAATAAGTGTCGGTGTCCACAATAGCCGGTAAAACTTGAACGGGTATGTCCGGGCGATGCAAAGGAGCAACGATCAAACAACTATACCCCGGAGTAGTTTTTATGCACCAAGGTGACTTTAGCTTTGCAATGCCTCCGTCAGAGGTCTGCCCCACGACATTTTTGCCGTATACGCTATTTGTTAATTGCGCTTTATCGTGCACATCTACGGTAAAATATTTTAACATAGAGTGTTCTTCTTGTATTGTTCCCGTTGGTGGCGATTTGACTAAAATTTCCCCTTTAAAAACGGCAAACTCCATCCACAGGGGAATGCAAAACCCTGTTGTCATGCTGTCAATTACTGGAAGACACCAATGTATGGATGATGTGGACAAACCCAATTCATCCTTTGGCTTTACTTTCATGGTTTTAGGACACACCTTAACCATAGGTAATGGATGAGGAACAGCATTTAACAGGCCCTCGTCCATAATTTTAAAATCAACAATAGATTCTTGTTTACTAAATAATCTCAAAACCCACCTGTGTGCGCCTTTAGATTATTCCCCTAACATTGTTTCCACCCAAGACGGCAATTCTGGCCATAATATATTATCTGGCCATCCCGCCGTCGTAGGTAAATCCAAAAGCGACTGTCTATATGTAGTTAACTGCGTTTGCTGCCCTTCTGTCAAGTCTGCCCACCATAATGGGTTTGACGCTATAGGGTCTACATACGTTCGCAACAATGCGTTACGGTGGTTTCGTTCTGAAGCCGCGACTTCTTCCGAAGTAGGCGGAACATAAGCTTGAAGCTCGTTATCGTTTAGTAAACGATTATACAATGGCGCGACTTCAATTGCGGAGCTGGTGCCGTCAGGGGTGCATGAAAACCATATCCACCCGTATTCGGGGTGATTTATTTCGCAATCAATAACAAATAAATCAGGGCCAACATATCGTGGGTTACGATACTCTATAGTGCTTCCGTCTATTTTTGCCATTACGAAATCCTAACCCAAAGTGATGCGCTGGAGGGTGAAGTTAATGCGCTTGACATGGCTCTCCATGTTCCCGTGGTGGGAGAAGGACCTGTGTTACAAATACTTGGAGTGTTTGCAGATAATTTTACAGACGCGCCCTGCAAACTTGCGGCGGGCTGTGTTGAACCCGCTGGTGTAGCCGAACTCGGTGACGCAAAAGTATATGAATCCACGTCCCCGTAAGTAACGCTTATGCCGGGGCCGGGAGGACCGGGAGGACCTGTCGGTCCGGTAGGGCCCGTAGGGCCAGTTGAGCCAGTTGGGCCAGTTGGGCCAGCAGGACCGGGAGGACCCGCAGAACCAGCCGGTCCGGTAGGGCCCGTAGGACCAGTGGGACCCGTAGGACCAGTAGGCCCCACCACGGCGGCGTTAGCAATCGTTCCCTTTCTAATGGCTCCCGCGGTAACGTCATATACCGCAATTAAATCGGTGCTTTCAAAAGAAGTTTCTGTCGTCAGACCGTTTATGTCTAAGTCTAAAGTGCGATCCGCGGCTAAAGTGCCGCCACCGGACAAACCCGTACCCGCAATAATTTGTGTTGCAGAAGCCGCGCCTCCGATATTTGAAAGAGCCGTAGAGGCACTATCAACATCCGAAAGATTATTTGCACCAAGAAGAGCATCCGTTGCAACAAAAGTAGACGTTACATCAACAACATTTGCTGCCGCTCCGCCGCCATCGGTGTAGACAATCGCACTTTTACCCGTTGTAATCGTAACATTGTCTCCCGAGCCTTGGCTTAAAATTACGCTTTGTGCCGTAGTGTTTTTTACAAAAAACACGCGTTCCAAGTCATTAGGTTGAATTGTAACCGTGTTTGTGCCGCTGGGTGTTCCGCTAAACAAAAGTACGGCATACTGTGTATCTGACAACACCCCGTCTGTTGTAGACAGAGTATGCGTTGTCCCACTTAACGTAATTGTACCAACTCCACTTGTAAGTCTATCGACTATCTGGAGGTTCGTATTTGTTGTGGTGCCCCACGTACCGGACTGCTCGCCCGTTCCGATAAGTTCAATACCAGTATTTGCAAAGGTGCTCATTTTAACCTCTAAGCCGCTATTTCAACCCAAGTGATTTCTTGGTCAGGTTCGATTTCAGTATAACTTGTTCCGGGGTTTGGTTCAACATTACTATAACTCGTACCCGGAGCAGGCGTGATTTCCGTAAAACTTGTGCCCGGAGCAGGAATAATGGGCGCGTATGCCGTACCCGGAGCAGGAATAATATTGCCCCAAACAATAACGCTGCCCACAACGCCTGTAGCCTCTAAGCCCGTGACATTAACAGTCGCAGACGCATTTACCGTTACGCTGCCCACATTGCCTGTGGCTTCCAAACCAGTGACTGGAACGTTTGCGTCAGCTTCAACGGTTACAGTGCCAACGGCTCCCGTGGCCTCCAACCCTGTTACAGAAACAACAGCACTTCCTGTTACGGATACATCACCAACAGCCCCTGTAGCCTCAAGACCCGTGACATTAACAATAGCATCAGCTACGACAGTTACGTCACCAACAGCCCCTGTGCCAGCAACGCCAGTAGGAGATACAACAGCCTCCCCAATTACGGTCGCCGTTCCAACACCACCCGTTGCTTCTAAGCCAGTAGGAGATACAACAGCAGATGCCGCGACAGTAACGCTGCCTACACCACCAGTCGCCTCTAATCCTGTGACGGGTACATTGGCATCAGCTTCAACCGTAACGCTGCCCACGGCTCCCGTGCCAGCGACACCCGTTACTTCAACAACAACGTTTGGATCAACACCACTATCCGCAAGTGGTGCGGAGGCTAATGGTGTAAAGCCAAGCATGTGTTATGACTTCCAGTAAGTGCGGCCTGAAGTAATAGTGCTGTTGATGCGCGTCATGTCTTTGCCGCCATCTGTGTACTTGCTATCTAGCACTTCCATCTCCAAGTGCATGACCATGTTGCCGACCTGCTTTTTCTTTTCAGCATCGCTTTCATGTTCCATCTTCATGCTATTTTGGATGTTTTCTACCTGATCGCACATATGTAGTAGCTTTAGGTAATCACGGTCTAATTCATTTACAGCCATATTTAGGTTCCTTCTAACTCAGCTATACGCGCCTCAAGCGCATCACATTTTGCCGACAGTTCTTGTACGGCCTTCACAAGAATAGGATATGAACGAACATAATCCGCCTCTAACTTTTCTGGGTTTGACCAATTCACCAAACGTGTGCGCGAAGAAGATGAATGATCTAACTCAACATCGTGCAACTCTTGAGCAATAAACCCAATATCTGTCTTTGCACCCAACGATCCATCACGGCGGTTCCAAGTGAACTGCACTGGACGCATGTCGTTGATGAAGTCTAGGCCATAGCTAATATCTGCAATCGCAGTCTTGTCGCGCTCGTCTGATAGACTGCTTATAGTCTGAACATTACAACGCAGTGATGTAATATTATTATCGCCAAGCGTAATTTCGTTTGTTGCGGTTGCACCACTAGGCATGGCTTCATTGCCAACGCAGGTAACATTAGAACCTGTTGTCAATGCGTTTGTTGTAGAACCGCCTTGGGAATACCCTGCGTTATATCCTAGAAAAGTGTTGTTGGCTCCAGTGTTGACGCTGCGACCTGCATATGCTCCAAAAGCTGAATTATCATCACCTGAAGTTAAGCTATAGAGAGCTTCATTTCCTAAAGCAGCCGCATATGCCGCTGATGTTAAGCTGTAAAGACTTCTATAACCGCTACCTACGTTGTAAGTTCCAGTACCACCACCATACCCACTCTGATAGCCCATAAAGACATTATAATCGCCACCGTCTATGTCGTACCCAGCTTGATAACCAATGTTAATATTATAAGCTGATGTGCTAGTGCCACTCGCCATTGCTTGATAGCCAATAGAAACACTCCCTGTAGAGCTATCCGCACCCGCGCCAATGGAAACAGCGTATGATCCGGAATTTGAAAGTGTATCTGCATCCCACCCAACGAATACATTGTAATCGCCACTATAGACATTATCACCACTATCATAGCCGATTGCGACATTATAATATGGATTACTTGTGGATGATCTACTTAAAGCAAGATAGCCTACAGCTACGGATTGATAATGATTGCCATCGGTCATTGAATTCGCACCAATAGCCGTACTGTAATCACCAGAACAGTCATTCATAGCATTATAGCCAATAGCGACTTGGTAGTCTTTACTGCTTGAGTTGTAGTTCCCTGCAAAAGAACCTAAATAAGTGCCGCCTGTTAGAAAAGTGCCATAACCTGAAGCATATCCGATAGCCACAGAATTTGTATCAGTTGCGTTATAATACATAGCGGAAACGCCAATAGCGACATTGTTACTCGCTGTAGTTGAGTTGTTAGCTGCTTGATAACCAATACCTACGTTGTTATCGCCAGAGGTTGCACTGGTCAGCGCATCCCTTCCTACACCTACGTTTTGGCTGCCTCCTCCCGTCCCGCTTATTGCGTTATATCCGACTGCTACGTTAGAATTTCCCGTGCTATTATCTAAAGCATAACTTCCAATAGCGATATTTAAAGAACTTGTGGTTGTGTCAGCACCCGCTTCTCGTCCAATGGCGATATTATGAGTGCCAGAGGTTACGCTTTCACCCGCTTGCCTTCCTACTGCAACATTATTATCGCCTGAAAAACTGCTGCTAGTTAATGCTTGATAACCAACTGCTACGTTGTCACTACCTGTACTACCACCATCAAGAGCGGTAGCACCAACCGCAACATTAGAACTTCCTGTAGTCAAAATCTGTCCCGCATTATGACCAACTAATGTATTTGTGGAACCTGAACTAACCAACTGCCCTGCGGAATAACCAACTGCAACGTTAAAATTTATAGCATTTTGAGAAGTTAGTGCCTGATAACCAACAGCAACATTGTAACTGCCAGTAGTTTCTCCATCAAGGGCAAGACCACCAACTGCAACGTTAAAATCGCCTGTCGTTATTGCATTCCCTGCGTCCCCTCCAATACCAATATTTTGATTACCACCGCCCTCAAGAGATGCCAAAGCACCTTCTCCTATAGGAATATTATCTAACGATCCAGTTGCTGGATCATCAGGCCAAGCACTCTGCCAAGTCATAACATCATTTGACGCAGCCGTGATAAATACAACCGCGCTGCCAGACAAATTAAGCAATGAGCCTGTGGAGCTTTCAGTCAGTGTGCGTGAAAGCGTTGTGCCTGAAGCGGTATATGTACCTGTGCCAATTTCCCAAGCGTCACCATCTTCTATGGTATAACGAACAACATCTCCATCAGACACGCCGCCATCCGCAAACGACTGATAGCCTGTCTCAGCAGACCCAAGCGTTATCGTGCCTGTGCCAGTGGTTGCCGTAGCGACCTTAACTCTGTTGGCTAATATGACCATATTTAAGCAATTCTGATAATCGCGTTAGTCGCATCCGCTGTAGGGAACACAATCTGGAAGTCTCCAGATGTCGAAGATTTATCGGAACCAAAGTCCAAAACAACAACGGTGTCTGTGGTGCTAGACCCACCACCTGTTGTGGTGTTGTAAATCAACGCTCCACGCGCAGTGATTGTCGCAGATGTAAACGTTAAATCACCGAAGTCCGTTAGCGCAGTAGTTCCCGAAGTCGTAGGAGTTACGTTGGTCAACGTACCACCGCCCGCGGAATACGAACCAGAGGCACCTACTTCATCGGTTGCCGTGTAATCCGTGGTTGCTGCCGTGAAAGACGCATTGTTATCATAAAGAGCCAACTTAAAAGTGTGTCCAGTTGACGCTGTAAAGTCGTGTTTCGCTTGAAGCAGTTCCTGCTTAAACGAGGTACACATAAAGTTTCCAGTAAAGGCCATTTAAAGTCTCCTTATAAGTTCAGCCAGTTCGGGATGTCCCGCATCATTAAGTGCATTATACACTGTTGTGCGGTCGCTGCGAATAGCCTGTCTCATATAATATGCAACAAGCGTTTCAATGTGCTTTTGAAAAGCACGAGCTTGGTCCCGTATGCCGGGGTGGGCATCATCGGAAACCGAAATAATTTTCTCCACGCATTGCTGCGCAAGTTCTTCAGGTGTAAAACCCCTGTTCTCTGTTGTGCGAACCCCAACAACAGGTACATCGTTTTGAACATCTAAACCAAACTGAAACATTATTGTTTAGCCCTTATAACTTTACCCGTGCGGTATTCGTCCGTTGTTTCTTTGGCTTCGCCCAACATTTTCAACGGCATCATACTTTCTTGAAATCGTTTATCATAATATTGCATCATGTCCTGCTCGCCTTTCATAAATAGATAAGCTTCTACCAAGGCACCGTACAATAAAGTTAATTCAGCGTTCTCACTCAACCATGTCGTACCGCCGTCCGCTCCCGCCGTCAGACTGGTAGGACGATAAAAATAATGAAGTTCCGCAGTATACGTCGTATCAGGAGTAGGAGCTAAGAAAAAATTATCGACGTCGAACTGAGCATAATATCGGGGCGCCCCCGTCGTAGTAGCGTCTGGAGTGTAAGTTTGCAGAAAACTTGGGTCTTTAAACTCCACGAAAAACTTGTCTCCGTCTGCTCCCGCTAAACTTAATGAAAAAGGCGCAAGAAAATCGCTTGGACACGCTAGATATTTGTTTGATGCTGTCGTGGTCGCTGTCGCATTTTTTCGAAACAAGCTTAATTGAGCCATTTTCAAAATACGCTCTTCCGACAAACGAATAAATAAGGACAAATTATTTACAAACGTCGTTTCGTCGTTTTCGGTGTAATCTTGAATGGCTTGCTTTAATTGCGCGTATGTAAAACTCATGTTGTCACCACCGTAACTCCACCTACTTGACCAAAGCCTTGCGGTGATCTCAAATTTGGGTTCTCAACTGTTGGAACGCCAACATATACCGACATAGTTGCCTTAACATCCGGTCTTGCATCTTTTAAAGCCTGCGCGTCTATAACCTTTCGAAACGGCCCTAACTGAGGCTGCTTTGGCTCGTATTCATCACGCCCAACTAATGCTCCGGTCCACTCCTTGCGCATGTCTTTATACCGATACCGAAAACCGGATCGGTCAGAAATCGCAAAAGCGTGTTTACCGGTTGCAAACTTTGGCATTAGGTTGTCCTAAAGTATTCGTACTGAGGCACGACGTTAAATGATGCACGATCACGGTCTTCCGCCATCGCACGTTCAAACTCTTCTTCGTAAACAGCCTTCAAAAGCTGTATGCGTTGCGGCGCACGTTTCATAGCAATGTAATACGCCAATCCTGCCGCCAAGCACGGGTAAAACCTAAAGGGCATATCCAACGTATTGGTCTGTGCGTCCGCGTCGTCCATACGAGTCAAAGCATCGTAGTAAATTACGTCCGTACTATTTTCAGGGACAGGCCATACTTTCAGATTTGGTGTAATCTGACGATCCAAGAAAAACTGAGAAGGGCGACCCTGCGTGGTTTTGTTTGGTATAGACAAGTACGAATCCCGACTGATCCGATCCAGCGCATAATCCGTATTACTTCTACGAACAACGACAGACAGGATGTCAATTACGTCCGCACCAACGTCGTAATCACCATCACCCTGAGTAAGGGTGACAGTGCGCTGTTTTATCGTCCACTGATTCAGCCCACGGTTGGCCCACTCTGCAAGCATCAGATTCATTGAACGCTTTGCAGTCTTCAGGTCATACCCTGTACGGACTTCTAAGCCACAACGCTCAAAAGCCTCTTCAATGTACTCCGCTACATCAAGCTCAAAATCTTTGCTTCCAGAAGTTGTCATCGCTTACTTCTTTTTCTTTACCGCGCCACCAGAACGCATCTTCTTCAACATACCGCCGCCGCGCATCTTCTTAACCATGCCGCCGCCACGCATCTTCTTCATGGGTCCGCCACGCATCTTTTTCTTAGGTTTCATCGCCATCGATTAGTCTCCTATAAAGGGTTTCTCTTTGCGCAAAGATAGTCTCTACATCATAATCTTTAGCATATTCTTCATAATATCCCAAGGCTTTGAGTTGTTGCGAAGACTTATACACCTTAGACAACCTTTGTATGAAAATCATAGCATACTCGTCCGAAACAAGCTGCTCAAAAGTCGCTTCGTCTAAATAATCGTTTTCATCGTCGTGAGGATGAAAACCCATGAGCCAAACATCACGATCAATAAAGAACCCACGAGATATAGCCTCATTCATCTGCTCTAGGTAATTGTGAAAGGCATCAGGGTCTTTTTTGTAAGCCAAATCAACTACAATAACGAGATCAAAGGCATCATCAAACTGCGAAATCGTGCTGTACACGGTCTGAAAGTTGTTTTCATACTTGTACAAAACCGCAACACTACTCTCCGCCCAAGCTTTTTTGGCATAAGGACATGGCGGCAAATTGTTAAAATACGGATTAGGCTTTTGCAAAGTATGCGCAGACCACGCAAGAATTTCGGTGTATATGTCTTTCTCTAAGTCTGGTTTATACGCAACTGCACTCATTAGCTTACAGAACCCTTTGTACGTTTACGCCGACCTGACAAAACCTTACCACAGCCTCGCGCTATGACCCCTTGGGCGTTTTCTTTCGGGGTCGGCCTCTTGGCTTTTTGCTTTTCGATTGCGCCGCCGAGGGCTTTGAATTGGACTTCCGCGGCTTTGGTGTTTTTGACGAAGGTTTTGCCTTTTGCGCCTTCTCGCTTCTTTTTACGGGCTGTGGCGGCTCTTTCGGACTTGGAAAGACTATTCGCTTTAGACCTTGGAAGGCATCTGTCAGGATTCTTTTTATCCTTTGAAGTGCCGCACTTACCTTTAATTTTACCATCGGTTCCTATCCTTACCCAGTCTTGGTCCCGCCATTTTTTAAGCTCGCCCACTTTTCTTCCCCTTTGCACCCTTCGCGTAGTTAGGGTCCTTGCAGTATTTAGAGGCCGCCATGTTGGCATAAGCCGACGGATACGTGTCAAAGGTACGCTCGGCCCAAGCCTTACCCGCAGGACAAATTTTGCTACCCTTACTTTTCTTGGACGCGCCTTTACCTTTGCGTGAATAAGCCATTATCTTGCCAACCCTATAATTGCTTCCATTAAAGTTTCACTGTTCATCAAACCAGCTACGACCAAAGCACCCACAATCATCCACTTTGCCTGAAACAAAGTAACTTTTACTTCTTTCATGTCTCTTTGAAGCGTATCCACGCTTTTCACAAGATGATCCTGTTGGGTCTGAAACTTTACCAATTCCAACTCCAAATCATGAACACTTTTATCAGCCATTAGCATTTCCACCGCTTTCTCGCTTGTCTTAGGCGTGAATTGGGGTCTTTTGCAGCCTTTGGAAACTTCTTCATCTGTCCCGCAGAACGTGCGCAATATGACTTACGACGTTTTGCGTCCTTGCTGCCCTTCTTAACCTTGCCTGTTACAGCCGTTTGTAGTTTAGAACTTGGGTTTTTCTTGCGATACTCTTTTACACCCTTTTCCGTCATACCCGCGCCAGACTTAGTCTTGCGGTAATTAGCCCCTTTGCCAGAGGTGGTACGACGTATTGGTTCTTCTTTTTTCGCCATCTTACTTCTGTATAAACACAGTTAGTGTGATATTTGCAGGTAAAGTGGCATACAAACCATTGTAGAACAGTATTCCATCTCCGGGTAGTTCCATGCCAAACAAGCCTTGAGTTTTTTCGTCAATTTCTAAAACTTCCGATCCAGACGAGGCCGATGCGTTATCGTAAATAGTTACATCACCAGATGCACCGGAAGCGTGATTTATTAGAAAACCCATCAATCGACCACGTCCAGTTGCAAAAGAACCTGTCGTGTGTCTGTGTACTGCTACTACCTCATTCCCTGCCATGATTTTACCTAACTATAGAATATTGTCATCGCAGTGACGTTAGTGGCCGTTCCAATGTGGATGTCATCTGTAAACAAAATTCCTTCATCAGGAATGTTTACAGAGTGAGAATCCGTAGCCAAAAAGTCTATGTCTAGAACTGTTGCGCCGCCATTACCATCAGTCAGGGTAAGACGACCCGCGCCCGCTCCTGTCAAAACCTGAATCTGACGCAATCTAGCGCGACCAACAGAGGCCGCACCAGTACCCGTCAGACGTTTGGCTTTTACGTCTGAATTAGCCATCAGCTATCCTTTTTCTTTGCAGGACGGCCACGCTTTTTCACAGGCTTTTCTTCCCACGCCTCATTTACATCAGGCGTAGAAGGATCGTCTGCTTTAAGTGTGCCGTCTAAGTTTCGTGCGCGAACCCTCTTTCGAGGGTTCATCATGTGTAGCTTACCCATGCATCACCTATGAAACGGCTGCACTAAATGGAGTTGCTTCTGTTCCTGTTGCTGCTTGATTAATAAGTACGCGAAACTTACCAGACGCAACATCTTGAAGCTCGACCTGTCCACCTAGAATGCCACCAGTTGTAGAGCCATCTAGAGTAATTGTGTCTGAGTCTGCTGCTGTTTCAAAGATAGATGCTGTGGCATCGCTATCATTAGCAACTACTGCAACGCCAGACATTGTGTCGTCGGCACTTGCAACTTGAATAATATAATCATTTGATGTCACAGTTGTTTGGACAAAGAAACGATATGTATTTCCAGTTCCTGTTGCTGCTGGAAGAGTTACGGTAGCACCTGAAGCAATGTTTAGGTTCATTGTGCGACCAGCATGTGACGCTGCTGTCAAAGTAACGTCTGCTGCCACAGAAACGAGAGAATCTGATCCGCTAATAAAGCCAGCAGTAGATGTCACTGGGCCTGAGAATGTAGTTGAAGCCATATTAATACCCCTTGCACAAGGTTTTGCCTAGCAGTCTGTGCAACGTCAGGTGGGGCGGAATCCTGTCTGCAAGGCTAATGTTGCCCCAACAGCAGAATAACACATCTTTTAAAAAAAGAAAGGGCCGCGTAAGCGACCCTTCCCAAAGATTGTAAACAGATTACGCTGCGCCCGGAGTACCGAACACTGAACGCCAATCTGAAACACCGAAGCTGTAACGCTCACGCGCTTTAAAGCGCATGTTGCCTGTATCAAAATCGCCTTCCATGGCAGTTTTGATTGGCGCACGGTTGAAGTACTTAAACCCGTTAGGCGCGTCTGTCTTGATGAAGAACGCGTCTGTATCCGTTAGGAAGTGGTTTACAACAGCACCTTCTGGCAACATGCCCATTGAGCGCATTGCGTTGGTGTCGTTGTCCGCTGTTCCCGGACGTAGGTTTGAGTTAAGCACACGCTCTGCGATAAACTGAAGTTCTTTTGGAATGATTAGTTTCATACCGCGAACCGCAATTTTCAGACCACGCTCGTCTGTGTAACCAGCAATGTCGATCAACGCTTGCTCAAGAGATGTCTCGTTGAGGTCTGCCGCTGTCGCCAAGATGTTTGTCTGGTTGCCTGACAAGCTTGGGTGTGCGTTTGAACAAAGCGCCGCACCGTCACCGATAGCATTCGCACCTGTGTTGAACGCGTTGTTCAAGATAGATGCCGCTTTGATCTGCTTTGTTTGCGCCATAGAACGCGCTAGAGCTTTCGTATAACGAGATGCCAAGCGGTCATATAGGTTATCCTCAATCGCTTCTTCAGTGATAGAGAATGCCAAAGCAACAGTTTCGTGAGTGTAACGAGCAGTGTATGTCTCTTGTGCATCGTCAAAACTGATGGCTCCGCCTTCAGATTTTGTTGGTGCTGTCGAGAAGCCACCGAGCATCACTTCTTCTTCGAATGCACGGTCAGATGACTCTTCTTCAAAGATTTCAGCATGCTCGTTTTCGTAACGATCATATTCCAGTCCAAACAACGCGTTCAGGCCGGGTTCTAGCTCTTTAGCTAGTTGTGCGCGTGAAATAGCCATATTCTACGCTCTCCTTATACGCCTGTTGAGGTCGCTGTGGTTTGAGAATCAAACCGCGACGTAGTTGCGTTGAAATGAGCGTTGATACGAACGATCAAAGGAATACCAGCGGCTGTGTAGTCGCTGTTCGCCTCGTCGTCCATGATGCCTACAATACGCAGCGGCAAGGTTGCCGTTGTTGCGATTGAAGATACGCTCAATGCTGAGTTCGAACTGCCGTTGTCAGTTGAACCAGTACGTGCTGATGTACCCAAAGATGCGTTAGCAAAAACAGCCGCTTGAGCAGTGGCGCGATCTGTAAGAGTCGCGTCAGATGCTACTTTAAACAACTGGTTTGGGTTATCGGCAACGAATGCCTTAACAGGGTGGTTAGTGTCAACGCTGACTGATCCAGAACCGGGCCAGTAATTAATCCATACTGGTTTTTTTGATACTGAGTCAACGTACTCAACGCCCATCAGAACACCAAGAGCAGGAGTAGTACCCCCACTTGTCGCACCTGCATAATCAATAACACCATCTGCTGTTGGTGTTACCAGACCATACTGGTAAATTGCGTTGGTGTTGTCAGAAGCGATCTCATACTGGGTTACACCAGTTGAGTTTACACCGTTTCCAACAAGCCCGATAGGACGAAGACCATAGGCAGTGTTTGCATTTGCCATTTTAGTTTTCTCCTAGTGGGGCGACCCTAATTTCTACGAGGGCCACCGAAGGTTACACGAGATTGACGGTCAGCTTTGCTAATCGTCATGGTTGAATGTGCATTCTCACGCATCATGTCGTAATCGACCGCTTCCATCTGATCCTGAGTCTTTCCTTGGAAATAATCAGTTCTTTCGGCAATAGTCTCTTCCGGAATCCGTGCGAGAATCAATCCGCCTACTCCAAAAACACCTTCATATTTACCTGATTCAACTACCGGGGCCTCAAAATCAGGATATTCGTCCTTACGGACCAATTCCCAACCTTCGCGCATCTTGGCGCTGATGTTCTTAGTATCGTCAAAACCACGCGTTTCCGAGCGAATCCAACGATGCTTAAAACCATCCGGTGCAGGCGGTGCATCTAGCATTGACGGGGGTGCCCACGGCTTTCGTTGTGCCGTTTTTTCCCTTGTTTGGTTAGCGCGAGCAGTACGCGTGATTGGTCCTGTTTTTTCTTCAGTCATCTTGCTTACTCCTTCACGTATTTCGCATATTCTTCTAGCGGCACACCCAATTTTTTCGCTATTGCGACTTGGCTAGGGGTGAGTCTAACCTTTTTCCCACTGCTGCGCCCAGAGTTTGATCTTGATACACCAGCAACCGTCTGAGCGGGCCGTTTGTTGGCGCTTTTTGCGTTACCCCCGAAGGTATCGGAGATGCGGCGATCAAGTTCAGTATAATACTCATCGCTCTGCGGGTCAAACCCTTCGTCTTCGACAAGTTTTTTGTGTATACCAAAAGCTGCAAATGTCTTTGCTTCGTCTTGGCCAAACCACTCATTGCGTTGCGCCCAATCTTCCGCTTTCGGATCAGGACGACGCACCTGTTGCTGTTGCTGTGGTGCATATTGCTGCTGCTGTGGTTGATTTCGTTGCTGCTCCGCCTGTTGTTTTTGGCGCTCTTGAGCAATTTTAGCCTGATTTGCCCGCTCCGATTCAGAAGCAAGAGCAATCATCTTCTTATTGGCTTCTACCGCAGCCGCAGTGTCGCCAATCTCCATAGCACGAGCTAACTCTTTTTCAGTTTGCTCCATTTGAGTCTGCACACGATTGCTGTACTCAGCAACATAATTGCTATCTAGGGCACTAAATCTTTGCTTTAGTTGCGTGGCCTCGCTTTGAACCTGCTTTGCGTAGTTCAAAGCCTCTTGCTCACGCCGCTCCGCTTCGCGCATCTTCTTGGTAAGACGATCAATGCGCTTTTGTGTGGAGTTTTCGGCCTTCTGGAACTGATCCTCGGACTCTTCTTCGACAACTTCTACGTCAGATTCCTGAGAATCCACCTCAATTTCCATGTCCATTTCTAATTGTTCTTCCTGCTCTGCCATAATTCACTCCTAGTAATGCAAAACGTCTTCTGGATCGTTAATACGAGCCAAAATCTCATCGTCATTCAAGATTCGAACCTCACCACCGTCGATGTTAAAGCGTGAACCTGAATATCTAGCGAACATCACCCAATCTTTTTCCTCGCACCAAGCTCCGGAAGGGAATTTTTCGCTATCTTTGTAGGCCAAAGGACCAACTTTAAGCACATAACCCACCTGAGTGGACACCTGTGCCTGTTCTACAACAGTGTCGGGCATATATAGACCCTTCTCTGTCTTACCCTTACCACGGTAAGGAAGCACAAGTATCCGCCAACCAGTCGGATTAGGCATTCTATCAAGGAGAGAACCACCAATGTTTTCAGGATTTAAAACTTTTGGGGCTTCATATGCTTCGGAAAGGCTTGCTACCGCTTCTTTCACTCCGCTCAAGTCAATTTTAGTGTCAGTCAACGCTGCGCTCCTGTTTATCTAGCAGGCTCTTGAGTTCCTGTTCCACGCGATTCAGACCTTCAAGAAAGCCTATAAGCTCGCGATAATGCTCCATAGACTTGACGTTGCCATATTCCATGTGGTCAACAACGCCCTGCCTGTTCTCTTTTATAATGCGAAAAACGGCTTCCGCAATATATATCTCATCCATTCGTATATTTTCCCACGTTATCTTACACCATCAGTATAGGAACGTTTGGGAATATATGCAAAGGTATATTAGATCATCAGTTCAAAATGTGGTGCATCGATGAATGGCCGACGGTTCTGTGATCGACGAGTGTCGATGTAGTCGTTCATAGCTGACTCCATGTCGCCATCCCACTGTGCAATATTTGGGATGGTCCACGCGGCACCCCAACGGATAGGTACGTCGCAAGCACGGGCACCTTCGGCCATTGCATCCGCGATTTCGTCATACAAATTCAACTCCCAACGGCCACCATCCACATAGGCCATTAAATCGACAGCAATACCGTCTAAATGCTTACTTTTCATGGTCTGGCTCGCGCCTTTTGCCACCAAAGCACGTTGCTCTTCGATGGTTCTAAGTCCGCAAATCACTGAAAAGTCCTGTTTTGTCACCGAAATAGCGTGCTTAACAACCGCAACCATGCGTTCGTCCACGCCCTCAAGTTTTTCTACTGATCGTTTTCCTAGTTTGTATGGCATTATTTCATGCTCCCTTTCATATCTAACATGCCTTCATGGTCACGAGTAATGTATTTTATTTCGTTTTCAATCAACGCCACACGTTGTTGTAGTGCAGTTATTGCACCAATAGTCATTGCCAAGCCTTCGTGGTCATCCCACAATTCGTCTATTTCATCCCAGATATATTCAATCTCCATAAAAGCATCTTTTACATCACGCTTGAGATTGACGTTATCTTCGATAGCCATCTTAGAACTTAGCTGACTGACGGTTTCTTCTAAATCTGCAATGGTTGCCGCTTGCTGCGCTGTCCACCAAATAAAGCCACCAATTTGCAAAATGATGACTCCAATTATAGTTATGGGCAGCTTTACGTTTTCCATTAGGCAACCTTTTTCACATATTTAGAGACTGCTCTGTTGCCAAACCAGAATGACATGATCGCAGCAAACAAACCCGCAGTAGCTTCGTCCCAAATGATACTTAAAGCAACACCCACGTCTTTTCCGCTATTCATAATAGCAATCACTGCTGTCACTTTAATGGCAACGAAAAGAGCAAAAAAACAATAGGTGATAACAGGGCGGACAGAGCCTCTGAGGGCATTGATAAAACCGCCTGCGTCAATGCTGTCATGTTTATACAACCCCTCTGTTTCTTTTATCTCAGCTTCCTTATCCATGATGTTGAGCTTCAATTCCGCTCGTCGAGACATCATGTCCATTTCCATTTTCATGCGTTCTAAACTGTGCTTATGCTCCTGCCCGGCCTTAAAGTAATTAAGCACCTCTGGCAAAAACGAAGTGCCAAAGCCCAGAACACTCCCCAGTAACGTGGTAATCATACCAAAACACTCCCGTATAAGGTCATTTCTACCCCAAGAATGACTTCAAGAAGCTTTACAACGATGTAAGTAAGAAACTCCTCACCGGTTGTCATAGCTCTCTTCTTTACTAATCGTAGTGGAAGTTGGCGTGTGCTTCACAGTTGTCTTAGACTCCTTGCCCATCCAGATGCCGAAACACCCTGTTAAAGCCCCCATACAAACGGATACAAGCCCAGATTGCGCCACCGACGGATCAGGCAAAGACATAAACCAATGCACCGCTTGATATGTTAAAACAGTAACCGCCAACATCATCAAACGCGGTAGTATTTTCCAGTCGTCAAGAATCGTGTGAGCCATCCATAAGCCTTTCCGCTACCCTTTTATGCGTCGTGATTATAACAACTTTTCCATTTTTGTATACACACCACACATTTGGCTTAATTTCGACTAACTCCAAAGCAATGGACGGCTTGTCCGGCATTCTTCACCATAACCTCTGCTTTAACCTTTTCTTTGTTACAGTGCGCCTCTGTTCCGTACACACCAAGCTGATAGTATTGAAACTGCCCGTCTATAAAACTTAGCCATACCAAAATCCACATCACCAGCGGCCCCTAGCCTTGCCAACAATCCAAACGGCAATTACTAAAATCATCCCGCCCATAGCGAAACACAAAAGACCTACGCCCCAATTTATCAAATTATCTATAAATTCTTGCTTGCGATACGCCGCCTCTTTGCGAATACGCCTCTGCTCCGCTTCTATTCTAAGAACCTCATCCCATGCCGATGGCCCATATACGAAAGAAATATGATCCTTAATTTCTTTTCGCATCATCTCCATTTTGCGCTTTTGGTTCCAAAGCAAGATTGCGGTTTCTTCATCAGAACCTTTGAAGGTTTTCTCCCACCAAGGCGGGTTTTTCTGACGTTCTTCTAATCTATTGAAATCGGAAAAGGCTTGGCCCCACGTTGCAATCGTGTTGCCCATTTCTTGGATGTCTTTACCCGTAGAAATAGCTGCCTTTAGCGTTTTAAACGCGCCAGAGGCTAATGCGACACAACTAATGGGGTCCATAGCGGGTTTAGCAACCCATGTGAGAAGTGCCCTTAATCGCGGCACCCGTTCCACGAGTTTTCATCTTCTTCATCTTGTCACCCGCCATCGGGGCCGGCTTCTCTTTGCCAACCATCTCCGCTTTAGGTGCCTTGCCCGGGGTGTTTGTTACGATCTTAACTTTGGCCATTGTTACGTCCTCTTAGTTTCAAAAGTTCTCTTTGCATTGCACTGTCTATACGCGCAGCAGTCTGCTGTTCCTGACTTGCCAAGCGTTTCTCAAACTGCTCGCCACGCATCTGCTGGTTCTGAGCCTCAAGCTGCAACTTCTGTTGATCCAACTGCGAATCCGCCTGCTCGCTCTGCGCCTTGATCTGCAACTCCTGCTCCTTCAGCTTCACCAATGGGTCCGGCTGACCCGCTCCGCTGATCTGTGCCGACATCGCCTTCGCCTGCTGCATGCCCTCTGCCACAAACTGAGCCACCATCGCTTGGAACTGCATCTCCTGCTGATCCGCATCCATAGGACCCATCTGCTGCATCTGAGCCATAGCCTGCTCTTCCGCCGCTATCTTTACATGCTCCATGACATGCTTCTGCATAGCAACAGCAACCGGCGGCATACCACCAACCATCGGACTCGCACCAAACACCAAATGTGACATAATGTGCGCCTGATGGTTCTGACCCTGAAACGCGTACAACGGTATCTGATCCAACGCGTTGATGTTCTCCTGTGCAGGGTCCGTGGGCCGCGGGTCTTCTTCCGGCATCGCTTTCATAATGCGATCCGTATCAGTAACACCCAACGCCTCATACATATCCCTGAACACTTCATGCATGTTATGCATATCAGGAGCCTGTGAAGCCAACTGCAACTTAGTCTGAGCCAACGCAATCCGCTGTGCCTGACTAAATACATTCGGATTCGATACAGGAACCACGTCCACACGATCATCAAAGTCCTCGGCCATGATCGTCTGATCGTCGCCCGCGACACTATACGGATACTCCTGCGGCAAGCTCTCGCTCATCACACGAGCAAGTATCTTGAACTCCTGACGCATCGCATAGTGCAACCTCTTATGCACAGCACTCATGACCCGCGAACCCTGTTCCAACATAGCGATAGTCGTGCCAACAGCAGCTTGCTGATTGCCGTCGCCCACCTTCATGTCAGTAATGGTCGCGAACCTCTGACCCGCCTGAACCACAAACCCTAACAGGTTAAACAGTGTCTGGTCGGGTCCCTTAAAGGGCAGCGGCATGAGGCTATCTCGGATAGCCCCACCCGGCGCGTCCACGTCGCGGAACTCACCGGGCTGAAGCGGATCGTCGTCATCTCTGATACGAAGTCCTCTGGCTTTAAAGCCAGCAGGGAGATTGGACAACGTACCTGCGTCGATCAACTGCCTCAGTGCTGCCGTGGCGGTACGGGATAGACCGCCAATCGTGTGAATCAGACCCAATCCATAGAACCCAAAGCCCGGTAGGAACTTGTAATGCACGAAGTAGTTGATCTTCTTGCGTATCGGGTCGTCTTCACGATAATTCCGCCGAATAGACAATATCTGCCCGTTATCCTGCGAAATCGTCACCACATAAGGCAATTTAATGCCCGTTGGCTCGCCATTCTCGTCCATATCCTCATGACCCAACAGGTCCAGATCAACGTGGCACTCCAACAAAGTACAGTCGTAATCTATCTGTGACGGCTCAAATCCCCCAATTCGGTCCATCTCAGACGTTACTTCGTCTATATCCTGCTGCGAAGGCAATACAGGAATGTCTAAATAAAACCCGCCAACCTGCATTTTACGCAGATCGTTCAACGACATCTTCACAACCTGTGTCACATTCGGACATGTCTCCAAATCCGACGTGTCGTAAGGAACCACCAAGTTCTCAGCAGGTACGAACTTCGCCACAATGCGGCTCAAGTTCGAATCATAGTACACCTTCTTGAATGTACTGCCCGCCAACGGAAGATAAAACAACATCTGGTCCATGTCAGGCGTGTACTCTTCCATCACGTTCGTGATGTAGTAGTTCATAAACTGCTTAACACGCGCCGCCTGATCCACCTTGTCACGAGTCTCTTTGCCCAAAACAACAGTGCGAACAGGACCAGAAGCAGGCAATAACTCATTAAACGCCTGTGCCTGAAACTGTGTAGCCGCCTCGGCCAACAACGGGTGAGTCACGCCAGAGGCTCCACGGAAAGGCTGCGTCCGCTCCTCATAGGCAAACCCAAGCAACTCCAACCCGTTAGAATACGTGTCTTCCCACTCCTGACGCGACGCCTTGTTCGACTCAAACTCACTTATCAAATCACCAGATATACGAGCTAACTCCATATCAGGCAGCGTTTCCGCCAAGTTCTCTTCAAAACCACCCTCTGGCATTTCCGCCATAGGCTCAAAATCTACTACAACGTCGCCGTTCTCTTCCTCAATGATCTCTATTTCATCACCAAGGTCCGTGAGCAGCGGTTCTTGGCCAGAGTCAGGTATCTCAAGCTCTAACTCCGCCGCCATCTCACCCTCGTCAAGCTGAGATGGAACCACTAATCCCGCAATCGGTTCTCTAGCCATGCGCTACTCCAATCAATAATATGCCCGTATCCTAGCAGATTCCTCGCCTTCTTGCCAATCATCTGTTGGCAACTGCACAAAATTACCCTGTCGATACCTCATCAAAGCCTGAGTCATGCTGTCAACCAAGTCGTCATGCTCACCATTCGGAAACGCCGCAACTTCCTCAATCAACTCATCCGCAAACACCTCATCAGGTGCCCAAACCATACCTGCCTCAAACAACGGACTTACACTATGAACACGCGTAACCTTGTCGTTACCCCTACTCGGCGTGAAATTTACAACAGGTATCCCCATGTTCCGCAATTCATGCGTCAAAGGCATACCACTCGCCTTCGCCTCAATTATCACCGTGTCGGGGTCCCAAAACTGATACTCCTCTAACGCCTTCGCCTTCAACTCAGGAAACTCCCAACGACCCTTCTTACTATCCAACAATATCAAGTTAGGACCCGAACCACCCTCATTCGGATAAAACACACCCCACGTCGTAATCGCACTATAGTCAGCACTCTCTCGCTTACTAAACGCAGTATCATAACTCTGAATCACATACTCCAACTGCGGAACAGTCTCCTTCTCCCAAACACGCCACCACTCACGCTTGATAATCGCATTCTCTTCACCCGTAGGTTGCTGCTGATACTGAGCGTTCCACTTGCTCGGCGGAATAGATGCGCGGACCGCGGTCAAATCCTCAAGACTCCAGAACTCAGGCCAACACGGAGTCCCATCATCAAATATAGCCGGCAACTCCACAACTTCCCACTGATCCGCCAACGGGTCTTTAGCCATAGCCCGCAACAACTGACCCGTCATGTCCTTCTCAGACCAACGCGTCTGAACCAAAACAATACTACCACCCGGCTGTAAACGCTGTCGGGGACCCCCAGTATACCAATCCCAAGCATCATCAAAACCACTGTTGCTCATCGCAGTCTGCTCAGAATGAGGGTCATCGATAATCACCAAGTCACCACCACGACCCGCCAAGTTCGAACCAACACCAACAGCATAGTACATCCCACCACGGCTCGTGTCCCACCGACCAGAGGCTTTACTGTCCGCCGCGAGCTTTACGTCAGGGAAAACATCCTTGAACTCGTCACTGTCAATCAGGTTCTTCGTCTTCCGACCAAAGTTCACTGCAAGCTCCGTAGTGTGCGTCGCCTGAATGATTTTCATGTTAGGATTCTTGCCCATCATCCACGCCGGAAACAAGAAAGATGCGAACTCACTCTTCGTGTGCCTCGGGGCCATATTGATGATTAATCTCTTCAATTCACCACTAGCTACGCGCTCTAGTTTTTCGGCTATAATCCGATGGTGCCTACCAGATATAAAGTCTGGCCACATCGCAGACACAAAATCTAGAAAATTTTCACGGCAAGCTTCCTGTTTTTCAATCTGTGCCAGACGCAATCTAAGCTTTAATGCTCTGTCTTCTACTGAACTTGTGGTTGCATTCATGTCGGGGACCCTAAACGATTTTATGCGATATCCAACATATAATGCATATTCGTTCGTTTTTACAGATAATTATTTGCGAAAAACATGGCCCAAGCCCCCGAGTGGGCGGCGTGGGGGCCGCGCTGCGCGGGCCGCGAAACTTGGTTTCCGGCCGTTGTTTTGTGACCCGATATGCGGGGGACCCGACGCGTTGCCGGTGCATCGATGACCGCGATCCGCGGGCCAAATTTCACCGGCCATATACAATTAATTAATTGCACCGGTCCGATTAATTACATCGACAATTAATTGTAATTGCGATTTTGGGCGCAGTTATTTCCCCGCGGTTTGGGGACCAGTTCGCACGGCCGCTGCACAGTTTTAATCGGCGGCCGCGTCGCACGTTTGGGGATCGGCGGGGCGGGATCCGATGACCACGGCCCACGGTTCGCGGCGCGTGGTACGTTTGGCAGGCAGCGCGGGCGGCGGCCGCTGGCTTGTATTAAAGACAAATAAAAAGGCCCGCACGGGGCGGGCCAATCGTTGGTTTGTGTCGGTGCGTTGGTTAGCGTTGCGGCGTTATATCGAATGAATAGGTCAACGTTTCGCAAGCCAAAACGCCAAATTTCGCCGCGTCGTGATACCGCATGAATTGCGGTTCGTCGTCGCAATCAATCGGCCAACACTGGTTATATTCCCGCGTCATCCAATTGGTGAACGCGTCCAGTGCGGCGTTGTCGTCGTCATCCAACCCGCTTGGGTCATCATTGATTAAGGCGCACGCCCAATGAGCGGGCAATTGGAAATTTTCAATTTTCATATCAAAATGCCTCACTGCGGATTGCGCGGCGTTGTTCGTCGTAAAGCTTAACCCAACGTTCACAAGCTTTAACGGCCGCTGCGGGCGTTTGGGCCTTGGCATCGCTTATGCGTTCCAAAATGTCCCCGTCGTCGTAACATTCAACTAAGATATCCCAACCGTCGATTTCGTAATTGTCCAAGGCATGGCGGCGCACTGCATGTATTAGATCGCTCTCGCTGTAATTTGTCATATTTTCCTCACAAATAAAAAAGGGCGGGATTGCCCCGCCCAATTGATCGCATATTATCGCTTATCAGTCAAACCGTGCGATTTTCGCTTGGTCCAGATTGAATTGACGGTGTCGAATTGCAACGATTGCACATTCATAAATGAAACATTCAACGTCGTCGGTTTGCAATTTCACGATTGGGTGCATGAATGGATCGCCGTCGTATCCAGAGCGGTAAACGCCCGCGGGATCGATCACGCCGTTTTTGGACCACGCGTTGGATTGGAACCCGCCGCAACCATAGGCACGGTCCATCCCGTCGGCCACAAATTGCAAAAGATAGGCGGGATCGGTGATGTATTCCCGCCCATCGGCGTTGGCCGCTTCCCAAAAAAACATCGGGATAACGCCCGCCATATCGCGCCAATAATCCCGCAACGTTTCGACGTCGTCGTTTTTGGTTGGGTTCCATTGTGCGCCACATAGGCCCAAAATTATTTCCTGCGGATCGATTGCGAAAATTGGACTGCTCATGCCTTCACCTCTAACGTTGCCGTGATTGTACCGTCGCGCACCCAATCGCGGATCGTATCGCGCACGGCGTCCGCTATTTCGTCGTCGTTGGTTTGGTATTCCTCGATGTTGCTTTCGGTGATGACATCTTGAATATCTAACGCGTCGCGAACGTCGCTTTCATATTCTTTTACAAAATCCATCAACGCATCAGAATTGTCGCGCACATAATCTTTGAACGCGCCTTTCAAATAGCGTTCCATTGACGGGATCAAAAGCGCGTCGATCTGGTTGCGCATTGCATCGCGTTCCCGTTCGTAGGTTTCAGCGTTATTTTGCGCCGCTTCCAATTGGGCGGATAAGTTTTCATTTCGCGCGGTTAATTCTGCATGCGTTAGCATTGGGCCGCGTAGTTCAAGATTAGAATTTTCCATTGTTTTACCTCATAAATAGAAAAAGGGGCAGGATTACCCCGCCCCCAATAAATCGCATATTGTCCTATATGTAAAGAATTAAAACTTTAAGCGGCAATCCGCGCCCAATCGCGGTTGGATATGTTGAGCAATTGCCCGCCGCGTTCCTGCCACATGTCGACGTCGTCAATATCCGCCTTATGGGCACAAGCGGTCACTGCATTAACCAACGTCGCACGGGATAGCGGCCGCCCCTGCTCATATCCAGATTGGCCAATCGTTTGCATCAAACCGTTCAAAACGTCATTATTTTCTTTTTTCGACAATTTCAAAACGGTTCCCACACTCTCGACAATGTCCACAACCTCGTATTCACCTTCAATTACGTCGTCGGCCGCGCGGCGCATCTGGTCCAATACCGCATCAAAACTTTCACGCGACGCATAAGCGGCCGTCAAATCGCGAAGTTTTAATTCCAGTGCGCGGTTGTCAGCGTCTTTGGCCTCGTTAGACAAAAGGCCATAATCCGATTGGTCCCGTGCGCTCGTAATGTGAGAGCTGCGCGTTTTGTTTTGGGTTTGCATACCGTTCAGACATGCCAAGGTCCAGTTGATCTGATAAACAGAAACAGAACCCGCGCCAACTTCAGAGTTTTGGAAACCGATGCCATTGGCCATAAGATCACCAACGGCCGCGCCTTCCCCCGTTTGGGTTTCAGATTTAAGGCGCAAATAAAGGCGCTTGTCTGAAACGTCCGCGTTAACAACCTTCCATTGTGCATCGCTTTCCATCAATTGGGGCAAGCTTGCCTGTAACAAATTGACATTGTCGAAAGTTTTAAACTTATCAGAAACAAACGCCCGCGCCGTTCCGCTTGTTTCATCCCCGTCGAGATATGTCCGCACCATGCGGTTAACGGGTTCTTTCTGCCAACGCGCATTAATTAGGGCGTCATATTCGGCGGGATAATTGGCTTGCAAACGACGGGCCGTGCGGGTGTCGATTTCGGCGGCCTGTGCGATTTGGCCCTGCGTAAATTCGTTGATCTTTAAAACGCGCGTTGGTTCGCCCCCGTTTTGTTCAATAACCAATTGCGGATTGCCATCAACGTCAGTGACCTTGGCAAGGTTATTTGTGGACGTCAGAAAATCCGCGCTGCGGTTGTGACGTTCCTGCACGGTTTGTAGTAATTGTGAAAGTGTGCCTTTTTCGTTTTCAATGCTATGCATGTTTTTACCTCATAAATGCAAAGGGGCAGGATTACCCCGCCCCGTTTGTCTCATATTATCGCATATGATGCAATACTGAATTTTTAAAAAGTTTATTCCGCGCCAATATCGCCCGCAACATGGTGGCGCACAATTGACCGCGGCGGCAAACCAGAAACAAAACGTTTCAGTTTTTCCCCGTCGGTTTCATCTTGCGACGCGTTGGCGGTTTCATCCCACCAAATCCGACAGTTTCCCGCATCCGCATAGCATCCGCCGCGAATAGTTGGATCGGCGGCCGCGCGTTTACTCGGACCGTGCGCAGTAAATCCAACAATAAAATTGCGATTTAGGCGGGCGCACAAGGGTTCCCCGTTCCCACATTGGGCGCAAGATATATCGCGATATTCGGCAGGGCAGCGCACAATAGTTTTCCCGTGCGGCGCGGCAGTTTTGCGGCCGTGCCAAAATTCCGCGGGCACAACCAGAACAGAGGGAACGCCGTTATAAATCGACGCCGTCGCGGCAAGCGCGCTTTCTGTTGAAAAGTTTACGACGGTTTTCCCCTCTGTTAATTTTTTGCCCCAACCGAAAACATTGGGATCAAAATGCGAATATGTAAACGAAACGCCTTTGCTAGGCACCGCGTCCAATAACGCGTCAAAATATTCCCAATCAATTGATTTTGTCCCCGTCCCGCTGCAATTCATTTTGCAATCAATTGGGCAAGTCCCGTATTTGTTCTTTGTGCCCGCCCGATATGTTACAGCGATGCCTTTGGTTTTTTTAGCGCGTGAAATTTCTACTGTCTTTAGCATAACGTTTACCTCATGATATGCGATTTGTCTCATATAAATGGCAAATAAAAAACCCCGCGTCAATAGCGGGGTCAAATTTTTATCGGCGTCGCCTTTTATTCGTTCGCCTACTCAATTCCTCGTAATCCGCGCCATAAAGCAATCGCCCGATCAGATTAAATATAAACATCATCACCTCGTTTGTTAAACATATAAGCGAGTCTATGGGATCATGTGGGACATATCAAGTTAAAAACGGAATCCCAATCGAACTTTTTCTCCGATACAAAAACGGCCTCTGTTTTGAGGCCGTCCGTTTTTACATCTATCGCTTGCCGTGCATGATACAAAAATAACTTCGGCACCGACGTAGCCTTGGATTGCTGTTTAACCAATATCCAACTGCTACTGTGTTTATGCTTGGTAAGCCATGCCACCTGATGCGGGCTAAGGTTTACCGCGTTCGCTTTACAAAACTTTAGCTCGACAAAATGAAACGCGCCACGCTCATCACAAAGCATAAGATCAGGTATGCCACGCCCAACAGAGTTTTCAATTCTGGTGAGAATCAAACTCCGCGTCTTCGATCTCTGCGCTGCTGCCTTCAATTGCTGATAAAGGCCCGCTTCGGTCTTCATCTTGATTTGGGGTAATATCGATTGCGTCGCCATAGGTTGTCTTCAATTCGTTCAAAGCTTTCAAAACGTCTTCTTTGCTCATGCTGTCAATGCTGCCGTGCCTGATCTCAGATTTCGAAACATAGATATCGCCCTGCGCCATGCCTCGACGGTACTCCGCCTGAACTGCGGCAGAGTATGCCCCGTTCTCCATTGCCAGATCACGGATGCGCTGCAAATCCCTAACGTGCCGTTGATAGGTCACGCCAAACTTTGCGTCCAACTCATCCTTATACTCTTTAATCATCTTGCAAACGTGCGGGCTGATATATGGGTTTGTCATTTGCGACGCTCGGACAGGGGCAGACTTCTCAGAGTATCCTGCCCGCAATGCTGCCTCGGTTGCTGTGATTGTCCCGTCGTTGGAAACCAACTCTTTAACAAAAATTTCCTGCATGCGTGTCAGGGGGCTATTCTCATTCACCCGCTTACGGCCGCGCAACTCATCAGGGTTTTGTTTGTTATATTTCTTGGCGGTCGGTTTCTTCTTTGGTCGGATAACCAAACCTGCGTCCAAGATGTTCTTTTTCTTTGCCATGTCATGCCTCATAACTATTCAGCTATAATAACAAGAAATAACGCCTTTACTTATATAGAGCCAGAAAAAAAAAAAAAAAAAAAAAACTTCAGAGACATTTAACGCAAATTTGAATTTTCTGTCTAGTCACACACCACTTTTTGGAGCGGTGTAACCTTTGGCGTAACCCCTCAAACACCTTGTTTATATGGCCAAAACGGCCACGGTTACACGGTTACACGGGTTCCGCCATTATTTTTTAAAAAATATTTTTTTTATTTTCAGCTCTATATATATAAAGCGCGTAACTAAAAACAAAGAAAAAGCCCCGTGAACCGTGATCCGCGGCACACGAGGCGTGACTTTTAGTCCATGTGTTCTTTTACGAACTCAATCATATCGATCATGCGTCCTTCGACTTCGTCGAGGCCGACACAGATATGGCTGTCTTGGAGCCAATGGTTTAGTTCGTGGGCTTTATCTTCGGCGTCGTTGGACATCGAAACCCAGTACCATTGAGCGTCCCGTTCGTACTCCACTTCGAAGCCATACTCTCTGATCCATTTATTGATCTGAGAGCGGTTGGACGATTGGCGTTTCGGTTTACGTGCAGCATCTGGGATTGTGATGCTATCGTGTGCGAACAGTTCGTAGACCTCACGGACCCGTGCGCGACGCTTAACGCGTTTATCACGGACGCTGACGATCTCGCCTGTTCTGCCACACACGTACCGTCGGCCGCTGACCAATTGGAAGTGGTGTCCTGCGACAATTAAGAAAACGCGTCCTGCGGTACGCAGGTGTTTCTTTTCTTTGAGCCACCTAGCCAGAGTTAGGTTGCCGTCGGATTGTCGCCGTTCGTAAGTGACTCCGCAAAGCTTGAGGGCTTTAAGAACATGACGAGTGTATGTTCCGCGGACGGCTCGTTGACCGCTGACTGAACGGATCAGTCTTGCTGCTTCGCCTGACGTCATTTGCGTGATTGCGCTGATGACGGCGGGTCCACAGTAACGGTTACGGTCAGACGTAGAATTATTTATCGGATGGATTAACATGCGATACCTCACAAAAAAGAATGAACGTGACATTATCGGGGTGACCCTAGTCGGACGAGGTATTAAATTGTCAAGTAGCGTGGGGTTTATACCCTCTTGGATAGAGTAGCATAGTATGCGAAAAATCCCATACCCTACGAAGTATAGAGTATGGGACATTTGAGATACAATTGTATACGGGTGTATAGGACTATATACTAAAAGACAGGATCAACATTAGGCGTGACCTGAGATGGCTTCTTCTAGTTGACGAAGATAACCGTGTTGAAAGGGACTATCTGCGGGGTCGTTTTTAAAAGAGTGAATGGCCCATTGAACGTCGAAGTCTGGTTGATCCATCTGTTCGCAAGCTGCGGCTCTTCCTTCTTGGTATTCTTTAAATTCTGAAAGTGTCATGTTAAAACAACGGGTCTAATACGACGCCGTCCTCATCTAGTTTTTTAAGACGTTCGATTTCGTTGGCCAGTGCCGAGAGCCGTGGGTCGTGAACCCCGTGGTCCCATACGATATCGTCGAACTCTCGTTGCTTCGACTTCAATTCTTTCATGACGTCGATGAGCCGTGGGTCGTGGTTCATATATTTACTCCCTGTTGCCTTAGTTCGCTTACAAACTCTTTTAGTTCCATCCGCGCCCGCCACAGGTCGTGTTGGACGTTGGGATGGAAGTTGCGTCGGTTTGCTTCGCGTTCGTGTTTATCTACTTCGTTTTTTAGGAAACGGTATAAACCTTTTTGATAGGGGTTGAGAGCTTCATCCCCCATGGCGTTTGCTCCATTCGACGAGGTCATCATACCAGTTGGCGAGGGCGATCTTCGCTTCGTATATTGTGCGCTGCTTATCGTTCATCTTCGCGATTTCTTCTTGGATTAGTTTTCGGGCTTCTTCGGGGAGTTGATCTTGTCCCATAGTTTCTCCATTGCTTTTTCGGCTTCAGCGTTAAAGAACTCGTGTTCTGCTTTAACCTCTTCCTCTAGGTTAAACAGGACGTCTTCTAGAATGCTGATGCATGATTTAACGATTTGGTATTGATCGATTGCAGGACGGCTGATGAGAAAGTCTTCGTCGAAACAAAGGTGGGTGCCCGCTTTAAATCGGCCTTCTTCGGTTAGGCCCTGATCTGAAACGTACACTTCCATAAACTTCTCATTCATTTTCTTGGTCGTCCTCTTCTTTTCTTAGGCGGGTCGATGGGCGGAAGGTCCGCGGTTAACGCATCAGGGTTGTTGCGCTTCCATCTGGCGTTGACGCCTATGTTGTGGTTCAACTCGCGCAGGAACTCGTCGGGCTTTGTGTCGCCATCTACGATTTCTTGCAGTCTGTCGGCTACATAGAAAATGCAAATTCTATCGTCTATCATTGTACTATTCTTTCCTTGGTAAGTGGTAGCTTTTTTTCACGCCAAACGCAGGATGTCCTGCTTCGTATCCGTGTATGTATTGCTCCCAACGGTTACGTGTTTCACTCCATCGGGATCGGTCCCAATCCTTTTCGGCTTTGCGCCAATACCCACGGCGAAAGTGTAGAGCCTGACGGCCACCTGTGCCTTCTTTGTAGTCTTTGGATTTGATGGGTGCTTCGATGTTCCACGACACCATGTTCCAACTGTCTGGGGTAAAGCGTCCTGTTGCCTTTTTAAACGACTGCCGTTTCATCAGGCTGACGTCGCGCTTGCCCGCTACGACAAAACGAGGCGTATTGATGGTTTGCAACAAACCGCAAGCCAATCGCAAATAAGTGTAAACGCTTATCCGCCCTTCTTCGCTTTGGGTATGTTCAAAGTTTTCTTTAAACGTGCCATTCAATACATCTACCTGACCAATTCGCGTTGGCTCTGGATACATTGATATGATTTGGCTAGTACCTATAATACTTACGTTGAAGTGTCTTCCGTAATGTTCATCTTCACGATCATATCTTGTTACGGGCACACATAGTAACATCATTTCTTCGTTGCTGCTTCTTGGCGTAACAACTTTGTTTCGTCTTGTATAAAGTCCAACCATTTCAGCGGGCAGTATTACATCTTCCGAAGGGGGCACATGTGGATCAGGAAACATATTGTTTAAGTTTTCCCAGACATAATCATATATTTCGTCACAATCAAAAAACTGAAACCCGTTGACCATGCTATCTGCTAGATCGTGAGTGTTAGCTAAGTCCGTAATCCAATGCGGCTCTGTCGTCCGCAGCATCCTTACGGTGTCCCTGACAAAGTAAAGCATGTCGCGTTTCGTGGTCCGTGGTCCGTTACGCTTTGGCCCACGTCCGTGAGGCGTCTTACGTCCATGGCCACGTCCGCTCATTGTGACTATGCCGTTGGCTGATGCGTTAATGCGGTCTGCCACAGTACTTATAGGCGGTTCAACAAAGGCATCGCTTTGACTTCTTATTTTCTTGCGTTTATTCATGATTTCTTCTCCATCAAGTAATAACCGTCAGGGTGGTGGTTATCGTTGACACAGTGCGCAACGCGGTGCCCTTCATCGGGGGCGTGGTAATGCGTTTTTTCGCACTTTGGGCAAAAGAATATAAACTGGTCGCCTTTTCTTTTGCATTCATAGACGGGTACATCTTTATCCATCAGTCCCACTCCTTTCTATCGATTTGTTCGTCATAGCCTTCCCAGTAGGCTTTGCGTTCTTCTTCGGTCATATGCTGCGTGTAGACGATTTCTTTGCCGAGATCGTCCAACCAGATATGCGGCACGGGGGCACGTTTGCCGTAGTAGGCGTCGGCTGCACCGCGCTTCAGGGCTAACTGCATGCGGTCGGTCATTTCGTTCTCCATACTCTGACAGGAAAGTAGACTGAACTGTCCGTATCTGCGGCTTTACGAGACACGGAACAACCCATGCCCCAACGCGTGTGAAGAGCCGTTTTCAAACTGGTTGCTTCGTTCCAACCCATGACAAGTACGCTATCCCCTACGTTCATTTTTGCAGCTAACTTTTTCCAATTAGACCGAGGGGCGTTGTCTACATAATTCTCAGGCAAAGGAATGTCGTTTTCTATTTCCAAGCTGCCAGTTTCATATTTGCGTAGCCTGTCTTGCCACTTCGACAACATATCCTTTATTTGAAAAAGAGATTGACTGTCGGGACTAGGAAACAGCCTTCTGCCGTATTCATTTCGATACCATCGACAATATTGTTCATATGTCATGTTTAACTTGGCGGCCTGTTGTTCAATTTCTTTATGCCTATCGATAGAGCTTAACTCTTCGATCATGCCAACAACTTCGCCCACAGGTATTGTGGGTATTTGTTTTTTATTGCTCATCACACATCCCCAAACCGAGGCCGCACCTCGTCATAGAACCTATGTTCTAGGTCTTCCATGAATGTGCGGAACTCATCATCCATGGACTCATATAAATTCGCATCGGGATACTCGGCCTTGTTCTGTTCGACATACTCTTCGGCCCACGCATGAATGTGATGATAGATAAAGTTTTCCAACTGCTCTTGGAACATCGGTAACTGCTTATGCATCTTTCACCACCTCTTTGAACTCAGGTTCAACGTGGTAAGTTCCGTAATCAATATCTACCCACTCAAAGTTATCGCGGAACTTTTGTTTCGCTTCTTTGGGGCTGTCCGCTTCGATATATTCATACATTTCAAGCGTTACTTTATACCTCATCGTTCAACTCCTCTTCGAACTCGGGGTTAACGACTTTGACTTCGATAAGCGTGTCTTCGCTATCGAAAGAGTTTTTGAACCCTGCGCCGCGGTTCAGGACGCGCCAACGGGCTTCTGCTTCGCTTTTGGCGTTAACGACGTGTACGTCGCATTTTTCGTAATGGCGGATGATTTCGTATTGTGGCATTTTACCCTCATAAAATTAAAACGTTTTTGATATCTAGCTAATGTATGGGACTTTGTCAAGTCTATAGATAAGAAAAAAGCCCCAGACCGAAGTCCGAGGCTCTTAGTTCATTCATGAGGTGTCTTTTACATATGCGATAATATACTATGCGTCAACCGCTTTTTTATATATTTCGAACATTACGCGTAATTGCCCGCTAATCGTGCGCCCTTCAGACTTAGCTATGTCCTTGATCTCGCGATATACTTCTATCGGAACAAGAACGCTCTTCCATTTCTCCGTGTTCATCCGCTGTCCTTTCACTGTTTGTCTAGGAATATATAGGATACTATGGGAAAAGCAAGAAAAAAGCCGCGGCAATGGAGCAAACCGCGGCTAAGTTGCGAGGTAAAACGAGAGGCGTGTAAGGAACTATGAAGCTTCCCCCCAACTTGGACCTACCTCGACGTCACATTTGTTGGGTATGCTTAATGGTATCGCATTTTTCATAATTTGAGAAATGTTTTCTGCTTCTTCACGATTTTTAACCGACATGGCGATCTCATCGTGTATCTGAATCATGGGCAACATGCCCTGTTCATAGATGTCCACCATAGCCTTCTTGGTCATGTCCGCGGCCGACGCTTGGATCAAACGGTTCAAAGCTTTGTAGGTGTATGCCCGCTTCAAACGCACCGTGTCACCGTATGCTTTGACCGCATCCTCGTAGGGTAGGGCCTTGTTCATCTCGAACGTATCAGGCTCCCAGAGATTAAAACGGCACCGACGGCCCAATAAAGAACGCAGTTCGCCCTTACTGTCTTTCTGGTTCAGGCGGTTCATCACGCCCATAGACAGACCCTTAACAAACGGCAGTGTCTCGTTAAAATGTTTCAAGACACCCTTGGCCTCGTCCACTGGGACGTCCAACTCACCCGCAAGCTTGTTGACGCCCATACCGTACAGAATGCCCAGACCCACTGTCTTGGCCCGCTTACGAGAGATGTTGGTCATCTCGGAAACCATCGTATGGAAATCTGTGCTTGGGTCTTCGTTGTAACGCTCAACAAACTCTTTGGCCCCGCGCAACGGTTGCCCTCTCTGTTCACCAAACACATGGGCATAGTGAACCAAGATGCGTGGTTCCTGTTGCGAGAAGTCAATTGCCGCCCACTGGTCGCCCTCTTCTGGTAGGAACAGGCTGCGGATCATAGGACCCAACTCTGGGTCGCGGGCAGGGATTTGTTGTAGGTTGGGGTTGTTCATCGAAATGCGCCCAGAAACCGTCCCGCCGTCGTCCGATCTGATCTGATTAATGTGCGAGTGAATGCGGCCGTCAGACCGACAGTGCTTGAGGATCGTATTGATAAACGTGCCAGACGTCTTGTTTAGGTTACGCGCCTCGACAATTAACTGTGGTAGGTCGTGCGGGTGGTCGGAAAGATAGGACTTTGTAAAGGACGGTGCCCCTTTCTCGGTCCTGTCGTAGGTCAAGCCCTGTGCATCAAATGCCTTGGCTATCGATTGGGCTGCCCAGATTTCTACATCAAAGCCCGCAAGCTTCTTGATATTTTTTAAAACTTCTTTCTCTCGCTTGAGGAGCGCGTTCCGTGTGCGCTCGGCCTTGTCTAGATCAACGCGGACACCGCGCCATGTCATGTCCACCAAGCAGGGCAAGAGCCGTGTTTCGAGGTCCATGATCTGTCCTAGCCCGTCCTGCTCTATTTTAACGCGCAGGAAGTTGTAGAGTTCGAGTGTTACCTCGGCGTCTACTTCGGCGTAGGGGCCGACAAACATAGCGGGCATCTTGTACATCTCAGCCTTTGGGTCGAGGCCAAAAGCCTGTGCTGCTTCTGTCAGGAGCTTCTCTGACTTGGTCTTGTTGAGATACTCGTAAGCGAGAGCGTTCAGGCTGTAGCTAAAACGGTTCTCATCTAGCAGCGACGCGAGGACCATAGTGTCGTACACTTTGCCCTTAATGTCGAAGCCCATGCGGCGTATCCAACCCATGTCGTATTGAGCGTTGTGCATGATCTTGTCGGCAGGGCATTCGAATACCTTCTTGAGCCAACGGTTGATGATTTTCTCGTCGAGATTGCCGCCACCAACGTGCCGAATTGGGATATATCCAGACCAGTCGTCCACTGCGATTGCGTAGCCTACAACTTCGCCATCACCAGTGGCCCATCCCGGCCCATTCTGCTTTAGATTTGGGTCGCGTGTCTCGACGTCAATCGCTATTTTCTTAGCGTTCGTTATATCGGGTAGTTCGTGGGGTGGAACCCACTCGCTCTTGGGAGCGAACATTGCCATTTGTAGTGCCATCTGTAACCTGCCATTTTAGATGTTGCGCCATGTCGGCCATTATAAAGACGAATTGTTCTGGGGGTATTTTTGCTATTTTGACATTATCTTCCCAGATGTACAAACCGTCGTCCCTAACTGCCCAGTAGTAATCCCAACTCATTGCACAGTCTCCTTGTCGAAAAGCTTTTTCAATTCGTCATAATGTTTTCCTGAAATTTCAAAATATACCTGCCCATCGTTAAAATATATTTTTTTAAACTGCTCATCTAAGTAAAATCCGTAAGATTTAGACCATCGTTTGGAACACTGCCATTCTTTGATTATGTCCCGTTTTTTAATATTCCAAAATCTAATCATTTTTCGAGGTCCTTTCCACGGGGTAGTATACTAAGTGAAGTGAATTACAGTTGGGGCATGTAAGATTTGTGACCATGCTGTATTCTTCGTGCATAAGTTCTAAATCTTCGCCATCGTCGGCGGCTATTCCAACGTCGTAACTTTCTACGTCACAATCGTGGTCGCCGCCCCAGATTAGTTCTGTCTTGCAGTGCCAACAGTTCATAACGGATAACTCCTCTGCGCGTCTTCTGGTTCAACGACAAACAAATTCCTGCGGGTCCGCGTTACACCTACATAGAACACTCTGTGTATGTCGTCGGGGTTATGTTTAAGCTGCTCATCCGCTGCCGCAGATAGATCAGTAAACAAGATTACGTTGTCGGCCTCGCCACCCTTTGATCCGTGGATCGTGGACACTGTAATGCGGGGCGTTCCATTGAACTTCTCGCCACGGCGCAGTAGCGCAGTGATATAGGCACGGTCTTTGTCTGGTATGCGGTCCATGGCCTCTGACCAGATCATGTTTTCGTCGGCGGCTAACCCGTGGTGCAACTGTAGGTGCGCCAAGCTGAGTTCGTCTGTGTCCTCGACGCCTGTAAGTTTCTTGTAGCCTCGTGCAATACGATTGCCTGTAGACATGTAGCTGTAGATGTTGCGGGCTGTTTTGCCTGATACGGTGCGGCCTTTCTGTAGGTCGGTCCACCCGTTGACGGCGTCACTTAGTTTCTCGCCAATGGACCGTGAGCCGCGATAGATAAACAGGTGCCCGTTGGAGCGTAGGTCGGCTGCAACTGGCTGCAACTGGTATCCTGCTTGGGCTAGTACGAGCCAAGAGCCGCGGGACATGTCCAGTTCAGACAGGTCGGTGATCCGTGAGTAGTTTCCGCGCTCATCTCTCGGCTCGTATCGCTTGGGGTAACGCCTGTGTATACGCTTGGATATACCCTCGGCTATACCGTGTACGGTTGACGGGATGCGGTAGGACTTAGAAAGTGTCTCTGACGGCCCGTCTAGGTTGATGAAGTGGTCCACGTCGGCCCCTGCCCAACGGTAGATAGCTTGGTCGTCATCCCCTGCGCAGTACATGCGGTCCGCCTTCTGTTCGATTAGGTGGGCAATATCCCACTGTAGGGGCGATAGGTCCTGCGCTTCGTCGAGAAAGCAGAGGCTAAAGCGGGGGCAGAACCGATGACTGTCGTCTACAAAGTTTTGAAGCATGTCTGTAAAGTCGAAGAGGTTGTTACCCTTTTTGTAGGCACGGAGACTTTTCGCCACAAAGTTTACCGTGTTCCAATCGTGTTCCAGATCGCTCTTGTTGTATTCCTCACGCAGGTCAGTCTTCTTGATCCGCGCTAGGTTGATTAGACCAATGATGGGGTCGTGTTGATTTACCATGTCCATCAGATCGTCGTCGATGTCAGGGGCACGGCCAGACTGTAGAGTTATGCCGATAGCCTTACTTAGCTCACGATAGTTTTCTGGTTGCATCACCTGTTCGGGGCGTATGTCAGACAGAGTCAAAGCGAGACTGTGTAGTGTGCGGAAGTAAAACAGGTCCTTCTTTGGGTCTAGGTTAAAGCGGGCAGCCGCGCGTTCCTTGGCCTCGGTTGCGGCCTTTTTGGTAAACGCGAGAAAGGCAATGCCCATGGGCGGAGTGCCGTCTTCAAGAGCCTTGTCCACCATGTTGAGTAGTGTCGTTGTCTTGCCCGTCCCCGGGGGTCCGAATATTCTGAACATGCTGCTTTTCCCTGTTATATATCTGCGACACGCGTTGCTTTGAGATGTTGAACCACTTGCCCACAGCCGTTGCGGTCATGAGTTCCTCGTCGATCATACGGACGATCTCTTTGTTTCGTTTTTTCTTAAAATCGTTCAAAACGGAGACTCCCCACCAAACTGTGGCACTTTGATATCCATGTCGCCTTTCTCAAAAGACGGTATGCACCAGACACGAACAGAGCGGCCTTTGATCTTCAGGACGGTACTGTCGCCGTTTATGTCGCGCAGACGCTGTGCTACCTTGTGTGACTTGTACTCAAAGAACTTATTCTTGCGTAAGTGCGCCTCGAAGTCCTTGAGCCTAAAGTACGTCTTGCCCTCTTCCTCGTCCGTATACGGTTTGCGCAACAGGATTTCCTCACGATCTTGAGCCGTCTGTAGGTAAGAGCAGAACTCTTCCAAGTAGTCGTAGAACTGACCGCTGATACTTGCGTCCTGTGCCACCTCAACGATTGCGCTTTCATTCTCTTTCATTTCCGTGAGCAGTGCGCCGACACGCGCTTCCCACTGCTCCTTCTTCGCGGTGCGTGGGTAAAGGTTAAGCTGCTCCATGCAAGCCTTCTGAAACGCCGTCTGGTTCATCAGGGCATCTGTGTCCAGTTCAAGCGGTTCGCCGTTTACATCCAGAAACCACACGGGCGGTGTTGAGTTGTACTTGCGTAGGTTTGCAATCGGTACGCCAGACGCCGCTGCGCCAATACCAAACTCCATCGTGCGGCACAGGTCCTTGTTGCAATGCGCGTTAATAGGAGCGTCGTTACACTTGTAGGCGTAGTCTTTGCGCTGCACCTGCTTGGCTACGATATTCACTTCGTTGAGCGGCAACGGCGGCTCAAAGTATTCCATGTTGTAGCGCAGGATTTCGCTTTCCCAACTGTCTGGGTATGCCTTACGTAGATACACGCCTACGTTAAACAGGCCGTTGTTTCGCCCACCCTCAGAAATCTTCAGCTTGGCCAATATCTTTAGGCAGGGCGGCCCTTTGTCAAAGTCCGCCATGTCGGCGGTGCTTTCCACTTGTAGTTTTATCACCTGTTCGGGCGTTTGCTTATGCGCCTCGTACAGTGCGAAAAACTCTTCTAGGTCGGCAGAGGTGCCGTCGTCCAAGAAAGCGTAGCGTAGACCCCCTTCTGCGTCGTAGTACGGTAGGTTTAGAAAGTTACCTACGTCGCCACGCTCAAGGTTCAGCTTAACTTGCTTGGGAAATATCTCACTATCACCGTAGCCCAATGCTGCGGAGATGTTCTGTAATGCCTTCTGCATGTCGCGGGCCTCAACCCAATCTTCTGCAAACAGAAAGCAGTGTGCGCCACCAGACTTAGATCGACAAACGACTAAGGGCAGCTTCAGACGTCTAATCTTTTCAACCAATAGCTTGTGGTCAAGCGGATACTGATCGACGTCAATACAGCCCCACTTACATTTGTTCTCTTCGTTAATCGGTATGACACCGACTGAATTGCCTTTGCCAGACAAATGACCCTGCCACAGTTTCGGGGTCCGTGGTTCACGTACAATGGAAGCCTTACCAGTATTCTTACCGTTGGACTGCTTCTTCTCTACTTTGTATGTGCCATATGCTTGTTGTAGACCATCGAAGATGGCCGCAAATTTCTCTTCGGACATCGTTCACCTCAATGTTGTTAGTGGGCGGTTCGCAGAACCCGCCGCCCGTCGGGTCATCACAAGGGAAAAAGGAACCCTTTCTGCAATTAGAAGGGAACGTCGTCACTTTGTGTTGGCGCACTGTCGTCTTGGTGTTTCACAACCACATCACCAGAGTTAATGCTTTCGTAGAAATCCTTAGCGCGTTTGTAGATAGCACCATCCGTGATCGGACCCTCGCGTGTCATCTCCCAGTTGTGCCAAGAGCCTTTGCTGTTCTCTTCCTGCACAGTCTTCATCAGATAGACTTGGCTGTAGCGAGGCGGAGTGAACGGGCCGTTCTTACCCTGCATGGTGATAGATGACATCATGCTGTTCCACTTGCGGCTCTTCTTGAGCGCAGTAGATTTCATAGCGATCAGAGCAGTCTCGACTGAGCCGTCTTCGCCTACGATAAGAACAAAGTGTTGGTGTGTCTCTTCGATGTACTCACCATCGCCGCCGACAACGTAGTCTTTGTTGTCGTCCTTGCTGCGCTGCACCTTTGGACAGTCTTGCTGTGTCTCATAGATTGCAGTCGGTGCGCCTGACCCGCTGCCACGGGGTGCCCACTGAATATAGCGGCGTTGGTAAGCACATGGGATTACACGAATGCCATCCTTACCTTTGTACACTTGACCCGATACGGTGTTGTATAGGTCGCCACGCTTTGCGTGATCTAACTCATCCAACAGAGGGTCCAAGCCTGACAGGATTTTAAGGAACGGAAGCGCGAGGTCGTCCTGACCCATGTTGCTTACGCCTTCTCCTGCATCTGCTTCGAACATGCTTGGATCGAACTCGACTACGTCAGCCTTCTTTGTTTTTGCTACTGCACTGGCCATTATTTTTTCCCCTTCTTGATAAATGCGCGTTGTCCTACATATGCGCCAAATAGTTCCATTGGAAATTCGTCGCCCGCTTCAATGCGTTCGCGAACGAATGCTTTCAGAGTACCCGCGTGAATCGATGTATCCTGTTGCGGTAAGTACCCTTCCTTCTCTGCCACCGCTTTGAATGCGTTGGCCAGATCGTCCTCGCCACGGCCAAAGGAAACGCTGACATTGTTCTTGATAATGTCGTCGTAACCGTGGTCGCGGAGCCATTCGTAAGCCTTCGGGCGGTTGTCCACGAGAATAGATGCGCCGTATGTGGGCTTTACATCGATCTGTGATCCGTCGTCCAAGGTAAACGAAGCCAAGCCCATCTCTGCCATAGAAGCAGGTAGGTCCTCGTCCGTTAGTTTGAGAAGTTCTTTTTTGGCATCTTTCAACTGGCGATCTAAGTCTGCCACTTGTGCCTCTTTGGCTGCGATAGCCCGTGCTAACTCTGATACTGTTTTCAGTACCCCGCCGTCAGCTTTTTCTAAGTTCGAAGCAAACTCTTTTTCAAAGTCTTCTTCGAACATATTGATAATGTCGTCCGACATAGTCTTCCTTTCGTGGTTCGTGGTCCGTGTTTCGTTGTTAAAGACCTTGTTGGGGCCTTGACAAGTTCCTAGATATTCTTATTAATTCTTATAGTCAAGAGGTGGAACATGAAAAATTACAAATTTAAGACTAAACCATACGATCATCAGCAGACTGCGTTAGAAGCATCGTGGTCGGACCCTTACCATGCGCTATTTATGGAGATGGGTACAGGAAAATCTAAAGTAACCATTGATAACATTGGTGTTCTGTACGAGCAGGGCGACATCAATGCCGCACTTATAGTGGCTCCAAAGGGCGTCTATGATAACTGGGTGAAGGGCGAGATTCCGAATCACTTACCAGATCACATTGACCGCTATGTTATGCGTTGGACCCCTACTACATCTAAAAAGTATGCGCGAGAACTTGATGATTTCATCATAGAAGACTTCAACGGGCTGAAGTTTTTCGTGGTAAATGTAGAGGCGTTCTCATCGCCACGCGGTGCAGAAGCCGCAGGTAGGTTTCTTGTACAGAACCCAAATAACATGATGGTGGTTGACGAAAGCACAACCATAAAGAACCGCAAAGCCAACCGCACAAAGAACCTGATGGTGATGACAAAGTACGCTAAGTACCGCCGTATACTTACAGGCTCTCCTGTTACCAAAAGCCCAATGGACCTGTTTAGTCAGTGTAATTTTCTGGAAGAGAAAGCCCTTGGCTACAACAGTTACTTTGCATTCCAAAACCGATACGCCATCGTGCAGAAGCGGACAATGGGTGCCAAAAGCTTCCAAGAGATTACAGGCTACCGTCGGCTTGACGAACTATCAGAACGCTTGGATCGGTTTAGCACACGTATTCTAAAAGACGAATGCTTGGATTTACCGCAAAAGATTTACGTTAAACGCTATGTCGAATTGACCAACGAGCAGCGCAACGTCTACACTCAGATGAAGAAGCTTGCTTTGGCACAGTTAGACAGCGGGGAACTAGCTACAACATCCAGTGTGTTGACACAGATTATGCGGCTACAGCAGATATGCTGCGGCCACTTTACTCCCGACGTAGGGGAACCCAGAACGCTTGAAAGCAAACGTCTGGACGAACTCATGAACGTCGTGGAAGAGTTTCAGGGAAAGGCAATCATTTGGGCATCGTATACCCACGATATTCAACGGATCGCCTATGCCCTGCGCCACCGCTTTTCCGCGGAAGCGGTGGCAACTTATTACGGGGAAACGCCACAAGACGAGCGGCAACGCATCGTCGATGATTTCCAAAACCCCAACCACCCACTGCGGTTCTTTGTCGGTCAGCCCAAGACAGGGGGCTACGGCATCACCCTGACAGAGGCGACTACCGTCATATACTTCAGTAACTCATATGACTTGGAGATACGATTGCAGTCCGAGGACCGCGCTCACCGTATCGGGCAACACCACCCTGTAACCTACATCGACTTGGTTTCGCCTGATACAATCGACGAGAAGATCATCGACGCGCTACGCGACAAGATCAATCTAGCGGAGAAGGTTCTGGGCGAACAGGCTAGGGATTGGTTAAACTAGCGATCCCGCCATACTGCTCAAACAGGTTGGTCCGTCGGCCGGGAATAACGCCTGCGACAGAGGGGACGCCTTGCGGTGTCTCCTCTTCGTCTGTCGGGCGTAGCCTTGGACGTGGCATGGGTTCTGTCGGCATATACTGAGAACGTAACTGAGGGATAGGGCTCAAGCTACGAGGGTCTGTAAACTCCGCCTCTTGTTCTACGGGCATAGACATAACAATCTCTTCGCCGCTTGGTTCTACGCCAACGCTGCCCTGCCCCATTATGCTCATGTTTGCAAACTTACGGCCGTAATCACTTAGTTTGGTGTATCCATCGTCTGGGTCGTAGCGTCCACCTGTTTCAATAAACTTACGCATACCATAATCGCCGCCAAGGTGCGCCATGCCAAGCATCGAACTCATAGTGATTGGAACGCCTTTGATAGTCTGACCGATATAGCGATCAAGCCCTTGGTCCATGATGTAATTAATTGTCTTCTGCTCGTACCAATCTTGGAACTGCGTCTGTAACTCACGAGAGTTTGCGTATTGCTCTGGCGTGAACTCAAGCCCTGTTTCGTCTTTGAAGTCTTTAAGCGTGTCAGGCATAGCTTGTGTCAAGCCAACTGCCCCAGAAGGGTTCTCCGCGCCTACATCGCCAGAACTTTCTGACGCAATCAAAGCCTCGCGATACTCAGACATATCGGCTGCGCCACCTTGAGAATATCCACGCACTTTACTTTTGATATAATCCCGGGATGCGCCTAGAAAACGACCATCTTCGTCATAAACCAAATTTTTTAAAGCTTCTCCTGCGTCTTCACTTCTTTCGAGAATAGAACCTAAACCAGAATACAATTCTCCCATAAGTGGGACTTCGCCCATTGTCCCCATTAGATATTTTATTGCGGCTTCATCATAATTTCCTTCTCCAAAAGCAACCCTACCCTCACTTCTTAGCCCTTTTGGATTAAAACCCATTCGAATCATATCTTCGATTAAATCTTCTTTTGTAACACCGCCGCCTTCAGCAAATCGAGACAGAGTAGCAATGCCCCGTGGGCCGTGGAACATGTCCCGCGCTACGCGACTAAGGCTACCTACGCCTTCAACTGCTCCGCCTTGTGCGTAGAAGTCGTCCATGTCTGGTGGCAGACCTTGAAGCTTAAAAATCTCCCGTCTTTTTTCCGCTTTCATGTCGTCAATTTCGCTTGTTGACTTGCCGTCTACACGCATTTCTCTTTCGCGCAAAACTATGTCGTTTTTTAAATTGCGAATTTTTTGAGCCAGCATTTTTTCGGCAATATCTGGGGGTGTTTCGCGAGTCATGTTTAATCCCGCGGGATAATCAACTCCCATTTTTTCAATGATTAAACCTTGGTCAACCCCGGAATCTACAACAGGTTCAGTAACATCCATTACAAATGTTTCTGCGTTTGGAAAGCGCGAAACCCCATTACGATCCTTTGCCGTGTGCATACCACGACGCTGCATCTCTTGCGCCATTGCCGTGATGTTAGGCCCGTCGTCCGCGAGCCTTTGGTTTCCAATAATACTATCGTATTGAACCGATACGATCTCTTCCAAAGCTTCGTCCGAAGCCCCACGAATTGCTTGCGAAAATTCTGCGGGGTCCATGCTAATCATAGCATCATAAGCTTCGTCTATGACTTCCTGCTCAGTTCTCGCTATCATTGCGTTGGCATCATCTAACGCAACTTTCTCGTCAGGAAGCATTCCGCTACTACGAGGATTGTCCAAAACTTCACTTACGATTCCATATTGCTCATCAATTTGACCGCGTAGAATACGTATGTTTTCCATGGCCATATCTAACGGATTAATAGCTGCTCGAACGCCTGCTTTTCCCGTCATCTTTGCAACATCCGTAATAACATCTGGCGCGACTGCTGCGACGGGGACCGCGGCTGCCGCTCCTTGCAAAAACTTACGACGGCTAGGATCAGCAAGAGTGTCTTCGGCAATATCTTTTGTAGCACCTGTTGGGGTCAGAATGTCCATCAGTACGGCTTTTGCTGGCTGCTTTGCCGCGGCACCCATGCCGATCATTCCAACAGGAAATAAAGTTTCTACACCAGCTTCTATCGCGGCTGCTTTTCTCTCGTCCGCAGGAAGCTCTGTATCAAAGGCCCTGCCTGACGCGGCCATGCCCCGCATTATACCTTGTGCAGGGTCTATTGCGGATAGAAACTCCATGGCACTTTTGCCCATGCGTCTAAATTCTGGGGGAATATAATAGGCAATACCTTCGGCCATAATTACACCAAAGGCGGTAAGACCGCCGGCTGTATCGCGTCAGGAACCACTGGATCATATTCACTCGGAACATACGCTTGGTACGATTCAGTGCTCATAGGCGTCAAAGGCAACGAACCGACGCCCTGAGCTAAGTCCGTAACCCCCGAGGCAGCAACCGGCGCAGTGCTGACATAAGGGTTGTAGGCTCCCGGCTGCCCAGAAGAAAATCCAGCAATATACGCCGCCTGCGCATCTGCCTCTTCCCTCGCCCTATACGCAGCTTCTCGCGCGGCCAATTCTTCCTTAGTCATACGCGTACCCGGATTAAATCCATAGAAGTCGTATAAGCCGCTGACGCTATAGTCCTCCAACGGGGCTAAATACTGCATGGGGTCCGCGCCAATATCAAAAAGTGACTCTTGCCGCGCTATATTTTGAAAATAATTTATATTACCCCTCGGGTCAAAATTTTCGCCTGCTATCGGACCCTCTGGCAAAAACTCCCTAAACGGCGCTTGTAGAAGACTATATGTTCCACCGGGGCCCTCCTTTACAAAAGGAACACCAACAACTTGCGACCTTTCGTCAATATATCGGTCCCCGCCGCTATACTGAACGTTGTGCCTAATGTTTCCATACGGGTCCACAAGTTGATAATGCCCCGGACCAACTTTTGTATATCCAGATTTATACGTAGGCGTGAATTCAAAAATGTCCTTTTCAAACTCACGAAGAGGCTCGACCAACTGACCAACCTCAGACGGCTC
>Ga0209929_1000016_pt1 | contig 61768 bp, 101 predicted proteins | sample SalPon2_C_H2O_MG_2_FD_185731 | JGI IMG/M metagenome (GOLD analysis project Ga0209929, IMG submission 185731) | Salt pond water microbial communities from South San Francisco under conditions of wetland restoration - Salt Pond MetaG SF2_C_H2O_MG... ... | reverse complement strand
TCTATATGCGATCAAAGAGATAACTTTATATACATCATCTAGCAAATCTTCGTATCGAATCAGTACATAATTTTTAGCAATTTTTGGAAGAACATCTTGTAGATATTCTATTTTGTTTTTTCTTAGTTCAAAAATATTTTTATATCGCTCACCAGTTAGCCAATTTCTATCTTCCATTATTTCTTCGTTATATCTTGGCGATTGTTTATTGTGGTTTATAGAATACCATTCATTTTTAAAAAAATTGTCAGCGTCGTGATTAATTTCTGGTATATGGTGCTTATATTTTAGTAGAGATAATGAATAATCGTAAAAATTACGAACAACACCTATAAATAAAGTATTGTCGCCATGTTTCTGTATACTCTCATTATACCAGCCCCCAAAAAAATGTTTATTTCCAAAATTTTTCTCACGTAATACTGGCAAGTTGAAGGCTGGATTTCCCTCACCACTAAAATCTTTTATGGTTCGTTTTGCGTTATCATAATAATAAGACTTTCCCGAGCATATAGCCTCAAGCCAATTGGTTCCGCTATTTCTTTCGCCATAAATTTTAATATTCTCTATCATAAGCTACCATCCTCATCTCTATCTAAAAAATAGCTTTTAATGTTATTGTAAGCACATTGTGGTGCATCTTCATGCCATTCCCATACACCATTGTGCTTTACAATATATTTTTGGTAATTATGTCCACCAAGCACACTCTCATACCTATTATTGTACATTCTATTGTGTGTTTGTCCATGATATAGATGATCTATTTCTGTGTCAATATAAGAATATGAACCGTCAACAATATTTTTAGCTTTATGATACCAATTATAGGTATCTGTTTGATGTTTTAAATAATCTGGAAAGTCTTGATTTTGAAAAGCGTTTGCCATAATAGTATCTGCCATACCTAAAACTTGATTATCTAAAAATTTAATTTCATCTAATATTTCTCTACGACCAGCCCAAGCATAACCAGATGCCCCACCGGGAAAACAATAGCATCTATTTTTGGTCGATATATTTCTTGTGAAATTTGGTTGCAAATGATATACATGCAAAAATAATTGAATAATTTTGTATTGTTGTAATTGATGTTCTATTTTTTCTAGCAACCCTAAAGGATTAGATATAACATCGCAATCTACCCATGCAACATTGTGGTATTCTTTTGGTAATTCTTTAAGGCCGATATTTAGCAGTGCTTCTTTTTGCCACAAAATATTTCGATCATTGCCTTCTATGCGAATAGCATTTTTGTGTTCTATAAAAAAATTACCATCTAGAGACAGTTCTACAGGGAATAGGTCTGCGAACTGATTTACATTACTGGCAAATTTGGTATAATTCTTTTCTTTAGATTTGTAGCCACAGGGGTTAAAATATGGAGTTATTACTGCTAATTTGTTATTAGTAGTTTTTGTGTCTCTGATTGATAATGTGGGCTTATGATAATTGATTAGTTCTTTTTTATTTTGAAATCTACCTAATGCACGACCGTAAAGATGCCAATGAAAATACATCCTATGTCTATCGTCTATTTTATGCTTTAAACAATAGTCTAATAAAAACGGCAAAACATCTGGATATGATTCCATGTAAAATAGATAATCAAACTCTGGATCAATATCTTTTTGAGCGTAAAATTGTTTTATATCTGTCATATGATCTTCATGCACCATTTGACAACTTCTGATCTATGTTTTAAATGATCAACAAATCTAGTGTGAATAGCATCATCTGTGTCAATATATTCGTTATGCGGTAAATTATACACCTTATTATTGGATGAGTTATGTTTTAATGTAGAGATCGACAGAAGAATATCCTCACCATTTCCTTTTGGCTTTGCTGTTGGGAATTGTTTATTAAAATCATAAATATATGGTAGTGTTTTTATTATAGAATCTCTGTGTGTCATACAGCATCTTGTTAAAACTATTGGGGGGTTGGTGTCATTAGTTTCAATTTGATAATTTAGGAGACTGTCTATACCTCTACCAAATAGTCCATGAATTAAGAATTTATTCTCGCACCAATATTTATATAGCGTATTGACAGTGTATTCGTTAATAAATATATCATCATCAATAAATAATACAGAATCTTCTTTTACTAATGGAACGAAAGAAAATCTAGAAAATAAACTTAAATCTTTACTGGTATTAATAACGTTTACTTTGTGATGATCGTACTTAAATGTAATTGATGGGTTGTTATTGATCACAATAATATCTTTGATAACATCATAATGTGTATAAAAACTTAAAGAATCTATTACGTTTTCTGTTCTAGCCCAATTTAATAACACTAAAGATACTTTATCTTTTACTAAATTATGCTTACTAATTGATGGCTGATATTGATGCGTAGTAGTATGAATAAGACCGCCGTATGCCGCATAGTGATAATACAACCTGTGCAAATCGTCTATATTATTGTCAATGCAATATGGTTGGCAAAAATTGTTAGTTTGTGGATTTAATTTAGCATACTCAATAAAATTAAAGCTATGATTAATTTGATTGGTTTCGTAGAATATCTTTATATTATCCATTTATCAGCACCAAACCAATATGTTACATTGTCTTTGAGACACTGGTTGTCATAAATCTTTTTAATTCTTGGGTTTTTGTTTTTATTTTGAAATAATTTTTGACCCTTTGTGTCCATAATCATTTCATCTTCTCTATTAAAGTGTAGTAAAACCACACCAGAATCTAGCCATTGATCTTGTTGGCCTATAAAGCTGCTTGTTTCTAAGTTTTCTAAATAACTATTTAAAGACCTACCAACAATACCGCAGCCAGTAAAATCAACCGCTGGAATGTCAGTTATATTATTGTGTACATTATGAACTATTTTATCAATACATAATTGCATTATCGTGGAATGTTTTTCAGCACCCATAAAAGCATTGAATATAGCATGGCCGGTTGGACAATAATTATTTAAATCTACAGCAGCAATAAATTTAGTATCTTCTCTAATAAAAGAATCTATATCACCTATGCATAATGTGTCAATGTCACAATAGAATCCCCCTAATTGATACAGAATACATACTCGCCATAAATCTGCTTTAAAAGCACCTATAATAATTTTTTTATATGCCGAAAGAACGTCGTTATCAAAATTATTTTTGATAAAATTTTCACATTCATCATCATCGTATAAAAAGTATTTGTAATTTTTGTTTTTTTGCTGCCAAGTGCCAGTAATTTCTTTTAGTTCATTGGTAATGTTTTTTGTTTTCCATGTTTGGAATAATTGCTTTGGTATTGACATACATTACTCCGAATATAGTTCTTTTTTTCTTTGCTTTAAAAAACTTATAGTAGCATCAAAGCAGGACTCACAAAGATCAACATGGTATGTATCTCCATCTTTGTTCGATAAGTATCCCCACGCCGCAGATAATGTCGCACTTTCTGTACCATATGTTTCGTTAGTGCAACATTCTCCACAAACATCACAATAGGTTGCTTGTGTATTTGCTAATTTATTTAACACAGTTGCATCCTCACTCATTATTTGTTTAGCAATTTTTATTTGATCATCCATTTTTGCCTCTACAATTATCGCAAAGTGTCGTTATCCATCCCTGTTTGTTGGGACTGCCGGGACAACCGCATCTTTCGCAAATTTTATAACTCATTTCTTCTGCCATATCGACAACGCCTCTAATATAATCATCACCGCCAATATAGTAAATTCTAAGACCACCCCACTTTTCTTTTATCTGATCAAACGTTACGGGGTAATAATCTGATTTTTTATTCTTTTCGTACTGCTTAATTCGATAGCAAACACTAGAGATAATATTATACCAGCCAATATTACACTCTATACCAAACGCCATGCATGACTCCATAGGAGTTTTATCTTTGTTTGCAAATAGGTCTGGATACTTTTCGTATAATGTATCCCAAGATTTTTCAGTCATTTCAATAAACTCCACACCTTTATAACTAAAACTATCATTACAATAACAAGTACCACAGGAGCGATAAAGTGGTGGAGCATGATATCAGAGCGTAAATGGATAGCGTAATAATCACTAATCGCATTATCTATCTCTCGCTCACTATATCCTTCACCCTTTAATACCCAGTGTACTTGTTCTTTGGTCAACTGATCCTCAGACCAGTATCTCTTTGCCATGTTTAAAAGCCTAGCATCATCATCAATATTCCTATACATTTTATCATAAGTCTTTCTCCCGCCTTATGTTAAAATAAAATAGGGGTTTGAAGTTATCGCCCCCCGTAAAATTAAACTTCTTCTAGAACTTCCTTGTTTGATTCATAATCTGGTTGATGAAATTTATCATAACCCATGAATACTTGACTAGTAAGAACGCCCATGCCCGCTATTAGCGTTACAACAACGCCACAGACGAAAAGGGCAAAATCAGTCATTAAAATATCTCCCTAGAGTTAGAATACTGGGAACCCAAAGTCCCACAAAAATACCCTGCTCCTTTGCAACATCTGGACTACCCAGAAACCAGAGTGAAACACTCAGGACAAAACTGGCGAAAGCAGCAACAACAAAATAACTCTTACTATTCATAATCAACCTTTCAGTTAAAGTAAATCAAACAATTCTAGTATATCACACGGTATCATGTTTGTCAACGCCTAGAGTATCTTTTGCAGCAATACCACATGCCATTTTTACTCTGAGCATATCCTACGTCTACAACAGGCATACCACTATTACTATAACAGCAATTACGATACGCTTGTTCTTGTGTCCAGCCACTTCCACAACCCTCATATAGACCGGGATGACCGCCAAAATGACTGACATAATTTCTTTCTGCCATAGTGTTAGCAACTCCTTGTGCTGAACTATTATCTACAGCACTATACCTCATACTCGTATAACTACTAGTAGTATAATATTTTCGTCTTTTAGCCTCACAAACATTACTAAGCATAACTAGAGCAATCAAACAAACAATAATCTTCTTCATATAAATTCCTCCTTGAATAAAAGTGGGGGATTGATGCTATCGCACCCCCTTAAAAATTACTTACAATTACACTTCTTAGCACAATCGCAAGTATTGCAACTACGCTTTGTCACGGTAGTTGATCGAACAGTATTACAACAACCGTCGATAATTTCCCGTGTTGTTGAACAGCAACCATCAGATACGCTGTGCTTAACTACAACATATCCTCGTCGCCCAAACAATCCTCTGCGACGAATACGGCAGTCACTACAACTGTCGCATGATTCCTTCGCAACAACAACGCTTTGAGGTTCTGCTGGGGTTGGTGCTTCACCAGCAAAAGCAGAAACAGCAAAGGCTGACAAAATTAGTGCAATAAAAAGTCTCATATTTCCTCCTGAAATTACTAACTAACAAAAACGGCCACCGTAAAACATTTACGATTAAAAACCATTATAGTTTGTGTCTATTAAGATATAAAACAGTTCCTATAACCGATATAATTACAATAAATAATATCCATTTAGTATACAGTATCATTAATCTAATCTTCCGCTCATTTGTGTCCAGATCAAAAGATCAACTGTGGCTAAACTCATGCCGGGATAGTGTTCTTGCATAAGTGACTTACATAGTTCTGCTAAATATTCGTATTTAGTTTTATTTTGTGGAGTATTATTGGGAACCCCAATAACATGGCATTTATCTTTCATCCATCTTAATATGTGAGTATCTAGTACAATTTCTTCACAAAATTCTCTGCTGTGCAGAAGAAAGAATCTACTAGTTTTATGACTAACCCCATAAATATTCATTAAATCTTCACGATTGCAATTTCGCAAGTCTAGGTCGAGACTTTGCCGTATTGCTTTCGTTATTCTATTATACTGACCAACCCTATGGCTGACAAGCAGATTGTGTAATCCATCCTCACCTAATTCTCTAATGCCTTCAAATGGCGTTTGATCCTCTGGTAATTTGTTGAGAAAATTGGCTAGTACCCTGCTGGTTGTGTCGCTATTTTTGCCAGCAACAAGAATACAGAATAACCAAAAGACCTCCAACTCATAGTCAGTTCTATTATAGTTGGTAATTTCTGTTGGGATTACAACATTAGAGTTCGTCATCATTAAAATCCGTTAACCAAAGTAAAGTGTAGACCACAATGAACAACACTAGGGTAGTCAGACTGTCCATTATACTACCCTTATCGGTTAGAGTCAAGAGAGAACTTTAAGATTATTTAGTTTGCGTAGCCCCTCTTTGCCCTTTTGGTATGTAAGGGCAATTTACACAATTTTTCCCACAACAATCTCCTCTTTTTAATAATATTTCTCTACTCAGTGGTTGTGTCATTGGCAACTAATAATTAGGGTATTGGAATTTAAGTAATTTTTCATAATCACTGTTAGTATAAAAACTAATTTTAGCAAGATCGCAAATTTGTTTTGCAATTTCTAATAATAGAAATGTTATAGGATGATAATCTTTTTTAGTATATAACTTCATATGATTATTATTTTTAATAATCTGAGATACACTTATATCACAGTTGTATTCCTTTTCTTTATGTATCATATATTGTGGGTTGTCTACAAAAATAGGTGATAATATTATTTGTTTCAAATGTAGATTTTTTCTCAAAGAATTTTGTACAATTTTATTGTTGTAAAAATTTGGTTGGTACACAACGTAGTCTGAGTTGATTAATAATTCTAATACTTTTTCTTTATCAAATATATTTCTATCAATTTGTTGTTGACCAAATATTTTAATACGTCTGGGCCATTTCCCTTTAACAGCCCATTCATCTACAGTGCATAACCATCTACAATTTGGTTGATCTGGCGTATTTGCAATATAATCGCACAAACCCATCATTTGGCAATTACCAATAAAACATATTCGCTTAATCATTATTGCTCTGATTTAATTTAACTATACTCCAGTATTTTTTACCACAATAGTTATCTACCCATTCTTCTGCATCATATTTTTCAGCGAAAGGGCCGAATACAACATTAGACCATTTATATCCACTAAAATTAGACATATCTAAAACCTTGTTATCTGTACAAATAACTACATACATTATTCTTCACCATTAACTATCTTTTTCATTTTCTTCTCAATACCTTTAATAGTTATATTGACTGGTTTAGATAATTCATAATCATTCTTATATGCAATAATAGCATCAAGTATTCTCCATGCCTCTTGCTTACTAATTGTTACTTCCATTTTAAATTCCTGACGGTATCATTATTTGACAGTTTAGTGTAAAAATTATACCCTTTTTTTCTGGTGCGGGTTGAGGTTCATCAAATTTTATTATATTGCTAACTACCCAACCATACTTATCTTTATCTTCATTCCACCCAAACATATTATCATTGCCGTCTACTAAATGTCTATTATTATCGTCTACCCATGCTTGTTGGTGAGGATATTTGAAACTATGACTAAATGTGATAGTGCCTATAATTCTGGCTTTAAAATCTCCAGACCTACCGGGAGTCTCTATTAAGGCTAGTTCTTCCCCTTCGTATTTTTCTGGCAGAGGATAACTTCGTGTCTCTACACACTTTTCTTTATTCACTAATAAGCGTGACCAAGGACTCTGTATATTTATTCCTGTCATATATTTCTGTTTAATTGTTAAATTCTTCCCATATGAGTTCGCTAAGATAGTTTTTCAACTTTTGCAACTCGCTTATATTCATAGGATGCATACTATCTATATATGAAAAGTGCTGATTATCTTTATTATCAGAACCTCTATAGATTTCTATAGAATAAATATTTTCGTCATCTACTTTTGTTTGCTTATGATTAAACTTAATAGACATAATCTTTACTATGTAATGATCTAAAACAATATAATATGATTATATCTAATACACTATCTACGTCAAGTAGCAACAATTATATTTGATTTTTTTTACTAGCACCAATAATCCGATTTATATATTCTCCCAACTCTTTAAATTCTTTTACGGATAAGTCTCTTAGAGATTCGTCAGTAAACCATTCATCCGGTTTATCTCCATATCTTCTCCAGACTTCTAATTTTATTTTACGAGTATCCGGTGCTTGAACAATTTTAAACTTAGTGTCTTGACTCATTATGACCTCCTTTAGATAAGGGCCATTAATATTTATACACTATTTGCACCATTCCCAGTATCCATAATCCATAGCATCGGCTATATCTATGTCTGGATTTTCTTTCATATATTTAAGGGCAAAATATACTACTTCTACAACTAGACCATACTTTGCAGCATCTTTAATGTATTCTGCTACAATATCTATATCATGGTTCATAATGAACACCTAATTCTTGCACGGTTTCTGTTAATAAACTAATAGCGGTTTCAAAAAAAGTATCCATAGTCGCTGCATTTTCATGCACATCATCTATATGGTTCTCATAATCGACAATAAATTGTTCAATACGTTTACGCAATTCGTCTTGCATCACAACCTCCTAGTAAGAATGAATAGTCCAAGTAGTTTCTGTAATCTCTTTTAATCCAAGAGTTTTGGCCAACTCTTTACCAGATTTAGTCATTTTTGTCTCAAACAGACTGTGGGACTCAAACATAAGGTAAATCGTGTCAATGTCTACATCATACCCGACTTCTCTGTTGTTGTCAAATGACCTGAGTTCAAACGTAATTAAATTATCAAGATCAAGACCAGTATGATTACAAAATGCTCTTAATGCTTTGTCATTATTCTCACGATTATCCTCGTATCCATCTTCCATAGATATTAAGGACTCAAACTCATCAATAAAATTACTAACACTTTCCCTCATCTCTAAATGACGACCTACTGCTGACATAACACCAGTCTTAATTAGTTCATCAACAATATCATTTCTTACAGATTTCTTCTTTAGTTCTTTTCTGTTAAGAAAATCCTGCAACCTAATAGCAACGGCACTTTCTGTATAAATATCACTACCCATTGTTCATCCCTATTTGTTTAGAGTCTCTTTGTCCAGCCTCATAGGCCAATTCTATAATATCATCAAGTTCACAAAATAAACTTTGACTCATATCCATTTGCCACCGTTCATCATCATATCCCGTATGATATACTTCCTGACAAGTTTCCCATAAAATATCTGGAGCATCACCCTCATGGACTAGTCTGTGTACGCATCCGCTATCGGTATAATCTTCAGTATCTTCTTCTGTATATTCTGGGTTGTTTTTAAGATAGTTATCAATAAAATGATTCATTCTGGTTTCAGCAATTTCCGCCCACCATTTATCAAAACCTTCAAATTGTTTTCTTTTACCCATTATTGGTATCCTTGTTCTAGTAACATTCTCACATAACCAATATAACGGTTTGCTGCTTCCCTACTATCAAATTCTGCTACAATATTATCACCATCCGACAGTGGCAGGGTAACTTTTTGACTATTTTTCTCAACAGTCCAAATATCACCATCTTTTACTGCTTGATAGTTATCATTTGCGATTATCATATCTTGTCCTTTAATACATCGTAGTATGTGCCACTATTATCTAGCGATTGAAATAGTCCATCAACATCATCAATAGTATATCCACACTTATGGTATCGTGTAATTCCAGTGGGTGAATTATCTTCAGCACACTTCATGTTCTCATGCAACGCTTCTAGTGCATCCAAGATAATTTCCATATCATGTTTTTCGATATAGTAGTTCATTCTTCTACTTCCTTTATTTCCCAGTCAAAAATATCAAGATCATACAAATCAGCCTGACCAGTTTGATCTTTAATATTAATATCCATATCATGCAATACTTCATTAATATCGGTTGTATCTTCGTCATATTGAGCAAGAAAACTGATCTGCATTGTAATATATTTCTTCATTTTATTTCATGTCCGGTATAAAGAGTTCCCCAATAGTCTCATAAATAAAATCGGCCTAAAATCGTCAAGTAACTCCAAAAAGTCTATTACGATTTCTGTTTCGTTCAACCATTCCTTTTATATCTTTGAGATTCCACTTATTAGCCCACTGGAAATGCCAACCATCACCAATAGGAAGATGAATCAAAGTTAAGGGCTTAGATTTAAATATCATATATTGAGCATATCCGTCCGCTACTACCTCGCAAACTATTTCTCCACACAAATCTCCCGAACCATTAGCAAGACACCATTCTCGCATTTTATCCACCCATTCTTGTTCACGTTGCTGCCAATTTTCTATCGGAAAAAAATCGGGGGTTTCTGCAAGTTCTTGTGGTGGTGAATAAATCTTAGCCATTATTTTTCTCCAATGATAGTTATTTCATATCCGGTATAAAAAGTTCTCTAATATCGTCAATAAATCTGATAGCCTGATCAAGTTCATTAGTCATATCTTTTCCCTGACTAATCTCATTCAATACCCAATTAACCCACTCTAGTTTTTTAAGGTTGCTAATTTCATTCATGACTAGTTTTCCTAATAAATTCAATAAGATAATTCCCCGCATTACTCACACTATCACCATGATCATAACAATAGTTGATAATACTGCCAACAACATTACGCTGGGTTTCGTTGATTTCTAGTGCTTTGGTCATATCCCCATATTCATCACAAAGATAATCTGCCACCGCACAACTATAATCGTTTACGTCTTTGATCTGGTCGATTTTCATAGTTTCCTCCAAGGTTCTACCAGTATACCATCATTATCGTCAGTTGTCAACATAGACTTTAGGCGAGTTTGGCTTTTGGCACACAATCCATTTCTACTACCCATTTATTACCCTTAATATAAGCATAGAAGTAAGTACCATGAAATCTTAATTTAGTCAAAATATCTACCAGTTGGTCTGTATCATTTATATTTAATTCAATCATTATTCCTCCAATGTAATAAAATCATCACCTAATTCTACACTGACTACTATATGTTTATCCGATTCTTGTTTGTGGCTATATCTAAACCATTTCTTTATCTTGTATAAAATTGCTTTAATAAAACTACTAGATAGATCATCTCCTTCTATCTTGATTGTTGCCATTACTATAATAGTTTTTTTCATTTATAAATCCCCGCTTTGATTTCCTTTTGATTTAGGGTTGATTTATATTTGATTTGTGGGAATATTACCCAAATGGCCTAATTAACGGTATTTAGCGTGGGTTTTTTACCCTTTAGAGTTCTATCAATTATATGCAGATTCTTTATGTCCTTATGTTGTATATCTATTAGATTCTGGTGCAGATATTCTCCAATAACTTTGCGTATTAGAGTAATCTCATTATCTGTTAAAAGCACTGTTTTATACATATTTTTCCAACTTTCTCCCAACTACTACTACTAATTATACCACTAGTAAACAACAGAGTCAATAGAAGGAATATAGGGGGTTGGGTTTAGGTTTTTAGGATTGCTTTTTTCCTTAGAAAACCCCTATTTTTATAGGTCGGCTTTATTTAATAAGTAAATTTACCGCAAATTAGTGACTAAATTGGTCTTAAAAACGATAAAAACCCGTTCATTTATGTTTATACAGAAAAGGAAAGGCTAAAAATGGGGGTAAAATGATTCTAAAAAGTGAAAAAATTCAAGAAACATTGTGATAATCCTGACTAATTATGTTTATTCTAGTAGTAGGGAAAATGTTATTAAAACCCGATAAAAATGAGTTTTTTAAATTTGATCCTCTGTTACTGTATGAGTCATAGTGGCTAAGGTTTTAGGATTCTCTATTGTGTGGGATACCTTGACTATACTAATATTAAGAAAACAATCACTTAAATCTGGCCCATTTTCTTTTCTCCATAATTGTACTTCTTTTTCTATTGCCTTACAAACATTCTCACAAGATACATTATCCCTCATACTAATATTAATCATAACAAGTTCGACCTTAATAGTTTAAATAAGACAAAATTTTACAAACCCCTAATTTTCGCTGACTATCTATCATCGCCGCAATCCTAATAGTTAGGGTGATACAAAATCATTCCTCTAATTCTTCCCCATATAAATCAATACTATCATCTTGAACATCTAAATCTTCCATAGTGAAAGATTCTAATATATCACTAATAGGTTTTTCTTCTTTTGGTATCCTTAAATCAATAGCCGAATTCCTATCTAAGTCCTCATCGTCATCTGTATAAAAATATTCAACTTCTTTTAATACTGGTGCTGGTTCCTTATATACAATCGGACTACCATATTGATCCTTATCATAATCAACCCATATGGATATTGCTATTGATCCTGTTCCCATTAAAAATAATACTATAATAATTCCCAAAAATATTTGGCCTAACATTATTCTTGCTCCACGACCCTTTATGTCCAACTACCATATAGTAGGGTTGAGTTTTTGTCGCAGCAAGAAACTGTTGGGTTATCTTATAATACACCGGGCCTTAATATTCGCTGACTATGATTATCTTGGGCAATCTTAATACATAAGGTGGGACAATTAAATTGAAATATAATTTTTTGTCTCATGAATAATATGTAATTCTTTATCAATCAAATTTGCCGAACAACTATAAGATATCCTTTGGCCTTCTAGTTTTGTTTCGGCATCTACCAGATACTTGGTATATACGTTGATACGGTATCTGTTGCCCCATACGTTGGATGCCTTGCACATTATTAAATTTTTTGGTCTACCAATCCTTTGAATTAAAAGATCGCAAACTGGCCCGTCTGTTTCTACTGATATTGGATTCACTTGCATCTTAACCTCCTGTTGCTTATCTAGTTAATAAATTCTTTTAATGGTCTATTTCTGCTTGACTAACTCTATATCTATGTTATATTTATACAGGCCGGGTGGATATTACTTATATGTTAATACACCCTTGTACCTATTCTTAGAATATATTAGGTTAGTAGCAGATACTTGTTTATAGCGATCCATGACCTACTATAAATCATCAAATCTTCACTATTCCTATTAGTACGAATAATACATAGATTATCATCAATACTGTTATTAATTCATTCAATTTATGCTGACCCTTAATATTCGCTGACTATCGCCAATGACCGCAAACCTTATGGATTAGGTATTACAATCTATTAGTAGAATGAACAACATAATATGTATAAGGTCTAAAGTCTAGAGTTTCAAAGAAAAATGGTATTTTTGTATGTTGATACATATCCCGATTATTTCTAATACCTATTTTTTGCCTAAATTCTAGTCCTAAAAAATATTCACTATGAATTACATGTGTTTCAATACGACTATCATTTTGCATCATACCATATAGATCACTATCCATAAATTTATCGCCTAAAGAAATAGATAGTAACAAAATTTTAAGATATAACATAATTAGTCCTCAAGATACATAGAATGGATTATTGTATTCTATATTATTTTTTTCCCTATAGTTTTCCAATAGAGCAACAGCAGACCTTAGACTATTAATACTTTCATCTAAATACCTACTACTATCATTATCCTTTTTATCACCCTTATAATCATTGTGCCAAGTTGCCCGAATCCTAGCAAATTCAATCATATCAATTATATTATTCACAAAACTTCCCCTTTGTATAACCCTATAGTAATCCCATCTTTATCATAACATTTCCCAATAACGATAGAATAAAAACTACCATCATCATACTTCTCAATATAATGCTCAGTATATCTGGCTCCTTCCCAATAATTATCAAATATTTTAACCTTATCTACTGTATTATCCTTAGTAACAATCATTACATACTGTTCTTGTTGCATAATTCAAATACCCTAGATTTTCGCTGACTATAACCATTTCGACCAAACCTAACGGTTGGGCTGAGACAAAAATGATATTACAATAGTTTTATATTTACTATTATAAATCACCTAAGTCCTTATATCCCAACCACTTACAGACGGCCTACTACTATTATATCGGATCAACACCCGTTTGTCCATAAGGGAAAGTCTGTAAGTCCTTGCTATATATACATTTACGTCAATAGTAAACCTATTATTATAACATATCCCTCATTAGGGGGGTGCGGCGGGCCGAGCCGGCCGTAAGTCCTTATGTTGCAAGCACTTAGGTCATTCAAGCAAAGAGGGGCCAGCCCCACCACAAGGCCAGCCCCTCATCGCCACGCACCACGAAAGGAGAGCGTTAGACGGCGTTGGCGAACTCTGTCGCCAGTTGCAACGCCTTGTTGTTGTCAGTGCCATTCTGGCCGAACCAGAGGCTTTCCAGACGGTTGTTGGTATTCCGTCCCTTGGTGTAATTGAGATACTCGTTGAAGCCGTTGTAGGCAGCCCACCAAGTACCCCGTACTCCGGGCATACTTTGCTTCGGCCCTTCGATTGTAGCAAGAATCTCGGTCAGGATATTCTGCGTCCGAGTCTTGATGTCCTCTGGAGCCTTTTTGTCTATCCCAAGCAGAACCTTGACATACTTTTGTACGTCAGCCTGATTGAAGTCTCGACTAGCGAGGAACCGATACTGTTCCGCAGTAGCCTCAAACTGAGCGTTGATATTGTCCATGATGTCACGAACATTATCTAGGGCAGTCTTGCTGCTGCGAGTATGTCGGATTCTCAGTAGATTGCTCTCCTTGTGAGAGTGAGCAAAAGCCAAGGTATTGACACACACAACCCGAATTGGCGTATAGCCTACACGGATAGCGGTAGTACCATCGTGACTGTTGGACAGAAGGATGAACTTCTGCACCTCGTCACCAGATACAATCTCGCTAGGGTCACGGTTCAACTGGGCAAGAACCCAGACCTTTTGACCATTACTCAGCGAACCGCCAGTATGCAGGCTGCACTCGCCAGCATCGACGAACGGCTGGAACCATTCAAAAGCATCCTTGTTTTGGAGCGGGACATATCGAGGCCCAACAACCCCCAGAATACCATTATAGTCCTTGCGATAGGTAGCCCGTGCAGGAACATCATAACCGTCTTTGGTTACAAGATCCTTGGTTCCAACTTCCCAATTCAACCCACTGGCCTCAATGGCCTCGCTGATTGTCGGAGCAGATTCCAACTTCTCACCAAGACCGTGCCAAGGAGTAGCACCAGTGTAAAACATCGTTTCAACATTAGCAGGCATTTCATTGTCCTTTCGTTTGTGGTTACTTGCTATGCCTTGAGTATACCATACTTATCGTCCATGTCAACCCCCTTGCTTGAGAATTTTCTTGAAAAAACGTAAGTCGTTGGTACACAAGCACTTAGCTCCGGCCCGGCCGGCCGCCACCCCTCAAAGGTAGGGTATACCTAAATCTCGCTTACAATATTCAGGACAATTCCTATAAGATGATTCTTCTGGCATATAGCAATAAACACCTACGCATTTAGATCGTGGTGTCTCACGCCTAATGTTTTTCATTATATGTTTTACAGTACCACCAGAACAGATAAGATCGTCAATAATTATATAACATTTACTACTAGGGCCTTCCACCAGAAAGTCACTGTATCCATCCTTTTGTTTACGAACAACAATAATATTTTTCTTGAGTAATTCAGCAATCTGTGGAACCACCATCAAGCCGCTTGTGCCACAACACGCAATACTATCATAATAAATATCTAACTTATTAAGTTTAGCATAAGCATTGATAATTATTTTATTACGATATTTGTGATTAAGAATACGGCTAGTATGTGCAGCACCCTGAATGATACTACCATCATCGTTTCGTCGAAACTCATCAAGTTGTTGTTCTAGAATATTCATAGCTATAAGGACTGGTGGCCAGATTCGAACAGGCTAGAAGTGATTATTGTGTGTACCCACCACACCGCACCAGTCGAGAAGGAGAGATCAGTATTCTATTTCGTCACTAATTTCTTCGTAATAGTTACTCCAACTTTCTAGTTCTTGATCTTCTTGGGCATAATCATCTTCATAGTATTCATTATCATTTGTCATGGACTCAATATAATCAGTGCTATTATCAAAAATATCATTGTTGCCATCCTCAAGGAATTGCCATTCAAAATCACGCATATTTCTCTCCTTCTTTGAGAAACCACCGAACCATCAACAGTACCCCCACTAGGACTCGAACCTAGAACTTACGGTTTAAAAGACCGCTACTCTAACCAATTGAGTTATGAGGGCATGAGTAGGACGCCGAGGAGTCGAACCTCGCTATGATTACCTTATAAGAGTAACGGATGCTACCGGCTTACCTTGCGTCCCGTATTGTTTCATTCTATCACACTTATCGGCAACTGTCAAGTGTTTCCTTTAGTCTAACTGCTCCGGTAGGATTCGAACCTACAACCCACAAATTAACAGTTTGCTGCACTACCGTTGTGCTACAGAGCAAAAACTACGGGGCAGGGACTCGAACCCCGACAAAGAGGACCAAAACCTCTTGTGCTACCATTACACCACCCCGTAATTACTTTTCAAATAAACCTTGTAAAAATGCACATAATATTACTATACCAAATAGAATTCCCCACCCACCCTGAGCGAAACATGCCTTGAGTAGACAGGCCATAAAAATAATACCTAAAATTAGCAAACAGCCACCGAAGCCGTTATCGTTTTGATTAGGATTACGCCTAGCCTCACGCTCTGCGTCTTTCCAGCACCAGTATAATAGAGTTGGATGATTGAACATTTCAATACTCTGCTAATGCTACTCTCCGAGCATCCATTCTGGTGCGAATTCTGCGAGGCCGGTTATCATGACTACCAGAACCAGAACGATGGCTGTTGTGTCCACGGGCTAACTCCCAAGGTTTCTTTACTTTAGTTTTTATCTTACCGTACTTACTCACTTCCTCACACCTCTCTTGAATATACATCGAGATTATCGCCGCCCCAGCATGAAGTGGCCTACTTTTGAATATGTCGCTGTTATATCCTGCATTGTATATTTACCTGACTTGACCAAAGCCCTCTCTGCCAACAGATAACTGGTTGACATTATTCGATGATTGACACCATCTTTGGTCACTATTACGAACTCTTTCATCCTTCCACCTCCACATCAACTTGGTCATATTCGCCATCAAGAGCATACTTGAACGCTGATGCAACAGATTCTAGGATATAATCATTACGACATATTTCCACATCAAGATCATCATCTTCTGGTAGCGACAACCACTGCTCGCCACTAATCAACTGGTCTACATCGTCCCGATCTCCAATATACTGGAACATCGTACGGCTAGGATCAGCCTCACACCATCCACACACACTTACAATAATCCTGCTCATATTCTACTCCCAATTCCTAAACAGTTCCAATCGGATGCCAACGTCCATTGTACCCTCTAGCGGGCGTTTGTCAAGGTCTATTGTTTTGTTGCAAAATAGAGAAACCTTGCTGGTGGTCACACAACCACTACAAAAGACTAGGATGATCGCCAAACATAGTCGATATACCATTCTACTACCTCCTGTAGACTAATATCGTCATCCTCAAGGATTTTCTTGACTTTTTCTGTCTGGTTTTTGCTCATGGCACTCATCCTACTATTTAGGTAGTTGAGTATTGTCTTGATTTTTTCTTCTTTATTCATAGTAGGCCCGGAGGGATTCGAACCCCCAACCAACAAATTATGAGTTTGCTGCTCTAACCATTGAGCTACGAGCCCGAAGTAGCCCCAAGAGGAATCGAACCTCTATCGACGGTTTAGAAGACCGCTGTTCTATCCGTTGAACTATGGGGCCAAAGAGAACGCCAGACCAGCAGATTATTCTACTGGCCTGACGCTTCTTTGTCAAGACTATGCCTCGACAGTTTCTTCGGCCTCAACCTTGGCCTTGGATGCCTTGTGACCGTCGCCAGCCTCGGCAACACCGATACCGAACTTGCGGTTACGAGCAACCTTCCAGCCTTGCTCACTATACTCCTTGACACCATCAGCCTTGACGAGTGCAAGAGTATCCTCTGGCAGACCGTCAGTAAGAGCCTGACGAATGGTATCCTCAATCACTTCGGTATCAAGAGCGTCCGAAGCAATCGTCACGTTGAAAGAAAAAGCCTTCATGGTAAACCTCCAAAAAAGTAAACTAAACCCAAACTGTCTACAACCAGTATACACAACTGATTGCCGCTTGTCAAGTGTGCCAGAGGGTTTCTTGTGTTGGCTTCTGGTCACTCGCTTGCGTTTCTATCATTCTACCATATAGTATCGTCTTGTCAATACCCTTCTCTTGAGAAAATCCAAAAATATTTTGCGATAGCGAGAGTATCCCTTGCTTTGGGGGTATAGCTAAGTCATTGGTATATAAGCACTTACGGCCTGGCCGGCCGGCCGATTTGGGTAAAATAAAACCCCGCCACATTTCTGCAGCGGGGTAATATGAAACTATAAAATATAAATACTTAGCACTAGCCTCCGAATTTTATTATGCTACTTCTTCATCCTCATACCATTCATCCATATTATATTCTTGGATAAGATGATCTGGAAAATCTCGCCACTCACCCTCATAAAAATTATCCACACCGTCAATCCAATCTCCACAGAATCCCATACCCGGTTCAAAGTATGATGCGTCAATATCAAAACCATGCTCACGCTTCATGAAACTATAAAACCCAACAGGCGGCGACCATGCACTGTCGAATGATAACACCAAACCTTCTGGATTGTCGCTATAAAAAGCGTCCTCACCACCAACGTCCCACTTGGTTCCCCAGTTATTCACACGCCAACTATACCAATCTACGCTGCCATCAAGCGTTATAGGTTTACCTTCGCCAAGCAACTTGGTTGGATCGTTTGGATCTCTTGGGGTTGGCATAAAGTGTTCCATCAACTCCCCACGCTTGTAAGCATCAAGCAACTCGTTGAGTTTAGCAGGATTATCGTGGTTGATCGTCACATTATTAGCACACCAGTTAGGCATAACATCTCTCCTCTAAAACGTAAACACGGTTTCCGTCTGTCACCAAACTATCGAAGTGATAGTTGTCCCAATCAAAATCTCCCTCATCATCTTCTCGTCGCCACACGGGGTCAACTATAGGATTATACCGCAAGCGTTCAAGGTTGTCAATAGGTAAATCACCAGTAAATCTTGGAAAGTATTTATCACACTCAACCCATCCACAAACATCCTTCTTGCCTGCATTATAGACCTTCTTTGCTGCGTTTTTCTTGTTGATTAGTTTACAACCTAGCATCTCGATTTGATATTTGCTAGGGTCTAAATACTGCACTGATCCATCATAAGCCCTAACTTGCCAGTGCATATAGTGTTCGCCACGTTGCAAGTGAAACCTAATCCTATATTTCATCTTCATCCTCCTCGTCATCCACACCGAACATATTCTTCCAGCAGTTATCGCAAGTGCCAGAAATTAGCAACTCACGCTCTGCTGCACTCAAGTAGCCAAGTATATCTTGAATATATCCGTTACCATTCATCCAACTGTCAATATCATTACGATTAGCAAGAATCTGGTAAGTGATTCCACAATGCTTGCAAGTAACATCAAAAACCTGACCATTAGCAGCAACCATAATAATCTCCTTTGGCTCTAGTATACCTTATCGGCAATCGTTTGTCAAGAACTTTAGTTTTTCGCTGACTATGTCCATTCTGTCCAATCCTATAGGATATGGTGAGACAAAAAAACCGCCTTGCCCCATGAAACAATATCAGGATAGGTCTTACAGGCGGTTTATATTGTTGGACGGGAGGACTTCTCTCTCCTTTCCTCCCAGTATACATTATCGGCAATCGTTTGTCAAGTCTTTAGAATACCAGCGGAACCTTTTACGCCCCGGTTCCTGAAACCGCCCACGGAAATCCTCCCTAGAATCGGCATGGGTACCCACATAAGACCGATTCATCTGGCTCTTGGCGACGGTTGCTGGCAAATTGTGCGGTCACGGACACTAGGGAGTTGCACCCTACAAGCATTTCCGATTGCTGGGCCATAGTACCTTATGGCTACTTGCAGTCTCAGGTACGAATGCTTGGAAACTGACTTCGTGCCGTGTGTTTCAAGTATACATTATGTATCGGCGTTGTCAAGGGGTAATCTTGAAAAAATTTTGCGGTGAATACGACCCTATTCCCAGCACAGAATGCGGTGAATCCCCCCATTGGTGGGGTCCGGCCGGCCTGGCCGAACGTAAGTCCTTATATACCAACGACTTACACCCAGCCCTCAGCCTCCATCACTTCAACAGATGGAATAACCATAGTATCTCCATCAGCACTAATATATCCACGAAAGCCACGCTCGTCAATATAAAAATACTCGTCCAGGGTATCGTTTTCATTACACTCCCACAATACTGTTCTACAAGCATCGAACACGCTTTGACTAGTTGAGTATATCAGTTGTAGACTGCCAGATTGAATATAGTATTTAGCCATCGACATTCACCTCCGTCCAGCCGTATAACATATCCCGGTCACACTCAACACACACTGGTGTACCATTCTGTTCATACCAATCGGGCGTGATGCCAACTTTGTCATGACAATCTTCACACTCCCAGTATGATATAACATTCTCGTCTTTGACTACTTTGAACATAGTAAACTCCTCAGTGTGATGGAAACAGTACGTTACCCAGGCCCTTGACGCACAAATTGCAGGCGACACTATTCTTGGTTGGGGTGCAGGTCACAACACCACGACCACGACGAATCTCAGGGCAGGTGACATACTTCTCGTTGTCGATGACAACCAACTTGGGCAGACTGTCACGCCACTGTTGAGCCTTGACTTTGCCACGCGGACGCTTGGTGGCAATCTTCTGGTCACTGTCACACCATGCGAATAGTTTGAAACCGACCGCTTTGGCATCGAGAACGTCCTGAGCGTTGTGAACACTAGCATAGACGGCCATATACTTGTCCAGACTAACCAACCGACTATCGTAGATATGAGTGTAGAACCACATATCGGGCAGACTACCGCCATCGGCAAGAATACTCTCACACGCCCAGACTACGTTATCGACATAATCAGTGTCGAGTTTACCATCGAGGAACCAGTCACCACGCTCATGCCAGCGGATAGACTTGCCTTTACGTTCTGCGTCAATAATCATCGAGCGAATACGCCCGCGTTCCGTGATGACATTTTGCATACCAGCAGGACGCACACCGGGGTATATCTTCTCAGTTTGCTCGGCATAGCAGCCGTTGCCAAGGAACGCACAAGTAGGCGGGCAAGTATCGCCAACGGGGCGACTCACGACGATGCAGTTTTCCTTGCCTAGTTTATCGTTGCCGTTTGCTGTTTTCATGATATTGTTCTCCGTGGTTGTCTCTCCAGTATATCATATTATCGTCAGTCGTCAAGTAAAAAATCCAAAAAAAATAAAAATAATTTTTGGCACAGTATTTGCTATTGACCCTTATACCCCCCAGAATGGTGGCCCGGCCCGCCTGTTAGAATGTAAGTCCTTTAGATACAACAACTTACAATTAGGGCAATCATATTTAAAACAAACCACATAAACATACAAACATTATCCATAGCACTTCTTTCTGTATAAAGGGTTAGAATACATACACCTAGACCCCTCATTTTCGCTGACTATATCCAATTTAGCCAAACCTAAAGGTTTAGGTGTGACTATAAGATATTACCTTACCCTCTGGAACTAGTCCCACAAGATAAAGTTTTTCTAGCATTATGTTTTTTCCAAAATTACTTTCTGCTATCTTATGAGCAGTCCATTCACTTTGATGCTTGACATATCCCAGAGTGTGATGGTTTTGAATCACGGCCCAGGTGTATTCCAGAGGCTTGTTTGTATTCATGTTTCGCATTATACCATATATCGGCATGGTGTCAATAGAAAATCCAGAAAAAATGCCAACCACCCATTAGAGGGACCCGGCCGGCCGAGCCGCACCTAAGTCCTTGGCTAGCAAAGACTTAGGGCGGTTCACGGCACACACCACGGAAAGAGAGTTATGCTACCACACTGCCAAACAATGGCTTGCGGCAATTCTTGACACGCTCACAGTAGAACTGTCGGATATTACCGTCTACAGTCTTGCAAGTTACAAGGTGATTGGTGCGTTGGAACACCGGATCGTTGCGACGATAGTTACTTCTAGCGTTCATGCTAGCAATAGTTTTATCATCAAGACGGATGGGACTTTCAATAACCCTTGCGAGAACACGCTTAGGGTCGCCATGCAGTGGCTGCATATACTCGAAGTTATAAACTTCACCAGTCTTTGCGTTGCACAGTTCAGCACGACTACCGCCATAGACGGCATAGACACCGAACATCACAAGAGCAATAGCACCAACCCCAACAATACCAGCCATCATCATTACGTTTTCCATTGTAAAAAACTCCTAAAGTGTGAAACCAAACCTAAAACCATTCTACCATAAGGGAAGACACATGTCAACCCCCAACTAGCATATTATCCTCAAACGGCGTACCGTCAGCAAGGAACCACTCAAAATTCTTTTGGAAAATCTTGACTGGGCTATACTTGTTGATTCGTTGCTTGGTGGTGCTTGTTCGCCACCCACCGCTATTGAGTTGAACCATACCATTCTGGTAAAATCGCACAACCTTGGTTCCGTGCAGTTCAACAGAAACGCTACCGTCACGCTCAATATAGGCGTATGTATTGTTTCCAATCTTACGCTGTCCACGGTTACGCTCACCAAGAACCATCTGTGTTGCTTCAACGTGTGTCATCTTTTGTCTCCGTGTGGTTGCTTTCCCTACTAACTATATCGACATTCTACCATCCAAACTTTAGCCTGTCAAGCAAAAAAAGAAAAAAATTTTGCCACCCCCTCAATAGTGGGGCCCGGCCGGCCTGCTTGTTCGTAACTCCTTTATTCCCAACCATTTATAGCCCATAGAAAATTCTCCTTAGTTAGATTCCTAAAGATTTCGATACCGTGTTCATTACGATTCTTTCCATGCTTACTATAAGAAATACTATAGCCCGGCTTTTTGCCTGTCTCAATATATGTATAGTGCTTTGATGCCCAATCACAAAGTTTGCTTGTATTACCAACCCTAGCCTGTATACCGTCTGGCCGAATAAACACAATCACCGTCACATCACTTTTGTGTGGCTGAATACCCTGAAAAGCATAATCCTTGCCCTTAGTCTTAGGACGAGAACCCTTGCATTCTACACTGATAATCTCATCATCCATTTTGATCTGAACATAAATATCACCAGTTTCCCTACTATTACCAATAGCAGCCTCAAACCCTGCATCAATCAACCATTCATAAATAATCCATTCAACCTTACGCCCACCCTCTGAACTTCCGGTACGCATCATATCAATAGACTCTGGACTTGTAAAACCGTCAAGCCTATCGGCATACTCTGCATCAAAGTTAGCCTTAGCCCTCTGAAAGATACGCTGGTTGATAAAGCCTTCGTTTTGCGTGGCGGTCAGCATGATTTTCTCCAAAAGTGGTGAGTTGTTTGTACCAGTATAATAATATTATCGGTATTTGTCAACTGTTTTTTGAGAAAAAATCTAAGTCATTGAAAAATATAGACTTAGGCACGATTCGTGCGGCCGGGCCCCCCGATTAGGGGGAGAACCCGGCAACTGTAGCATTACTTTCGATCAACCCTATCACTATCGTAAGGATAATTCCAGCCGTAAATGCTAGACTCATAATGTATATAGTCTTTTTCTGTCGCTCCGTCATCTTCTCGCTCATATTCGCTCTCCTTAGCGTTTAGAGTTTGATTCAAGTACCAGCACAACAGTGTACCAGCAGCATATCCTATCGCCAAACTAGCAGGGTCTAGTTGAATCATTATAGTACCTCCTCATAACTAAAACTATCAACCTCACCCACAATATTTTCCAATGCTCCAGATATTGCAACAAGGTTCTCTTGTCGATCAACCGCTTCGCTCAGGTCAATATCATCTACAAACACTGTGCAGTTGAAATATTTGACATCTGTGTTTACCGTTGTTATATCATAGCAGTTATATTGTCTCATCAGTCATCCTCTCCATAGTAACCATAGTCCTCATCGGTTCCGAATCCTGCATCACGCATGGCCGAATCAAAATCCCCATCCATGCCATCATTGTAATAATCATCCTCGTGGTAATCGTACACTCCTTCCATCATCTCGTCACAATAACCTTCAACGTCAACAAGTCCGTCAATTTCATCATAGTCCGAATTGTAAATATTCTTTCCGGGTGTCATCAGTAAGCCTCCTCAGTGTTCCAAACTTCATCAAACAAGTCTACTCCGACTACATCCATCCAGTCAAGAGGGTGTGAGCCAATATCTTCGCAAGGTTCAACGATTCCTTCAGCCTCAAGAGCAGCAATCAGTAGCGTGGCGTTAATATCGTCCATTCTTGATTCTCCGTGGTTGTTGCGTGTCATGCTCGAATTATACTCCTTAGATCGTCCAAGTCAACCCCTAATCTTGAGTTTTTTCTAAAATTGTGTCCAGATAAATTTCGTTCTGCGTAAGCACATAGCCATACTCACATTGGGGGGTATAAACCCCAAAATAAACCTTGCCGTTATCGTATCCTTCAAAACCAACGAACATTCCAAAAATCGTGTAGAGCGTCATCATCTTTCATTCTCCGTGGGTTATTCTTGCCAATACTTTATATATCGACAATCCACCCCAGATACTTTACAGAAAAACAAAAATTTTTGCTGACTTTCGCTGGCTTTACCATCTAAGCCTTAGCCTGACGGCTTAGGTAATACAAGGTAGTCAACCCCCCAACCGAGGGGCCCGGCCGCCCTCGCCGCTCGTAAGTCCTTTATTTTCAACTACTTACGTTTACCACTGAACACTAGCCTAGCAAACATTACCATAAAAACAATATGATAACATACGGCCAGTATCCAACCATATTCATCAAGCCAAGGCCCCTCATCAATCAACGGTCTCATACTCATCCTCATCAACTACATACCAATCCCAACCCTCATCATCTATACCATACCATGCTTCTAGTTCATCCCAAGCATCATGGTATCCATCCTCATACCCTTCATCATACTCAGTCATTCACAACCTCTCTTGTAAAACATGCGTCGTCAACTTCGTATCGATCAATACCAGTATCATTCCATGCTACATGGTCAGGAGTTTCAATTGAACCCAACTCCCGCATAGTTTCAATAAACTCGCTATAACTAGCACAATCGCTAGCGATATTATAGAGTCCTTGGTCGTTTTTGATCCAGAGGACAACATTCCATGTTGCGTAATTACTGTAACCGTTGTAGCCACTCATTTTCATTCTCCGTAGGCTGATTCGATCTTCTCACCACTATCACAGCAATAGAGGTTTTCATCTTCCCAGTTTACTTCACAGGCAACCGCCTGCCAACCGTCAGTTCGTTTGTGCTTCACAGAATGCAAAACCAAACGGAAGTTTTCTTGTACAGCGTCGAAACTCATGGCCTCGCCGTCGTTCATTACAAAATACTTCGGGTATCCTCCGGGCCAAGCGTATCGGCCTGAGCGAACATAGTTTTTCAATTCTTGCGTTGTCATATTACAATCCCCCTAAACATAGTACCAAACCGCAAAACCGGCATCAATCAACCATTGCCACTCTGTCGTGACAGGGAAACAAGTTCCATTACTAATCACTCGCTCGTCACCACTGAGCGGATCACGAATCCGAATTTCATAAATAGTCTGTATACAAGCCATTTCAATCTCTCCTATTCTGGCAACCTTCCTTCAACAATTCCACCGTGCAGATCCAACTCATGCCGAACCAGATGAACAGGAACATACGGATATACCGTGTCGGTGTATTCTTCATCCTTTGGATAACCCTTGCCAAATTGGGCGGCTTCCGAGAATTCCCGGAATCTCCAACTTTTTGGAACCTCGCTAGGGTATCCACACTCTACATGCGAGTATGGGCCGTGGTCGCTTCGTGGTGTGCAGTATGCAGTCTCACGGGCCTGAACACTGATTGAGAAGCCGTCGCGGCAAATGATTCGTGGGTTGTGTGCTTTCATTTTTGTTCTCCTTACTTTCTATATCGGAATTCTACCACAGCAAACTTGAATGTCAAGAGAAAAATCTAGAAAAAATTATTTTCTTTTTTGGCACAGCATTTGCTCTGCGATCGTAAGTCGTTGGGGCGTAAGGACTTATGGCCGACTCGGCCGGCCGGGCCCCACCAAAGAGGGGGCTATTCCTTACACCAATCTTTCTATAAATATTACCACAACACACACCATAAGAAAGAGCATAACAGCCAGGCCGTCATTGTTAAGTTTACTTTTCATTTTCTATTCTCCGAAAGAACTTCAAACCAGTTTGTTCCATTCTTACCTGTCAAACTTTTTTCAATCTTTCCAGCCAAACAGGCTAATGCTATTCCCCCAAACTGTTCTGAGTATTCCGTACCTATATTAGTATTCCTTGCTATATCTAATAGTTTTTCTTTTTGTTTTTTTGTTAGCATAGAAATCATTGCTTCTTCAAAATTATTATAGCCTGTTTTCATTTTCATTCTTGCTCCATTTCCTAAGCCGTTCAGCACGACGCTGTTGGGCAAAACTAACAATTCGTTCTTCGCTACGATCAAACACCACGGTGCAGTGTTCGCCACACTTTGGGCAAATTTCGTGGTCAATTTGTGAGCCACTCATTGGCTCGTTGCAACAGTCGCTTTGAATCATCATTCCCATTTTCATTCTCCATCTTGCCAATAAACATTGCACCAAACACCAAACAACTTGAAGGCTTTATACCTTGCAGCCTTCTCTGTACTAGCGTACACGTTGCCAAGATACTCATCTTTCTTGTAGCATTCAAAATAACCGCCAGCATAGCGACGATAGGTACTGAACATTTGATACTTACTCATCTCTTTCACTCTCTCTCTTACTTACTTACTAGCACTCATCCAATAGTAAACTTCGTTTGCAACACGCTGTCGAGTTGCTTTGGTAATGGATACATAATCCATTTTACGATCGTACAGTGAATAGGAACCGTCGTGGTGTTTGACGATTTCGCAATCCATCTTTCTAGCATACTGTACCAGATTCTTCTCAACGGTCTTGAAACTAGGCTTTCTCATTCTCATTCTCTCTTTCTTTTCAGACATTATACCAAAGATTTTCTGTTTGTCAACCCCGCCGCTGGGGGATCACTCCCAATTATTTTCTCGATAGCGTTGAACACTCTTGGCAGCGTGGATGCCATTGAGAACCGACAGCATCTCTTCGGTTCGGCGATAGTTTGGCAGTTTGTGTTCTGCTACTTCAATCCACACTGAGAGCATTTCATTGCTCATCTTGTGGAATTGCTCTTGAAGACTGTTGTATTGTGCTTGTAGCGTTGTCATTTTTTTCTCTCTTTCTTTCTCTCTTACTTCTTATATCGACATTCTACCATACGAAACTTGAATTGTCAAGAGATTTTTCTGCATTTTTATGTCAAGAAAATTTGACAAAACTTTCTGGTATTTTGTGTGCTTTTGGCACGGCATTTGCTAATACCCCTCGCAAGTGGGGTTCGGCCGGCCGGGCAGGCCGTAAGTCCTTACGTAGCAACAACTTACGAACGCCCACCCTAATGAGGGATCAACTCCACCCTGTACCACCCCTGATCGCCCGTTCAGTTTCCCAAGCGTATTCCTTCTCCAGCCAGTCGGCATGGCGAAGTCGTCGCAGCCTCTCACGAACGGCAGAGCGTACCATATGGGCCACCAGCCTATACTTTGCTGGGGTGTACGTTTGAGCATTATCGCTCAAGTCTTTCCCGCCTTCCCGGATCCAAGCGTCAAGTTCTCGCGTTGTCATTTTTTCGTAGGTTGTCATTCTATCATTCTCCAAAGGGTGACGATTCGCTTTCACTCAGTCTAGCATATTGGGCAGCCAACGCAACCACTCTTTCGGGGGAGCCAGGCTTTCCTACCTTTTCAATCATGTGGTCATTCCCGCCCACCAGTCTCTTATCGACCGACCGACGGTTAGCCTTTACAATTTTTCTCAATTCTTTTCGATTGAACTTGTGAACCGTTCCGTTCTGCTCAACACCTTTCCAGATTAGGGTACACTGATTCCAAGCGTCAGTGAGAATCGGGTATTGTTGCATGAGTTTTTCAGTATTCATTCTTTCGGTTTCCTATCGGGTGGACAATACTTGACGGGCTACGATTAGAGCGGCCTTTACGGTTTCGACCTCCTCGATCCTAGTATAGTTCGGCAGTTTATGTTCTGCAACCTCAACCCATACCGAAAGAAGATCGGTTGTCATGGTGTTGAAATACTTGCGGTAGTCGTTCATACTTGGGTAAATCGTCATTTTGTTTTCTCCTTAGTTATCCAAAGTCTAGCAAATTTTTTTGTGTTGTCAACCCCCACAAACGGGGGTAGCAGGATATTCTTCGGTCAGCACTTCACAATGCTCACCGCAATCGTTGCAGATACCATATTCGATATGGCAATCGTCAAGATATGAACCGCAGCAATCTGAAATGTAGAGGATTTGCATTTCCATTTTTATTTCTCCTTAGTTTTCTTTTCCTTATTCCTTATATCGACATTATACCAAAGCAATCTTTAGTCGTCAACAATAATTTTGGAATTTTTATGTCAAGAAAATTTGACAAAACTTTCTGGCATTTTGCTCTCGTTTGGCACAGCGTTTGCTAGTGGAACACTTGTACACCCCCACCACAGAGGGGGCCGGCCGGTCGAATCGCTTGTAAGTCTTTATTTACCAAGCACTTACCTTTGGCTAGCAATTCTTTTGGGGGATAGATCTACTCCAATATGGGGTCAAGCATATTCTCGATTCAGTTCGTTCTGCCAAAAGCGGACCAAGAGTGGATCTTGTGAAACCTTAGCAGGAAAGGTATCTGCTGATTGAACAGCAAGAACTTGATTGTTCTGCGAAAGAAAGATTCGCATCTTATTGAGGATAGTGTACCGAACGCCGTTTGCTTCGAAGTAGGGGATGAGCTTTTTCATGTCTTTTTCCTTTTCTTTCTTGGTTACTTGTTATGTCTCAAGTATATACCTAGTATCGTCAGGTGTCAAGTACTTTCTGAAAAATTTTTTTATTTTTTTCTAGTGCAAATATCATGCCAAAAGTTTTTTCTTTTATTACCCCACCAAAGAGGGGGCCGGTCGGCAGACATACACGCAAGTCTATATCTATCAATACCTTACATATATACCTACCTACATAGGGGGGTTTTTTTGTTTTGCTTGGGTATGTGTTCGCTGCTCTGAAAAAGGGCGGGTGGTCCAAAAATAGTAAGCACTATCTATATAAAATGTAATACCTAAACTATCAAGTTTGCCCCACAGTATCCCCAGATCCTACTAGCTGCCTTAGTTCTTGAATCACCCCCTCATCAAACCCCATATCTTCCCCATACTCCCTATTACATATCTTTGCTAATTCCCCATCTGAATACTCTTCCCCAAAATATTCCACTAACTTTTCCGCCTCTATCCCCCACCTAGATACAGCATCTCTTCTGTATAAATCCCCCACCTTGTCTTGAATCATTTGAGGCTTATATAAACTTAAATCAAATCTCATTGCTCTTATTGTGCCCGTTTGATATGAAGTACCTAATTTGGCATTGCATATATCTTTAATTTCTTCATCTGTCTTTGACTGATAGTATTCTTTTATCACACTAGTCGCCCCTGTCAGATCCGCATTCTTTACTCTTTTTCTATTTCTTGATTTGCCCTTCATCTTATTTTTCATTTGGCTTAATTGCCGAGGTGTTAGTTCTAATCCATATTCCGTATTTAATGCCTTAGCTATTTTTACATTACTGTTTCCATACTTATCCCCACAATTCTGTATAAATTCCTGTATATCTTTTCTTCTCCACAACTTTGTTCGCATAGCTCTTTTGTTATAGTAAATATCAGGATAATTATCTCTTAATCCTAATTTCTTTTCCCATCGATAAACTGTCGCTGATATGCGAACCCCTTTTCGTGTACAATTTCTTTTCCATCCATATAATGTTGTTAACTTATCTGCGTCACCTTCCAGCCTCACCCAATCTTTTTCAAATCTTTCTGGAAAATCCCCTCTTTTATCTAAACTATTTTCACTATAATTTCCAGATGTTAAATGATCAGGATTATAACAACATCTATTATTACATAAATGACGAACTAATTCTGGATATTCATTGTGCTTTTCGTAATAAGCTGCTCTATGCTTAAATATATGTTTGTCTTTGCTATTAATACGAACCTGAATTCTAGCATATCCGCCTGAACTTACACTAAGACTTTCCTTACAAGGAGTACCATTATAAAAATTCTTTTCACTATATTTAAAATGTTTTGTATAGGCTTTACTTTTAATACATTTATCTAACCATGGCTTAATTTCATCTATATTAGATGCCACCCAATTATTTAATAAATTCCGCTTCACCCACTTATGCTGATATTCACGTTCTTTGCTCATGACCACATTTTCATTACATCGTTCCAATACCACAAAAACCATCTTATAATTTTTATTCTTATAACACTGTATTAACTTTTTCGAAGTTTTATTAATTTTCCGTCCAGAAGTACCAGTCAAATTCCTAACATGTTCTTTACATCTAGCTATAATATCAATACTATTTCCAATATAAATTTTCACACCATTAACATCATTTCTATAAAAAACAATTCCGTAAATCCCACTAATCTTTTCTTTTGACCCAAAATAGATTTTTTCATATTTTTCCACCTGGTCCATAGTTAATATTTGCTTAGTCATCATCAACGCCCTTTTGTATAAAAATAGTGTATACCTATAATAGACAAAGCAGAACACAACCACAAACTACAGGCTTATTATGAATAGTATATACGTATCTTATGGCTCAAGAATTTCTAAATCTAATAGAAATTTCAATTTTGCCTCAAACGAAACATTTGCCGAAAATGATGATGGTGATGTTTTATATCCTGAAATTGATTCTAGCTTACCAGATCAATATAGTAATGATAATAGTTTTCCTGATTATGTTGACCAAGTTCCTAGTGACCATATAAATTTTACTTCGGGACTAACAAGAAATCACCTAATAGATAAAAACAAACCTCATATGATTAGTTTTCCTCCGGTTGTTAGTCCACATAGTGGTAGTGCCGTAGGACATAGTAGACTAACAGCTGTATATAAAGGAGGAAGATAATTATGCCATGTGTAAGTAGAGTGCCACCAGGTGGACCAAGAGATGGGGTTCAATATGGTTGTGAGGTAAATAATGGTTATTGTATGAGTGCAGGTGAGGAAGGTAATTGCGGTACTTGCTTCAAGTTAATGCAGCGAGGTTCCGCTACTTATGTTTTTAAAAGTTTTTCTGACCAACAAAGATGCGAAGAGTGTGAAGTTGTAGCTGCTCCTGATGGTATGTTGCCATTACAGGTTACAACCGAATTCGACGAACCTTGTAAGAAATGCATACCAGGTGAAAGAAAAACTCTACAAACAAAATATGGCATATCGTATATTTGGTCAGATAAAAAAATAATAGATAAACCTTCTCCGGGCAGTCCTTGCGATAAGTGTGTACTATTTCTTTTTCCTAACCCCAGAGAGGTTTGGCAGGATTGCGCAGCTCAAAATCCTGGTGCATCTAATTGTGAATGTGATACTAGCAACCCCAAGATGCCTAGATGTGTTTGTTGCGACACTCCTTGCGGAGTATGTGAAGAGTGTACAAAAGTAGGCAGAAGAAAAAAATGCAAAAATATATGTAGAAATTTAGACAATAATATTTGTGTAGGTGGAAATCCTACTACAGGAACTAAGGGTAATTGTGTTTGTATGTTTTTGCCTTATAATCCAGCAGGAATATCAATGACACAACTGATAGACGGATATCAAATGTGTACCGAAGCAGAGCCTAGTCTTAAGGCTAATTGTAAGGGTTGCGAATGTACTGTTACTTGCTTTGGTCAGACAAAGCTTGATCCTGATAAATGTAAATGTGTGCCTATGTGTGCTGATTGTACACCTAATTCTCAGTCATTTGGTGCATTAGAGGTTACAAGCAGTTGTCAAGAATGTAGAGAAAAATCTCCTGGCAATTGGGGCTGTGTAGATATTTGCATACCTCCAGCAGTTTGCGACGGTAGTGGCGGCTGCTATACTCCTAAGAGCAGTTTAGGACTATCTCTATTACCATAAATATATTTAAATGAATGAATAATAGACCAATAATAATAAATGCCTTTAAACATTAATAAGAAAGTTGTATATGATTTATTATAGATATGGTGGATATATCAAGAAAAATGATAGAGCAGGAATGAACTTTAATTGTCGAAACACCTATAATGCTCAAGATTCTTTACCAAAGACATATAAGAATAATCGAGCGTATAGATACTATGATGGCTATAGAGATAGTTTAACATACCTACCTCCTCCAGATTCCTATAGAGATAGTTTTTATAACATGAATTATGGTGTATGTTTTATGCTCAAAGACCAGGTTCGTGACGATGGTTTTGCTTTCCCCCATATTTTTTCTAAACTTTTATCAGAAGAAGTAGTAAGCAATTATAGGCTAGCCACAGCTTATAGCAATTAATAAAACATAGGAGTTTTAATATAATGGGCACAGAATCAAGAACAGGACCACCTATTATTGTTAGTGATAATCCTTATCTCAAATGCGCACCTTTAACGCAATGGGAGTGTGAATCTTGCGAATCGTATTTTTTAAATATACGTGGTCAGCAGGTTCCCGCATCAAGTTGGATACACCACAATAATCTCTTTCCCTGCAGCACTTGTGAATGGGATAGGAAAAATCAGAGAAAGATCATCAAAAATATAGAAAAACCCTGCAAAGATTGTACAGAGAAAGCAGTAGGCAAGCCCGATGCGAAACCTCGTTCTGTCAGAAAATGGGTGAGTAAAACGGCCCCATTGATCAATATCCCTGGGAATCCATTGCCAGTACCAGATCCTTGCGTAAAGTGCGTAGCAGATCCACAAAGTCCTGGGGGGGATAAATGGGTAGACAAATGCGGAGAGGGTTATGAATGCAACTCTAAAGGAAAGTGCATACCAGATAATTGCGGTACCGACTGCATTAAAAATTGCGAAGAGTGTGAGTGGGAGGATGCTAGTCATAAAAGAAAAATTTGTGTAAGTCAGTGTAGCGCAGTTACTGTTTGTGTAATAGACTTATTTTATAATAATCCAGATAATCCTCTTGAAAAAAGCGGTAGGTGTGAGTGTAAATTTCGCAATTACGGATCTGAACCTCCTTTATTTACTCCTGCTGGCCAAACAGAATGTCCACAAGATCAGCCAGAAGTATTGAATAGGGTCTTCAATGGTTTGGCTGATTGTACATGTGTTTGTAACCTAAATGAAGATAAATGCAAAGAACAAAATGAAGATAGTAAATTTGATGCTGATACTTGTTCTTGTGTTTACGATGCAGATGCACTTTCTATTAACTTAATACCTTAGATTAATAATATGAATAGACCTGTTATTATAAATGGATCAAAAATCGTACCACAGGTACCTGTGAATCAGATACCAGATGAGCCTATTATTAATAATGATCCTAATGTTAGGGGTGTTATAGGTAATGAGGTTCCTGCTAGTGATGCTAGACAAACAGGTTCTATACTAGGTTTAACAGCTAGTTCTGGAGCTTTGTCTGGTCTTGTAAACATAGCAAGTATTGGAGGTCCAGGCACATGGAATCCAGCTTGTTTAGATGGAGATATTCATCCTGATAATGCTTGTGTGTCTTGCTTGAGAGGGAAATGGTATCACGCAGATTATCTTAATCCTTGTTCTATTCATGCTCCTGGATTAAATGCTTTTTTACAGCCAACTTGTAAAGAGATCATGAGCGTTGGCTGTCAGTTATGTGGACCGTGTTATATATGTAACAGCAGTGGTCTTGGTACTTATTCATGTGATGATCTGCCAGGCCCCGGTCCAACTCTTCAAGAGCAGTGTTTAGAATGCAATAACGATGTAGCTTTTTGCACCAATGGTCAAAACCCAAATACATTTTTATGCACAGAGGGTGACAAAACTTACTGTTGTGATGGTAGTTGCATAGATCCTTTAAAATGTTATTATACATCATCCATCACTGGTAAATGTGTTCCTGGTTGTAATCCTCTATTACTAGACTGCGCTAAATGTGAATTTGGGAGATGTATGCCCGGAGCCGCTTGTGGTGAATGTGAAAAGTGTGATTTAGGAATTTGCGTACCTGACCCAGACGCATATGATAATGATGGAAATCCTTGTAGCTCATATTCTCAAAATATATTACAAAGCACTATTGTGCCATAATTATTGCGATATTATTTTTTGCTTGACATCGGATTTTTGACCGTTATTATATATTAACGCGTTTTAACCCGCTTTCTATAGGAACAAAGGAAAATTACTATGAAATTAAATCAGAAAATTACAGTTCAGCCTCCTCCATATTCAGACAACGCTGGTAATGTTACTACGCCAGACCCTATTGTTACTGATACGTTAAAAGTTGTTTATATGGATGATCCTACACACAAAACTATCAGCGTTCAAATTGATCAAATTCCATTGCCGGTACAGCTATATAGTGCTGCTAGTTATGAAGAACTTGGAGATTGGACTAAATCTCAGCTAGAAGATAGGTTGAGAGTTTTGATGGGTGATCACCCAGACAAGTTCTTAAGAAGTCTTTTTCCAAAAACTATGGAAGAAGATCCGCATGGACCAGGAACTCAACTTAGTAAAATGATTAAAAGTCTTGGTATTCATATGAGCGATAGCTGCTCTTGTCGTCGCCACGCTATTAATATGAATGAAAAAGGTAACGATTGGTGTGAACAAAATATTGATACTGTTGTAGGTTGGCTTGATCAAGAAGCCAAGAATAGAGGACTACCATTCGTAAAGATGGTTGGCAAGGTTATGGTTAACCGAGCTATTAAAAAGTCTAGAAAATTACTTGCTAATCAGCCAGTTCCAGAAAATGACGAGGACCTAGATAACGAAGATTGATCTATTTTTATAAATAGAATTATTTCTTGAAGCACCCTCGAAAGCGGGTGCTTTTTTTTTGGATGTTGGTGTATAATAATATATATGTTATTAACTAAACACAAAGGCGCAAGATATGGGTTGTTTACCAGAGGTTGACGAAATAAAAGAATACATTCTAGATGGAACTTTTTATGATAGGTGTGATGATGCTTGTCCGCCTAATCAAGGTATTGGTAGTGGCGGATTACAGCTCAAACCTGCGGTTAAGTTTGATGTTGAATTACCAGTTGGTACTATAAAGGGTTTCACTGTGTCGGCGGAAGGCGCGAATGTACAATGGGGCAATGGTCAAATATTGAATGGATGTCCTAATAGTAATGTTGGTACACCTAAACCGCCTAATGATAATAAGCGTAAAAGTGGCAACACAGGCAGACCGGGAGGTGACTGTTGGGCAGAATGGGCGCGCTATTGGAATAGAAAGAGCCAGGCCGATCTAGGTAATACAAAATCAGCACTAGGTAAGTCGCATAAACCATATTTTAAAGGCATCGAGCTGACGGCCAAGGCAACCTATAGTTTTGAATATGAAATGTCATATGTAAAAACATCTAAACCAGCCGACGGAACTAATTGTGGAAATACAGTTGCTGTCATAGGCACTACTGCTGGCACAACAGACCCTCAAACTACTACTATACAACCCGCTTGGATAAATGCATCCCAAGATGGCTATGTACATTGTCAACCAATAGCAAATGCGGGTTACTGTAGGGGAAGATCTGGTGTGTATGTGCCAAGAGGGGCGGCAAATTTATGCTTCGATCCTAATAATCCCCAAAAGCAAGAGGTATGGTGCCAATGTGGTGTAGCCGCTACTATTGTTTGGAGTTACGTTCCAGGTGGTGTCATACCTAAAGATCCATATTCTCAGAGATTGTCGAGCAACAAACCCCCACTAATACCAGGGACAAAGATCAATTTGCCTAATAATCTGTCTGTATTGGTATTTAGTTCAGATAGTGTAGACCAAGCATCTTGTGCTGCTACGCCACCTGGACCTAGAGCTCTGAGTATATTTAATGCAGGTATGGCACTAGCAAATGCTGTTGCTGATACTGCATTTGGTCTCAAATCAGCAGCAGAAAAAGATGCGGTCAAGAAATATAACGCTATTGCTGCGGCTGGTGGATCTTGCGGCCTTGCTGAGCGAGGGTGGTCATCTGGATCCATTAGTGTAGAGATATCGTCCCAAGAATTACCAGATAAACCACCAGAACCAGAACCAGAACCAGAACCAGAACCAGAACCAGACCAATAAAACCCAGAGTCAAATCATTTATATGCTGCATACAGAGAGTTTTTAAATATGGCTATTCACAATATTTACGAAATTACACAAAATTATAGAGAACCATTAACATTACAAGGTTTTCCATTATATAATAGCATATGCGATAGTATTGATACTTCCCAAAAGGTTTATAAAGATATTTATTTAGAGGTTGATAAATATTATCAAGGCAGTAAGCCAGAATTTATGGTACTTTTATCTCTTTCTTCTAACTCTTTAGTTATTGATAACATCAATTCTCAATCACCTTATATATATATCACAAATGATTCCTTTCCTGAAAATACATACCAATTTCAACAAGAATCTTTTTTAGTCAAATATAATACCACACTACACAATACTGAAATTATCTCAAATGGTATTTTTACCGGTGATAATATAATAGATTCGGATAATTTAACTTATTACGCAAAACCTATTGGTATACTTGATAGTGGTTTTGCCGTTATTCAGCAAGGTTATAAACTAAATAGTTTATTTTATTTATCTTGCTTAAATGAATCTACTAACGACTTTGATAAAGAGTATATACAAGTAAGTTTAACTATTAACGATAATACAATATCAATTACTGGTGGCAGCAATTATCAGGTTGGAGACACATTCAATATTATATCAGCTGGTAGCACCGGACAAGCTTTGCTGACAGTAGAACAAATAAATAGTGATACTGGTGAAATTTTATCAGTGAGTTTATTTAATGATATGACCGATATTACGGTAGCTCCACAGGTAGTATATTTAGGGCAAACAGGATCTGGCGCTAATATCACTATTAATGATGATTATAGTATTGCTAATATTGTCTCAACATTACAAAGATATTATCCGGTTTATAATAATGTATATGTATACGCAGAAAAAGATGGTCAAGATTATATTACATTACCACAATCTATTTATCTTGACTATGATTATGATCTCACCGGTGTTGAAATTAATGAAACAGAGTTTGTAATTAATGATATTATATGTTTATCTTCTGGTAATAATATAGATGTTGATACGAAATTTTATTTTCATATGAATGATAATATTTACACATCTGATAACTATATTACTATTGACTTTAATCTTTTGCAAGATATGCACAACCCTATTGTTACGGGCTTAAAATTTAAACGTTTTCCTAATAAGGTGTAATTATGGCCGCTGAATGTTGTAATAGTAATTGCCCATGTCCCAGACCAGATCAAGATCCTGATGGATCTTCTTTAGATCCGTGGCAAAAGGGTTATGGTGGTAAGTGCTGTGGATGTACAGCGATTGATTATGATAAGAATGTATATTTATGTAAATCTAGAAATATAGATCCTGTTACTGGAAAATCTGGTACACCTCATTGGAAAGCCCCTTGCGGTTGTGAATGTGACCCTACTAAGATTGGACCATGCGATAAACCTGAGTATCCACATTTTATGTCTGAATTCTGTGGTTGTGGTTGTACCTATATTTATCAAATGAAAAAAAATCCTGATATAAATCCTTGCGGAGATGATATGAAGGTGGTTATTCAACCATGTAATTGTGGCTGTGATGTTGGTTACGACTGTAAAGCTGAGGACCCTAGTCGTCCTAAACTAAAAATAACATGGACTACAGACTTAGCCGGCAACAAAACCGGAGATCAAGATTGTGAATGTGTATGTCCACTTAACGAACCTGGCGGACCTAGATGTGGTCAAGGTAAATATAGAAGGTTGCCACACTTCAAATCTAAGGATTGCTCATGTTATTGTAAACATGCAAGTGAGGAACCATGTACAGGCAGTACTCCCGATTTTGACAAAGAGGATTGTAGCTGTAAATGCGCATATAAAGAATCTGTAAATCTACAATTCGTCAAAAAATGCCCTCCAAACAAACCCAGTCTGAGAGACTCTACTTGTAGCTGTTATTGCTATTTTGAAGAAGTTTTATATAAACAGGGATTAGATTGTGATTATTATAGCGATGGAGCATTACCTGATTTTGATGCTGATAATTGTCAGTGTGTATGTAAGCTTTTACAAAAAGGCTGCAGTGGAGGTAAAGTACCAGATCCAGCAGGAAAATGCAAGTGTGTATGTCCTCAGGGTATGAAAGAATGCAAAGGAAAGTGTTATAATGCATGCCCATCTGGACAAAGTCGAGATCCTAATGATTGTGTATGTAAAAATTATACACAAGCTGTGCTTTCAGATATTTTCTTACCCTAAACCCAAGTATTGATATGAATATTTTATACGGTAAAAATTTAACTAGTAGATTTAATACATTTATAGATAAAAAAGATACGCAAAATACTAAAATTAATAAAGATTATATATATCCGCAGCAATCTAATATTACATATAATATTGGCAAACTAACTAATAATACACAATTATTTGTAATTGATCAAGTAGGTGACGCCGAATAAGTTTCTATGGACTTTTTGGTTGCCTACCTCTGTTTTTTACTATTTTTAATCGACGTCTTTGTGCTCTTACCATATCAGTAGATATATGATATCCAGTAATTTTGGATAATGTCATAGCTACAACGTTATCGGGCATTAATGGACTATTATTTCTAATAAATTCTATATCTTCTTCTCTCCATTTTTTATATGTTTTAGACATATTAAGTTACCTTGCTTTACTCGGTGTAATTAAATAGTATAATAGTATATTAACCCTTTTGAGAAAACGGTCAATCATATGAAACATAAAAAGTATAACAACCTAGCTAATTCAACCATTAAGGTAGTAGCATCAGAAAATCTTGATATATCTGATGACCTTAATAATAATCAATATAAAAGTATAGCAGAATTATATGAGGAAGAAAATTCCGAAAAAAACAACGAAAAAAACAACGAAGAAAATACAGAATAAAGTAAATGTAACAGAAGAAGAGTTTCTAGCTGTTTTAGACAATATAAGCAAAAGACTCTGTTATAAATTCAAGTTTGCTTATCATGATATTAATGATATGAAGCAACAAGCAGCGATTTTTGCTCTTGAAGGATTAGAAAAATATGATCACTCTAGACCGTTAGAGAATTTTTTGTGGACACATGTAAGAAATAGGCTTTTTAATTATAAGAGAGATAATTATCAGCGTCCAGACAAACCTTGCTTAACTTGCCCATTATATAATCCTAAAAATAAAGACGGTAAGGATTGTGAAGAGTTTAACGATAAATTCAACTGTCATGCTTATAGATCTTGGTTTAACAGAAATAATAACAAAAAAGGAATTATTCAACCATCTTATATAGACAATATAGACCCAGCGAATACTAAAGATTTTGTGGATCATATATCAGACCAGCAACTAGTCGATTTTATAGAAGAAAATTTACCAGTAAAATACAGAAGCACATACCTAAAATTAAAACACGGACAAAAGGTCATAAAAAACGATAAAGTAAAGTTACAGAATTTTATTAAAAAGAAACTCATACCCAAATATAAAAATGACTAAAAAAAGAGGACAGCTTTCGCTACAGGAAGAAAAGTACATTAAAGAAAATGCTAATTCTTCAAGTATAGAAGATATAGCAGTTAGTTTAAATAGAAATGTAGCTCCTATTAAAAAATACATAGAAAAAAATCAGTTGCTGCAAACACCAGCAGAGCATGCTGATAATGAAATCTTAAGTATTAAACTTAGATCTAAATCTTTTTGGGGTGAGGTATGTAAGCAGTTTGATAAAGAGACTGGCGAATTAGATTATTTCGAAAATACATGGATTAATCTTATTAAACAATTTCGTGAAGATGTTCTTCCAGCAGAAGAGTTACAAATTAAACAGTTTATTACAATAGATATTCTTATTAACAGAAGTATGAAAGAGCGTAAAAGACATATTGCAGAAACCGAAAAATTACAAAGGCAGGTAGACTTTGAGTATGAAATGCCAGAATCTGATAGAGACACCGCTAAGCTAGCAAATCTTGAAACACAATTAAGTTTTGCTAGAAATAGTATCGCTAGCTATACTAATGAATATACCAAATTATTAAGTGAACAGCAAAAAATTAGTAAAGATTTAAAAGCTACTAGAGAACAAAGAATTAAAAGGATTGAAGATGGCAAAAGCAGTTGGACAGGATTAATTAGGATGCTGGAAGATGAAGACATCAGAGAAAAAGAAGGCCGCCAGTTAGAAATTCTAAAGATGGCTACCAGTAAATTTAAAGATGATTTACAATCACCACACCAATATCAAGATAATGAATTTGATACACCTATATTAAATGCGGAATCAGTACTAAAGAATCAAGATGAATAAAAGATTATATGATCAACAATATAAAGCGTGGATTAAACAAATTTTTGCTAGAGACAAATTTAAGTGTCAGTGGCCAGAATGTAAAAAACAAAAAGGTAAATTAAACGCTCATCATATTAAGAAGTGGGCAGACTACCCAGGGTTAAGATTGTATCCCAATAATGGTATTACTTTATGTAAATATCACCACGACCTAATCAAGAGTAATGAAGAAAATTATGAAATGATGTTTTTTAAAATTATAGCAAATAAAAAATGAATAACCTATACCTTTATAATTTAATATTCAATTCTGAATTTTGCAATTATACTGAAGAGTGTTCTTGTGTACTGGGGATGGAGCCTGCATTAGCCTTATATCTTTTTGATTATTCTGGAGAATTATTTTTAACATACCCTAGAGAATTTCAAACTAATTCTTTAATTATTAATAGTTTTAGATTTTTGAATACATGTATACATCTTACTAAGAATCATTGTAATATTTCTAACCATTCTTTTAACTATAAAAATATAAACTTTAAGTATATTGATCGATATACCACCAATTTTATACATATAGATAGTGTTAATAGGTATGATAAAGTATATCAATATAACCCACCAGAAAAGTTATACTATAACGGCATAAGATATTTTTTACCCAAAATAGAAGATGTAATCTCATATTGTTTTTATTTATATGGTAAATCCTTTAATATATCTTATCTTAGAGATGCTAGCGTATTATCTTGTATTTATCAAAATAAAATCATCAATAATAATATTTTAACTAATTTATTAATCGTTGGTTCTAATGTTAAGAAAATATTCAATAAGGCTATTAAAGATTTTATGAAGCTAGAATTTTCGGATATTGCATTTGATTTTGATCAGGCCGATATTAGAGAAAGAGTTCAACCAACACTGGATTTTTGCCATGGGTCATGAATCAGACAAGAAATACAGTTTTAATATAATCATAGACACCAGAGAACAAAAACCATGGGCTTTTGCTGGATGTAATACTATTAATAAAAAATTAGATACTGGAGATTATAGTATAGAGGGCTTAGAAGATTTACTATGTATCGAAAGAAAGAACAGTGTGAGCGAGATCGCAAATAATATTTCTGAAGCTAGATTCAAAGCTGAAATATTAAGAATGAATGACTACCTATACAAATTTATTTTATTAGAATTTAGTTTACAGGATGTTTTAAACTATCCTATAGGCTCTACCGTACCTAGAAGATTATGGTCTAAAATAAAAATTAAACCAGCTTATATACTTAAATATTTAACAGAATTACAGATCAAACATAATATTAATGTGGTATTTTGCGATAACCCAGAAGCTGCTAATCAGATGGCGTTTTCTATCTTTAAGAGGGTGAATGAATTACATGGTAAGTAATAATTATTTAGATAATGCCTGGTTGAATATAGGCGATATTGACAAGATTAAGATAGATAAAAACCTAATGATCAATAGGTCAGAAAAGGATATTGAAAATCCAGACCGCCACCTGATCAATATTATTAAGAATCCAGATAATTTTAGTATGACAGCTAAACTTTTAATGGATATTGAACTACACCCAATTCAAGCTGCTATATTACAAGAATTCTGGGATAGGCCGTTCCCTATGTTTATTGCTAGTCGTGGTTTTGGTAAATCTTTTTTATTAGCTTTGTATTGTACCTTAAAATGCATCTTTGTTCCTGGTAGCAAGATCGTTGTGGTTGGAGCTGCGTTTAGACAGAGTAAAGTTATATTTGAATATATGGAAACCATATGGAGAAAGTCAGCTATTATTCGTAGTATCTTTAATGGTAATGATGATGGACCAAGGCGAGACGTTGATAGATGTACTATGAGATATGGAGATAGCTGGACCATAGCCATTCCTTTGGGTGATGGTAGTAAAATTAGAGGTTTAAGAGCTCATATTATTATTGCTGACGAATTTGCATCTATATCACCAGAGGTATATGAAACAGTTGTGTCTGGTTTCGCTGCGGTATCAGCAGATCCTATGGGTAATGTCAAAGCAGAAGCTAAAAAAGAATTAATGAAAGATCTTGGGATATGGAATGAAGAAATGGAATCTTTACAATACCGTAAAAGCAATCAGGCAATTATAGCAGGAACGGCTGATTATAGCTTTAAGCATTTCGCTCAATATTGGGAGAGATATAGGGCTATTATTCATAGTAAAGGCAATGAAGAGCAGTTACAAAAATTATTCCAGGGTGAGGTGCCACAAAATTTTAACTGGAAAGACTATAGCGTAGTTAGGATTCCATATGAATTGATACCAAAGGGTTTCATGGATGATAGGCAGGTAGCTAGGGCTAGGGCAACTATACATAGTGGTATATACAACATGGAATATGCTGCTTGCTTCACAAAAGACAGCAGTGGATTTTTTCGTAGAAGTCTAATAGAAAGTTGTGTTACTAATAATAAAAATCCAATCATTATCAATAATGAACCTATTATATTTGATGCTAGAATTAAGGGGGATCCTGACAAAAAATATATTTATGGCATTGACCCTGCTAGTGAGCAAGATAATTTTAGCATTGTGGTACTTGAATTACACCATAATCATACAAGGATAGTTTATTGCTGGACTACAAATAGAACAAATTTTAAGAAACGACAAAGAACAGGTCTTGTAGATGAAAATGATTTTTATGGTTTTTGCGCTAGAAAGATTCGTGATTTAATGAAGGTTTTTCCTTGCGAAAGAATAGGTATAGATGCTCAGGGAGGTGGTATAGCTATCGAAGAGGCTTTGCACGATAGTAATAAATTAAAAGAGCATGAATTACCCATCTGGCCTATTATAGATGATAAAAAGAGTAAAGATAGTGACGCTAAGCCAGGTTTACATATTTTGGAGCTGGTGCAATTCGCCAGATCTGACTGGACCAGTCATGCCAATCATGGTCTTAGAAAAGATTTTGAAGATAAAGTTTTGTTATTTCCAGCTTTCGATAATTTAACTCTTGGATTAGCTATGGAAAAAGACTCCCAGAATGTATTAGAAACAGACCTAGAAAATGTATATGACACTCTTGGTGAGTGTATTTTAGAAATTGAAGAATTGAAAAATGAGCTTACCACCATAGTAATGAGTCAAACAAGCAATAGTTCTGGATCAAGAGAGAAATGGGATACTCCAGATAACAAAGGAGCTGGAGCAAAAAGAGGTAAATTAAGAAAAGATAGATATAGCTCATTAATTATAGCTAATTCTATAGCCAGATCTATCAGTAGGGCTGATGCACCCATAGAATATGACGTTATAGGTGGTGTTGATGGTAGATATAAGAATTCTACAGAGAGCCTATATAAAGGTCCTGCCTGGTTTACCAATGACGCAAATAACGATATATATGTTGGTATTTATAAAAAATAGTGTATAATAAACTAGTTAACCATAAACAATAGAACCGCAATAGAAATGCAATACCATTATGTCAAATAAATATCCAAAAAGTAAAGCCATAGAAGATGCAGAGATAGAAAAAGAAGAGGCTTATGTTACATGGGGTGATGATTTAGCCTCTAAACAAAGCGCCTTGGAGCTTTCCTCAAAATCTTTAGCTGAATTTGAAGGTATTCATAGAACTACAGGTTATGCTAGATATAATAGAGATTTTTCTAACTTATCAGAAAATACATCTAGCCGTCCAGGTCTAACTAGATCAGATTATGACTATTTTAGACCAAATGAAGCTGTTCCCGTTAAGCTTAAAAATATTATCAAAACTGCTGATACAATATATCAGAGAGTGGGTTTGGTTAAGAATGTTATTGATCTTATGGGCGATTTCGGATCTCAAGGTATTAGACTTTCCCATAGAAATAAAAGAATAGAAAGATTTTATAGAAATTGGTTTAGGAAAATTAATGGTATAGATAGAAGCGAAAGATTTCTTAATAATTTATACAGGGTAGGGAATGTTGTTATTAATAAACAAACAGCGAAAATTAGTCAAAAAATAGCTGATGAATTATATAGAGCTAATGCTAAAGCTGATATCGATCCTTCTTTAGATGAAATTAAAGTTGATAGAAAAGAAATACCATGGAGATATACATTTATCGATCCTTTTTATGTTGACATTTTAGGAGAGAGCTTATCATCTTTTGTTGGGAAAAAACAGTATGCTATTTCACTACCAGCTCAATTAAGAAAAACTATAAACAGTCCTAAAAATGATATAGAAAAACAAATTGTAGATCAATTACCAGAGAGTATTTTATTTGCTGCAAAAAATAAAACACTTTATCCTTTAGATGCTGATAAAACTCTAGTTTTTCATTACAAAAAAGACGATTGGCAGAATTGGGCATATCCCATGATTTATGCTATTATGGATGATATCAATATTATCGAAAAACTTAAACTAGCTGACTTAGCTGCATTAGACGGCGCTATTTCCAATATTCGAATTTTCAAACTCGGTAATCTAGAACATAAAATAGCTCCAACAAAAGCTGCTGCTGCTAAACTATCTAATATTTTACAAAATAATGTTGGTGGCGGTACAATGGATTTAATTTGGGGTCCAGATATTGAGTTATTAGAAAGTAAAACTAATGTACATCAATTTTTAGGAGAAGCTAAATATACTCCACACTTAAATAGTGTTTATGCTGGTCTTGGTATACCTCCCACATTAACAGGCACTTACGGTGCTGCTGGTACTACTAATAATTTCATTAGTCTAAAAACATTAACACAAAGACTAGAATATGGTAGACAGGTATTAGTACAATTTTGGCAAAAAGAAATAGAAATGCTACAAAAAGCCATGGGCTTCAGATATCCAGCTAAAATAGAATTTGATAGAATGGACCTAAGCAATGAAGAAGCAGAAAAAGCCCTATTAATACAACTAGCTGATAGGAATTTAGTGAGTGAAGAATTGGTGCAAACAAGATTCGGTTTTGATGCTGATATGGAACAAAGTCGAATTAGTAGAGAAAGTAAAGAAAGAGCATCATCCAAGAGACCTACTAAATCAGGGCCATATCATGATGCTGAATTTATCAATAGCTTAAAAAAGATAGCATTACAATCAGGTATGGCTACACCTAGCGAGGTTGGTTTAGACTTATCCAAGAAGAAACGTGGCGAAAAAAATCTTTACGAACTCAAAAACGATACAGAAAAGAAAAACACAACGAAGTTGGTTAAAGATTCGCCAGAATCTTTACCTGGCGTTCCTGGCGAAGGCCGCCCACAAATGTCAAAAGACACCAAGAAAAGAAAGACCAAAGATTTTAAACCTAGAACCGGGGCAACATTAGACATATGGGCGCAGGACGCACAAGAAAGAATAGCCTGTATAATCAATCCTCTTATTCTAGAGTTTTACAATAAGAAAAATTTACGATCATTATCTAGTGATGAGTCCAAAAACTTAGAATTTATTAAAACACAAGCCCTTTTTTCTTTAAAACCTTTTGTAAAAATTGACCCTGATAAAATTTCTGCTAATATAAAAAGTATTTCTCAAACTACCAAAAGTTTAATATCGGGGTATGAATATTGGGTAAGGTCAATATCCAACAATTTACAAAGAACATTAACTACAGAAGAGCAAAAACTAGTTAAGTCAATTTATTACTCATCTATTCATACGGAAGAAGAATAATATGCATATTTATCAACAAGAATGGGATGACGGTGTTGCTGAACAGGTAATAGCCAACGCTTCTATTGCATACCTCGCACAAATTCAACCAACAACAAAACAAACAACTGACTTAGTTAAGGCTAGTGTTAATTATCAATTAATTACGGATCCTGATAGTCAGTCATTAGCATCCGTTACCGACGAAGATCTGTATTATGTTCAATCTATCTTAGTGAGTTCATCATGGAATAGAAATGATGATATTTTTGATAAAGTAGAAGTATGGAAAGCTAAAAATACTCCGGAAGATAAGCCCACTAATTTAGAGCATGACGAGGACCAAATTGTTGGACATATTGTTTCTAACTGGCCCATAGATGTTGATGGTCAGAAAATTCCAGATAATATTGATATGGAACAGCTTCCTGATAAATTCCATATTGTTACCGGTTCTGTTATTTATAGAAATTTTTCTAATCCTGAATTGAGAGAAAGAGCAGAGTCTTTAATTCAGGAAATCGAGGCTGGTAAAAAGTTTGTTAGCATGGAATGTTATTTTAATAATTTTGATTATGGTTTACTAAATCAAGAAACTGGAGAATATAAAGTATTAGCTAGAAATAATAATACTAGTTATTTAACTAAATTTTTAAGATCATATGGTGGTGTTGGAGAATATGATAATCATAAAATTGGCAGAGTATTGCGCAATATAAGTTTTTCAGGAAAGGGTTTTGTGAACAAACCAGCTAATCCAGAAAGTATTATTTTTGATAAACAAAGTGCTGATGAAATTTTTACTAAAAAAGACGATAACCTTTTAGCCAATAATAGTGTATTTAATATCCAAGCGTCCTTTAACCCGGAGAATGATAATATGAGTCTAGAAAAAGATGTAAAAGAACTAGCAGAAAAAGTCGAAGCTATGACCGGCTGTGGCGAAGTTCTTAAAGAGGCTTATAGTCGCGTAAGCGAACTAGAGGCTAAAGTCATGCAACTAGAAGCTACCATGAAAGATAAAGAAGAAGATATGGCAAGAATGTCAGATCAGGCTTCTTCTCTTAATGAAGCTGTAGCTGAGAAAGATAAACTCTTAGAAGAATACAAGAAAAAAATGGAATATGATGTAGCACAATTAGATGAAGTTAAAGCCAACGAGCTTAAAGAACTTACTAGTGCTCATGAAGAAGCTCTCAAGACAAGAGAATGTGATCTTGAGACATTGAAAAGCGAACTTGCTGCTGCTAATGAGGCTATTGAAGCTTATAAAGCAAAAGAAGCTGAACTTGCTAGGCAGGCAAAAATTGTTAGTAGGGTCTCTGAACTTGTCGAATCTGGTGTTGCTCACGATGTAGCAGAAGCTACAGTGAACAAATTTGAAGATCTAGACGATGAGGCTTTCGCTACTATCAAGTCTTTGGTTAGTTCTAATGTTCCTGAGTGGGCTCAAACTAAATCAGAAGAAGTTGCTTCGGAAGAAGTTGCAGAAGCTGAAGAGGTTGCAGATTCTACTGAGACTGAAGAACAAGAAGGTGAACTAGAAGATTCAGTTGCTGAGGAAGTTTTAGAAACCGCAGAAGCTGAAGAATCTGTTGATCTTAGTGTTGGTAGTGATGAAGATTCAGAGATCGATCACACTAGAGCATCATTAGTAGATTTTGTTTATTCTAGATTAGGCAAACAACAATCCAATAAAGGAGAATGAAAAATGGCTTTAAAACCAGATCGTGTTGAAAGTTTTACCGATGTATCTTTCTTTATGAACACAACCGGCGATCGCGGCGGTGTGGTTGTATACAACGGTGCAGGTGGTGTTGGTTCATCTATGGATGATGCTGATGCCGTAGTTATCTATCCAACTGGCAGTCCAGCTGGCACTGCTCCAGCAGGTGTTTTACTTAATGATGTTGTTAATCTTGATCTTACAAGACAACATATTAATTATCATAAAGATGAAGTTCAGGCTGGCGGCAAAGTGGCTCTTCTTCGTAGGGGTCAAGTTACTACCAACAGTCTAGCTTCTGGTCAAAGTCCAGTTGCTGGAGACGCTGCTTATTATGATGGTGCTGGTGATTTCACCACAGTATCAACAAACAGTGTTAAAGTTGGTACATTCTTAAGTGGCAAAGATGCCGACGGCTACGTTAAAGTAGATATTAACATTACCTGAGTTTAAAAAGGAGATATATAAACATGGCTAATAAATTTGAACCATCCGCTGAGCTTACTGATCTCTTAGTTAGATCAGGTTCTGCTGAAAAAGAGCAGTCTTTGGCTGCTAGTAGAGAGTTTGCAAAAGCTCTTGAGCTTCCATTGCGTCAAGCTATTCTTAGTGGAGATATTCTTGATGGCATCTTTGAACCAATTCAATTGGCTCCTGGTGCTACTCCAGAATTTCCATTAGACTTCTTGGCTCCTGGAACAGAAGCTGATTTTGTTGCTTATACTTTACCTAATCATGGTTATGTACCAGAAAGACATGTCGAAGGCGATTATGTCATGGTTCCTACCTATGATATTGGTGCAAGTATCGACTATCTTCTAAAGTATGCTCGTGACGCCCGTTGGGATGTCGTTGGTCGTGCTATGGAAGTTCTCGAAGCACAATTCGTCAAGAAGATGAATGATGACGGTTGGCACACCTTGCTTGCTGCTGGTGTAGACCGTAATATTGTTGTTTATGATAGTGACGCTGATGCTGGTCAGTTTACTAAGAGACTTGTTTCTCTTATGAAGACCGTTATGCGTCGTAATGGTGGCGGTAACTCTGCTAGTAATAACAGAGGTATCCTTACCGATCTTTATGTCTCACCAGAGGCTATGGAAGATATCAGAAACTGGGGCGTTGATCAGGTCGATGAGATTACTCGTCGTGAGATCTATACCGCTGCTGACGGTAATGTTAATCGCGTGTTTGGTGTAAACCTTCATGACGTTGATGAGCTTGGCGAAGGCCAAGAATATCAAGAGTTCTATGATAATGTTCTTTCTGGCACTATTGATGCTGGCGACAGCGAAATTGTTGTTGGTCTTGACCTTAGAAAGAGAGATTCATTTATCATGCCAGTTCGTCAAGAAGTTCAAATCTTTGAAGATGATACCCTTCATCGTCAAAAGAGAGCTGGCTTCTATGGATGGGCTGAGCAGGGTTTTGCTGTTCTAGATAACAGAAGAGTGCTTCTTGGCTCTCTTTAATCTTTAAGCTTTGCTTATGATATCGAAGTAGCCGGCTCCACAAAGGGTCGGCTATTTCTTTTTCACACCAGAAAGGTATAAGGATAATATGGCTGCCGGTAAATATGATTTCTCTATAGAGCAAGGTAGTTCTTTCAGGATTGATTTTATATATAAAGACTCTGATAAACAACCTGTTAATCTTACAAATTGGTGTGCTCAATTGATATGGAAAACAGAAAGATATGAAGCTAAGGTTATTTCTGCTGTCAATAGTTCAGATACTATTCAAGTTTCCGATCCCTCTTTGCTTGTTGATAACGGAATGATAACAGGACATAATATACCGATTAATACATATATCATTGAATTTAGTGGTTCTATAGCCAAACTTTCTAATAATGTTACACTATCGGCTGGTAGCACCATCTATTTTGAGCCTGTTACATATCAGTATAAGTCCAGTAATACAGATTATACGAAATATACTTTTAGCGTGAATTCTAGTGGCAGGATTTCTTTAATAATACCAGCCAATGTTACAGATACTTTTGGATTTAATAAAGCTAAATATGATTTGGACCTAGAGTCTCCGAACGATTGGTCTGACGGTGGAGATAAACATATTTCTAGAATATTATATGGCAATATAAATATTGTAAAAAGATATAGCTCTAGTGACACCCAGAGCGTGTGCTCATAGATATATAGGAATTCTTAATTCATGTCTACTTATTACTTAGAAGTCGCTATTAATCAAAACACTAATATTATAGAAGTAAATCCCGAAGGCAACCCTTCCGTAGAAGTAAAGCTTGAAAATAATTTACACAACATAGATGTTGTGGATGAAACTATAGCTATTACCAATACTAATAAACCACTCGGATCTGTACCATACTCTGAAACATCACAAGTTGCTGGAGATTATGAAGTTAGTGTGTTTGAGGATGTAGTTGTGATTATCGATAGCGAAGTAGGTACATTATCTAATACAATTAACGTTACACTACATACAGCTTTTGATAATCTTGGCAAAATTATTAGAATTAAAAATCGCACTACAAAAACTGTAAACATTAAAACAAAAAATAATGAAACTATTGATGATCTAAGCTCTTATGATTTATTTTATAAAAATGAATCTATAACATTATTATCTGACGGCAATAATTGGTGTATAATTTAATGGTTTTGGTTATTTTTTACACAGCAAAATGGAGAATTTTATATGAGTTATAGTCCTATAGCTGCCGGCGGCGGCAATCAAAAGGGTTTGGTGTTTTTTGGTTCTGATGCAAGCTCTAACAAATTTGATTCGGACGGCAGTAATCTGTATTACGATAATAGCAAGCTGTATGCCCCAGGTGTAGTGCTTCCTGATGGTGGTTATATTGGTTCAGATAGTGCTAATAGCGCAATCGCTATTGATGCTAGCGGCAATGTAACTATCGATGGTGGCCTTACCGTTAATGGTACTACAACTACTGTTAATAGTACCAATACTGTTGTTGCAGACACTTTGATTGAGTTGAATAATGGTGCTGAAAGCAATGGTAATGATTCTGGTTTTATTATCGAAAGAGGCAGTACTGGAGATAATGCTGTTTTCGTTTGGGATGAAAGCGAAGACAGATTTACTCTTGGTACTACAACAGCTACTGGCGCAAGTACTGGTAATTTAGATATTAGTCTTGGTACACTTGCGGCTAATATTGTTGGTGATGTTACTGGCGATCTTACGGGTGATGTAACTGGTAATGTTACTGGTGATCTTACCGGTAATGTTACTGGTAATGTTACTGGTAATTTAACAGGTAATGTGACCGGAGATGTGACTGGTGACGTGACCGGTGATTTAACTGGCAATGTTACTGGAAATGTTACTGGAAATGTTACCGGTAATGTAACTGGTGATCTTACTGGTGATGTAACCGGTGATTTAACTGGTAATGTTACCGGAAATGTGACTGGTAATGTAACTGGTGATCTTACTGGTGATGTAACCGGTGATTTAACTGGTAATGTAACCGGCAACGTAACCGGTAATGTTACGGGTAATATTACTTCAAGCGGTACTTCTACTTTTACTACCGTAGACATTAATGGTGGAGCTATTGATGGAACTGCTATTGGAGCTAATGCAGCTAGTAGTGGTGCATTTACCACCCTTAGTGCTTCTGGTGGCATTACTGGTACTTTAACTGGTAATGTTACAGGTAATGTGACTGGCAATGTGACCGGTGATGTGACTGGTGATTTAACTGGCAATGTTACTGGTAATGTTACTGGCGATTTGACTGGTAATGTTACTGGCGATTTGACTGGTGATGTTACTGGTGATGTTACTGGTAGTCTTATCGTTAGTGATGCTGCTGTAGATGTTGCTGCAGATAGCATGTTCTTTAGAGATAGTGATGGTACTTCAAAAAGAGACACTATTGCAGACATGGTTGCTGGCGTTGCTGGTACAACTGCTAATACATCTCTTGCTGCTAGCAGCGGTGTCATGACTGTTCAAATTGATGGTAGTACTATCACAAGAAATGGTAGCGGCCAGCTCGTAGCTGGTGCTGCTGCTAGCTTCAAGTCTGTTGACACTGCTAATTCAGCTTCTACAGCTAGTAACGACGTAACTCTTGTAACCACTAGCACTAATAGTTTTACTTTAACTATGCATGCTAGTCCTAGCAATGGTCAAGTCGCTACTGTTAAGAAAGTTGATGATGGTAGTGGTACACTTACTATTAGCGGTAACAGTGGACATAGTATAGATGGTGGAAGCATCAATCTTTACTATGAAAACGAAAGCGTTAGCATGGTGTTTTATAACAATGTGTGGTACGTAATCTAGTAGTAGGTTTAATATGGGATTAAATTCAATAACATTACAGAGCAATGATAGTGATGTTATTTCAGGGGATATAGTTGGTAGAATAAACTGGGCTGCCGCCAGCGATGGCGATGGCCCAGTTGCCACTTCTATTGCGGCCAGTATTTCTGCTGTTGCTGAAGAAACATTTAATGATTCTAATAATGCTACTTCTTTAATATTTTCTACAGCTAATGATGCTATCGCTTCCGAGAAGCTCAGAATTACTAGTGATGGACGCACTGTTATATCTAATGGAAGTTTTGTTTCCAATGGTGATGCCCAAAATAGTTCGTATGTATTAAGAACTTCTACAACAAACGATACTTTTACAACTATTGCGAACAATGGATCCAGCATAAGATTAAGCAATAACAGAACTTTTATGTTTACAGCTAATATTGTAGCGCGCAGAACAAATGGTCAAGATAATGCGGCATATAAGCTTGAAGGCATAATAGCCAATGATGGTTATGGGGCGTCGATATTAGGCACTCCTGTTAAGACTATTCTTTATGAGAGTGATAGTTCGTGGGATGTTCAGGCTATTATCGTTAGTATCAATGTAGATAGCGATACGAGCGACGATTTATTAATACAAGGCAAAGGTGCTGCTAGTAAGAATGTTAATTGGGTATGTAAACTGGATCTACTAGAAGTAGGTGGAGATATTAGCGGCTATACAGAAACTAACACACAGAGCATAGCGCCAGACGCCATACCTTGATTTTTATTTTAAACACATTTACAAAGGATTTTATATATTATGTTAACAGAACAAGACTACAGGGTTATTTTAAGTGTTTTGGACGTAAGTGCCCAAAAAGGGCTTTTTAGACCAGCTGATTTTGTAGCTGTTGGTAATTTATACGATAAGATTCAGAAAATACTCGAAACTGCTGAAAACAATAAAACAGAATCATAGTTTTAGTATAATTAGGTGTAAATTATAGTAGTTTAATAAATTAGATAGTCTACTATAAGGAATGCTCTATGTACTGGCAGACAGAAATACCTATTATTGTTAGATCATTAATTAATGATTTTGAAGATAATTATTCTAATGAACGAATTATACAGCTAATTACTGTTGGGGCCAAATATGTTGTATTGGATCTAACATTAGATCAAGAATATCAGATAGATGTCGTGAACAATCTGATCACGCCCGATCCGTGTGGCAGCAATACTAGAGATGATACTTTTATTAGTTTTGTAGCTCTCAGAGCAGCTTGTTTTTTAGATCAAAGTACATATAGAACAAAAGCTGCAACAGAAGGAATTAAAACATCTCTTGGACCAGCCTCTTTACAAGTATCTGGTAATTTAGCTGGTTATAAAACAGTTTTAGATGTGGGCCCATGCTCTATATATGAACATCTTAAACAGCAACATAATATAGGTAATGCTAGTGCGATTAGTGCAGTACTCAGTCCTTTTGTTGGCAATAATTTTGACCCTAGATTTCTTTTCGTTTCTGATTTACCAGCCCGTAGTACTCGTGATGGGTTTTATAGCTAATGGATTTATCTCCACTTAAAACTTTATATAATAATCAAATAGATATACTACTCGCTAGTACAGGCCTAACTATACCTTGCTCTTTGGTATATGAAACTACTAAAATTAGTGAATGCCCTAATTGTATTTATGATACGATGAGTCGAAAATCGTCTAACCAGTATAAACCGGGTGGCCCTATATTGTTCTCTAATGGTCAAACATGCCCATTTTGTCTTGGTAGCGGTGTTACTAACTCTAGTGTAGCAGAGAAGCAGGTACATTTTGCTGTATTAACAGATAGTAAAAATTTTATAGGTCCTATTAATAAAGCAGATATTGATGCTCAAACTATATGTAGTATAGGTTATTTAGATAGTATTAAACAGTGTTCTAAGATTATATTTAATACAGATATAGATTATTTGACCAATAATATTTTTATTAGAGATAACGAACCCATGCCAGTCGGTCTTGGTGATAATAGGTATATTTTTACTAATTGGAAAAGATCATGATTATTGCTAATATAAAAATTAGAGAAACTAATTCGCAGATTAGTCAAAAAATATTAAAAGCACTATCTGGTGAAGTTGACAAATATTTCAAAAAAGCTTTTACTAAATGTAAAGCGGATATTGTTAGTATAGTTTCTAGCGCCATCACTAATCATACCACCTATCGATCTCTGATATCTGGTCAATTAAGAAAAGAATTTGGGTTGGATAACGCATCTTCTAGATTGTCTGAAATTCTTAGATTTTGGGAAAATTTAGAAGTGACATATACAAAACCTAGAATTAAAAGTAATGAAATTATTGGTTCTTTTAAATTATCTATGATAAAATCTGATTATTCTGATGTTTTATCAACAGCAGCAGCTGTAGTAAATACAGAAAAGGGCTCCCGATTAGAATGGCTAAAATGGCTTTTATTATTTGGGGATAAACAAATTATTAAAGACTATGAAATTAAATTTGGTAGCAATCCTAGATCTAGAACAGGCGAGGCTGTGATGATTGGCAAATCTGGTGGCAGATGGGGTGTTCCTCCAGCTTTTGCTGGAACAGCTAATAAAAACTGGATTACAGAGGCCATAGACAGCGTAGAAGGCCAGGTTTTTAAACTTTTAGAAGACTCCTTAAGGAAATAACATATGGCCGTAGGCGACGAGAAATTCACTGGTGTACGATCTATCAACGATTATCTATTTATTTCCAATATAGAAAATAATCTTAAATCATTTTTAGATTGGGGCTTTCTGAATGTTGGAGGCTTTGTTAACGTTAATAGTGCTGCTAATAGCTATAATGATAGTCCAAATAAATTAGCTGTAGTAAAAGATCCTAATTATGCAGATGGTCAGGTCTGGCAAACTAGACATAGTGATTGGGTTTGGGAAAATGTGAATTTTGATGGATCTTCTCCTACCCTGATTAGTGGGGTGAGTGTAGACGGAAATCCAGCTTCTTCTTATATTTTAGATTATGTTAATAGTAGAGTCATATTTAATGAACCGGTTTCCATCTCTAGTAATGTGTTAATGGATTATTCTTTTAGATGGGTACAAATTCATAAATCTAATAGTAATTTAATATGGTGGAAACAATTTCAATCAGATATTGTTAATGATACTACACAGTTTAATCAAAATACCGGAGAATATGCTATATTCAACCAAAACCGAATTCAGCTACCTAGTATTATAATAGAGACTGTGCCACGAGGAACTTCTGTACCATATCAACTAGGTGATAAATCTTTGATTTCTAGTCAAGATATTATTTTACATATAGTAGCTAATAATCCAGCTCATAGAAATTCTATTATAGATATTATTCGTTTACAAGAAGATAAAGTGATTTGGCTATATGATACCAATCTATTGGTTAAAGAAGGGGTATTACCCTATAATTTTGACGGGTCTTTAAATGGCAACAGGAATACATACGATGAGCTTCTTTATAATGAAGAAAATGACTATAATTTTGAGATAGAAAACGAAGTTGGAGAAATGGTTAAAAAACATAAATTAAGATGGAAAAAGTGCCATTTGAAAGATTTTGTGGTGTCAGAGGTAGAAAGTAGATATTTTTTCGAAGAAGCTAAAATTAGAATAACTGCAGAAATAATATTTGATGATATTTAACAATTGGTGTATACTATTTTAAGTGTTCCCACTAAATCCTTATAATATTCGATGGAGATTTTAACTATGGCAAATAATAGAGTTTTTTATGCCTCTCACGGTGTTGATGTTGGTGGCACAACCGTACAGGGCGCTCAAAGTGTAGGTATTACTACCAATTTTAATCTTGAGCAGGCTTTCCAGCTTGGTCAATTAGCATTATATGACAACATTTCACTTGACCCTGAGGTTGAGATTACTATTTCTAAAGTGCTTGATGGTGAAAGTACCATTTGGAAGCTTGCTACGGATGGTGGCAGTTTAATTGAAAATGCTAACGATGATACCACCATTATAGTTGGCGTTGGCGATGACACTGCTGCTAGTCTTACTAATGTTAGCGCTATTACTTGTAGCGGTATGTTTGTTTCAAGTGTTAGCTACACTTTCCCGGTTGATGGTAATTTAACAGAAGAAGTTACCTTTGTTGGTAATTCTAAAGCTATTACTGGAACTGTAAGTGCTCCTGCTACTACAGATAAAACTGTACTCAGAAGACAAAATGTTGATATTCCAAACTGCACTATTCCAACTGAAGTTAGCGGCAAAAATATTACTAGTATTAGTATTAGTGCTGACCTTGGTCGTGAAAGCATGTACAAGCTTGGTAGTTTAAAGCCTTTTCATCGTTTTGTTAACTTCCCTCTTGAAGTTACTTGCGAATTTGAGGTAAGTGCTACTGGCCTTGATGGAGTAGCTGTTGATATTCCAGATACTGCTTGTAGTGGTCTTGCTGCTAATGATCGTGAAATTATTGTTAAGATTTGTGACGCTGATGGTCTTGCTTATACGTTTGATCTTGGCGATAAGTGCAAGCTTACTAGCGTTAACTATAGCGGTGGAGATACTGGTGGCGGAAATGCTACTATTACCTATAGCTTTAGCACTTACAACGAATTAACTATCACAGACGCTTGATATTGATTCTGGGAATACTATCGATTGGGGGCTTCGGCCCCCTTCGATTATTTTAAAACAATAAAGGGAGAGAAAACAGATGCCTAATAGAATTTTTTATGCTTGTCACGCCATTTCCGTTGGTGGGCAGAATATTGCTGGCGCCCAAAGTGTTGGCGTAACTACCACTTTTGATCTTGAGCCAGTTTTCCAGCTTGGTCAAGTAAAACCTGTAGATGTTATGAATCTTGCTCCTAGTGTTGAATTTACAGTGACTAGAGCTATTACAAATACTAGCGGAACAATATGGAATGGCGATTTTATTAGTAATGTTGGACCTTCTAACAAAACCGTATGTCTTGGTATTGGTGATGACACATCGCCTCTGTTAAGTAGTCCTGGTGCTTCTATATCTTGTACAGGTGCTGGTATTAGTGGTGCTACATACAATTTCCCTGTTGATGGTATATTTACTGAAGAAATAACATTTTTTGCTGATAATAAACAGTTAGGGGGTAGTTGTGGTGGCGTCAGTCTAGACACTACTTCTAAAGCCAAAACTAGACAGCATTATGCTAGTGGTGCTCCAGCTTTAGTTACTGGTGCCGGAAATCTTACAAATATTAGCATTAGCACATCTGTTAGTCGTGAGCAAATTCTCAGATTAGGCAGTTTTAAAGGGGTTCATACTTATGCTAATCTTCCAGCAGAAGTAACTGTAGAGTTTGAGGTTAGCGCCACAAGCACAGATGGTGTGGCATGGTCTCAAGTAGGCAGTTGTGCCAGTCCTACTGGTGGAGCTTTTAATAAACAAACTATTGCTATAAATATATGTGGTAAAACCTTCACAATGGAAGACTGTAAACTAAGTAATGTAACTTATGGTGGCGGCGATACTGGTGGCGGAAATGCAACGATTACTTTTACTTATACAACATATAATAATTTGACAGTTAATTAAACGATAATATATGGATATAGAAGGAACACTATACAGGATTATTAATGGTAGCTATTATATTTATGTAAATAATCAAAGATATAAAATAGTTTTACCAAACTTACAAACCAAACAAGAATCTCATGCACTATATTGGGATATTTTAAAAAATAACAGATTCGATACTACTCATTGGCTTACTAGGAATCAGGCTGAAAAAATATTAAATACTAATGGAATATGGAATAGTAGTAAAGAAGAGGAACTAAAGATATTACAAAATAGACTGGATGATATGAAGATTGAGCTGTATCTTAAATACAACGACCTCACAATGAAAAAGAAGATTAAAGCTAGCCTTGAAACGGGTAAAGATGCTATAGGAGAATTACTGAATAAAAAACACTCTATGGATCATCTTACGCTAGAATATCATGCAGAAAGTGTTAAAAATGAATATATTATTACGCACACTATTTATGATGATAATAATAATTTAGTTTTTGATAATGATAATATAGATTCTTCAGCTTTAGAAGACTTTATGGCTGTAATACAAAAAAATGGTGTATCTCATGATAACTTGAGAGCTGTAGCAAGAAGCGATTTATGGAAATCGTATTGGGATGCTGCGAAAGGTGCTATTTTTGCACCACCAGCATATGAATGGACAGATGAGCAAAGGCTGTTGGTTAATATTAGTAAAATGTATGATTCTGTTAGAGAGCATCCTGAGTGTCCAGAAGATGCTGTTATAGAGGATGATGACGCTTTGGATGGCTGGATATTATTTTGGAAAAGAAAAGCAGAAAAAGATCGTAAGAAAAATAAACTTATGGAAGAAGTTGGTGGAAAGTATAAAAATGCTGGAGAAGTATTTATTGTAGCTAATAGTCAAGAAGAGGCTAAAGAAATTTATGCCTTAAACGACGGTAAAGCTATGGCAGAGATACGACATATGCAAGCTATGGCTAAAGATTTTAAAGACCCAAAAGATCATATACAATGGCAGGATTTACCACACGTAAAAATGGAATTAGAAAATAAACTTAATAAAAAACAAAGTATGTTAGCGGCTTCTAAAAAAGGATAATCTATGAAAAATCACAATAGAAGACAAATTGTTGAACAAATGGAAAAAAGATTCAAGACAATTATGATTGGTGCATTAGCCAGATTCGAAAATGAGTTTGGCTATCTTTGGAATGGGGACGAAGATCCTTCTAATGGTCAGGAAGCTTATTTTAGAGATAAGTGGGAAGATTTAAGAAGCGATTTATTAGACCATGGCAATGCTCAGATAAGAAACGGAATACAGGATTTGAATAATTATTTAAATCAGGTAGACAAATATCACCTAAAGATTTTTTATAACCAAGGAGAATAGATAATGGCCGAAACATTCAATTTAAAGATCGATGGAAAACCAACAGAATTTACTGTACAGTCACCAACCCTACATCAGCAGAGAGAGGGACAAAAGGTTTATAATCAGGCATTTTCAGATGCTGTAAAATCTGGATCAATTGTTAGGGCAAAACTAGATGATCTACTTAAAGATCAGGGATTATGGGACGATGCCAAACAAGCTAGATTTTTAGCTATTCAAACAGAACTTAACGATGCTGAGAAACAGTTAGCTACTGGTGGTATATCTTTACAATCTGCTAAAGGTGTTGCCTTGAGGATGAGAAATTTACGAGAAGAGCTTAAAGAACTCATTTCTGTTAGAACTAATCTAGATACACATACGGCAGAAGGTCAGGCTGATAATTCTAGATTCAATTATCTAGTTTCTTGCTGTGTGGTGTATAGTAGTAGTAAGAAGGTATATTTTAGTAGTTATGAAGATTACTTAAATAGATCCTCCGATCCTGTTGGAGTGTTGGGAGCACAAAAGTTGGCAGCTATGTTATATGGCTTAGATTCAGAATTTGAGAAAAAATTACCTGAAAATAAGTTTTTAATTAATTACAAATTTGTAAATGATGAATTACGATTTGTAAATAAAGATGGCAAACTTGTTGATGAAGAAGGTAGATTGGTTGATGAGAATGGTAGGTATGTTAATGAGGAAGGAAAATTTGTTGATAGGGACGGAAACTTGGTTAGCGAAAGTGGTGATTATGTTGTAGATTTTGTGCCTTTTACTGACGATGATGGTAAACCTGTGGTTTTGGAAAGTAAAGATGAAAAAACAGAAACTTCAACAGATAAAGAACCTGAAAGCTCAACTAAAGAAGAAAAGGAACCAGAATCAGAAAAAACTATTGAGTAAAGATATTAATTTAATATTATAACACCACAAAAATCCTCTATGGCTAACGTAGGGGATTTTACATATATAAGGTATTTTATAGATGGCAGCAGCATTTAATCTTACCGCACAGATTAATCTTAGAGGTCCTACTAATACTAGAGCTATTGCTTCTCAAATGAGAAAGCAACTTTCTGGTATTAAAGTTAAGGTCGATTTGGATCTAAAGGGAGCAGCAGCTAAAAATGTTGCTAATATTAATAAACAATTACAGTCTTTATCAAGAAATGCTGCTCTAGCCAATAAAAATGTTACCCAATTAAATCAAAGCATTGCTCAATTAGGTGCAGGTTTAAGTGGCTTAGGTTCTGGTTCTATACAGTCTTTAACCAAAATACAAAAACAGACTTCGAGCGCCGGTAAATCTATAGATACTGCCACATCACAGATTCAAGAATTTGGCAAGCAATCTGGTCTTGCTATTAGAAGATTTGCTGCGTTTAGTGCTGTTACCGGCGTTGTTTATAGTTTAACCAATGCTGTTAATAGTGCCTATAAAGAATTTGTTCAGTTTGATAGACAATTAATTAGGTTAAGTCAAGTTACCGGAAGTAGCGTTGCTGGATTACAGGGTATTACTAATGAAATTACAAGACTATCTACTAATCTTGGTGTTGCCTCCACAGATCTATTACAAATTTCTGTAACACTTGCTCAAGCTGGTTTAAGTGCTCAAGAAGCTAAAACAGCACTTGAAGCTCTAGCTAAATCTGCACTAGCTCCTTCTTTTGATAATCTTAACGATACTGTTGAAGGCAGCATTGCTTTAATGAAGCAGTTCAGTATATCTAGCTCTGAATTGGAAGCTTCTCTTGGTAGCATTAATGCTGTTGCAGCCGCTTTTGCTGTAGAAGCTGGCGACATTATCAAAGCTATTCAGCGTACTGGTGGTGTGTTTGCTAGTGCTAGTCAAGGTGTTAGTCAGGGTACAGATGCTTTAAATGAATTCGTAGCATTATTTACTAGCGTTAGAGCCACTACTCGTGAAGGTGCTGAAACAATCGCTACTGGTTTAAGAACCATATTCACAAGAATTCAAAGAGGTTCAACTATTGAAGCCCTTAAAGAATATGGTATCACTTTAACAGATTTAGAAGGAAAATTCGTTGGTCCTTATGAAGCTGTTCGCAGACTAAGCGAAGGTTTACAGGGTCTAGACCCTAGAGATGTTCGCTTTGGTCAGATTGTTGAAGAGCTTGGTGGTTTCCGCCAGATAGGTAAGGTTATTCCTCTTATTCAACAATTTACCACAGCACAACAAGCTTTGGCTGTGGCTCAGGGTGGTCAGAGCAGTCTTAGCAAAGCCGCAATACAAGCCCAAGCCTCACTTGCTGTGCAATTTGAGAAAACAAGACAATCATTTGTGGCGTTGGTAAGAGATATTGGCAATAGTACAACTTTTAGAACTATAGCTAGCGTAAGTTTAACAACAGCTAATGCTTTTATTAGTCTTGCTGGCGCACTTAAACCTTTACTACCCATGTTAACAGCTCTTGCTGCTATTAAAGGAGCCTCGATTCTTAGTGAATTTGGTAGCGGTTTTCTGGGGGGCTTAGGAAAAACTAGCAGTGGCGGAGGTGGTGCTACTGGAGGCATGCCTGGTGGCGGAGGAGGTGGTGGAGGTACTGGTCGTGGTACTGGTGGAGGTACTGGTGGCGGTGGTGCTGGCGGATCAGAGAAAGATGATTATAGCGATGTTATATTAGCTAATACAGCTGCTATTTCCG
>Ga0209929_1000015_pt1 | contig 63469 bp, 55 predicted proteins | sample SalPon2_C_H2O_MG_2_FD_185731 | JGI IMG/M metagenome (GOLD analysis project Ga0209929, IMG submission 185731) | Salt pond water microbial communities from South San Francisco under conditions of wetland restoration - Salt Pond MetaG SF2_C_H2O_MG... ... | reverse complement strand
GTTGCATTGTCTTGTTCATTAACAACAGCGTCAAGCTCTTCTTTGATGATTCGTTTTAAAGTTTCTTTTGTAAGTTTCATTTTTGATTATCTCCAGCTTTAATCTTTTCATTTTGAGGACGCTTTGCTTTTGCGAACTCTAAAAACTTTTTTGTAATGTCGCGGGTTGTGTCTTCTGAAGGAGACAAGATCTCGTCCATTTGCAAGCCACCAATCTTGTAATGTTGGTAAGCTTGAACAAACGTGCGAACGTTTGATGTAGTTTGGACGATTACTTGCGGTTCACCCTTCGCAGTCAATGATACAGACTTTCCAGTGATGGTCTTGTATTCTTTCTGCAAGAATTTCTTTACTTCATTGATCGTGCGTACGATGTCATTTTCAAATCCATTCTCTTTTAAATCTCTCATCATGACATCGGACTGGTAGTTGATGATCATGGAGTCTCCATAAAACTTAACTTTGAAGCCATCGATTACTCGCTTGTCAAGCAAAGGAATACCTTCTTCGCGCATAAGTCCAACTTTGCGCACTTGACCATCGTGTGAATAGTTTTCTAAGTGCTGTGCACCATCATAGGAAACATTCGCCGCAGCTTGGGCGAGTCCTTCAATAATTTCTAAAATTTCTTTACTCATTTATTTGGTCTCCAACCTGATTTCCATCTTTCTTCGCGTCCTTCAACCCATTGAATGTAACACTTAAAGCAACAATCAAATTTTGTCATGTAAAGATCATCGACGGATTTGAATGAATAAGTATTGCAAGTTGGACATGAACGCTCTGATTCTTTATTAAGTAGTTCTTTTGAGATTAAAACACCGTCCAAGTTAACCTTCTCGCTCTCAGCTTTATCATATCTATAGTTGCCTTTAAGTTCTGAGAGGTATTGCTTTTCTTTGTCGTCATCCCATTGTGATTTAGGATTTATAATAGCTTCTTGTCCATATTTCTCAGCGATTGCCTTTTCAACTTTTACAGCATAATTTGGGTCTTTACTCATTGGGTCTCCACAATTTGATTAACAGCATAGTAGGTCAATAAAGAAGAGCCGGTTCCTAACAAAAATCCCCCAAAGAAAATCCAAGACGCTCGGCGAGGGTTGATGTGCTTCCTCAGCATCTCAATTTCGTTGTCACGGATTTGCATTAACAACTCGTGTCTCTTCTCCAAAGTTTCCTTTTCAGCCTCTAAATAGTCAATTTGAAGGTCTTTGTCCGCTAGTTTTAAAGAATAGTCAAGCGCTTGTTGAAGATTACACTCTTCTTCGGCAAACTCCTTCATGGTCAAGATCGACACGACAGCTTCGTCATTTAACAGACGACCATCAAAAGGGGCAGGCTCTCCTTCAACAAGAGGAGTCATTAGAGGTTCAGCAAAAGACAATGAAGTTAATAGCCAAATCATTTTAACTTCGCTATGTTAAGTTCTTCCAACATCAACCTATCGATTGCATCCGGATCTTCTTTTGAAAGCTCTAGGAGTTCGAGTTTTCTATTCGCCGTTTCTCTTTCAAGTTCGCTTTTGGCGTTCCTATGCTCTTTTCTCAAACTAATGCGAGTGTTTATGTATTTCTGATGTGCCTTTGCGATGGCCAACTTTTCTTCAGCTGATAATTCTTTTTCGATCTCGATTTCTTTGTCTTTGTTTTCAACAATTTCTTCAACCAAAGCTTCGGCATCAGCTTTTCCTTTGCGGCCAATTAGAAACGCAGCAAGGGCGATGCCGGCGGCAGCGAACCATTCCCATTTATCTTTAATCCAATTCCACATTATCCGTGTCTCCAAGTTCTTGCGAAGTCAATCGCTGTTTGGCCGCCGATGTAAGTCATGGCAATCATTCCCCATGTGTCAGCGTCGAGGCCGACTTCTAAATACAAAAGGGCGGTAGCGACAGTGAACACAAGGAGCTTTCGTGAGATTGCTCTTTCCATTACTTTATCGATAACGCCCTTTACTTCAGATTGTTTTTCGTTAGAGTTTTCCATAAATAAGTCTCCTATGGTTTGGCTCTAACTAGTTTGTTATGCTACAATTTGACCTCAGCATAGCCGTCGGTCTTATCAATGTCGATGGTCATGTCAACTATGTCTTTCAATCCTTCTAAGTGTGTGATCAACAAGACTGTTTTAAATTGAGCCTTAATCATCTGGAGGAGTCTTGTGAAACCTTCCATGTGATCAGCGTCGAGGGCCGTTGCAGGCTCATCTAAAACAAAGATGTTTGACTTTGGAAGTGAAGATACTGAAATCAAGGCAAGTCGAACAGCCATGGATGCAATTGTCTTCTCGGCACCAGAGCCCATTGATAAAGGTCGAGGATCATAGTTTGGATGCTTTAAATAAACTTCTAACTTTTCCCCATCTTCATCAAAGAACACTTCAAAATCAACGATTGATGAAAGTACTTTTTGAATCTCGGAATTGATAACAGGCAACATAGACTTAATGACTTCATAAGAAATACCATTTGCATGAGTAGCTTTTACAAAAATGTCATAAGCAATGTAGTCTTTCTCAGCATCAGCAATTTGTTGAAGCTTTTCTTTTGCTTCTTCAATTGTTCTTTTTGCAGATCCTTTCTCCGACATGAACTCTAGCACCTTTGCTTCGCAAGTTTTAATCTCAGATGTTTTCAATGAAACGGTCTTGTTGATTGCTTGGAGATCTCGACGTAATGAAGAAAGATTCTCGTAAGCTTCGATGTTATCGTTATAGTAAGCGATATCTGCTTCATAGTCTCTAATGCGGCGATTCAGCAGAGAAACTTTTCCTTCGCAGTTTTCCCACTGTAAAGACATGTTTCGGACTTCAGATTGCTCTTTTGCAAGAGTGTCTCGTTGAGCCTCATAATCTCGAACAACTGCTTTCGAATAAGTCTCATTTATCAATGATGCCTTCATCTTTAAGTCAAGCATTTGAGAATTAAGAGTCTCGACAAGTTCATTCACTTCAACAATTGTAATTTTTGCTTCCTCTGCTTTCTTTACGAACTCATTGTCACAACAAAACTTACAGTTCGGATCATACTCATGGTCGTGAAGCATATCGATTTTTGACTGAAGACTTGCTTTGTCGCGCTTGGCCTTGTCAAGAGACTTATGCACCTTTTTTATTTCTGCCTTAATGGTCTCGAAAGTATCAAGGTCCGCTTGTGCAAGGGTTGATTCTTCAAGCAGAGATGGTAATCTAAGCGTCAAATCTTCGATTGTAGAACGTTTGGAAGCGATCTCGGTAGATAGTCTATCCATCTCATCAGAGTTGCTTGAAAGCGATTTTTGAGCCTTTGAGAGCATGTCTTTTAAGGCATCGATGTCAAGGTCTCTTTGAGATGCTGCTTCAACCTGATCTTTGATTAATTGCTGCTCTTGCAGCAAAACTTGAAGTCTTTCGTTGTGCTTGATACAAAGTGCATTTTGAGCGTCGATGTCTTCAATGATTTCTTGAAACTCTGCTTCGGAACGAGCTAACTTTTTTTGCCAATCAACAGAATTTAAGTGCTTGATTACGCCTCTCATTTCTGATGAGTCTTGCTTTGCAAGTTTGTGCATTTGATCAAAGATTTGCAAGTCAAGAAACTTTGCAAGAATCTCTTTGCGCTTTGTCGAGCCTTCGTTGATAAATCCGAATGAATCATTTTGGGCCGCAAGAGAAGTCATCATGAAGTCTTCGAGAGACCCAAAAGTGTTTCGAATGTTTTCGTCTGTTTGATTTCGAGTATCGCCGTTCTTTGATTCGGCTTGAATTCCAAATGTTAGCTTTCGGAAGTTGAGATCTGTTTTGGCTGAGATGACTTCTCGACCTTTAGACCTTCCGGTTGTTTTTTCGAGGCTTCGATCAATTTTGTAAACATCATCGCCGACAGCGATCTCGAGTTTACAAGAAGCTTGCTCTTGGTTTTGATTGATGATATGGACATTCTTTCTTTCTCCTTTTGATGTCGTATTAAATAGGCCAAACAGTGCAGCATCAATAATTGATGATTTGCCTGAATAGTTTTTTCCAAAGATTCCAACAAGGCCATTTAAGCGGCTGAAATCTAAAGTGTTGCCTTTTCCGTAATTAAATAGGTAATCCCAGCTCATTTTCTTAATATCCCACACAACATTTCTTGCGATAGGAGAGGATGAATCTACTTTCTTGAGATAGTCTCGAGACAATTCGACAACTCGATCTCGAACAGAATCATCAATTTCTCGACCATCCATGAACTCTCTGAGAAACTTTTCTTGGTTATCTGGGTCTCGCATGTTCAACGCTTTGCCGTTCTTTGCTGATTCAACATCGTTGGATGATGTTGAATTGTTCACAAAACTGACAGAATAGGTTGACCATTTGACTTGAGCATAATCACAGGCTCTTTTTAATTTAGCCATTGGCAAGTTGTGATTGCACACCAATCTTAAGCGCGCACTCTTTGGAACGTCAATTTCTGGTAAAGTCCCGTCTTGGTTGATGTGAACCGTGATGAAAGGTCGCGGAGACTGAAAGAGTCTTTTGTCAATCGAGTGCTTATCTTTTGAGTGAATGTTCCACATGAGATAGCCTTTGAGACGAGACTCTCCGAAGTTCTGCTGCACGGTGCTGCCTGCGTAAATGCAGACACACTTTTTTCTTCTTAATTTAATTTTTTTAGTCATTTGTCCTCCAAATTGTTTGACTTTGTCCAACCTTCTAAGAGATATTTGTTCAAGTCCTCTTCATCAACTTCCACTTCTTCATAAACGTTTTCATTAAAGGAATTTGCTCCAAGTCTTTGTGTCTTGTGGATGTCTCCAAGCATTGCGTAATCAAAGTCAGAGAAGATTGACATGTCGTCTTCTCCATGATCCAAAGAAAAGCCAGATCCAACCTGTGACCCACGGATTGCACCATGATAAAGAGCTATGTTTATGTCGTTATTATTCGATGGTGCTTGCCAATTGTCTCGATCAAAGACAGATAGCACATTGAAAGTTAAGCCATCTTCCGGTGAGTATTCGCCTGAGTTCTTTAGCAAAGTAAAGTTTGGATGCTGCATAGCATCTGCGATTGGAGTTACTGCATCTTGACGGTCACCGTTCTTAAGGTTTCCGTCGTGGTTTCCCAAGATCATGATTGTCGGCGCAATGTCCGCAAGAGACTTCAAGAAGTTTGATGCCATCTCGAAGTACTCTGGGGATAATTGTGTCTTTGTGTGGGCTAGATCGCCGGTGTGGACGATGTAGTCTGGTTGCTCTTGCTTTAAGCTGTCATAAATTTGATTAAACACATGACGATATTCATCGTGATATTTAAGATTGCGGATGTGTGTGTCACTAATATGAGCGATACGAAACATTTTGTTTGACATAGATTCTCCTGTGTTGTTTGGTTATCTATAACTTAACACATTTCTCATTGATTGTCAAGTATTTTTCTTCAAATTCATCATAAAAAATTGGACCACCAACGGTAAACGTTAGATCAAAAATGTTATAATCAAACCATTCTAGCGCCATCACAGCATCCCAGCCATAAGCATCTTTCAGGCATTGTAAAAGAGCGTCTACATTATAAACCAGCCGCTGTTCTTTTGAGTGGAATTCTTTTATTGAATTTTGAAAAACGCTTTTTGGCTCAAGAACTACAAATTTGTGTCCTTGATCAATTGCGTCTTTTATTATTTTATTTGCGAAACTCATTGTAACCTCCTAAAGTTCACACTATAATATAACATGAACGCTAGAGGTTGTCAAGTTAATTGAGAAGAATTATCATTTCCGAAGAGACAACAATATCTATTTCTCCAAACTGGACAGAATACCATGTGATGCCTTTACCGAAATCTTCCCCCAATAGTTCATCGAAAGAAATGACTGCTAGAACTAAGCCTACATTCGGCGTCACATCGCTTTTAAAATCGTCTAAGAACTCTACAAGACTACCAACCTTAATCTCTTCCACATAAAACCCTCCACCATTAAATAGTGTCGAGTTTTTCGAGAGTCTACTCGATGTGACCGGTTCCCACAACAGACCATTCAAGTTGCACATCCATGTAACCATTCAGGCCTTCGAAGGGAACTCTTTGTTGAGAAAATCTTGTCATGTGAATTGCAGTGAGTGCCCATGTAGGATACTGCTGGAAGTACGATCCGTTAAAATTAAAATATCCACTATCCGTTGTAGAGCAAGACACTACGCCCAACAATTGACTTCCGTCTGGTGAATAAGTCGCTATTGTGATGTTAAATAAGTCAGGCGAACCGGAAGGTCCCCAAGCGAATTGTGTTCCAAACTTTGAAACAACAGCCGAGAAAGCATACGAAGGATCAACGTATCTCATTTCCCATGGCTCAACAAAGTCAAACCCATGAATCGATCTGAACGTGAAAGAAGAACCGTCGGGTGTTGAAACTCTCATTTGAGCGTCTCGGTCGTATTGAGACTCCATGATGAACCCTGTGTAGAGATTCATTCCATTATTGTAAGCCACGAATGAGTTCGGATTTCCTTGAATGTTTATGGAGGAGCCAATGTTCTTTCCTGCTACATTAATGGAAACTGGATTTACAGAGTTTACGCATTGACCCGCAGATGGAAACCATGTTGGGTGAGTCTCGGAGATTTTGTCATGGAATTTCGTCTCAAATGTGATTGTGATTTCTTGAGACACTCCCATGCATTGAAGACAAGCAATCTGTTCGAGATTGTAATTTACAAGCCCAACAGTGCCTTCTAAAGGCTCGTTAGAAGGTTCTCCGGCTGGTTCAATGGCTGGTTCGCTAGGATTCGCTGAATCAACGATTTCGGTTCCTGTGTCGGTGCTTTGCACCTTTTCTATGTTTCTTACTGCAATGTCTCCACCGCATGCCCACAACAATAAACCTAATAACATGATTCTCTCCCTAATGTTCTCTGATTATTACAAATCCATCAAGAACGTCTCGAGTAAATTCAAGGCTGTATTCGCGAATAACTTCGCAAACAAGATTCTTCATGGCTTCAGAGTTTCCGGTAATGACCTTGATTCGATCACCCCAGTTGTCATTAATAAATAGTTCGAGTTGTTGTTTGGCCTCATGATACCTGAAGCCATGAAGATCAATCGTCTTCATTTAACCTCCAAAACAAAAAAAACCCCTCGATTCACCGAGCCTGCCTATCAGGTGGTTACTAGCGAGGGGCATTATGAAGTGTGCAAGCTCCGAATGAACATAGGTTCTACATTAGTAAGTATGCACTTAAAATAAAAAAATCCCCTCCGAAGAGGGGAAGTGGAGATATGCAGAATCGAACTGCAATTTTCTGCGTGCAAAGCAGATGTAATCCCGTTATACTATATCCCCTAATGAGAGCTACACCCCCACATCACAATTAAATAGTGTGCTGTAGCACATTTGGAGTCTTTGCTTTTTGGACTTTTAAAATATTTCTATATCTCGAAACAACCTTGAAATAAGAGCTTGCATCGGCTTTAAGCAGCCAAGAATGAAGCTGAGCGAATGTTTGGGTTTGGCTATGTGTTATGTCTCCGAAGTGTTCAGAAAGCAATTTTAAGGCATCCTCGGGACTCGTAATTACCCATTCTTTGGATCCTTTCTTCTTTATTCCGCTAAAGTGATTAAATGTGTAACCAATCTCTGCAAACAGTGCAACAAGAAACTGTGTTCTGTGTAAGCCTTTCAGTCCGATTTCTCCGTGTGAATAATAAGCCCAACTTAACCATTCGATGTCTCCGACCATCCAATCGATTTGAACAAAATCTTCTGTTGGACCATTCTCGTCATGTTGAGGAAAGCACGTAAAGATGTTACCGGCTGTAACATCTCCGCCGAGTTCAAAGTTATTCTCCGTAAGTTTTGCGGAGATTAACGTAAGTAATGCACGCATTTTACACATGTCGTGAGTTGCTGTTCGAGATCTTTTGTGAATCTTTGTGTAAAGGTTATTCCAATCGTTCCAATCGATTCCCCACTTTCCGATCTCTGATCCGGTGAAAGATCTTACGATGTGAGTCGAGTCGATTGCCAGATCTAGATCTCCAGACTCTGGTTTTTTGCCGGCTGAGCCAACCGGTTCGAAATAATTAAAAGAATGCGCTTTCATTGGAAATGCTTTCTTCAAAGCGTCGATGTATGCTTTGATTGTTGGCTCAATTCTTTCTTTTGAAATTGATGTTGCTTTGTGTTTAAAGATGTTTCCACCCATAATGTCCTCCATTGTTTTAAACAATATAACACATTATGAATGGATTGTCAAGTATTTTTATTGAGTTTTTGCCCACTCCAAAAACTCAATCAATTGAGCTCTATCAGGAGTATTGGCCTGCCCACGAGTAATCTGTGGATCATTAGGTTTTGCTTTTATATAATCTAATAATTTTTGTGCTGCTTCTTCTGGTGTTTCATGATGACCGCCACTCAAAGATTGTTTTAATGCTGAAGCTAATAGGTCAGGCTTTCCCAATGACATATTTTCTCTTTTGATGAATCGGTCTGAAATCAAATTACCGACCCACCCGTTGCCGTTAATGAGATAATTATCTTCATATCCTGGGCCTGGTATGGGGAGGTCGCCTTCCATCAAAATCAAGGTTGCATCCAACTCTTCTTTGATAATTCTTTTAAGTGTTTCTTTTGTAAGTTTCATTTTAGATTTTTCCTCTATTATTTTTGTGGTGGAGTTACACCTGCACCCGAGAAGAAATCGTCGGGCCACTCACCTAAATCGATAAGGCGCTGAACGATTTGTTTTGCTAATTCTTCATCGTCATTTGCGACATGTTTCTGAACTAAGAAAAATGCTTCTCCATCACTTACATCATATTTAAGTTTGTCACCAGTTAAAACATAGAATTCGTTTCTTTCCTCATCTGTTATGTTAAATGCATAAAGTTTTCTAATAAGATCGAGCCTACGGTCCTTTAAAGCATCCTCAGGAGAAGTAGATTTGATTGTTACTTTTAGCTTCTTAGGTCTACTCATCATTCTCTTTAGTCTTGATTCCTTAATGGCCACTTCGATTAGCTTCTTTAGCTTTGCTTCTGTGAGTTTCATTTAGATTCTCTCCAATAATTGTTCAAAGAAATACATTTCGTTTTGTATTTGTCTAGCACTAAGTAGTCGCTGTTTAAACTCTTCGCCGCCCATTTCTGAAACATCTGCGTCGTCAATTGGAATCTTGAAAACTTCGAGATCGTATTTTAAAAGCGACTTAATAATCCATTCGGCTTTCTTTTCGGCATCTTTGTCGAGAGCCATGTAGACCGGTGTGTCGTGGATTGCGATTGCTTGGAACAAACGCGACTTTTCTCGAAGAGTTGAACCAAGGATTGGGATTGCATTTTCTCCTGCTGCGATTGCATCAAAGACACCTTCGACAAGAACGATTGGCTCGTCCCAATCAATGTTTAGTTCGTTAAAAACGATATCACGGTCTGTTGGAGGGTTGAGGTACCTACGCTGATGCCCAACATAACTGCGAGCGATGAAATAGTTACAATCTCCATCAGAGTCAATGGACGGGATAATGATTCGTCCTCCATAGCGGCCCTCCTTGCAATAGCCAATTTTCCATTTTAAAATCTCTCGACGACCAATACCACGAGACGATAGATAACGGAAAGCATCCGTTGAGTCCATCGGCAGGTCTTTGTTACATAAAGAGATGAATTCATCGGGAAGATCAATCTTTTGCTTCTCTTCCACATTGTTAAGTTCTTTGAAAAGATCCTCGAACTCATTAAGGTCAAGGCGACCTTGTAGTTCAAGATATTTCTGTCGTTGCTGGTATGTTCCGAACTTTCTTACAATTCGGTAAATGTTCTTATGTCGTGAATCGCAGTGCCAGCAATGTGCCCCTTTCTTAAAGTTTACTGCGAATTTTTTATTTTTGTGATTGCAATAAGGGCAAGTGAAATAATATTCATCTTGCCCTTGTCTTTTTGGATAACCCAAAATTTGAGTTAGAATTTTTAATTTATCTGCTTCCATAATGTCCTCCTGTTTATAATGTAACACATCACAGAAGGTTTGTCAAGTAAAAAGTTTATTTTACCATCGTAACATCATACATTATCTGGTCCCATTCTTGACCTGTCCTGTCTGCTAGGATTTTTGCTATTTCCACGTCATCTTTTCCAGATTTCCTTAATTCTCTAACTTCTTCATCGAAGTCCTGCAATACTTCGACATCGCCTTCCGCCTCTCTCAAAGTTGCTTCCAACTCTTCTTTGATAATTTGTTTCAATTGTTCTTTTGTAAGTTTCATTTTATTGTCTCCGTTAAATTAATAGTTATGCTTTAAATAGTGTGATCACAGAAGGTTTGTCAAGTAAAAAGTTTAGATTAAAATTGATCATTGCGAGATGCAATATATTTTTCTCTTGCTTCTTTATTATTGATTAAATCTTGGTTTCCAAGGGCTTGAAGAAACTCTTTTTCGCCGAGATCATTTTTTCGAAAAACGCGTGTATTAACGACATCGCCCGCAGCGTTTCGTTCGCCAATAAAGATATAACCATCTACATTAAGTTCGGCGGTCTCTGCTCCAAACTTAGGGTGCTCTCGGCCCGGAGAGGAATATGTAAATTCGTATTCTCCAGTTTCTGGGTTCTCTGCATAGTGGTTAGTACTCCAATCACCTTTGTTGTTTTGAAAAAACTCCCGATAGCCACGATCAAACTTATCACCTTTTAATTTAAATGGTGTCAAACCATTGTCTTCTGAATCATCAGCCATCTCGTTTAAAGTCGCTTCCAACTCTTCTTTGATGATTTGTTTTAATTGTTCTTTTGTGAGTTTCATTTTTTGTCTCCGTTAAATGAATGATTATGCTTTAAATAGTTGCATAATCTGTTCTTCGCTCACTCCATCTGGTAAAAAATCAATAATTGACTCTCCGTTTCGTAATGCTGCTCGGAAGTCGGTGGCAGAAAGTTCGTCTTTCATCTCAAACATTGGAACTTCGACAATATTAAATCTAATGTCTTTAAAGTAAGCATTGAATCGTTCTTGATAATTCTTATCCTTTGAAGAGCAGGCAAGACCCATTGGCTCTTCCACTCTTGTTTCGGCATACTCATAGCAGTCAAGCAATGGGTTTGTGTAAAGACCTTTCTTTCCTTCTCGAACTACTGCTCGTTGAAATGTCATTTTTGGATGGTCGAGCAAGCCGTATAATCTCAACATCTCTTCGGTTGTCTCTAGAGAAATCTCGTCTCGCTCTTTTGATCCAATGTAAAGTCGAACTTCTTTAACGTCGGGATTATCGAGATAGAACTTGATGTAGTCGTAGTGACCTTTGTGAGGTGGCTTAAAGCCGCCGGGAATTAAAACCGTGTATTGCATATGTCCTCCGTGATGTTTACAATGTAACATGTTTGGAGATGTTTGTCAAGTATTTTCTTTAACTTTTATAATGTTGATGAATCCCTAGTTTTTTCGCCATGCATTCTAAATTGTTCTTTCACAAATTCTAAAATGTCCTCGTCTGAAGCTGAAAAGAAATCAGCCAAAGCTTTAGTTGAAATTGAATTTCCTTCGAAGTAGGAGAAATCAACGTCGCCATTTTCATCCAGTTGATCAAAATAAAACATTATGTTTTTATCTTTCTCTAAAATCATGGTAATAAGAACATTTCCATGATAGCCTAGATTCCGAGTCTGATAAAGCCGAGTCAAAGTTAAGTTATCCCAACTTCTTGAATGTCTTCCTTCTTCAATTTCTTTTGCAACAGAGTCAATCGCTAGTTGAAACCAATCACTTAGCGATGAAAAACGATAGCTTTCTGATCTTGGCAATGGTGTCGCATATCCACCAGCGTTGGTGGTGCCTATGAGTCCGTCGACTTCTTGCGCTGATGAAAGAGCTGTTTGCAGCTCCTCAAGATAAGCAATTAAGTTTTCTAACTCAAATGAACCCAATTGTTCTAGAATAAGTTGTTTTAATTTTGCTTCTGTTAGTTTCATGATTCGATCTCCAATGACTCATTAATTAGTCACGGACATCGAAATGAGACATTGCAACAACGATGGCATCAGCTTCGTCGTCAAGTCCCGGCTTTGGGTTGCCATGATTGGTGTATTCCATGATAAAGCCGTCAATGTTTTCATTTACCCACTCAAGCACAACGACCTTTGCTTTTGTTCCTCTCGGAACTTTGATGCCGCATCTGGAGCGGGCTGTGGTAGCTCCAACAAGCGTTGGTGGCTTGCCTAGGTGTTGGTGCGTCAACAAGCTTACCATGCCGTTAAACCGCTGCAGAGAGCTCATAGTCTTTGCCGTGGTCTTACCTCCGGAGAACATTGAGAATGGTTCTTCGATTCTAACCTCGGAGATTTGATACTTGGCAAACAGAGGTTCAATAACTTTCTTCTCGAGATCTTCTGCTCGTTCTTCCAATGGCGTCTTTGCCTTTGTCTTGAAGAAGTCTGAGTCGACGTAAGTTCCGTCCTTTTCTATAATTGCCCAACCAATCCTTGAGGTTGACACGTCTAATCCTAAAATCATTTTAGCTCCGAATGCTGTGTTTCTAATCTTTTTTGTCAAAAAGTAATAGTTTTTGTTGACATATTTAAAATAATATGTTATAATATTAATATAATAAGAAGTATAATACAAGTATAACATAGAAAAAGGAGTATGTCAAGTATTTTATAAATCTATTTTCATTTTAAATAAATATTCTTTTGCTTCAGTCTTTCTTATTGGAGTAGCTAGCTTACATACACCCACTAGTCTCCTGTGTTCATCATAGAGACAGATCTTAGATATGTATGTTTCTTTATCGAATGGAGGTTCAACATCAGTTTGTTCTGAAGGAACGACGTTCTTTACTTTGCGTCTTTTCTCGATGAACTCATAAGATGATGTGTGATAGTGAACAAAAGGATCCTCAGACTTTTGAAGATAAGTTGGATTGTTGGAATGGTTAAGCATTCCTTCAGGCGCTTTTGCGAGAACAGTCATGTTTTGAACTTGAGAAACTCCTTTGAAATCCAAAGAGAATGATGCCTCAGGAATTACAAAGTCCCCTGAAGCTATTCCCAGACCAAAGTCTGTCCAAGCAACTTGGCTGCCGCCAATAAACCACTGGGGAGAAGAATTGTTTATTAGAATAATTCCTTCACTGTAAAGGACATTTCCGATTACATTTCCGTCCCAAACCAATTCGCCTCGCCTATTAGAATCAGTGGCCTCAGCTATCAATGCTCCTTCGTCATAAATCTTTAAACTTAAAGAACCTTTTTTAATTGATGATCCATAGAAGATTGAAGGAATGTTAATCATTGTAGCACCGGCTGTGAAGTTCGAGAACTCAAAAGACGATGACCAAAATTCATAATGTTTAAGAGTTGATTTAAGAGCTCGCATCTTTGAGCTAGAACTTAATAACAGCTCTCGAGAAACTGAAGCAGACAAATTGTAAGATCCAGTGATTACTTCTCCATCATAGTTAAACTGTGTGTTCCAATCAGTGCTTGAGATAGACTTGAATGTTTGTTTATGTCCACCTTTGGTGATAAACGGGTAAATTCGATTATTGGTGTCTCGATTCACATTATACTCAAACAGTGAAACATAGCCTTCTGGGACACCTAGGATGTTATCCGAATAGTCCCCCGGCACTGCTTGATGGTTATTCAAGTAAATGTTTGCGTTATGAATATAAAAACTTTGATCGGGATTGGCCTCGATTGTGTTAACAAAGACATCATTGTCCTTTAATTCAAAATAAGACATAAGGCCCTCCGAAATTAGTAGTCGAGACGAGCGCGGATTGTAAATTCTGTGCTTGGTGATTTCTTCAATGCTTCTGATAACTTAGCTGTTGCCAACAATTCGTTACGGTCGTTGTAGAGACCAACTGTTGTGATGTAAGCAACCGGCTCATCTGTTGATTGAGTTTTGACTCGGATTCGAGAATCTTCAAGATAAGTTGGATTTGATGAGTAGTTGAATTCGTTGTGGTTAACACGGCAGAAATAAACAGTTGAGTTCAATTCGGTTGTGTTGTTGAATTGAATGTTTTCAATGCGATGAAGAAGCGATTCATTCATATCATCAATAGAGTTGTCCGTGAAGACATCATCGATTCCAAGATTGCTGGTGCCATCGTTGAAATAAGTGTCAGTCCCAGGAGTTCCGTTTACTAACGGATCAGCTAGTAAACTGCCAAAAACAGATCCGGTCAAAACAACGATTCCTGCTTGGTAAAAGATCAGTCCTGCGTACCAATAATCTGTCCCATCAATCGATGCAGTGTGTGTTGATGTCGCATCGAGAAGAGATCCATTTTGAGCGGCATAGAGGATCCCATACTCACCTGCGGGTGAATTTACTCTGTACTCTGTTGATGCGCCAAGATCAGAGATTGTAATAAGGTCTGTTGTTGCGTTCATTGGCTGACCATTGGCAACATAGCTGGTCACATCTAAATTCATTGAGAACGTTTCTTTCTTGATTTCGTCTTTAACGAGAAGTCGAGAGAATGGAAGGACAAAGACTTCATTCATTTTTTCTCCGCCTGCTAGAAGGTCACCATCTTCGTCAAACAATTGAACAGACCCCGTAAGGTCATAGCCCATTAGCAACTGTGCCATTTGGCCATAGATATTGTTTTTCTTGGTTTCCATTCCGTTTGCGCCAAAGGTCTTGGCTGCTTGTCGAGAAACTCCACATGTTACATCAAAGATATGATTTGCAGAAGAACTTAAGTAGTTGTAATCGTAAACAGTCTGAAACATCCCGTGAGAATAGGACTTGAGGTTCGTCGGATTCGGAGGAGTTTCAGTGTCAATATAAGATCCCGAGATAATGGATCCGGTTAGAGGGATAGCTTCGTGAAGAAGGGTTCGTGTGTTTACGGTGTCATTTTCGTTTAATGGTTTAAATGTCATTTTAGTCTTCCTATTATGCTAATCTTACGTATCTTACTGGGATGTCAATCATAACACCTGTCTTAACACCTGTTAGACGGATGTTTGAATCGATAAACAAAACATTGTCAACAGCTGCCACGCCGGATGTATTGCTAAGAGATGTTACTCCTCCAAGTTGTTCAAACAAGAATGAGCTTGTGTTAAGATCCATTGAAGATTGAATTCGAAACTCAACACGGGTTCCTCGTGGCCCTCGGATAACTTCTTTTGGATCTTTGGTGTCAACGGTGATTTCTGAAACGAATGTGTCCCCAAGATCAACGGTGTAGTAAGCAATGTTATCGTCATCAATGTAATCAAAAGCAGCAAGCGTTCCTTGAGTGTCGACAAGCTTTCCTAAGCGATTGTCAATCTGAAGGATGTAGCTGGTCTCTTTGAGGTCGTCATCTAATCTACGTTTTGGAGAAATTTCTGTAGTGTCTAGACCTTGATCAACCTTGATGATCGTGCCGCCGATTGATTCGCCCAACATGAAGCCTTGTCTAATTTTCCCATCACCAGTCACTGCTACACCATCTGTTGATGAACCACCGTTTCCATCTTCAGTAGCAGCATCAACTGCGACAACAAATGCTCCATCAGAAGCTGTTCCACTATCGACTCTTTCATTGATGGACATTGATTCATTCAACCGCAGAACTGGTAAAAATAACAATTCTAAATTTGTATAGGTTTGCAATCGAGTCTTCATCGATGAGGCGTTATTTGTAAAAGCTTCCAAGATTGGAGTTTGTAGGATCTCGAGATCATAGTAAGCACTACCGCTTGCGTGAAGCTTGTCGTAAAGAGAATAGTCAATCTCTTCGTCGCCAAGAGCAAACTTTGTGATTTGAAATGATCCATCACCTTTCGCTAAAAGCATTCGTCCGTGGTCGGTGAGAACAACGTCCAAGATGATATCACCACTGTTATCTAAAAAACCCATTGTGTTTTCTCCTAATATTTCTTCCCTAAATAGCTATCTTTTTAGAATTCTTCTTTAGATTTGTTTTTTGCCAATTCAAAATTGATGTTTATATCAATTATCTTACCAGAGGTCTTTGACCGAACCCGAAGCTTGAATTTTCGACCCCATACTGAATTCGATGATGTCCCAAGTTTAAGATCTTGAATTGTCCCTTTTAAAGAGTTCTTGTTGAAAAGAGCTTTTTGATCTTCGATGAAAATTACTTGCTCAATAGCTGGTTTAATTTGCATCATCGACTTGAAATCTCTTCTTGGTTGGCTTGTAACTTCTTCTGGGAACTTGTAGGTTTCTACGTGAACTGTTGCGTCATCTGCATCGACGATTAGTCTTGTTTTAAAAATAGATGTTGGATTGGACACCAAACCTTTCTCATTAATTTGTCGGAACATGTAATAGTATTCTTTATTGCTCTCGACAACGTCACGAAAGATAGCATCGGTTGAGCGATATGGCATTCGAACTTCCCCAAGCTTTGCATTTCCGAAATCTTCTAGTGATTTTGGAGCATGGGACATTCGGAACACTTCGTAGAGCCCTGAGTCAACCGCCGAATGAAACTTAAAGTTTTCATCTTTCGTAGAATAAAATTGTCGCATTAGCTCTTGTTGGCTAGCATCGTCGCCCGTGATTTCAATGAAAGGGGATTTGATTTCATTTTTTGTCGGAGACAGATAAATTTGAATTTCGTTCTCGGAATTATTCTCTGTTTTAAATGTGACTTGTGGGTAAACCGGCGGCGGTTGGATGATCGATTTTGAAACACTGAATAGGTCGAACGGAACTATCATGATGCTTGGTCTATTAATAACTTCTGCTGTTGCGTGGGTAACACCATCATCTTCGAAGTAACGAACGTTTCTGTAGGTGTACGAATTGCCCACAATCATGTAATGAGCTTTTGCTCTATAAACATATGTTGATCCATATTTGACTTGTGTGTCTACGAATGCAGTCGACAGTGGACCAGCAGGGGCATAAATGCTTTGAAGCTTAGTTGATTCAAGTTCAAATTCATCAAACTTATCAAAAGAGTAGCACAACGCTTCTTTGTGACATTCTACGTTGTTTAAGATGTCAGAAAAGCTCCTAAATCCAGTCTTGGTTACCGCCTTAAGGTAACCCTTAAAAAGATGTTTGCGTAGATTGTAGCTCATCCTAGAGGCTCTATTGCCTTGATTTAAGCCATAGAAGTTGTCAAGATCGATTTCAACATCAGACCCAAAGAACGACGTAATGTCATAGCCCATTATCTCAGCGTCTCTTTGGACAAATTTTCCATCTTGAATGTTGAATTGCAAAGGGATCTTATCAGACTGAAGATAGTCTGATAAGACTTCATCATAAATTGAGATTTTCTGAAGGAACTGCGAAATGTCTCCACGGACAGCATCGTTAAGTCCGATTTCAATATGGTAAGGGGCTGACTTGGAGAACTTATCTTTCGATCCTTGAGGGACAACGAAGTTTTTCATTTGATCTCCGCGAGAAAATGTTGATAGTCTTGCAGTTTTTCTTTTCTTAAAGTTCAATACTTCATCTTTCGTGCATTCATCCATAAAGGAGTTAAGATTATGTTCAGGAATGTTCACTTGAAGATTATCATAATCTTGTGAAATGTAATTAAATTTTGCATCGATTGAAAAAGTTGGCGTTGCTTGAGTTATGTTTTTTTGATCTTCTTCATTTAAATTAATCATTTTTACAACTGATGCAACATGGTTGTCTGTTCTTCGGCCATTAGATAGCTCTCTGGAGATAGTAGACCTCTTGCTGTCGACAGCTGTTACTTTGATCTTTGCTACCTCATAAATGTTTTCTTCTTCTTCCATCATTTGGCTCGAGATAACGGAGACCTTAATCCTCTTGTCTTTTGAGTTCTCAATCTTGGATTCATAATCTGAATAATCAACTACCACCTTGGCTCTACCGGAGGCTTGAAGAAGACTATCTATTCTGGAATTTGCAATTTTAAATTTCGCCATTGTTAACTCCTCGGTTGTTTCACAATGTTGCTTGTAGTATAGGCTATTTCCGATACCTCTGGCAATTCCTCAACAGAGTCTGGGATCACCGGTTCGTTTTCTGTGATGTTGCTGCCTTTTACAACAAATGTTGAATTTAAAACTGGCAACTTGAATTCTTGCGCTGGTGTCAACCCCGTTGCTTCATCTTCAACGTAAGACATTTTGCACAAGATCTCGACTCTCTCATCTAAAAGCTCATCAGTAAGGTCAACCCAGATTGGCTTTGTTAGAATTGATTCTCCGGAACTATTCTTCTCATATCCTTGTAATGCTTGGATTTTTTGATTTGCATGAAAGATCATCTCCGAAGCAACTTTTGTATCGACTTCCTTTAGGATGTCCGATTCGCCCTCATGAATATTGTTTTTCGCCGCTCGAGATCTTGAGTTAAAAAGCGCCTTTGTTGCAAGAGGGAGTCTTCTAAGTTTCTCGGGATCGTAGTTCTTAGATGACTTCATCTTTTCATAGAAGTTGCCCTTCTCGGTTAAATCAAATTGCTTTTTACTTCTTTTGACAGAGACTTCGTTTGCAATTGAAACTCTTAAGTTCGTTTGAGCCGTGTCCTTTGCATCGATCGAACGGTCCGTGTTAGTCTCAATGTTGACGAACTCCGAGTTGTCACCAAGATATTCTGCCGACTCTCTGTAGTCATTTCTGCTTTTGTTGATTTGGTTGATCTTTAAGGCAACAGGTCGGAAGTTAAATTTAAATCGATTTCTTTTTGACTTAGGTTTAGACCTTGTTTTTCTCTTAGTTGTTGAATCTGCTTTTAACGGCTTTCTATTTAACTTCGGCATTGCTCTAGATGAGACTTTTCTTTGAGACTTCTTGTCTTTAGACTCAATGAATTTTGATGAGATTTTATCGATATCTATGTCTGCCAACTTCTCCGTTGACATCTTTTGACCTTCGAATTGAAAAGATAGTGGCGACAAAAACATCATCTTTGATGCCCCAAGATCCCGCAATGCCTCAGAATCATTGTCATCAATCGCAAACATATCTTCTGAGGAAACGGCTTTGGATGTATCAAAGAATCTTTCGACTTCCTTATCCGCTCTTGCTTCCATTTCTTCTCTATCCAAAATAAGGATTTGCTTATTGTCTGTTTTGCCTAAGACGTCATAAGATGACTCTACATCGCGGAACTTTACTAACTCTTCAAATGTTTTTGAGACGCTAATGATGTTTGGAGGATAGCTGTTTGAAGGCTTTGACTTATTTTGTCGCAGTTCTTTTGGCGACACTCCAAATCGTCTATGTAGAAGATTAAATAGTTTTTCATATTCTTCAATAAATTTAAGTCCATAGCTTCTTTTATAGTTTGATGAATTAAAAGATGATTTCTTCGTTTGAATCATGGTCATCAAATCTGTTTGTTCAACATCTTTAATCATGCCGATGTATTTATAGTAATCTTCAATGTAAGCCGTAACGATCACAGGAATAACCTCTGCGGCCCTTAGAGCATCTAGGGCATCGTTGTAGTTGTTTGGCGCGTTAAGTCGTCTCACAACGTCTTTAAGGCCGTTTAAGTTGGTCTTTACATTTAGGATGTAGCTTTCAATAAGTTCTTGAGTTCTATCAATAAATGTCATTTTTACTTCATAAACAAATTCGCCACGGTCACCTTCATTCTTTCCATCATCGGTAAAGCTATATGTCTTGATAAAGTCATCATTAGCAACAGCCAACTCTTTTAAATCCTCCATTGATGAAACCATTTCTTTTGGTAGAACATCTTCTCTTGCGAAAAATGGTGTCCCAAGTCTGTTTGTTTGACGACGGAATCTAACTTGCCTTCTGTAGATCTCAGCAGAATTAATTGCCATAGAATTGACAACGTCAAGGAACATTTTATCATCAAGACCATAGATTGCTTTTCCAAATTTCGTCTTAGATAACACGAGGTTCTTCATGTCTATTGAGAATACACCAAACAAGTCAGCCTCTGAGTTTAAAGAATAGTGAGCTTCTGAGAAAATGGGCATGGTCATGAACATCATTGATGAGCGATCACGAAGGCTTTTGAATCTGAAGTCGATAACTTTTGAGTTCCTAACTCTTTCTCGAGTAAGCTCTAGAGAATCCTCCGCCGGTTCAGGTCCGGAATACCATTTGTCTCTAGTCTGATGAACAGGTCCGGACCAAACAGAGCGATCTGGTTTTCGGAATATATTTGAAGTTTGAGGAATTACACCTCCTTGCATAACGATCTCGGATGCAACCGGACCCATGTAGTGTGATAGGAGGCCCGTAAGCTTAACGTGAAGGTAGTTTGAAAGCTCTTGGTGGTCAATGTAGGCATAAGCAAACAAAGTCAATTCAGAGGCATCGTGGGGCTTTAGAATCGATGTTTTTAATTTGAAATGTTTATCGTCTGCATCTTCGAATTTATTGAGATCTCCAACGCCATAGATCTTAAGCATTGATTCACCATCCCAGTTTCTGGACATTCTCAATTGCGTTGGATGTACATTTTCTCCGTTTGTCAATTCAGTCATCATTTGTTGATTAGATGTGGCTATTAAAGCAATCTTCATAAACCCAGACAGCAGCGGATCATTCGACCAAACAAAGCTTAAATCAGCGATCTCGTCGATGATGATCAAGTGAGAAACGACTTTAAACGACTTTTCATCATGATCTTCGAGAGAGATTTTCTCAAAATAAACATTTGGCAATTTGCCAAGTCCAACGTTCTCAATAGCCATCAGCACTTCTCCACATCGGTAACGCGAGTTCGATAAATGTCGAAATCGATACCTTGTTCATCTGGACACTCAACTTCGATATCAAGAAGGATGTCTTCTTTCTTGAGTTTCGATATCCCTTTACATAGATCAAAGTCTGGGATATCTTCATCATAAAAGATCGACAACCAATATTCAAGATAAGTGTGATCAATTTCAAAAGTTCTATCTGTGGGTTCGACCAACAATCCGTCGATGATTCCTTTTGTTTGAGGAGTCATTTTCAATGGAATCAAAGTCTCTTCTTTAACTTCGCTATTCTCGGCTTGGAACTCATGTTCGTAAATGAATGCTTCGATCTCTAGTCCTTCTTTAAATGTGAATCCATTTTCTTCAATGATTCTTGCAATGATCTGTTCGTCGATGATTTCGAGATAAGTTCCATCGTCAAACACTTGAGACACTGGGACAGCGGGTGAGGTAGCTTGTCCTCGAACGGGAGAATCATCTCTAGTGTTGCGAACTTGCATTGTGTATTCCAGTGTCATATCGATTTGAGGAATCTGTCTGGCGTAAGAACCAGAAACGTTATAGACCGTTTCAATAGAATCAATTTCTCCCAAAATGGTTGTTAAATGCCACGAGGATGCGTTTCTTTCTGTTCCATCGCTTGTGCCAAGGGGTTCACTTAAGTGGTTCAATTGAACCTGCGAGAATGGACGAGAGGACCCCTCACCGCGTTCAAAGTTCGAGATGAGGTTTTCTGGAGATGTTAGATCTCGCTGAGGTCTTAGTCGAGGAGTTTCGTTGAGAATGCGATTCTTGATTGCATCTTGATCCTCGGTTCCTCCGATTGCGGAGATGTCATAAATGATATCATCGTCAAAGAAGGCGTAGTACTTTGGCATCAACTTCCCATTGGACAACAGAGAGCGTCCATAAGGAGTCAATTCAATTTTAAGCACATCTTGTTTTTTGTCAAAGAATGTCATTTCTTGGGCTTACCTTTTCCTCTTGCAATGTTGATGCCTCGAGCGGCAGCGCGAGTTTTCGAGACTTCAAGAGGATTCTTCTTCTCAACTTTCTTGATCGTTTTTTGTCCTTTATCGTCATTTTCGATGTTCGCAAACGTCACTTCGGCATCTATTTTAACTAGTTCTACAAGAGAAAAGAAATCGTAAGGCCAGTTGTAAGTAATTCCTAAATCGTCACCGGTTTGACCTTGAGCATTTTCAAGTTGCTGAGATGAGGTGTCTTCAGTTGTTCCTTTCTTTGCCACGACCTTATCGAAGTAATTTGTCTTTGCTCGCTTTTTCGCTTTAAAGATCATCCATTGAATGTTAGATGGGATCCCGTTTCCTTCCGCGTTATCGTCGAGAACACCGTTTTTCACAACGGCTCCGCCACCGAGAAGTTCGTGAGCAAGCAGCTCATGAGAGATTGTTGCTTCGGCTTCTTCCATTCTTGTTCCAATCTCTGGAGGAAGGTTTTGCCAAATGTCGGCAAGATCTTGCTTTGTCAAGTTATGCTTGAACTCAAAGATGTACATTGCGAATGGATCGATCTCTTTGTATTTCACAAAGTCCATTGATGGAGGGAACACATACTTCTTCATCTTCTTAACCATTTGGTAAACGGAGTCTCCGGCTTTTGGAGAAGCACCCGCGACAAAGTTTCCGGGAGATGCTTCCATTAGAGTTGAATTAATGCAAGAGTCGATGTCTTCGCGAGGAATTGAGAAGAATTGACGAGTTCCGTCTTTCTCGATGAATGGAACGGCAACAACAGCTTCGGAGATTTCTTTAACATCTGCAACTTCGCCGAGGCGGACTGGTTCTTTCGAGAACCCAACGAGATCAGCGAGAGAACCTATGTTTTCTCTTACGTAAGAGCCCGAAAGCCCAAGCGCACCTACAAACCAGCTTTCAGGAATGTCAGACACTTGCATGAAAACACCTTCATCAGAATTGGGTAAATCTCCATATTGATGCCAAATTCCTCGAGGAACAGATTCTCCTGCGAACTGTGGTGGAGTGCAGTTTAAGTTAGGAGCACTAAGATCATTAAATTTATTAAAGTTCAACATTGGTGTTTCAAATTTTGGTTGAATGATCCATCTGGTTTTTCCTTTGACGGTATCGCCTGATGCCACTTCGATTCTCTCATCAGACTCTGAGGTTTTTATTTTCCGAACAGTGCCTTTTCCAAATATATTTAAAGATGAATTTAGCTGCATTGCATTGTAGTTTAATGCGGCTGGGTGTTGAGGCGGGATTGTATATTGATCGCTTTTTGACGAACCGTTCCACCATTCGAAAAAAACGAATGGTGCTGCCCAGCCGAAGTCTTCCGGTGCGGTTCCTACTGATGCTAATGAATCCCACGTTGGATCAGTTTTCCATGGATTTCCAAGACTTGAGACTTCGTTGATTGTAGCTGATGGGTTTGATTCATCAAACATTTGTTTCCATGGGCTGTTCGAATAATCACTGAACTTCCCTGTCATCCCGGATGTTGTGCTGAAATAGCCGGTTAGGTCCCTTAGGGCATCTTGAATTCCCGGCTGCCAGTGTCTTGTGTAGTAAGGATATTTTGCACTACCAGATAAGATTTCGTCCAAGGTATATTTTTTAGAATCCTCAGCATAGAAAATTAAATCACACCACGCTTCACCGTGATAATAGGGCGGCGTGAAACAATAGTTACTACCCCACATAGAGTCAATTGGATTTGTTCCGTCTGGCCCTGCTTGCTTTGAGCCCCAAACATTTATTCCGAATGCTGATGGCCTAGAATACATTGTAAAAGTCTCTCTAACTCCTTGTGCATGGATGTCTTGTGGTGGGTTAACACTTGAATCATTCCAGCTATCGTATCCCAGATTTCCTTTGTTTCTAGATCTAGACATCTTCAGTCGCATTGCATAAAACTTTCCTGCGATTGCATTTCCAAATTCAGGGGATTGCTCTTCTTTGCTGGTAATGGTGCTGAAGCTTGAGTTCTTTAGAAAAAGCTCAGCCACTTCGGCCAAGAAATTATTTATTTTTCTTTTGTAAGATTTTCTCTGCTTTCCGCCCCATCGGAATGAGATTCCACCATCTTCTCTCAGTCCGTAAGGGTGCCCTTCTTGGATAGCGAATTCGAGATTTGATAAAAACTTTTCTGGTTCAACTAGTGACTCAAAATCGATTCTCTTAGACCAAATGGACCTAAGATTATTTCCGACAGATCCTTGAAAAGGCAATAAATCACTCCCAGCTAACATCCAATTGTGTTGATCATTTTTACCAGTTGGTATCCCTGCCGGAAAATCTATGTTATTTCCTTCAAAATCAAAGCTTATAAAAATTGGATTATCTTGTGGTAAAATAATCGGATAGTCCACTGCGATCCCAGATTTAATTGTGTTAAATAAGACGCCTGGGGCAAATAGTGGTTCCAACAACCCTTGCATTCCAATTAGATTCTCTTCCAATCGATTGTTATTATAAATTGCAACAACATCATCCTCGATAGACTTTTTGAATTCTTTTGCGACCTCTACTGTTTGCTGTGCTGGATAAAATCCGTCATAAGGTAAGAATTTTTTAATTGCCTTGCATTTTAAAGTCAATATCTTTTCGTTCGCTAAGTCTTTATGATCTTTTTTAACCATGTCAAAGTGTTTCAAAAATTCCGTGGTAGATAAGATCTTATAGAAGTCCTGGTCGGATTGTGTCGTAGTATTTCTACTTAGAGCGCCGGAGAGTTCAAAAATGCTGCTTAATTCATCAGTAACACCTTTGTTGTAATATTCTTCTACATGACTTGAGATCCTAAACTCTGGAACTGTTGTGAAACCTTTTCCTTTTACTCTAGTGTCTGCGGCAAAATCATCATAAGATCCATAAAAGGGATGTTTTCCTGCCTGATTTGGGCAATCCCAAGCGGCTAACCCTTCAAATAGAGATCCCGTTGGGATTGCTGTCAATGAACCGGTTTCTGCGATTTCCATCCCAGATGGCCCAACTACTGATTCAATTGAATTCATTGAATGTCTTCTGGAGAGGAATGGGGAAGACTGTAAAAATTCATACATCTGCTCGCCATCATAGGAAGGGGGAAGTGTAAATACAGGATTTCCGGTTGATGGATCATAATGGCCTCTGGTAAATTGAGAATAGGAGTTCATTAAAATTCCTGCTCCACCATCCGATTCGGGCTGTGGAATCCCAGTTGCAGCGTCATCCTTACCAGTGTTGAAACCTTCAATTGTAAAATCGGTCGCTGGGATTTTAAATCTACCAGTTGAACCAGATGATGCTCCAATGTAATAACTGTAAATGCTTTCTGTTCCATTTGAGAAATCGATCGGCTCTGACCTAGATGCCCAATCAGAGGCAACATCTAACGGCCACATTGATTGCGATGGAATGATTGATCCTAGGCCTGTGGTCGGTCCGAAACCAGTTGCTACATTGGTCTCAGTTCTATCGCTTCTTTCTTCTCTCCAAAATGAATTCAAAAAGAATGTTCTAGACCTAGTCCTGTTAAGATAAGAGAACTGTTGCTTTGGATAGATTGACTGTCTATAGATGAACAAATTGAAGGCGTCGATTGGAGAGCCGCCATCTTCAAGTCCACCATCTACATACAATTCTTTTAGTTCTTCATAGTTGTCATCGGTTTCAGCGATAGTATCATAGTAATCGTTGAGTTCTGGTGTTGAAAAGAAAGCCGTTTCATTACCGAATGATGTCTTTAGCTCAACGGATCTATTTTGAAACTCATTCAATTTTTCATTATAAACAGACACTTCTCCAATGAGAGAAACTGGCATGTGAGAGTCTGTGACAACCGGCTCTCTATGGATTTTAATTGATCCAAATCTTGAGATTTTATTTGTTACTCTTGGCCCTGGCTCTTGAACATAGGCAAAAAGATTCTCTTTTCTTCTTTTTCTGATTAATGGATTGTGGGACACCCTAACCTGTCTCCAAGTCGGATAACCATAAACGTTTCCTCTGTGACTCATTAATAAGTTAAAAAAATCAGAATCTTGAGGCACAGTTGAAAAGTTTGATAAAAAATCATCATTCTCGTAAAATTCCAGTCTTGTAAATTTTTTATTTGTGATATCTTTTGTGTAACTACCAATAGTGCTTGGTTCGAACCATTCTCCATCTATAACTTCTTGGTCGCTATAGCCAACTGAATCATAAATAAAAGTATTTAATCCAACAAAATCTTGATAATGCTTAGCCATTCTATTCTCCGTAAATTTCAGAAATTCCAGGAAATGTTAATGCCGGAATTGTTTCATTTGGTAACTTAATTAGTCCATTTTTTGGCGCGTAAGTCAAAACTAATTGATTATTTTCCCAATTCGAGCCACTAATCGCAGAGTTTATCCAAGAGTATTGAAAATCAGATGCTGGTAACAAGCTTTGAATATTATCATTATCATAACGAGAAGTCAAGACAAAGCCATCTCTTTCATAAGGAGTCTCTTCGGCTGTGTATCTAGATCCAGTATTGATAACAGTAATTTCATATCTCCTTTTGAAATCTTGTAGCTTAAAGCCATCATCAATAATATCGCCCAAGCTATAAGAATAGCTGCAATCCATTGTCCAAAAATTTTTAAATCCATCAATCGTCGAAATAGTAGAACCAGCCCTATCTGTAAACATCTGACTTATCTCTTGGTTCGTTATTTTGTTTAGCGGTCTTCCATAGTAAGAAACTAAGGCTATTTGACCTTGGAGATTATTAGCAGTCGTTCCTGCGGCGGAGCCGACATAAACATCTCCAACAACCCCCCCTTTGGAGCCGATTGTACTTGATGCAATTTCGGGAACTTCAACCTTGTTTACAAACAATCTAAAGGTGCTAGTAGATCCTACAAACCCAGAAGTTGGAGCTATGATTATAATGTGATTCCAGTCAGTCAATGTTACTGTCGACAGATCAAATTCTGCGTACCATGCACCACTGGAAATTCTGAGAGTGCTTGTTGATTGTTTAATGTAGGCGGAGAAGAATGTCGTGGAAGATAAGTCACATGAAAAAATTACTCTATCACTAGTAGACGTTGGAGTAAACATGTTTATAAAAGCTGAAACAAATACATAATCATATTGATTTAAAACATAATAGTTGCTATCTAGACCTATTGAAGCTTTCATTTTTATCGAACTATTTTTCCCATCAAATCTCGGCGATAAAATTTTAATCTTTGTGAGATCTGCCGAAACGCTTCTGTTCCTATGTTGCTTATGCCATGATGCATCGGAAACATAGTTTGTAGCGCTCACTGCACCATATTGTGATTCGGTTCCAAATTGACCTTGATGTCTAGATCTCAAAGTTCTCAGACCCTCTCTGCGACCTTCAGTGACAGAAACTTGATGTGTGTCCAAACGAATCGTGCCGTCCTCACCAGAACCACTGGTTCGAGTGGTTAAATTGCGAAAGTTAATCGAGTTGTAAACAGAGTACTGTTGCGATGCCACATCGAGGTAACCAGAAGAGTTAACCTCAGGACCGCCGGGAGCAGAGAATCGTGTGCGAATAACGTTTGCTGAACCTGTGGATCTATCTTGAGTTTCTACTATGTTGGCCTCAGCAGGTCTAAAATTAACGCCACCTTCGAAACTAGTTGTAACCAGCTCTAAATTAGCACTAGACTCAACTAAGGACCCGCCATTACCATCAGCGCCAGTGAGTGCGACCTCTAGAATAAAAACGGACACTTGCTGTCCAAAAGCACCAGAAGGATTATAGGAGGTTACCACATTAACATTCGCTCCAAAACCATTGACTATGTGCTCGATGGCTGCTTCAAATTCGGCACCGACCGTTGCCCAAGTTGTCCCGTCTGTGTCGATAACAGTTTGACCAGTATCGACAGTTCCAGTTTGGCCACCTCCTGCTGGGGCTATCTTAAAAATTATTGTTGACCCATCCGCTCTTTGGATCGTTAGTCCGTGAGCACCGGTGGCACTAGGGCTATTTCCGGTGCCACCGTCATGAAAGACAAAGCTGGCGACAGCGTTCTGCAGAGGCACTTCTTGTGTTTCGTATTGTCTATTATTTCCATTGCCAAAGTAGTTGCCGGCATCGGAGGTAGTTTGTGCTATCAAAGTTTGATAATTTGTTGTCTCTGGTAAAGCCTCGGCTATAGGTTGAGGTAGTAGATCTTGATTTCTTCTCAAGTAATAGCCTTGGTCTCCGAATGTTGACATCACTTCATAATTGTAAATGAAGTTTCCGTGAGAACCAGTCCCGATGATTGTCTGGATGTTCTTGATGTTTACTGGTCGCTTTGCTCGCTCTTCACGATAAAGAGTTGCCTTTTCTGAATCTGAATCCAAAACACCGATAGAATAGTCTGGTGTTGTGAATCCGAGAGCGCCGTCCCCTTCTGCGTCCAGCTCTGCTAAGTAGATGTTCCATGCTTCAGGTCTTACGTAAATATTCTTGATTCTCCCAAGAATTGGGTCGAAACCCTTCATGTAATGAATGTGCCTTGCTTGTCTACCTCCGACATGCTCTTGTGTGAATGGTCCTTGGATTGAAATTTCGTTAGTAATATCGGTTGTGTCAGAGTGAAGGTTGACTAAATCCAAGCCTTCTCCAAAACCACCGTCGGCACCAGCCTTGTTGATCATAGCAGAGTAGCCTGTATTAACGCTGCTCGACATAATGTTTCCGGGAATGATCTTGGAAATCTTTTGTCGATAAAGGTATTGGCTGCTGTCCCCATTGGGCTCTAATGTAATCAGACTCGCTTCTTGTCCTAGAATGGCAAATCCATCATATTTAAATTTCTTTAGTTCTTCCGGTGCAAACTCATCCATGCAGACAGGCTCTGGTGTGGTTCCTGTTCCAACGCCGGCTCCAACAAGAACAACGTTTTGTGGAATTCCGGCAGCAGATGCATTGCCCACGGCAATCTGTGGAGTGATCATATCTCTATCTTTGTTTAGAGAATAGTTAATGCCACCGTGGATTGAGTTGCTGAATCCAATGTCTAACGTGTAAGGTCTCGACAATCTGCGAGTTGCATAAGTGTTCCCAGCATAGACTCCGTTGCTTCCGGATAAGTTGACAGGATTTGAAGCAGTTAATGCGTTCTGCGTTACTAGAACTTGTCTAATAGCTTCCTCTTCCGGCTTGTCGACTGGGTGCTCTTTGCGTTCTTTTTGCCACAAACAGTTTTCGTTTTCGTCTCCGGATAATGGCGCATGCCCAACTCTCCAGTTGTACTTAAGTTCTTGAACTCCTCGAATCGAAGCTTCGGTCGATGTAACCGTGTTTAATAGTCCAACTTGACGTTGATACTTATCTCTTTCGAGGATGTGAGGCTCAATAACGTCAACAATGCCACCAGCAAAGTTCGCAGACATTGGAATTAGTTGGTTCACCATTGTGGAGATGCTTGAATCGATCCACTTAAAGTATTCGAAGAAGCGATCAAAGTCCATGTCGCTTTCGACTTTGTTGAAGAATAGTTGTCTTGCTCTTGCTAAGTCTTTGTATTCAACTCGGAAGCGTTCGACTGGTCTTGTAAACAAGTTCGCAAACTCCAAAGTTGTCGAGAATGATTTAAGCATCTCTTCTGAGATTAGCGAAGCAGGAGATTTCTCCATGATAAATAGGTTGTCGCTGACATCGTCATCATCCGAGAAGTTGATCTCTTGGTCTCCTTTAACATAGATGTTCTGAGCGTCATAAGCGCTTTCTGGGAGCTGTTTCTTATAGGATTGGATGAACTCATAGTCAATGATCGAAGAGTCGTTAGAAGCAAAATCAGAGCCCCTAGCCTTATGTTCTCGGCGGATGATGTCATCGATCCAACCGTAGATTGTATCGGTAGAGCCAGAGGTAATGTCTTCAACTTCAAACTGGCCGACGGCATCTGTTGCTGCTACCGTATCGAAATCCCAGTTTAAAATTGAAAGATCTTGAGTTGGGATTTGAACGTTGTCGATGATGAATAGGTTTGACCCGTCAATAGATGAGCGTTGTCCGTAATTTAAAACATCTTTATTGTGTTGTAGGATTTCGTCGTTGTCTAGATAATCAAGCCACGCTCGGACACTGCCGATTTGTAAATCTGTTTGCTCTTGAATTAAGCCTGAGAAGTCTTCAACGTGCGCGCCAACATAGACTCTTTTCGAAGCATTCATCAATGCCAAGCCTGTAGCATAAGGAAGTGTCACAGAAAGTAAAACTTCATTTTCAACTTCTCCGAAGTTTGTAGTGACAGCATAAAGCTCGACGTCATAATCAGGAGTCGCAGTTGGTGACACACCGGCATACGGATAGGTTTGCGGTTTGATTCTAAGAGCAACGTTATAATGTTCGTTCTCGTAAATGTCGTAGATATAATCCGACTCTTCATTGATGGTTCCGGCAAGGTTGCGCATAACAAACTTGGCATGCTTGGAGCCTAGAGAATCTCGAACAAGATAGACTTGCAGATCGTTTCCATTTAGTTGCCAACTGAAATCGGTTGGTAAAGCTGCTGCCTCATGAAATCCCATCACAGAAGAAGATAGGAATGGAGTGGCAAAATAGCCTTTTTCATCGACTTCTTTCTTGTAGGGCACCACTATGTCCGCTTCTAATGTAAAAGCGTTTCTAGACGCATCTACGGCGCTTGAAATGAATGAATTTGAATTAGATGGAGAAGCAACTTGATAGATGCTTGCTTCAAATCGAGTTGGATGATTGAAGTTTACGTATTTCTTTTTGACAGATGTCTCTCGAGACTTATCGGTAAAGTATTGAATTCCACCGTCTGTGTAAAGATTAAGTCTTACCAATTCATCGTCGATCCCATAGCATCTGATAAGGTTGCGAATCGATGACTCCGTTCCTTTAGACTTATAGATTTTCTCGAGATTGTTGTAAATGTTTGTGTAAATGATGTTCTTGATTTCGTGAAGCTCGGTCTCAAATTGAGCGTCTTGGAGGTTCACCGATGCAAGCTTTTCATAAACTTCGTTGTTCTCGAACATGTTCGAGAGCATAAACCCTTTATCTTTCAAAAGATCTGCGGCCAACGTCGAGGCTTTCACGCCGTCCATTGGATAGCGCTTTGTTTTGAGTTCGGTTAATTCTTTGATCTGAACGTGGAGCGTATCCATGTAGGAAGCCAAGATCTGCGAGAACAAACGAAGGTTGCCGTTGTCTTCTTCTTGAAGCCATGTCGGCATTGAACGGAAGAATGATTGACCGCGGTCTGCGTCATAAACAGACCCAGATGTTTGCATTTCAGAGATTAACGCTGAGACAGACGGATGTTCCTTATAAATGATTGGAGATGGAGTCTCGGTAAAACCAGATGATTCCATTGCGGATTCTGTAGATCTAGCTGAGGAGCCGGGATAACCAACCCAGACACCATTGGCCAATCGGCCGGAATAATCGAGAACAACAGAATCTGTTGCACTATTCCCAATGATACCTTCGTTGAATTTAAGATAAACTCCGAGATTAGATGTCGCGTCGTCAGTGTTGGCTCCTCCGCCGATAGCATTAAACCAGTTTAGTTTGATTTGTCGTGAAGTTCGCTTGGTTTTCCAGAAACGGAATTCGTCCAATTGAGCCGATAGCTTTCCATATCCTAAACCACCATCGCCGTTGTTATCCGTCGTTTGCAGCGATCCAATGAATCCATCAATCTTACCATCAAACTGGTTTGGAGCAGAAACAAAGGTGTATGTGTAGTCGCTTATCTCTTCTCCATTGATGTAGATCATTACCTCGACGCCACTCGAGTTTTCCTTGAAAGAAAATGCATAATGAGCCCAAGATGTAAAGTCTATAGGCGTAGTAATCGTTACAGTCTGTCCTGCGAACGTTATAACGATACTACCTGTTGTTGCGGAATTAGCTATAAGAGCTATTATCAATCTTCCATAATCTGGCGCTGTCGAAGATTTAGAATTCCATAGATCAACAATAACTTCTCTAGGTTGAGATCCAATGTCGAAAGAATCTTTTTTCAACCAAAACTCTATTGTTGCACCTTCTGTAAAATCACAGTTCCAATTTTGATTTCTATTGTTTTCTGGATCATATTTGGCAGACGATTGAAAGTGGCCTTTGAGGCTATTTGCCGCAGGATCTGTGTGTAAGCCTCCCCAGACCTTAATGTATTCTGGTGTCGCAGTGCTAGCCCATGGGCCACTAACGCCAGTAATGTCACCGGTTGTTCCAAGCTGAATGTGTCCTGTTGTCTTAGGATATTTGTTCTCAAACACCCAACGTTCTAAAGCGGTTGCCGATTCTTGAAATGCAATTTGCTCAGCTTTCGAACCATCATAAGGGTAGTCTTCATAGATTCGACGGATTGCAGCATCGTAGTAAAGCTCAGCTGAACCATAGTAAACAAAGTTCTCGGGATCTGAAAAATCAATTTGCGGATGATAAGTTTGGTCCGCTTTGGATTTTTCTTCTACAAATGCGACGCTTTCGACGTCTTGGACGGTTTCTTCGAGACTAGGTGAAGTCTTGCCGAATAAATCTTTAATACTCATTATTTACCACTCTGAATCTATGTTTGAAAGGAAGCTCTTGATAACTTTTAGTCATTACATTAAATAGAGCCAACTTGATTTCGTAAACATAATTAGGCTCTAACAGACTATTGTCAAGATCGAAAAAGTTCCCGTTTGCGTCATAAGATAGAGTGGTTGATCCATCAGTCATGTCATAGTCGAAGATAACCTCATCTGTGACGACTTTGGATATTTTAAATTTAAGATTGTCATAAACCTTTGAATCAGGTCTCGACGTTGCTACAGTGTAAATGTTTGGGGACCAGCCCTTTTCGCGAATGTAAAAATAAAAGCGAGAAGTTTGACCGGAATAGTGGACATCCTGCTTGTTTAAAACAGAGACCACAAGGTCACTTACGCTCGGTGTTCCAGAAGGTGCTTGTGAGAGGACCGTAATTGAGCCTGTGACGACTTCTGTTCCATCAGCGGACCAAACGTCGTAGATTGTGTCAGCAGTCGTTGAAAGGGTGGTAGAGGCCTCGTAAACACCTGTTTCGAGAGGAGTAACTGTTGTCGTGGCAGAAATCTCTGTTCCACCAAGCTCTTCGTAGAACTTGACAGTAACTGGTGCCTGAAGGTTTGTCAATTGACCTCGGACTTCGTTGTAAAGATGGATGTTGTTCGAGACATCGGAAAGAAAAGTTTTTCGATGATCAGTGGTTTGAGAATCCCAACGTGCTTCAATAATAGGTCTTTTGAAGAAGTTGCTTGTTCCTCGAGCAAAGAACATCTTTGTGTAGTATGAGCGACTCTCCGCCGTTGCTGTTGCTGGTAGTTTTACTATGAGACCGTGATTAGGAACAGAGCCATCTAGCCAAGCATTTACAAATGCAGTAATATCGACCAAGAGATCCTCGTAACCCTCGTCAAAATCCACTGTGAGAGGCGTCCCTGTGAAGTCTCCACCTTCGGTTATCCATGTGTTTCCACCACCAGATTCATTCCAACTAGACCCTTTGTTGTAAGTAAGGTCTCTATAGTCTTCCATGTCAAGACCGGTGCCTTCTTCCCAAGCTGTGGTAACTGTGTCTACTTCAAGTTGAAAATTCATCGGAAGAGTTCGGCCGTGCGGAGCATTGAACAATCTGAGATAATAGCTTGCGGTGTTTTTGAGAGTTCCGGCAGAAATGTCGGCTTGAATTTGCGAGATGTCAAACTCAATAAGAATTCGTGCTTCTTCGAGAGAATAGACATCGTTCTCATCTAAAACCTGTCCATAGATTGAGAAAACCTCGAGAATGTCTGAGGCTCCCATGTTTGCATCTTTGCTATCGGTAGATAAGCTTTCTCTGAAAGCATTGGCAATTGTGTTGTCCTTTGTTGCATAATAACGTTTAATCATCTGACCAATACTCCTTTGATGTCTGTTGTTGGAAATTTAAGTTCCATGATCACATTTTTCGGCGTCTTGATAAAGGTGCCATCTTGAGATAAAGCTTCTTTAAAGTTCATCCTAACCATTGAATAGTTCCCACCAGTTTTCTGATAGACATTAACTTTCTTTACATCTGCGACTCCTTCGACCTTTGAGAGAATTGCATAAAGTCTTGTGATGTAAATTGGTTCTCCGATGTAAGATTGGTTCGAGAAATAGTTGCGAATTGCCGCGTTGCATCGCGATAAAATGTTTTCGTTTGAAAACTGCGGGTCAATAGTGACTTTAAAGTCGACCCCAAAGTTGATAATCTTTGCATCATAGATGTCGATAACGTCATTGAGAGACTTGTATTGTGATAGCCAATTTTTAATGTTCTGCTTAAGTCTGTCATTCGCAGCAGCTAACTTTCCATCTGCACCTTCCGAAACTACGTAGATCGCCATTCGACGGTTGGTTGCTGAGGGATCATTGACCACGCTCACTCTCTTGATGATTCCGAATTTATTCGGCATATTGTAAATTAAAGATTCATAATCTTGACGAGTCACAGCTCTACCTTGAGCAGCATAGTAGCCCTTGGCTCTTTGTTTTAACTCTTCGCCTGTCATTCTCTCGGCTGAACCGATGATCGGCTCTTCGTTTGTAAGCTCTAAGGAAGACACTACGGCGTTCTTTTTTGAGCTTATCAAGTTAATCTCTGCTGGGAACTTCATTCTTGCTGTTCCAACCGAAGTGATAGAGTTTGCTGCTGCACTCGACAGATCAGTTGTGTTTGCTTTAGCTATAACTGTAAGTGTTGTTCCGCTTGGTGAGATCCCAAGCTTTGTTGATCCAATGAGTTTCGACGGATCAAATGTCCGAGACGAGATGTAGTTCTTTCCATGCATCTCAAGAAAGATTTTTGAAGGATCTGCGATCTCCTCGGCTTCAGAGTCTTCGGATCCAAATCCAAATTGAAGATAGGTTCCCGTGTCATCTTGCTCTACGACAAATCGTCTGGTTGCCACAAATGGCTTTAAAATGCTTCTTACGCCTTCATTTGCAGCTTCGCGATTTGTTGTCTCGCGAAACACAACTTCTTGAGATAGATTATCAACTTCATAGTATGTATTTCCATCGGAGTCTTTCACGGAAATAACTTCACTCATAGTTGAGTCCCCAATTCGAACCTTTTTGAATTTTTCGAATGAAGAGTTTGTCAAGTCAACAGTGATTCTCGAAAACACTCCGGAGACCACTTGACCAACAGCTTTGATAGCAAAGTGTGTAGTTTGGCCTGTAGTAGGATCGAATTTGGCTGCAACCATATCATTCATAGGATTATCGAAAGCAACATCTTCTGTGAGCGTGAATACTCCTCCTGACGAAGCGGTGAACGAAGATCCTTTCTGAAGGATTGGCATGTAATTAAAATCAGGTGCGGTGCCATCCGTGTTCGATGGAACAAGAACAAACAGAGAAACGAACCCATAAGAGTTCGCTGAGCCTGCGAATTTAAAGCCCATGGATCTCGCATGCTTACGAATATTGTTGAACTCAATTGCTGAGTCCATAAATGATTCATTTGTTTGATAGTCGAGATAGTAAGATAGAACATCGCCCACATAAGCGACAGAATCGACTAATAATGAGTTGATAGTTCCCTTTGTGAAGTCTTTCCATTGCTCCGGATAGAATCTCTTGGCGTGCTCGACGATGTCAGCTTTAATCGAATCAAAGTCTCTGCTGGTGTATTTAATAGGTGTTTTCTTTTGTTTTGACATTTAATGGTCCCTCTACAAAGACTAAATAGTTTGACCTAAATAACTTCGAGTTCAAAAACTTCTGGGATTGATAGTTCATTGTAGAAAAATTCGATGCGAATTCTCATCATTGAATTCAGAGGGTCGAGAGTTACTGCTAGATTCGAAATTGTTATGTAAGGCATGTAGTCCGATGCTTGAGATCTTATCCGTGATTCCAACACTCCAGTGTCAATCTCCTGCTCTTGTAAAAACAAGTAATCTTGAAGTCCAACGCCATAGTTAGCGTCCATAACGTATTCGCCTGATCTGGTTAATAAAAGCATTTTTAAATTTTGCTTAATTGCATCTGTTTGGCTCCAGTCGGCATAAGATGCTGCTCCAAAAGAAGTAGAAGTTACTCGAGAACTGGACGTATTTGTAACTGCTTGTCCGTTGTCTCCTACCTCAATTGGAAAAATAATTGAAATTGACATAGTTTAATCCTTAAAAAGTTTCTGAAATTCATTGAGACATTCTTCGCCGTCTTTGCCGAAAGGCTTTACGCCCACAATCCTAATAGACTGCCACCATCGGACGCTTCCATCTATTCCTATATAAGACTTCGGCAACAAATTGCCTAACCATTGAGCATCAAATTGTCGCTTCTCTTGCCTGCTGGCTGAAAATTCATCGTCATCAGATCGATAGGTTGACCTAAACTGTCTCTTTAAAGTTGTCTTAACATCATCGAAAACCTTTCTTTTCCACTTACCTTTGATCTTTCTTCGGCGATCCTCTTCCACTTCATTAGGTCCGAGCCCTATTGACTCAAAGAAGTTGTAGTAAGAGTAGATTCCAAACAAAGATGTGAAGGTAGTAGTCTTAATGATAGTTTCAAATATAAACTTGAAATCATCGGTCTCCGCTAGTCTATCAACATAGCACTTTAGATCTTCGCCCATGTTCTCATCGTCAAAGTCAATGTTTTTAATGGCCTTGTCTAATACATCGTGCTCGTAATGCGCAAGAGGAATGTGGTGATAGTCTCCAATCTTCCCAACTCTCTCTTTAGCTGAATCGAGATTCGATGTTATACCAGAGTCCTTATGCGGAACATAAATTAATCTCACTCCAAACTTGACACCGATAGTTCCGTAAAACTTACCGTTCAAAATGCTAGCGTTTCCAAAGTGATCAGAAAGTTTTGAGTTCTCTTCGAATCGACCAGTGTCTGTAATCAGTTGTTCGAATTCTTGCACGGTCATAACTTGTTCTATGCCATCCTTTGAAATTGTCCTAACGTATTTCTCAAGAAACATTGCTCCTTTAGTTGGAAATGAATCAGCGGGGACTCGTGTCCCAAATGAAGAAGCGTTTCGACTATTGGGACAATCAATAATCGAACCATAGTCCGGCCTAGATGCGCCTTCGACAACCTCTACTTCAACTGCTGCTCGACCTGATTTGATTTCCGAAAAGCTCAAAATTCCTTTCTCGGAAATCGCGTACTTTTTTATATCCCAAACGTGCGGTAGTGGTCGTAGATTTTGATTTATCCTATTTGTCATGCCGCTCATTTCTTTTTTCATTAGAGCTGCCAATAAAACTTGTGCGTGGCTCTTAGAGTTGTGAATTGCTGCTACTTTCATAGCCATTCTCCGACGATGGGGCAACATTTTTTCCAACCGCTCTCTATAGTCTGAAGGGCCAAACTTGTTAAAATAAATTTTCCAATCGGCGTTATAGCCTATAATCGATGCTCCTTTGAATGCCATCCTGAGACCTCTTGGGCTATTGGTTTCTCTAGGGAAGTCCATCTGAACTCTGTTTAGTTCTTCCAAGGCCCTCGTAATCTCCGGAGTCTCCTCCAACAGACCATCTTTAATTTGTCTCTGAGCTACTTGGACACATTGTTCGATAAACAGTAGATAATAGGTGTAGGACTTGACCATGTTAATGTCCCAAAATCCTTCTTCGGCTATAAATTCCTGCTCCATCTTTTCAGCCATCATGGTGAACAACGAGTCATCATAGTTGTCTAAAGATAGCCTAACTGATCCTAAGATAGGAAGAGATCGTAGGATAAGCTCAGTTGCGAAAGTTCTCAACGTAGCGATCACAAGACCCTCTAGGATTCCGTGGTTTGCCGGTGTTAACTGTCTATCATAAGGAACTTCAAATCGACACTCTGGTGCTTGAGATAGTCGCTTATCGATTGGCAACGATTCTTCGATTTTCTTGGCTCTTCTTGCGATATCGTTTATTTGCAAGAATCCATTGTCAACATCCTCGCATACTTCCATCTCTGGGACGAAGGCTTTGACCATACCCATCCATCCATTATAAGTCACAGGCTCGACGTAGATCTTTGGAAACAAATAGGACCCTCCATGAATTGCTGGATCCAAAAAGTGAACTCTCGGGTTCTCTGTGGCTGACTTTCCAAGAACTTTGTCCCATGGAAGTTTGTTATAATACCAAGTCGACATATCATTTGGATCTGACTCAGGATTTACATAAAGCAAATCTATGAACGTGACTTTTTGTTGATCATCAGCCCCAAAATTAAATCCAACCGGCAGCTTTCCGTTAGGCCTTTCAATTATAGAATTTCGTACGAAGTTTAAGGCATCCAGGTTCCACTGGTCTGTGATTTTCTCGAGTTTATTAAGTGTCGAGTTGCCCATCAAAATGTTCGCCTTCTTCATCAGGAAGTTTCGAAACAAAACAGTCTCAACATTAAAGTGGTCTTCAAACACACTGTAGTCTATCTCGTTTGTCATATCTTGAGCGGAAAAATCCTTAACTGTGAAGTTGCTTGAATCGGGGCTTTCAACGGCTCCAAACATGACCCCCTCAAGTCCAAGCTTTTTCTCTTCTTCCTTCGACATCTTACGATGAAATGTCTCATCAACCTTAATAAGGTGCGTGGGATTTGGTCGAGGAAGAACTTGATAGATCAATTTGCTTTCGTAATCCGGATCGTCCTGAATGTCTTTAAATTTCATGACAATTGTGTTCTCTGCTTTCGAGTCATATTGGAGATTCATGCTCTTCATTTTATGAAGTAGTCTACCACCAACGGTCTCTGGATATTCACCTCTCATCCTATCTAGATCATGAGGGAATCCGCCAAGAACGGGAACATCGACTTGAAACGGAAAATTTTCTTTTCTTCTCTCGAGCATCTCTTCATTGTCAACATAATTGGGTCGAAGAAACGGCTGACCTGCGCGTCTGTTGTGTTTATTGAATCGGTTGCCGTAAGTGTCAATAAGTATGTTGCCAAGGATTGAATTCCTACCTCGGATGAGATCTGAGATGAATTTCTTCTCGATTGTCTTGTAAAAGTCGGTCAACATGCCAAGCTTCTCGGCAGCAAGATCCTCATCTTCCAAAACTATTGCAGAAGGATCTGTTTCACATGCGGGATCAGATTGGTTTAAAAGATCGTCTAATGCTTCCGCCAATAGCCCTTCAGGGCCTTTTTGAAGCATGTCCGACACAGTGCCTAGGTCATCAAGTGCTCGATCATTAGCTTTATTTACGAGCTCTTCAGCGGTCTCTTCATCGAGACCATTGTCTAAATAAATCATCTTTCGATCATTATTCCATTTGTCGAGCTCTGCTTGAGTCAAACAGATTGAATCAAAGATAGGCCCTTCTGGAACTGCATTTGCTTGTTCTTTCAAGAACACGCGAAGTTCTGGAGGAATAAACTTTTGCATTGAACCAAAGCAATCTTTAATGTCTTGAGGATCTCCGAGAACTGGTGATAGATCTGGGCATCTAGAGTTCACCAATTGAGATAGTTTGTTGACCACGTTAGAGTCCATGTTGGAAGGTGTATTTGTTAATAAATTAATGACCTCTTGCTTTGACATCGTCGCGTTCATCGTTTGAAACAAGCAATCATATGCTTGAGTGTTCGGAGCTTGAAGTCCACCGCCACCTTTACCAAGGGCATTGTTGAATAGGTTTTCTTTTATCTTGTCAAGATCCTCGTCCGCATCAGGGCAGAAAGCATCTTTGACGGCTTCGTCGAGGCCTTGATTGTTGCCCGTCAAGAGACCAGAAGCGAATTGTCCGGTAGCATTGATACTCTTACACAAGGCGTCGTCAACCGTCTTTATTAGTTTGAGCATCATCTTTACTAAGATCTGAGTCAATACTGTTTCAAGTTTATCGATAAATTTGTTTCTCAAAATTTTAAGAAAGTCTTTTTTCCAAGGCTTCAGCGCTCTGAAGTTAAAGTTTTTTATTTGCTCTGGGAGACCTAGACCGATGTTTCCATCTCCACATGGGTCAAACGATAATGTCGATAGAAAAGACTTTATAGGAGGATTGTGAAGCCCTTGAAATGCACATCCTACTTGGTTGATGTAGCGCTGAACTAGTTGGCCACCGGGAAACCTATCTAAGTGTGACATTAGTTCGTCGATACCAACAACGTCCATCATGTTTTCGATGTACATATCTATCAGTTCTGCTTGGATGTCTCCAAGTGCGTTACCAAGGGTCCCTTGTGCTTGAGTTTGTGCCTTGATTAATTCTTGCTGCCTCTCTGGTGGGAGTTGTGAGAAGTCCTCTTCTTTGAATTGTTCAAGTTGCTTTTGAATGTCATTTGCTGCTATTTCGAGTTGTTCTATTTCGACGTTGAGTTTAAAAGCACCTTCATCAACTCGTTGGCTTACGGTAGACAATGTTTCGTCTGGATTGGGGTTACCGAATTTCTGGCGCCACTCTTCGAGGTCGCCGTCTCTCGAGTTTACATCTTTATCTAACCAATCTTGGTTCGATTTTGCATCCTTCCGTTTTTCAACAATCTGATTCTCAATATCAGCTAGTTCTGTTTGCAAAGATTCCTTTAAAGCTTCAACTCCTTGGTTCTTTTTGGTTCCAAGATAATCGAGATAAGGATTTGCATCTTCCGAGGATCCTGACTTGTATCCTTCTTCCCATGGCATCGGCATATCTGCCCATTTCTTTCTCGCCATTTCTCGAAGTTCGGATTGTTTTGCTGGTGGTAAGCTTTGAATGAAAAAGCCCATAACATCAACATCCATTGCTTTGAGAGCAGATTCAACAATCTTTTTGAAAGCTGCTTCTTGCGTTACGCCCGAGAACAGACATTGGATTGCATTAATGGTCAAGGACTGCACATTACAGAGGGTTACTTTCTTAAGCAATACTGCTGGGTCAGCTTCTGTTTTTTTGGCAAAATCTGTCCACCCAAAACTCCCGCCCCCAAGCCAATCTTCAACTGTCAATAAGCTCGACAAGATTCCCGTTTGGTGCTTTAGTTCCTCAAGAGCCAGTTTCTTGGTTTCTTTCCAATAAGGATTAGCTTCTTTCACTGCGGACTGCTTTGCACGTTTTGCAGCGGAATTTCTTTGTTGTTTTTCTTTTTTTCTCTGCTCTGACTTTCCACCATCTGATGTAATGGTTTTTAATTTAGACTGAGTTCTTTTTGCTTGCAAGCTGGTTTCAAGCTTTCTGGCTTGGAGAGTTTCAATTTGTTTCTCCATTTTGGCAACCTTGCCTGTGTTTTGAGCAAATTTAAACTCATCAGGATCTTTCTTGAGATTTTCTAATTTCTTGGTAATCTCTTGCATCTCTGTCTCGATTTGAGCAGGTATTTCTAGAGTTAGCCTACGTAGTTCTTGTTTCAGTTCTTCTGGATCGTCAGAAATTGCATCCTGTCTTTCTTTTACCTCACCTCTTGCTTCGAATCCTGAAGCGACTCTAGCTGAGAAGTATTTCTTTTCCACCTCTGGCTCTGCTAACAAGTCTTGGCACGACTCCTTCGAATTGAATTCGTAAGCAATCGATTGAACAAGATCCAAAGCTTCATTTAGAACATAATCCTTTAGGTCTCCGCCAAATTCCTGAATGTTATTTGCGACACACTCACCCAAAGAATCAGTGACGGACTCTTCATTAAGGGTTCCATAATCAACCACCAAGAGAGGATAGGTAAACTTCACCAAAAAATCTAGCCAAGGATAGGACTCTCGAGCTTGCAATGCCGTGTCGATCTCATTTATCTTGGCAATGTAGTTCATAATAGTCGGCTTTCGGCTGTATTTCTTTGCAAACTTACTGTTACGGCCACAGATCCGTTGATACTCACAGCCTTCTTTTTTTGCCTCAATTCTCTTGATTCGATAAGGGTTGCCGTTTTCGCCGGTCATAAAGGTTATCTTTATTTTGTCAGCGTTATTAACTATGAGGCTTGGAATGTTGGACCTAATGTTCCAGCGTTTCTTGCGTGGCTTATTTTTATTGTTTGCCTCAACCTTCAAGTCATCATAGAATTGATCGATCTTACCCATGAATGACGACGCATAATAATCTTTTCCACTTTCCTTGAATTTCAAAAAACCATCTTGAGTTTGGTAAAAGTAAGATTGGTAAGTTGAGTAAACATTCAGCGTAGATTTTAGTCTGAAGATTTGTCCAGAGAATTTTTTAACATCTATTTCAACTTCTTCATTTGTTGTTTCAGCTGCTTGCTGAATTTCTTGGCCTGTTGGATTGTCTGGGACAGCATCAAGGATAAAAGCTGGGATTGAAACTAGAACCTTCAATAAATTTTGCATTGGATCGATGTCAAAATCGATAGCTCTCGTGTAAAGCTCGAGAGCAAATGGATTCTTGACTTCATTTGAAATGTTCTGTAGGACAAACTGGGTGAAAGATAGGGGCTCTTCTGGGTCGAAAGACGTTGCTCCAAACACGGTGTTTGTTACAAGGTCAGGGCAATCTTTCGCTTCTCCGAGAGGATCATCTTTAAGATCTAAGAAGATGCCATCAAAGTTATCATATTTCTGAAGTAGTTCGTTAGCAGCGCGTCCGGCAAATGCAGGGCCATCATGAGATGCACAAATTATTTGTTGTGCTATCAACTTGTCCGTGTCTTCAAGCATCAATCGAATTGCAGGCTGAATAAAAGAACGAAAAAGATGTTCTCTGGTTGGATACTTGTTAGACCCAACAGCGTCTCGAAACTCTGCTGCCGTGAATGAATTCCCTTCATTATTGATCGTTACGCAGATGCGATATTCGCAAGCGGCTTCATCCAAATAAGTTTCTTCAGGGATTTGTCTCCAGTCAGGTGCGATAAACGATTTGTTTGGAGTGCATGATGGGCACAGTTTTTTCAGCGGCAATGGTCCTGGTGGATCACCGCCGCACACCTTTGGTTGAAATTGTTCAAAATTTTCTGACATGTTATTTTCCTATAAACACTGTATTGCTTAAAATGTAATCGCCTGGAGAACCCTTAAAAGCACCAGATTTTGTTCCGAGATGTTGCCTTATTGTCTTGGCTTTGTGAAACTCTTCTACTATTCCTTCAAGCTTTTGACTAAACAACTTCCTAATTCCTTTCAAGCCTTCAGTGGCTGCGGATGGAGATGGCGTCGACGGACCTGCAACTGCGACGACATGGACATGTCCTGCTAGCGCAATTTTATAAAGGGAAAGTTCCTGTTCTAAAGAGTCAACCTTGGCAGCTAACGTATCGATAAAATCTTGGACTTCATAAAGATACTTCACTAAATTATCTCCTCGAACCGCGGGTTGATAATCATATTCAGTTACTGATCCGATTTCAATCCTAGCGGTGACATCTTTTGAACCGTTAACTAGCCTATCACCGCCGGCAAACTTTGCAAGTCCGGCGAGAATGCGAACTCTTTCTCGACCAATTACCAATGTGTGATCAGCTTTAATTCCAATTCCTGATTTTAGATTATCTGAGACAGCAGTGAGGGGGTCCGAGTTTTCTGTTGCGAAATAATGATTGATGTTTCCACGCTCCGTTAGATAAATTCTTGCTCCATCTTGAGCAAAATTTGCTCTAGACTTTGTGTCAGAAGTTCGAATAAATCGTGATGACGATAATTGCCCAGCAACGATGTCGATAGCTTCGCATTTTGTTCCACCTGCGCCGCCTAGGCCAGATGCTCTAGATCCATAATTGTCTTTTGTTAAGACAATTCTAGCACCAGCTGGTAGAGACTTTCCTTGATCATCTGAGATAGATTTTCTAGAGATCACCTTTTCAGCAGGTGCGACAGGTGAATACACAGGTAATTTTTCATCATCATCGGTTAAAAAAAGTCCACTACGAAGTGGGACTCTATCGCTATTCAGAAAGTCGTCAAGGTTTTTGCGATTCTCATGGATCAAGGCATTATAAGCCGATTTCATTCTTACGTGAATTCTTTTTTTCATTATTCTCCTCCAGAGCCTGTGGTTGTAACATTTAAGTGGATGTGTTCGTTAGCGATAGGGCCACTTGCTCTCTTAGCTAGGCCAGCAGCCTTTCTTTGGGCAGCATTATCTCCTTTATTTCCCGTGTTATAGGTCCAGACCCCTTCCCAGTTATAAAAGGTAACATAGCCACTATCTTCCATTCCACTCAAGACATCTAGCATAATGTTAACATCTGATATTGTAAATTTCCATGTTTGAAAATCAAAAGCTCCGTGTTCCATGTGTTTAGATAAATATACGCCTCTACTTTGTTGTTCTTTTAATTTTGTCACTAAAGCGGCTTCCATTTCGGATGGTGATTTCCCCTTGTTGTCTCGAATTACTTGTTGAATTTCTCTAGCCTTCTTTCTTCTGGTTCCGTATTCCGTCAAACACCATGTTAGAAATGCATCATATTTATCAGGACTCGTGTATCGACTTCTTGCCATTGCTCTTGCTTGATCTACTGGTGATCTATACATAGAATTAACAACAACTGATGGTTGGGAAAAAGAAGTTGCGGACAATCTTTTTAAAAACTCATCCAAAAACCTCTTATATTGAGGATATTTAGCTACTTGATCTTTCATTGAAACTGGATCAGCGTAGGTTACACTAACTCTTGTTGCAGAAGGGCGGTTGCCGACGGTGACCTTGCCTCCATTTGACATTGCTTCTTTCGCCCCACCAGATTTACTATTGCTACTTTGAGGAGTAAATGAAAATGCATTATCGCTTTCGAGAGTCAATAGTTGAACTGTCTGTCCTTGCCGCGTGCACTGCCAAATAGAGCCATTTGCTAACTTTGGCAAATCAGGATGGTCAGGTCTTATAAGAGCTTCTGAGCATGAATTTATAGCTTCTTCATAATCCTTTCTAGTCTTTGCATCAAGAGGATTAATCAGCGAAGAATGATAGTCCTTATTGTAAACTCTACATTTTATTGGCCCAGACATACTTTGGCTCTCTTGTGTCGATTCTTTTGCAAATAATCCAAAGAAATTGCTTATCGACGATGATTCTTTATTGCCGCGCGCTGCGGTGATTAGCTCTTCTGTTGAATGGTCTATGAAGACATATGCGCTAAAAGGATCTGGTAGCGGCTGCTTGTTGAGAAGATCTTGAGTCCTCTCGTTGCGCAGCGCTAACCTATCCTTGGGATTTAATAATTGATTTTGTGATTCAATCGTCATTGTTTGCATCGTCCGAGTTTTGAATTTGATCAAAGATCTGAGCAAAATCTTTGTCTGTCAACTCATCTGACTTTTCATTTTTGGACATTAACCCGCAAAGTTTCACTAGTTGCTCATTTGATCTCTGTAAAGTTTCAACGTATTTTGCCAATACGACTCCAAGTGTTGTGTGTTGCGATGGGTCCTTGGCCAATTGACGCATGGCGTCATCGAGAAGTTCTCGAGTTGTTTCTCGATCATCATCGATGTTCTTGATCGCTTGTTTTATGTGTTCGCTGCTACTCATAAATCTAATTAGTCCTTTATCAAATTTCGCCATTGTCCCAGTTTTTTCTGAACTCTTTGTATTTCTTTTTCATTTTATTTAATTGTGACACAATCTGCTTGGTGTTCATTCCAGTTAGCTCTCTAAGATAAAGGTAAATAGCCTTTTTGTTGAAGATTTCAATATCTTCGGCAGAGTCAAACAGCATTATTACGGCGTCGTAAACCTTCTTTTCTTTGTCTTTCTGGAAGTCATCTTTCCAAGATGCCATTTCATCGCGTAGATTTGCCATCATTTCTTGACGAAGTTTTTTATCTTGATAGGTTTCTCCCTTGTCAATAAAGTGAATGTCAGGGTCCAACTCTGCGACGGCCAATGGAACCTCTCTCTCAAGTTTCTTCTTGTGCTTCTTTACTTTGTGAATAAACCAGTTCTTTGTAACGACAGAAAAGTAAGAGAAGGCCTTAGATCCTTTCGCAGGATCAAACTTCCCAAGAATGGTTGTCAGATAAACCTTGCATTCATCTCTCAAATCATCGATATCAGGCAAACTTGTAAAACGATAGGTAAATACAATCTTATCAACCATCTGCGAGAACACTGGTTGAATCTTATCTCTGTAAAGATCATCTTTTATTTTGCGATCATCAGTTGAACAGAACTCAACTATCGCGTCTTCGTGTTCCTGCGTAAAATACATGTTTTTCTTCTTCGTTCTCTTCCGAGCCATCGTCTTCTCCAAGTTCTTCATATTCAACCGGTTGAGATAATGACGCTACGTCACCATATTGATCTTCGAGGATGATGGTCAGGGAACCGGCATGGTCCATCAGAGCCTTTAATGTTTCGTCGCCATAAAATGACTCAAGAGAATAAACAGCTTTGAGATGATTCTTAAAGCCAGTTATCATTTCGATTAAATCATCGGAGTTGTCAGCGATTGTTGACAATTCTTTTGATTGCTCTCGAGCAAACCAGATCAAGATTCCATTTATTCCAGCAGAAACAGCAAGTGCTGTTGTTAGCCATAAATTAATAGTCATCAGGTAACTCCACTCTTTTCTTTCGCTCTTCCTTTAGAAGGGCTCTATTTTCTTCGATAGCACGTTTTACTTCATCGCCTACCTTACCACCCTTTTGTGTTTGTTGGGAGGCTATGTGAGGCATTTGAGGCACTCTATGGATGTTATTTGAATGACAGAAGCCACAATCGGCATGCTCATCATTCATTCCATGGACTACCTCAAAGTACTCGAGACACTCTTTGCATTTGTATGCATATCTAGGCATCTTTATCGACCTTTACGCTTTCTGGAACTTCAAACGTTGGAGGATTCATAACAACTAATTGTCCTGAGTCATCGACTTGAATGTTAAAGCTTTTAAGAACGGGGACGATATCGCTTTGCTCTAAAAGTGACTTTTGAAGAGCCATCATGATTGCTCCGACGGCTTGATTTGATAATTTGTGATCCATAACAATCTCCTATTAAAAAGTTATAATCTTATTATAGCACCATTATTTGGGCTTGTCAAGATTTTTTTAAAATTTATACGAAAAAAGTTCAATTTCTCTTCCGTAGATTCTCTCCACTGCTTGTCGAGAAGACTCGTTATAATAATCTTTATAATTGCCACGACCGGTTGATTTCTTAAAATGAGGCAAAGAAAAGGAAGACCTAGAATGACATCCGATCTTATCCAAGAAGCTGTGAAGATCGGGTTGTAAATTTTCCATTCTAATGTAATCAAAGCTATAGACACCATCATCAGACCAAAGATCACTGTTTGTCTTTAATGTATGAACGATAGATGGATTCTTTACAAAAGATTCAAATCTAGTTTTGTTCACTTCTTTGTTTCCCATGAAATGATAGTAAGATACTGTCAAATCATAAGGGTTTCGGATGTTGCAAACTTTTCGATAAGAATTAAACAAATCTTCTCCTAGATCTCTTTTGATCTCTGGGACTGGTTTGTGATTGAACCACTTTCTTTTACCAATCTTACCGCGCCAGCGTGAGCCGATTATTCCGAATTCATTTTCAATCTCATCAGCTGAATGTTCTGGGGTGTGAGTTTCCATTTTTGCAGGATCGACACACAATCGCTCCAAGAACGCTTCAGTCGATGTGCTAGCTGTTTTTCTTGTTTTGATGAAAATGAATTTATAATTGTGAGATACTAACATTATTATTTTCCTTTATTTGAATGAAACTTTTGAAAGATTGGATTCTCGAAGCCACACCATGTCAACATTGCAACGACTTTTTCTTCATCGCTTAGTTCTGGTGTCTGAATCCAGAAGCACTTCGATTGATCTAACTTTTCACATTCGCTGTAGTAATGATCATAATAGAGCCCAATGGCTTCAGCGATAGAGTTAGCCTCAAAATTAGGAAAACACTTGTCCCAATGATCATGTCTCCACCAACGACCGTCGTGGGACATCCAGTGGTTTCTGCCGTTTGCTTTACTAATAAATGAACGGATTACTTCAGACCGATTTCTTTTTAAAATTATTGCCTTTAGATCAATGCCGGACTTCAAATAGTGCTTCGTCAATTCAAGATTATAAGATGCAATGTCTCCATAAAATGACTTGCCAGATTGTATATGTTTCTCGAATTCTTTTTGAAATTCAGTTGTTCTATCCCATCTCCTTGGGACAACGCCAAACTCATGAGTAAAGTAAGAGTCTTCCTGTGAGGATAGGATCTTCGATAAAGACACGGAGCCACATCTCCCCGTGCCTAAGCCAATAATTAAACTCACGTTAACTCTCCAGTGAGATCTAGGAACTCATCTGCTTTCACCGATGTGTACTCTACTTTACCATCTAACATTTCTTTCTTAACACACATGTGCGAATATTGAGTATAACTATCATCGTTATGCCAAACGGTAGCATCAGAATTAAAGGACAGTTGATATCCAGCTTTAGCTAAATCAAGACTAAACTTAACGTCTTCGGACATTTTACCTTCTTGATCTCCACGAACTAAACACTCATCATCCCATCTTACATTCTCGAAGACTTCACGACGGACCATAATGAATCCAGAGGTCTGATAAAGATTCTTGTCATATTGAGGATGATCATAGTCAACCATCTTATGAGGCTTAAGAGTTGCACGGTCCCAGTGTCGAGTTCCATCAGGATTCAACAATCGGTTTCCAAGCACGTCCCAATAAGTGTCTTTAGAGTGCCTCAGAGCGTCATTAAGCCATCCTTTGGACAACAGAATGTCATCATCTAGCCAAGCAATTACATCGTGTTGAGAAGCGTCTCCGGCGGCATTGCGAAGGGTTGCAACTTTACGAGAATGAGCAGCTTCTTTTTGATTAATAAGAGTCACGCCTTCAAGATCTGAGAAATTGCCAATGTCTCCTGCTATGATGATCTCGTGAGGAAACTCTCCAAGTTCTTTTTTAATGTTCTCGACGGTTTGGCGAGTTTTCTCGACTTTTGCTCCGTTTGTTGGAATGCAAAATGAGATTGCTTCAATTGGTTTTGGGGTCTCCAAACTTTTACCCATTATAGAGTCGCAGAATAGCTTATAGAGCCTTTCAGCGTTGAAGTGCTCCAACACCTTACCTTGGAGCTCAGAAGCACCCTCAAGGCAATCCTCGTAGTTCTCAACAATGTGTTTGAGACATTCCCCATAGGATTCTTCATCAGCATAAGCCCACTGAGAGTCTCGCTGAACAACGCCATCCCAAACTGCATCTTGAGAAACTGGCTTTAGAGTACAGTCGATTGCGTTGAAAAAGTTCTCGCCATCCCATCGAAGAAAGTCAAGTTGGCCAGACCATGGAATCGTTGCAATCGGAAGTCCTGCCCTCGCAGCTTCAAAGAGCGGAAGTCCGAATCCTTCACCGTGTGCAATGTTAACAAGGCACTTGACCTTATCATGCTCATAAAGGCCCTTCATTTGCTCCTCAGACAAATCTCCATGAAGCAGAGACACAGAACACTTACGATCATGATAGTCGTCTAGAATGGCCCCTAGCGTCTCTTCAACGTTGCCGAGATCAATTCGAGAAGCTCCTTTGTTATGAGTCTTTAGAATGAGACCAATTTCATCATTCTCGAATGTCTCGACAAACCATCGAATAGTGTTCTCAAAGTTCTTCCGAGGACCGAACTGAGAGACAACAAGGAAATTAAAATCGTGACGAGGATTGAATCCTTCAATCGGCTCGCTTTCGACAGGATGTGGTGTGCATTCCCACACCACGTCAACAGGAGTTTCAAGTTTGTATTCTCGACCATCTTTCAACGGAATCTTTGTGTTAAGATAAGTGTCCTTAGCGTGATTCGAAACGACGAGAATCTTATCCATCTCGTTTCCTTTCTGTAGCCATTGTGGAGATACTTTTGTAGTTTCAATTCCTGCTGTGTAGCCAATGTTGATTGGGCACATCTTTTCAAATTCATTTGGAATTGTGATTTGCAATGAAATGTCCGGAGCTAAAACTTTCTCGCTCAATAAAAGCTGAGTGGCCTTAATGCGCTCATCCATCCACTGACGGAACTCGTTGTCTTGCCAAATCCAACCGGATTGACCCCATGGGATCGGTTGAATGTAAACGTCAAATAAATCAGGTCTCGATCTCAATGCTCTTAGAGCAAAGCGAGACTGTTCTCCGTAACCTGTCGCTGAGAGGACTGGGCCTCTTACAAAAATCTTTTTCATGCGTTATCTCCTTCAATTTTCTTTAATTGTAATCTGCTGTAATGCATCTCTTCTCCATCGACCATCACTCGATAGAATAAAACGTTTTGTCCATTAAGCATTGATGGAGACAAAACAAGTCCAATTTTTTCATCGGCGGTGGAAACAAGATCTCCGGCTTCCAACGTTGGAATGTTTTCTAAGAATCCCGGATGAACAGATGGGGTCGGACATGGATCCGCCATGTCCCCGTTGCAATCGACTATCAAAGGATTAACCAATGGGTCATTCGATGCGTCATTATTCTTCATGCTCATGCAATCTCCTTAAAGGTAATTCCATTGTAGCCTTTGCGAGTATCCCACGATCCACATTCTTCATGAATCTTTAGCATCGTGTCGACCCACAATCTCTCGAATTCAGCATGATCATAGTTTTTCTCAACATGTTTACGACCTAATCTACCAAGCTCTCTTCTGAATTCATGGCCTCCGCTATACATCTGATCCAATGCATTCTTAAACTGTTTTTCCGAGATTCTATCTTCATAAATGTAAGGAACGTCTTGAGACCCTATCACGGCTTTTGAAACAGGGTAGAGAGCTATCCCAGCCGGCCCTTCGTCAGTCATAACCTGATCCTGCATTCCACCGGTCATTGTTGCGATAACTGGAGTTCCACAAGTTAAAGATTCTAAAGTGGCCAATCCGAACCCTTCAGCGTCAGCAATGTTTACTGTAACATCTGCGACATTATAAAATCCGGGCATTTGCTTTGTGTTAACTTTTTTTGTCGAGAACATTATTTCGCGATTATTCAATCCCAAATGGGAAGCGATCTGCTGCAAGTCTTGACCATGAGGGTCTTTCGGATTTGTGTGCATAATCAGTTGAACTTTACCAGAAAGATTTCGCTCTTTTACCCACTCTGCGAACCACCATAGCACTGAGCCTGACTGTTTGCGTCTTGCATTGCGATTATTCCAAAACAAAATAAACTTATCTTGATCTTCTGGTGGAAGGATTTTTGATCTCAATGTCTTACGATCATCATCCGATAGTGATACAAAAACATTCGGATCAACACAGTGAGGGATATAGTTGCACGAAACAGAAGGAGCAACACCATTGACGCACTCCTTTGTGACACGAGAAATACATGCAATGTGGTCAGTGGATTCATAAAACTTTTGATTGAAAAATGGCAGAGGATAATTATCCCAAACATGATAGTAGACCAAGGGAACTAAAGGTCGAATTTCATTCTCCATTTCCCAAAGCCATCCATAGAATCTTGGATCTGTCATAAACCAAATCATGTCAGGCTTTTCGTTCCTAAGAATTGAGCGGATTTGCTCTGGTGATCCATAGCCATCAATTGGAATGACCTTGAAGTCTTCGTCCCAAGGTTCAATAATGATTGGCTTATAGTCTCGATGCTTCAAGGCTCCTCCGAGAGATAGGATTTGAAACTTCCCGCTTTTTAAGAGAGCCTCGAAGACAAGCTTCGATTGCGTCCCAACACCCGAAGGAGACAGCGGATGATCTCCAAGAGTTAACACTTTAATTTTTTTCATTTGATTTCCTTTCGATGATTTTGGGCATAAAAAAACCCCATTTCTTACGTATGATAACATAAGATAATGGGGTTGTCAACAGTTTTTTAATTTTTTTTAAAATTATCTTCTGCAATGCTCGGTGTTGTTGAATGGACATCCAGAACACGAATTGCGATTCTTTACCGTAACGCCTTTGTTGATTAAGTTGCATGCGTTTGTTAAAATCTTTGTTGCATTCTCGGTCTTTTTTGATCCAGAAGTTACTCGGAAGATCTCCACGTTATCAGCCTTTGCTGTGCGTTTAAGAAGTCCGAAATAAGTCTCGACCATTTTGGGATCGATGTTGTGCTTTTCGCAGAAAAACTTTTTATAAAGCGTCAATTGGTATGTTGTCATTGGTTCGCTTTTCTTTTTCATGTCCCAACCCCAAGAGCAAGACTTCCAGTCAATAATGTGATACTTACCATCAGGCGTTTTCACAACAAGGTCGATGAAGCCTTTGAGATTCCAATCGAAATCAAGCTCCGTAATCAGTTGATAAAGGTCTTCTTCCGAAGAATAGACCTCATAGTCAGGGAAAAGCTTTTGAAGCGCAGGAAACACCTTGTGGAAGATGTGACGACTTTGTTCGCGCATCTCTACGATCATCTTGTTGTTTGGCTTTTCGTCGAGAGCCTTTAGTTCGTTTAGAAACACAACGTCGAAGTGTTCAGCAAAGTCCTCGTCTGGGAGGTTGCCGAGAGCAGATTGTTCGCACACGCTGTGAATTGCGGTTCCGAATGCTGTGTAAATGTTTCCGGTAAAGCCTGAGATTCCGTCTTTGTATTGAAGCTTCCACTTGTAAGGGCACTCGGTAAAGATTTTTAATTCAGAATAAGAAATATGTTGTTTTGTCATTTGTCCTCCATGATGTTATTAGTGTAACACGTTGGAAAACGTTTGTCAAGTATTTTTATGAATTTATTATATCTGTTAACTTTTGTTTTTGTTCTGGTGACATTCCGGCTGGACTATCATCCAAGAGTTTTTGCGCTCTCTCTTTTGCTCTTTCAACCTTATTTGTTTTTAAATCTAAATCGATCATCTTCATCATTCCATCAATGTTCACAGAGTGGCTTGATGTGGACCCTTCTGGCTGATCCATTTCTGGTGATGGCGAAGAGTTGTCAACTTTGTGAAAAACTGCATTCATTACATTTGCTGCATTGTCTTCATAAACATCTCTTAAATCAAGAGTTCCTGCTGTGGGGCCAGCGGCTGATGCATCTACGCCCTGCATGACTTCGATTGATTTGTCGATGGCTGGTTTATTGGCACCATTTGAGAGCCTGTCCATAATTTCTGCCCCTTTTTTAAACTCTTCCTGTGAAAGCTCCATTATTTCGCCATTGGTGTCAATGACTGTTAAGGAATTGTCGTCTCCGGCCATTCCAGACCAAAGCCCCATCATTAGTGCAAACGTTGACCCCAAGCCTTCATCTAAGTTTTGAATGTTTGAAATCTCTTCTTCTAGAAGAACGTTGCTCAATTCTTCTTTAATAATTCTTCTTAACGTTACGTTATCAATTCTCATTTTCAAATTCCTTAAGCATCAATGCTAATGTTTTAAATAATATTGGGCACATCTGTTTCAGAGCGTCTCGATCACCAATAAATAGTTCTTCGAATCCTTTTGCCCAATACTCACTCACCGAAGTAGCAGCATAGCCAGAAGGAAAAATGTTAACGCAAATCTGATTGAGCGAATCATATCCGACATCTCTGAATAAGAAGTCATCAATTGACTTGTCGTAATCGAAACTAACATCAAAATGAGGAGGAACATCATATTTCTGCGATAGCAATTGCGACAACCTTGTTCTCTTTGCGATGAACTCTCTTTGAAGCTTTCCTGACTCATAAATAAATTCCTGATTGTTTTGCTCTACCGCGTGCGAGATCTCATGAATGATGTCTTCAATCATGTCCATCTCTTCTTCTTGTTCGTTTGTAACATAGATTGCATCGTTCTCGTAGAAGGCGTTAATTTCTCGCTCATCCATTTCTGGGAACTTTCCAACATAAATCACTTCAATGTTTTGAGTAAAATAAAAAGGAACTCTCGCAGCAATGTAGTTGAGAACAAACTCAAGGCTTACATCGTCGGGGAGCCTGTCTTTTACAATCACGGAAACTCCGTTTAAGTTAAAATGATCTTTTAGTTTTCTCGACCTTTTCATTGACTCTTTTATCCACATAGATGCTCCTTTTTATTTATTATAACACATATTTCAACAAATGTCAAAGAAGTTTTGATGCTTCTGTCGCCAATTTTGATCTTTCGCCTTTTTTAAAGGTGATGTGACCAGACAGATTCGAAGTTTTAAATTTCTCGATTGCATAAGTTAAACCGTTCGAAGTCTCATTCGTGTAAACATTGTCGATCTGCTCAATGTCTCCTGTGAGGACAATCTTTGTATTCTCGCCAACACGCGTCAAGATTGTCTTAACTTCATGAGCTGTGAGGTTTTGCGCTTCATCAATAATCACGAATGCATTGGAGATTGATCGGCCACGAATGTAAGTGATTGCGTCAATTTCAATCACGCCTTTCTCCATGTACATGTCAAGCATGGTTCTGTCTTTGCCCATGATAAACTGCATGTTATCGAAGATAGGCTTCATCCATGGAGCCATTTTCTCTTCCATAGTTCCGGGAAGAAATCCAATGTCCTTGCCGAGAGGCTGAACGGGTCTCGAAACAATGATGCGATTATAACGGCCTTTCTCGCCGCCTAGGACTTGATCTAATCCAGCCAACATGGCCATAAGGGTCTTACCACTACCAGCTCGCCCAATAAGGCTTACGAAGGGAATGTCGTTGTCTAACAGCAAATCCATGCCGCACTTCTGCTCTTTATTTCTTGGAGTAATGCCCCAGATAAAATCTTCTCCAAAGTTTCTCAAAGGAATAATTGGCATGTTCCAATTTTGGAATCTTGCGATTGCCGTCTTCTTTTCGTTCTCAACAGATACAAGCATTACGAATTGATTTGGGAACAATTCGATTCCTTGCTCAGCTGCGTCTTCTTCATAAAGCCAAACATCTTGCTTGTCATAAAACTCTTCGATCATAAAGTCGTCGACAAGGAACTTAACGAAGCCTTCATAGATAACGTCTCGAGAAGATACGACTTGAGAAGAAATGTAGTCTTCAGTGAGAAGCCCGAGAGCGTCAGCAATAACTCGCATGTTAACGTCTTGAGATACAACAATCGTCTTTCTCTTTGGGTTTGAGGCTTTGATTGCCAAAGCGGCGGCAAGAATCAAGTTGTCCGAGGACTTATGAGAAAGACCTTGTGGGAGCTCCTCAACGGCCAATTCTTCGGCTTTAACAAAGCGAAGGGCTCCTAACCCTTTGCCAAGCTTAACTCCCTTGGAAAGGCTTCCAGCAAGCCTTAAAGCGTCAAATCGTTTAATGGTTTGACGAGCATGAAAGCCAACGGAGTCTTGACGTGTCTTGTGTTTATCGAGTTCTTCGAGAACCTTGATTGGAATGAAAATGTCGTTATTTTCGAACTTCTCGAAACAATCGCTATCCGATAGGAAAACATTTGTATCGATGATTAAGTTTTTTTTTGCCATGTTGGCTCCTTAGTAGTTATAGTGCTCGTTGAGCATTTTTTCAATGATTGGCTTGAGAGATTCTTCGAGATCTACTTTGCTATATTGGTCTTCTAGATCAGGGTCATTCCACGGTGCTTTGTCTACGTAAAATTCAATATCCTCAACCAATTCTTCATTGTTTTTTAGAATTTCTGCATATTTATCAGGAATCTTTGAAAAGTATCTTTCCCTATCTTTGTCGGCCAGGAGTCGGTTTGAACCTTTTTCGTCATCATCACCAGAGCTTGATTCACTTAGGTCAGACGGAACGTTGGGTTTTCGCCGGTCAGTCGCCACCTGCATAAAATAATATTTACTAGCAATCAAAGCTTCCTTTCGATCTTCTGGAGACGCATCTCTTAAGATTGAGTTAACATCTACTAATTCTTTCAAAGCTTTGGCTACCGCTGTTTTTGTGCTTGAAGTGTATTCTGATTCATCTTCAGAATCCGGACTTTCTTGATCGGATGTTGAAGTGGTAGGTGGTTCAGCAATCATATTTGTTTTTTTGCTTGTAGATAACATTTTTTTTAATTGTTTAAAAAGACCGTCATCCTCCCAATCAGTTGTAATCTTCGTCATTTGTTTGGATAGCAAAAAGTTGATTATTTTAGGTCTTTCTGTTTTTATAAAGCTCTTAATCTCGTCGCTAAGTAAGGATTTTTTTACTATATCGTTCAAAAATTTATTAATATTTTTTGTTTCCTCTGGTCGTGCAGAAACTCTCGACGGCTTTACAGGGCCTTCACTGAGTCCTTTTAGTTTCTTTGCATTATATAGAACGTAATACATCATCAAAGACAACATTAGCTTACTATCTTTTTTGAACATGTTATTTGCTTTTTCAATGATTGCTTTAGTTTTTGAATTATTCATTTTCATAATAGAATCGACAATTTTACTCATTTCCATTTCAGAAGCATTTTTGTCAGCTGGTGATGCCGGTGGATCATCATTGTCGGTAGAAAATGGATCTTCCCCTTCAAAATCTTCAGGATCTTTCATTTTAGGTCTACTTGCATCAAGTTCTGGTAAAGAGATTAGTCCTTGTGCAACTTCTTCTCCGAGTTTTTCTTTGATTCTCAAAATTTCTTTCAAGTATTCTACAAGATCCTCTCTTTCTGTTCTCATAACATCTTCGACGAGTGATTGGTGCTCTTTTGATAGATCCATGAAGGCTTCAAGAACTTTCTTTTTATCTGTTTGAATTTCGTCGCCAAGTTTTTTAATCGATGGGATAGCAACTTCATTAATTCCCCTAATTCTAATCAAATTATTTCCAAACATTTCAACTGCTGTTTTCTTTTCGTTGTCTAAAGAATCAAACCATGTTAAAATTTCAACCATGGCAGTCAAAATCTCTTCTTGTTCTTCTTCGTCTAAACCGGCCTCTTCAACTTTTGTGGCAAACAAATCTAAAAACTTGTCTCCCAAATAGTTTAAAACGTCACCAGCATTTTTTTGAAACCAGCTTTTTATTTTGTTAAAGAATTTGCCACCTAGCTCTTTCGCTTTACCAAGGATATCAGAGCCAGGCTTTCTTGCTTCATTCGACAAAGATTGATCTTCTTTTCTTTGGGCAAGAAGTTTTTCAACTTTTTTCTTGAGATCTTCTGGTATCTTTGACTTGATTCCGAAATAGTTTTCGATTGTTTGGGATAACATTCCCAAGTCATCGATGACTTTTGTAAGACTATTCTCTTCCAGCAATTGGCCTTTTGCCAACGTAATAACGTTTTTCATTGTCTCAATGAACTCTTTAACAAGGCCTTGAATTGCTTTGATGGCATCATCGATAGAAACTGGTTTTCCGTTATAAGTCCCAACATATGATGGAAACAAAGAGATGAACTCTTCTTTTTGAGCATGCTCAAGCATTTCTCTAGCGTTTGGCATTGCTGTTGCGCGATCTGCTGTTTCGAGAGCTGATGATAAAGAAGAAATGTAAACCTCTCTCATTAACTCATATTGGCCTCGAACGATTTCAATTTTATTTTCTCGATCAGCGTCTTCCATAAGATAAACGCCGTCCAATGCCGGAGCAATGGCTTCAAGAATTGACTCATAGAGATCCTCGTTCATTTCACTAGGCTGTGGATCTTGAGGTTCAGAATTTGAAGATTGATCTGCATTATCAGTAGCATTTTCATCATCTAAAGTAATGTCTGCTGTTTGAAGCTGTGTTAGTCGTTGCTGTTCGATGTAGCAACGTTCAACAATTGATGCAATGTTGTCTTGCAAGTTTGCCATATAAACCATGAGAGACTTTTTCAAAGCAGATCCATCAAGTTTTGGATTCGCAGAGGATCTGGTCATATTGTCTTTGTAACTATTCATCATCGCTTTAAGAGACTTAATTGCTTGAAGCAACCCAGTTAGAGATGTTCTCAGCTCTGTTTTTGCTTCTTTGGATATCTCGGGCTTTTTATCTCTTTTAAAGAAGTCAGCTATCCCTTCTTGCGTGACGCCAGCTTCTTCTTTTTCTTTGGCTTTTGTGAAAGCTTGCATCTCACCAGTTTCATCTTCGCCTGCTTTATCTAAGACTCCCGATTCAATCTTTGTGAGAATTCCAATTGCTTCCCACAACTTCTTTGATTGATACTTCAATAGAAATTGATCCATGAATCCATCGTTAGAGTCTACAGAGAAGAAGCCATCTAAAGCTTCTTTATATTCTCTATAAGCCTCTGCAAACTCAATGTTTGGAAGATTAGCATCTTGTTGGGCGGCGTCTTCACCTTGTTGTTGTGATTCTTCAACAGATGGAGTTTCACCAACCTCTTCGTCAGTACCTTGTTCTGGCTCCGGCGCTGGTTCTTCTTCAGGTGTCATTTCCAAAGCTTTTCTGAGGGGCTCTGTTAATAAATCATCGATATTGATATTTCTTTGATCAAGGATCCCTTTAAGTTCTTCAAACTCATTCCTAAGAGCTGTAGCATCTTCCACACTAATAGGGGATCCTGTCCCAGCATCGTCCTTGTCATCAACTTGATCTTCGCCTTCTTCTTCATTGAGGTAAATGCCAGACAGAGACTCTTCTAGAGAAACATCGGATTCATAATTATTTATTTCAGGTTGAGACAAATTGGCATCGGTGTCTTCTATTTCTGCTTTATTGCTGCCGTCACTGTCATTAGATGAATCGTTTGAGTCTCCCATTAACGCTTGAAGAAGGTTCTTTACGAAACCTTTAAATTCAAATAATTTTGGAAATTTGCCTTCAAGTTCTGGTAGAATTTTTTTGATCGTTTCGAGATCTGTTTCGCCTTGGACTTGTGCACCATCTGAGTCATCGTCAGTAGAAAGTTCAAAATTGGAATCACTATTCACCATTGATTGACCTAGGTCGAGTGCAAAATCTCCCATTATGCCTTGCAAGTCTTCTACCATAGAATCTTCATTTTCAATATCGGAAATTTCTTTTATAGCTTTTTCAATTCTTTTTTCCATTAACGGTAGGTTTCTTTTCTTCCACTCTCCAAAATCTTCAAGTTGATTTGCATCTTTTCTAGTTTGAATTGCTTTTTTCCAATAACCACCACGAGCGACTGCGTCCCAGCTATCAAAAACTTCGAAGTTTTCAAGCACTATTTTCATTGTCTCAACAGCGCCGTTCTTAATGTCGTCAGGGCGAACACCTTGACCTTTGTTGATTCTATCTTGATAAATTTTTTGTACTCTTTTGAACTCATCGCTCAACAAAGTCACTCCGCTTAATGCTTTTGCTTTGGTTTGTTTATCATTCGACATAATTTCTTCTACCTCTTTTTCTATTTTTTGAACATTTTGTTCTGCTTCTTCTTCAACCAGCTCTTCGTTGGAAACCTCAAATGTTTGAGCTTCTCCATTTTCATCATTTATCGGAATAATATTTGAAATCTCAGGTTTCAATGAGAATCCACCACCTTCTGTCGGAATAAACATTGACAAGGTGTTGTCAAAGCTCTGCAGTCCTTGTGGGAGATCTTGCCATCCAACCGCTTCTGTTTGAGCTTTATCCAATTCTTTACGAATTACATTGGCTAATTGCTTTTCTTGCTCCGGATTTAATTGTGCAACTGCGTTTGCAAATTGTTGGAGTTTTGGAGTATTGCTGGTGAGCGTTACTGTTGCTTGTTCAGACTCCTCTCCAGAATAAGGATTCAATGCCTTACTTGCAACATATTTGACTGCTGTTTTTGCTACTTTTCCAAGTGCTTCAGAAGATAACCTGCCACCTGATGCTACCGCTGCTTTTACGGCTTCTTCTGATATTTTTTTAACGGCAGGAATCTTCATTGCCTCAGCTGTTACTTTGGCAATAGCTTTATCGGATCCAGGCACTTTTTTCAAAGCAGCGCCCCAAGGAATCACATCAATTGCAACACTAATAGCTAAGCCTGTAACTTCTTCTTTTGCCTTCTCTGGTTTTCCTTGTTCTATCAAGGAGTTTATTTCAGAAATTTTAGCTACGTAACTTCCTCCATTCAAAACAGCCGCGACACCACCTAAGCCAGCAGCAGAAGCTGCAGCCGAACCTAAACTAGCTATTGTTGATGCTGCACTTAAGTTATCTGGATCTTTAGCAAAATCTATCACGGCTTGGGCAATTGCTTCTCTGTCTTCTTCAGTATCTACGCTGTCCATTGCAGATCCAAAACCTGCTTTTACCTTATCTAATAAACTTTCACCAGATTCATCGCTTGCTGCATTTGTTTCATCCGGATCCTCTGGGGTTTCTGATGGTTCTTCATCAGTTAATTCAGCAAGTCTAGACTCTAAGTTAGAAATCTCTTCTTCATATAGTTCTTTTTCGTTTTCGAGATTGGAACTTGAACCTTCATCTTTAATTGCTTGATTGATTGAATTGAGCTGGCTTTTGTATGAAGCTAAGTCCCTCTTTATTTTCTCAATCTCTTCGGCATTGCTTGATGCATTTGCAGCATCTTCATCATCAACAAGTTCAATTCCTTCGAGATCATCTTTTATTGCAGTTGCAGCATTATCAACAGATTGTTCAATGGCATCAATTTTTGCTGATTCTTCAGCATCTTGGGAATTTGCTGCATCTACAGCGGGCTCGAGAGCTTTCTTTGTTTTTTCAAGAGCTTGTGCTACTTGTTGATCATCTTCGTGTGTCTCAGTTGCTTCAGCTGTTTTAACGGCTTTATCTGCAGCGGCTGTGATCTTATCCAACTTTGCTTTAACTTCGTTTTTGTGCATCTTGAGATCTTGAAGTTCTTTGGTTAATGTAGTAACGTGTTCCTCATCACCCTCTTCTCGAGCATCTCTGAGTTCTTGGGATATTTGTTTAGCTTGATCCGCGATTATCTGCAACAAACCTCTTAAAGTTTCTGCTTCGCTGTTGGACTCTCTCACTATCTCTTCGGCGATAACTTTGTTTATTGTTGACGTGTCAAATGCTCGAGACTCATAGAGAGCTTTGATCTCGGGATGCTTGATTAATAATTTTGCCAATTGTTTTTTGTTCATTTGTATTCCGCCTTCAAAACTGTATCAACTGCTCTTTTGATTTTATTCATTAATGTAGATCCGTCGCCTTCTTTGGAGATAGCTTTCATAATGTCTCGCATTAGATCAGCAGCAATTCCACCCTCTCTTGCTTTCACATCTTTTCGTAACCCTTGATCCTTCTGTAGCTTTTTGCCTGCATCAACGAGTCCTTTTCCAAGATCAGTGGGGGTGACGGGCTCAGGGACCTCTTCTTCTTCTTTTGTTTGTAACAACGGATTGTCAGTTCTCCCATCGATGGCGCCATGAAACTCATTGAGTACTTTTTCCACTTCTTCGAGAATGATTCTTCTCAAATCTTCATTTGTTAACTTCATGCTTTTACCCCTCGTTTCGACATAAATAGTTCATTTATCTACAATGTCGAGACCCATATTGCTTATTTTAAGCATGTTCTGAATCATTTCTTGCAACTCTGGGTCTTGACCAATAGCGTAGCCCATCATACAAATCGAAGCCATTTCGTTAACGCTCATTTCAACACCAACAGCCTTTTGAGACCATGCCAACAATTGCTCGAAAACCTTTCGGAACTCGGGATCATTCTTGCATCGCTCAATAATCTTATCCATTAATTCGTTATCTAACATTTTTTACCTCTTTAAAAATTTGTTCCAACTCTCAGGAACATTGTCTATTCGAAAAGCTCTCGTAACATCATAGCGAGGCACACGAGGCTCTTTAATTAGCTTCATAGAAGCCTCAGAAGGCGTTTTATTGCCTTTTGATTGATTACAAGGGACACAACAAGTCACAAGGTTTAGCCAGCCCTTATCGCCCCCTCTTGACTTCGGAATCACATGATCTAGTGTCATGTTGCGATAGAAATCTTTCTTGCCACAATACTGACATGTTAGGTTATCTCTCCAATAAATGTTTGCTCTTGTTGGAGACAGCGGAATCGGCTTTGTTCTAATATAGTTGCTGCAGACGATAACCGACGGATAATAAAAAAGAGCACAAGGCTTAATAGAGTAGTTCTCTACAGCCCGTGCTCTTCCGGAGTAAATCATGCTAAATCCCTTGTAAGCAGGGATTATTGAAATAGGTTGCCATGCGGCATCCAGTGTTAATGTCATCAACTTTTCTTCCACAATATCTTAATTAGTTCTTTGACATCAGTTTCGATGCATTTCCATCGGGTGGAACCTTGCTCATTGCAATTTCTGCAAGATCGAAGTTTTCAACGAAAGATTTCATTTCACCAAATGCTTTTTTGTAATCTGGTTCCATGATTACTTCGGTCTTTCCACCGTGGCCATGAATTGCGTGAACCTCTCCAATATTATCGTAGATAGTAACTGTGGGATGATCGGACAGCCATGTCATTGCAACCTTGCCATTGTCAAATACAAACCCTTGTGCTACTCGTCCCGTTCCCGAGATTCCACTTTCATCTTCAGCCCTGTTTAAATAAAAAATTTTCATAATTAAATCCAATCATCATCAAAGTCAGAATCTTCTTCTTTGTCGATTGCGCTTTGTTTTTGTGCTTTATTTTTTTGCATCTCTCTAAATAGAGCGACGGTTGGTTTGTGCAAATTTGCAACGAACTCAAGGACATCCATCACGACAGCATATGGGTTTTCGCAAAGTGGAACAATCTTAAGGACAGAATCTTTAACAAATATAGTTGCTAACTGCCCTTCGTCTGAAGATAATTCCAACTCTCTATCGTCTACTCTAATGCAGTAGAGACCATCTTTTTCATCGAAAAAGTAATGCAAAGATTTAACATAAAAAATTTCCATTTCTTCGCTGTCAAGTTTAAGATCTATGCCAAAATTTTTGAGATCTTCTAATTTGTTAATCAAGTCCATTACTCTTCCTCTTTTTCAATTCTTTCGATAATTTCTTTTATAATGTTAACTGTTTCCTCTGGTCCAGTTGTGTGATAGGATCTGGGCTCACATGCCTTAAAGATTTCGTAATCATTACCTTTAGGACTATGAGCCCGATCGCCAACAAACCAAACAGTGCTATTTTCAAAATAGCGAAGAGAATAAGTTTTATCCCAACCATGGGGATAAATGTCAAATGATGTTTCACCTCCAAGTTTAACAGTAACATTATCAATTGTAGCGCTTGTCAATTCTGATCGTAATTCATTTAAAACTCGCTTTCTGAATTTAAACTTTCGATCGAAATTTTCAAACTTTTTTCTTTCCTCTGAAGAGGCGCTTCTACCGATAGGGCACCAATTCAACATTGATCCTCGGTTGTTAACGAATTGACCTGTCAAAGGAATATCTAAATCCGATGCTCTTAGTTGCTGGTTGATTATGATTTCCATCAATCGTCTCCAAGCAACTCCTCCCAATTCCTTTTGCATTGAAACAGACTCAACTGGAATGTGAGAGTCCGATGGAAACTCTGGTGGTTTTAAGTATTGAGTTCCATTGCAAGGAAGAACGTGGAGAGAATAACGAATAGCATGGTCAGTAAGGATGGAATTCATTTGCTCTTGCAACAAAGGTAAATCAGACCCTGTTACAATTCCAATATCAGCCACTTGAACCAATTGCTTTAAAGGGGAGGACAAGATTGAAGCAAAAGGTCTTCTTGGCTCAGTCAGTGTTCCGTCCATATCAAATAAGACAACATGTCTACTCATTACGCTCTCCAAATTCTGTTTGTGTGTGTAATAATAATATAACACATCCTGAGAGGGTTGTCAAGTAGATTCGCAAAGTTTTTTGAAAAAAGTTTAAAACGAAAAAATCTGAGGCATATTTTATATTAATATAATATTATACATCTAAATCATAGTCTTTAATAATATCATTAAACTGTTCTAATGTTACTCCTAAGAAAGAACACATATCTGTCTTTGTCTTACAGGAATTAATAGCAACATGTAACATTGCTTCTTTTACTATTCTGGACATAGTAATCCAAATAGGGATTCCATATAGCTTACCTCTGAATAGTCTAGAAGCCATTTCTATCTTAATCCCTACCAGTTCTTCTAAAGTTAAATCGGAGACAATGTTGAGAAAGTTCTCATTTATTCGATCTTCACTCTTCAGTTTAGAAATAAATGTTCTTTTTTTGATCTTTTCTCTTGACATTAAGTCTCCGATGTGTTATAATACTTGTGTGTGTGTAAGTGTGTA
>Ga0209929_1000013_pt1 | contig 67182 bp, 80 predicted proteins | sample SalPon2_C_H2O_MG_2_FD_185731 | JGI IMG/M metagenome (GOLD analysis project Ga0209929, IMG submission 185731) | Salt pond water microbial communities from South San Francisco under conditions of wetland restoration - Salt Pond MetaG SF2_C_H2O_MG... ... | reverse complement strand
CTACCATATTGAATGAAATGCTGTATCGGTCTTTATCTGTCATGTTGGGTTCTACCATATGCATCAATCCACTAGGAAATAAAATTAACATACCTGATGTGGGTGCATAACTCATAGAACCTGGCGCCCGAGGTGAATGTGGAAAATCAGACACAACCTTAACATCTTTATCGACCATATCTATGCAACCTTCATCACCGTCTCCCTTTATATAAAACACACCACTATACCAACATCCATTATGCATATGTGGTTTATTCCATGCAGAGAAATCGTTTACGTTAGCCCAAGAGTTACCAATATGTATCGATGTTTTTGTTTGGTCTAATCCATGAAAAGGTAATACTTCATCTTTAAAAAGTTGTTCTATTTTTCTCATTAACTGTTGTAAAATTGGATTTGATTCACACCCATCGTTTGATTGCCAACCAGTATATGCATTAGACACTCTTCTACCTTCAGGGTCTTTTCTTCTCATACCATCTATTGCATCTACACACTGTTGAAGATACTCATTAGTTATTCCTCTTCTTTTATCCAAGTTTGGGTCTAATAAGTTTCTTTCAAATACAAAATTAGGAAATAGTAATCTAACTGCCATCTAAATCTAACTCCAGTTGATGTTCTCCACTATCATCGTTTTCGCTTACATGAAATGGACACTCAGGTGGTGGAGATTCTTCTTTATAAAACTTGCCTTTAGGTGTCCAATATTCACCTTTTCTATATCCACCACTAGTTAAATTTTCTGCTCTATCTGATTCAGATAGGCCTGGTTTTCTAACCCACTCATCCATTGTTGCACCTGTTCCATCTTCTTGTGAATGATGTGATGTAACGGATGACCTATTTTCTGTGAATGATTTGTGGTCGTATTGAATATAACTTGCATTCCACTCTTCTCTTTTATATGGAATCACTTGACACAAAGGAGTTCCTTCTTTTATAGTAAATGAATGATTCACCTTTGGATAAAAGATTATCTGTGCATTGTCCATATTCTTATTGAATTTATCGGTATCTATAATTCCTTGCCAAGTTGCAAAGTATCTATTTTGAAAAAGAAAGGGGTCTAAGTAAAAACAAGAATAGCCTGGAGGTGTAACTACGTTCCATGGATTTCTCATTTTAAAGGCATCTTTAATCGGGCCTTCATTATCTAAGTATTGAAATGCACCTGCCATTTGTTCTGAGGGGTGCGAAGGTGATGCATAATCACCATTATCTACAACATGACCTCTAGAATGGTCATCATTAGTTTCAGGAGTTCTTCCAAACTTAACATGCAAATCTCTATTTGCAATTAAATACCACCCACTCTTTAACCAATCATCCATAGCAGGACATGCACGAATAGTAGTCGTCTTCTTATTTCTAACGTCCATTCCAACTTTAGCACGTTTCCACCAATGTGGTTGGTATTTTCTTGCTAAAACAGGTCTAAAGTTTTTTGTTGTTTCAGTATCGTATGTTGTGAACTCTATCGTTGGCACTAAACATTTCCTCACTATCTATTAATTGAACCTCGTCACCTCTAAGAACAATTGACCTTCTGTCTACATATTTTGCTTTAGGTGTTGGTGCATCTGCACCATGTGGTATTCTACCATCAAACATTAATAACCTATTAGGTTTGAATTCAACTTCACCTATCTGATGGTTTTTAATGTGTTCGTCTCTACCTTGAAGTCCAAACTGTGGTTCATCATAAAATCTTAAATTTCCACCCCACTCCTTGTTCCAAAATCTATTATAGTAATATAAAAAAGATAGATTCCATTCATCATGGTCAGCACAATCAGAGTGAGTGGTTCCATGTAATCCTTGTGTCTGACTATTCAATCCCATGTATTGAAATCTAATCCACTTAAATTGAAAGTCAGTTTGGATTCTTCGGTTAAACCATAAAGGTATATAGGAGTGATATTCATCTTGACCTTGTTCTAATCTTTCATCCTCTCTAAGAAAACTTGCACCCCAAAAACTATGATGTGGTAATCCTGTGGGATTTCTACTGCTTACTTGATTGGTCTTAGACCATATAGAACTATTGGTTAAAATTTTATCTATATGATGATGTAATTCTGTACATAGATAGTCATCAATTACATAGATTTTTTTAAGTGGTAGTTCTGTGACCTTGAATGGTTCATCCAAGTACACAATATCAAAATCAGACATACTAAGTCCTGGCTTGACTATCAGGTGCCTGTAAAGGTTGTGGAATTACACTAAGATACTCTTCGAAGTCTTTTAAGAAGTCTTCTCTAGTATTTAAAATCTCTTCTTCTACTTGTTGATAACAACACCAAAGGGCATCTATGTACTCTAAAACACGTCTTGCAGGTGACCTTGCAGGATGTGCTGAACCCTCTCTACCTGCAATAAGAACTTCAACTTCATTATCAAAACCATATGCATTACATTGATTATTAACATTTTCATGACACATGTCATTAAGACGTTTTAGGAATTGGTTGTTTAAAGAATAACCTATAGGAGGTTCAGAGTTTTCTATGTATAACTCAATAGCATCTTTCTCTTCGTCATTAAGTTTTATGTGGTCTTGACTATCAAACCCTAAACTATCGTCCCATTTAAGAACCTTGACTTCGATGTCTGAATACACCAGCATGTCATATTCAAAACCTAACTCAGGTGCATCTACATTTTCAAAACTGTATGAGAGACCATTAGGTTTGGTGATTCTCAATTCACCATTTTCTGTATATATTAATTCACTTTTCATAAGTTACCTCTTTCATATTATAAACTATAATGTGGGATTTGTCAAACTAAAATTTCCCATCTTTTGTAAATATCTAAATTATTTATGTGGGAATAATCCATACTTTCTACCCAAGGCCCACCCCTTGTGTAATGAATACCGTTGAAATCCCATTTAGTTTCAGGGTCATCATACCCTTCTGTAAATATATATCGTTCAGGAATCTTACTGATTTTGTCCGTCCATTCAAATTGATGGAGTTGTTTTCCTGTCCAAGTGTTAACCACTTCAGGTGTTAATTTTTTACAATCTTCATGTCCATTGTTAAATATCATTAGACTTGACCACAGTTTTTTGGGGTAATCGATATTTACCTCACCTTTAAACTTAGTGCCATCATGTTTGTATTGTGGATACTGAATACATGCAACAGCATCATCAGGATTTAAATAATAGAACATAGGTAATAAACTTTTTTGAAAGATGAAGTCATCATCAATGAACATACTGAATCCTTCATAGTTCTCTAAGTATGGAATTAAAAATCTACTGTAAGTAAACTCAGTTGATTGATTTGCATACTCTCTAGTGTATTCAGGTATCTTTGAAACATCTAAGAACTTAACTTCAGGTTTAAATTTTACCTGTTCAATACAGTGACCATTACCAGTGTCCTTTTCGATGGTGTCTAATATAGATTTTTTTGCAATCTCAGGCAGGTCTCTGTGTCTACTGTCGTATCCAATATAGATATTGAATGGTTTACCTTTTGCAAGTTCTGTAACCTTTTTATTGAATTCATATACAACTGGACGAAACATACCTACGTTCATTAAGTTTGTATTATACTCTAATGCACCTTCAATAAGTGTAAAGGAAACATTATAGTGTCCATTGTCTTTATTTAATTCAGGTCTTGCATCAAGTTTGGTTTTCCAATACTCTATAAGTTCATCTACAGTAACAGCAGGGGAATCGATTGCATCATACTTATCTATGATACATAACTCCATATCAGGGTCACCCATTTCTTCAAATACTCCTGACCTAACAGAGCCTGGATGTATTCTTAATTGATATCTGCTATCTTTAACAAGTTCTACCACTTTACCTTGAATTGGTGCCCAAAGACCTTCTTTTTGAATACTTTGAGTTAACCAGTGTGCTTTTGCAGCATGGTAATACATTGAATGTAATGACTCTGCATCACTTTCTGTAGGAGTGTATCCATCATTCCATGTGACTTCGTTTTCAATATCTATGTACTCACCATCAAGTGTAATGGTGTCCATACCTGCGACACCTTTCTCTTCATTTCTTGGTTTGGTGGTGTATCCTAAAGGTAGGAATTTATGATAACATGGTGCTTCATTTTTGAGACCGTTGAACAGTGACCACTTAGATGATTTGCGTTCCTTTTCAAAATCACCCCATTTAAAAATCTTAATTGGTGGAATGATTTCTTCCATGACATACTTCAGAATCTTATACGATTCTTTTTCAGAGTAATCTCTGTCTATGTCAATTTGTCCTAGATGATAATACTTACCACTGAAATCCTCAACCTTTGAGAGGATTTCTTTTGCAATATCGTATTCCTTTAAATCAATAAACATAATATAAACCGAATTGTTAAACTTACTAGTATTTAGTCACTAGGAAATAGGTGTTGCAGGCCACTGTTGTGATAATTCACCATCCCATCTTGCAACTGGAGTTCTACCCTGTCTTGCATAGGTAAACGGTTGTCTATGTTGATAGGTAAATGGTGTTTGACCTTGACGTGCATAAGTAAATGGTTGTCTATTTTGATAGGTGAAAGGTGTTTGACCCTGTCTTGCATATGTCACTGGTTGTCTATGCTGATAGGTGAAAGGTGTTTGACCCTGTCTTGCATATGTCACTGGTTGTCTATGTTGATATGTAAACGGTTGTCTTGCACTAGCAATATATGGGTATTGTCCATTTGCAATGTAAGGATACGGTTGTTGTGCATTAGCAATATAAGGCGATTGTGCATTTGCAATATATGGGTACGGTTGTTGTGCTGATGCAATATATGGACTTTGTGCATTTCTAATGTTAGGTTCTTGTGCTGACCTTATATTTGGTTCTTGTGCAGACCTTATATTTGGTTCTTGTGCAGACACAGGGTTTCTATAGGTAAATGGTGACCTATAGTTGTATGTAAACGGTTGTCTTGCATTAGCAATATAAGGAACCCTATATGTAAATGGTACTCTATAGGTAAACGGTTGTCTTGCATTAGCAATATAAGGCACACGATATGTAAACGGTGACCGATAAGTTACAGGTTGTTGTGCTGATGCAGGATATCTATTGGAATACGTAAATGGGTTTTGGAACGTAAACGGTTGTTGTGCTGATGCAGGATACCTAGCATTATAGGTAAACGGAGTCTGCACGTTTATCGTGCTTCTCGCATTTCCTGTTGTTATCGTCCTATAAAAACCTGTTGCCATTTTACTTTATAATCCTCATTATTTCAATTGTTGTGGGAAGAAACCGCCACCGCCGCCACCACCACCGTAGAAGTATACAACATTCTGTCTGAAGTTATACGTATACGGTTGTTGTGCTGTACTTGGTTGTCTTGCGTTTGCAATATAAGGCACACGATAGGTAAATGGGTTCCTTGCACTGTTTGGTTGTCTTGCATTAGCAATATAAGGTACACGATATGTAAACGGTGACCTAAATGCTACTGGTTGTCTTGCATTTGCAGGATACCTTGCACTATAAGTGAACGGTGTTTGACCGTTTGCTGGATATCGAGCATTTGCAGGATACCTTGCACTATAAGTGAACGGTGTTTGACCATTTCTAATATTAGGTTCTTGTGCAGACACAGGGTTTCTGTATGTAAATGGAGACCTATGGTTGTATGTAAACGGTGACCTATGTTGATAGGTAAACGGTGACCTATGTTGATAGGTAAACGGTTGTCTGTTTTGATATGTGAAAGGAGTTTGTCCTTGTCTAGCATATGTTACAGGTTGTCTATGTTGATACGTAAATGGTGTCTGACCTTGTCTAGCATATGTAAATGGTTGTCTATGTTGATACGTAAATGGTGTCTGACCATTTGCAATATAAGGTGACTGTGCATTTGCAATGTAAGGATAAGGTTGTTGTGCATCAGCAATATATGGTGATTGTGCATTTGCTATATAAGGATAAGGTTGTTGTGCATCTGCAATATATGGTGTTTGTCCATTTGCAATGTACGGATAAGGTTGTTGTGCATTAGCAATATATGGATACTGACCATTTGCAATGTACGGATAAGGTTGTTGAGTTAACTCTTGACCTGAAGCGTCATTCCAACCAGTAGGAGTTTTGATGTAAATTTGTTTTACAGCACTCCAAGTACCTTGTGCAGTTTTTACCCATGCACCTCTTGTAGCACTCCACCCTGTAGGTGTTTTTACGCTTTGATTACCTGACGCCATTTATGTTTTTATCCTCACTAATCTACGCAATTATTTATGCGTAGTAAATCCACAAGTCACCAACTGCACCATCACCTGATGAAGGTGTAGAAGTTGATTGATGTATATTCCTTGCAACAGCACCACTATTGTTGGCATAGTTTGTACTAATTTGTGTAAACTCTACGTTTGATGATGTTGAAACTGCCTGTCCGATACTTACCTGACCTGAAGAAACTGAAACACCAGTTCCTGCAGTGATTAATCCTTGTACTTCTGAATCTGTTCTTTCAGTAAATGATACTACACCAGTTGAACTGTTGTATGATAAATCACCACCAGCAGAGATTGAACCTCTTGCTCTTGCAGTAGTATGATATAAATTGGTTGAGCCTTCAGAAACATCGTCTGTATCATGGTTTGAAATATCTGAAACTGTTCCAGTTACATCTCCAGTTAAGTTACCAATAAATGTTGCTGCAACCATAGACTCTGAACCGACTGTCCATCTATCGTTGGTCTCATCCCATAAGAATGTTTTTGCAGCTGAACCACCTCTTGAGATACTTAAACCAGCATCTTGAGTAGGTGAACCTGATGTGAAATCAGAGTTTAAATTTAGAATGTTATCTGCAAGGTTGATTGTTTCTGAGTTAACAGTAGTTGTTGTACCTGAAACTGTAAGGTCTCCAGTAATTACAACTGTATCGTTAAGTGTAACATTACCTGTTCCATTACCACTTAATACTAAGTTAGTATCTGCACTTCTTGATGCAATTTGGTTTACACTGATATTGTTTCCAAACTCTACATCGTTACCTGCACTGTTGGTGATTGTTTCACCATCCAACATTTGAAGTGTACCTTTTGCTTGAATGATACCTGTACCTGATGGGTTGAACTCAATGTCACCACTACCAGCAGTTTTCATTTGAAGGTTTTGGTCACTGTCAGCAGAAACAACGATTGTTCCTGAACTATCTTCTAATACTTTTTGTCCGTTAACATAAAGTGACCCTGGCCCGACATATACGTCTCTCCATTGATACGATGCTGAACCTAAGTCGTAGGTAACATCTGCACTTGGAAGAATATGTCCTGAAACTGTTGATGCACCTGTAAGTGTCATACCTGCAAATGAAGGTGAATCTGAAGTTCCTACTGCCTGACCGATACTAACTTCACCACTTGAAACTGAAACACCAGTTCCAGCAGTAATTTTAGATTGAATTGTTGCATCTGAAATTACAAGGTCAACTGCACCGTCTCCTGCATCATCGTAAGATGCAGTAATGTTTGTATGTGAACCGTTGGTTACTAATTGACCACCAACTATATCTTGAATCTCTTCTTCTGTCTTACCAGTTGATGAAATCGTGATAGTATCGTTTGTATCATCATAGGTTACTGTGGTTGAACCTGAACCCTGAATAATACCACCGATTTTGTCTGCGATTGCTTCTTGAACGGCAGCACCAACACCACTTGCAGTGATGTTACCTGAACTATCGATAACCTCTACGTTACCAACGGTCAGACCATTCTTGATTATAAAATTCTTTTCCCCTGCCATTAGATACTACCCCCATCAACTGTTGGTAATGAAAGTTCACCAGTAGATGAATTATAACTTAAATTTGATTCTCCAGTAGCAAGTGATATAGAACCTCTTGCTCTTGTGTTTGAAAAGTATTGATTCGTGGAACCTTCTGAAAGACTATCTGTGTCTAATTCTGATAATGCAGTTGCCTGTAGTTTACCTGAACTATTGATAACCTCTGTAGAACCCACTGTCAATCCGTACTCTATAACAAATGTATTCTGTGTTGCCATGTTTTGTGTGTCCTATAAAACTTAAAAGTGTGGTTTAACACTTGTATTTATGAGTTTGTGATGTTTAAACTACACCCCAATTTCAATTTTTTTAAACTTTATTGCAGTAGAGTTTGTAGAAGCAGGTGTAATTCTTAATCTCACATCCCCACCACTGATATCAACACCAAAAGATACTAATTCACTCGTGGTTCCTGCAAGTACAGTACCGAATTGAGAGAAATATGCATTTGTACCATCGTGTAGTACATGTATCTCAGTCATTTCGTAATCACCTGCAGTACTATCTGAAATTGATATAGTATATTTAACGGATCGATACGTTGAAGAAGACCATGTATCTAAATTTGTTTCAGAAGTTGATGTAGTTGTTACACTACCTTCACTAAGTCCACTTCCTGCATCTTGAAATGTTAATGTTCCACTGCCATTGGTTGTAAGAACCTGTCCGCTTGTTCCGTCTGATGTTGGGTATGATATACTTGCACCAGTGATACTGTTTGATACATTGAGTGTCGTTGCAGTTAAATCACCAACTTCTAGTGCTGCCTTTGCATATCCTGAACCTGTAGTGTCTACCGTTGTTCCTGGCTCGACTTCTAGACCATCAAAGAGTTTCCATGTGGAATCTGATGCATCTCTGAATAGACCTGTATACTCACTTGCATCATCTGATAAACCATCATCATAGTTACCATAGAAACCAATATCTATAGTGTCACTAGAAGTGTTCTGATTTGCAAGTTCTAATAAACTGTCTTCAACTGATGTGGTAGTAGAGTTAATGGTAATTGTCGTACCATTAACCGTTAAGTTTCCTGTAATTGTTGCGTTTCCATCAACACTCAAGTCACCGTTAGTTGCAAGTCCCAAGTCTGCAATAAGTTTATGTTTCGTTGCCATTATACTATTTAGTCATTTTTACCGTGCATATAAAAGAAGGGGGACATAAAGTCCCCCATCTAGATTGCATTTTTTGATTTTATGCTTCGACTACTGTTCTATCGAATTTAATCACTGTAGAACTTGTGGATGCAGGTGTCACGAGCAGTCTTACGTCTGATCCTGAAATGTCTGCATCAAAGGTTGCTAACGAGTGTGATTTAAGTGTGCCATATTGTGTCATTGTTACACTACTTCCATCGTGAACTAACACGATTTCAGTTGAGTGATACTTTGATCCTTCAGACATTGCAACGATATATCGTCCAGCTCTGTAATCTGATTTTGCAAAAGTATCAAGAGCAAATTCGTCAGTAGAGGTTTTTGTTGCATTACCCCTCTTTTTGTTTTTGTCTTGAGTTACCTTATCAGTTACAATCTCGTCTGTATCAGCATCATATCGAAGGTGTCTAATCAATTCTGCAATTTCAAATGCTTTTGTCTTTGCCATTATTCATCTCCTCCTATGAATGCCTAATTTGGAAAGTATCAACTGTAGTGTCAGTGTTTGCAGGTGTAATGAGAAGTCTCATGTTACCTGAATTCACATCTGAACTAAGTGAGAACAATGATGATGATGAATACACGTCACCGTATTGGATGAAATATGCATTCGTACCATCGTTAATCAACAATACTTCTGCAGCATGTGTTCCTGCAGAGGCGTGAGTTGCATTTATAACATACTTAATCGCTTTGTTTGCGACTCCATTGGATGATAAAACTTGGTCAGCAGTTGTTGCACTGAAAGTGTTAGCCGTATAATAACCTTGCACAAGATTTTGTGTGTCGGTTATTGCAACGACTTCAACTGTATCACCATTTACAGCATTTTCTGCAAGGGTTATTACGGTTGATGAAGTTGCAGTATAGTCTGAACCACTTATTAACTTAACACCATTAATAAAAACTTGTTCAGAACCTACTTGGTACTGAAGTGTGTTTGAATTATCATCTGCACCACTGATACCTGTACCAGTAGATGTGATTGAATAGGTGAAAGTTTCAATTCCTGATGAAGGAAGTGCAGTGAAACTTAACTGTCCTGAACCATCAGTTGTTAATGCTTCGTTAGAGTTACCATCACTTGTTGGAAAAGAGTACGCATCGTTAACAGTAAGAGTTGCAGGATTTGAACCAACTTCTACAATAGAAGCTGTTCCATTATCTGCCTCAGTATAGACCCTACCATGATATGTATTAATCGCTAATTCACCGAGTGATAAATCACCAGTGGTCGGCGAAGAACCTTGAGTCGAACTTCTCTTAAATTGAATTACTGTTGCCATTTGCTACTCCTATAAACGATTAATTATTGTTAGAATGAACCACCGTCTATGTTGGAGATAGAAACTTCACCAGCACCAGTTACTGAGAACTCTGAAGAAGCAAATGATGCCACACCAACTTGTGATGTAGAAGCAATCGCATTTTCAATAGTTATAGAACCGTCTGCGTTGGTGATTGTTACACCGTTAGAGCCTGCAGTTAGAGCTGCAAGTTCCATGTCTCCGTTAGAACCGTTACCAATTAATAATTGACCTGCAGTTGGAGCTGCACCATCGACTGAAGTAATTGAACCTGATAATGCAAGACCTGTTGCTTCTAATCCACCAAATACTGCATCCATTGCTGTACCTGTGAATACTGAAGAACTGTCTGTTGCATCATGTAATGCTACGAACTTCTCATTAGATTCGTCCATACCGAAGAAACCTACTTTAGCAGATCCATCGTTATATTTGAATTTAATACCTCTATCGAGGTTGTCGTCTGCAGAATCGTCACCAATTTCAAATACAGGGTCTGCAATTGATACTGTTGTTGAGTCTACAGTTGTGGTTGTTCCTGAAACTGTTAAGTTTCCTGTAACTGTTAGGTCATTTCCTACTGTTACGTCATTAGGTAAACCGATTGTTATTGTTTGTCCTGAAGCAGATGTTTCAATCTCATTAGATGTACCAGCAATCGTTAATGATTGTGAATCTAAATCAATTGCACCTGTTCCTGAATCACCAGCAACGTCTAAATCTTGAGCAGTTACTTGTGAATCAACGTATGCTTTAACAGATTGTTGTGAAGGGACTTTGACATCTGAATCAGAGTTCATGTCATCTTCGTCAACTAAGAAGTCAATCATACCGACTTCAACTGCGTTAGAAGCGATTGTGACTGCACCATTAGATGCAAGTGTCACGTCTCCACTTAGTGTTACGTTGTCAAATGAATCTGAACCGTCATGAACAAGGATTTGTCCTGATGATGGAGTAGAGATATCTGAGTCAGATGCACCTGCAAGTGTTGATGTTGTTGAAAGGAAAGATAGGTTACCTGAACCGTCTGTTCCTAATACTTGGTTTGCACTACCATCTGATGCTGGAAGTACAAAAGTTAAGTCTGAAGCGACTGAGTCTGGCGACTTAAGTGCAACGAAGTGAACACCATTGTCCGAATCTTCGTAAAACTTTACAGAACCACCTGATGTTGAACCGTTACCGACTTTGAAATCTGCTGGTGTAGCAGATGAACCATCAATAATATCGGTATAGAACTTACCACCAATCGCATGGATTAATGGAGTACTATTGTCGGAGTCAACTGATTCTATGAAAAGTTTTGCACCAGCACCACTGTTACTTCTGTCCTGAATATACGCCAATTCTCCTTCTGAAAGGTCTGACGTAGTAGGTGCAGAAACCCCAGTACTTCTTTTAATTTGAATTACTGTTGCCATTTTATTTCTCCTAAAATGTGTTTAATTTAAATAAGCTTATTCTAGTTCACATATCCCTAGAAGACCATTATATACCTGTCCACTCACCATGTGGGTCGTGTCTCACTGAATGACACCTTGATTTGTACTAGTATTTATAACATCTTTAACCTCTAACGAGGTCTAAAGTGCAACAATGTAGTCCACCTGATAACTCACGTGTGTATCTTAGAGGTACAGGTATACAATTAAATCCTTTCTTACCCAATTTATCCATTAATTTTACTTGACTTTCATTCACAAACAGTGTATTATGATTAAGAGAAAGAGTATTCATACCAATCATTTTTCCTGCTATCTTGTCTTTAATGACAGGTCTCTCCTCTACGATATCCTCATCATGTATCCAAATAATGTCCCAATCTTTAAAAAATACTGGTACATTGTCTTTGTTGACTCTGTTAGCATTAATCATAACTGTACCCTCTGATATGGGAACAATAGTTGTGTCTATGTGTGATATGTTATCTCTTAGAGAAATGTAATCAATATTTTTATTAGGAAATTGTTTTTCTAACCACAATCTTCCATATCGATTTGCAGTTTCGTTTGTTGCAATGAGTAGATTATCTCCCAGTCTACAGATATTTGCACCATCAAAAATAATATCAAATTCTGAATTCCAAGAAGGTTTGGGGCCTGATATCCATGTGTATCCTTCAGACCATTTTTCAAAAAATATTTTTTTAAGTGTAGATAGATTTCCGTACTCTTTTTCATATCGCATAGACCCTTCAACTATAACATCATCTATGACGACAGCACAATCCCTAACATTATAACACATTCCATTAGGTCTGTAAACCTTTACATTATTGGATTCTAGAATATTAACAAATTTGTTAAGTCCTTCTTCTGCCTCAACAAATATATCGTATATGAATTCAGTAGTATGATACTCTGAATAATTGTCTTGTTTTTGAAATCCTTTGAGTGTCCCTACAACAATCTCACGTAGTGGAGACCACTCGTCACGTGAACATAACATAAATTTTTTAAATTATCTAAAAAGTTCCACCATCTAAAACATTAGAGGTTTCCCACTTGTCTGTAGTAGCGTTATACTTCAATACACCTTCATCTGTTTCAATTACGTTAACATCTGCAAGTTCGTTAATAGATTTTGCAGACAAGTTTACATTAGTTGATGAGTTACCAACTGCAACCTGTTTTGCACGAATTGTATTGTTTGTTAATACTCTTGCTTTAATATTTCCTGCCATTTTATTACCTCGTTACGCCTGGTGTGACAATTGCTTGTCCTTCTATAACACGAGTTTTCTGACCAGCACTGCTTTCAATATTTAGGTCATACACGTATCTTCCACCTTCCAGTCCTGCAGTTACAGTATCGGTTAACGAGATAGTCACCTGTCCTGCTAATTCTGCAATAGACGTATCAAAGGTTGCAGCAACTGTAGATGAGGTATAAGTTCTTCTCACTTGTGCAGTTGCAGTGTAACCACTTAATTCTAAAACTTCCCCTGCAGAATCTGTAACGTCTACAGTAATGGAAAAATCAGTACCTTGGTCTATGTATATGTTTGCAATTATCGCCATAATACTATTTATACACTCGTGTTACTTGGATTCTTAGAGAATCTTGCAGTAGGAACGGACTGGTGAATTTTTTCTAATGTTCCACCATCGTTTACATATACTTCATCAAGTTTTCTAAGTGTTCCACTATCATTCACAAAAACACCTTTAACCTTTGCAACTGGCCCAACGGTTCTTGTAGTTGGGTAGGATACTTGATAGGTAAATGGTGACCTTATAGTATAAGGAATCTGATATGCAACTTGATAGGTAAATGGTGTTTGACTATTTGCAATATACGGACTCTGTGCATTTACAGGGTTTCTATATGTAGAAGGTGACCTATGTTGATAGGTAAACGGATTCCTTGCATTTGCAATGTAAGGATATGCCTGTTGTGCAGACCTAATATTTGGTTCCTGTGCATTTGCAATGTACGGATAGGGTTGTTGAGCATTTGCAATGTACGGATAAGGTTGTTGATTGTTATACGTGAAAGGTGTTCTACCTTGTCTAGCATACGTTGCAGGTTGTCTGTTACTATAGGTAAATGGTGTTTGACCTTGACGTGCATAGGTAACAGGTTGTCTATTTTGATATGTAAACGGTTGTCTGTTCTGATAAGTAAATGGTTGTCTACTCTGATACGTAAACGGTGTTTGACCCTGTCTTGCATAGGTTACAGGTTGTCTTGCATTAGCAATATATGGACTTTGTGCATTCGCAATATAAGGATACGGTTGCTGTGCATTAGCAATATAAGGCGTTCTACCCTGCAATGCATAAGGTGTTTGACCTTGTGCAATATAAGGATACGGTTGTTGTGTGGTTTGCAACTCTGCCATTTTTAGTTCTCGTTAAACTGTCCTGTAGATGCAATCAGTTCTATTCCACCTGAAGTATAAGTTGTAATATAACTGTCACTACTTCCTGAAGGAGTTGCACGGACTGTAAATGTTACACCATATGTGCCACCAATACCAGTTTCAACCCTTGAAAAGGACGAACCATAGTTTGGATTAACCTTTGCCATCCAACCAAATGTTGTGAGTGAATAATATGTTCCTGAATTATACCCATCGGTAACTGGTGTGGGCCCAAATGCACCACTCATACAATTACCTGAACACGATTGCTGAGATACTGTATATTTACATTCAAATGTTGAAGAATCTGTTACTGGAGACTGATAATTAATTGAGTCGGTATACACTGTTGCCATTTGTGCTGAAGTACCAGCTTTCCAGCTAACATCGACTTGGTTATTTGTAGTGTCTAAACTAAACCCCATTGTTGCGAATGCTTCAGGGAATCCTGAAGAGTTAACACTTTGACGAGGAACCCATGGACTTGCACCTGATGGGCCCCAAGATTGGTCTAGAGGACTGATGCTTTGTGTTCCAGTTGCATTAAACGTATAAGGTGTCTGTGCAATATATGGGTAAGGTTGTTGATTACTATACGTAAATGGTGACCTACCCTGTCTTGCATAGGTAAACGGTTGTCTATGATTATAGGTAAACGGACTTTGATACGATGCAATGTACGGATACGGTTGTTGAGCGTTTGCAATATAAGGTGACTGAGCATTTGCAATGTATGGACTCTGACCATTTGCAATGTATGGACTCTGTTTGTTTGCTATGTACGGATAGGGTTGTTGAGCATTAGCAATGTATGGAGTCTGACTATTTGCGATATAAGGATACGGTTGTTGTGCATTTGCAACATATGGTGTTCTACCCTGTCTTGCATACGTGAAAGGAGTCTGTCCCTGACGTGCATACGTGAACGGAGAACGATAGTTATAGGTAAAAGGTGTTCTACCTTGGTTTTGGTATGTAAAGGGTTGCTGAGCGTTTCTTATAAATGGTGTCTGTGCATTTACAGGACTTCTGTAGGTAAACGGTTGTCTGTTTTGATACGTACTAGGTTGTCTTGCGTTTGCAGGAGTCTGTGCAGGAGTCTGTCTGACTTCTAGCGATTGAGCATTTCTTACAGATTGACCTTGGTACGGTTGTTGAAAACTCGACCCTGTGTTTATATAGATTTCATCAGCCATATCATATCACAAACCATAAATGACCAGTTGCAGTACTACCTACACCTGAAGGTGCAGTAGATGTGGTCTCATAATCTAAACTAATACTACCTGAACTGTAACTAACACCGTTACTACCACTTAAGTGTGCATCTACATCAGAGTCACCATATTGAGCAGCAGCAGAAAATGATAATGTTCCTGCATTATCATCATAAGTAACAGTTATGTTACTGTGAGTTGCACTTGTAATCATAGATGCAGCTGCATCTTGTGCTTGTTCATCTGTGTAGTTTGCAGGTGCATCACCTGCTTCCCAATCACCTGTTGAAACATTATAAATTAATAACTGACCGTTTGTTGCACCAGTGGTGTTAATGTCTGAAAGACTATTTACACTATGATTAGTAATGTCTGATACTTGACCAGTGACATCACCAACAAATGCAGTTGATGTAATAGAGGTTGCACCTGTAATAGCACCACCATCTAAAGTAAGTGTTCCGTTTGTTGCAGTGTCAAAAGTGAATGTTGTTCCACTTGCAAGTGTAAGGTCATCTTCACCATACACTCTTCCTGCAAATTGAATTGTATATCCTGTCTCTAGTGCAACGGTTTTATCAGCACCATCACCATTTAAAATAATACCGTTATCATTATTATTGTAAATAGTGTTTAATGCAGTTTCTGTAAAGTATGTTGAGGTTGCACCATCACCGACAACACCTAAGTATGAACCAGTGAATGCATAAACAGTAATCTTATCACCATTAGTTGCAGCAACAACTAAATCAATTCTATCTGCAAGACCATCTGACACAGGCCCAATAGAATAATCATCACCTTCAATTAAGTGTTGAGTGTTTTTAAAGACTTGAATTCTGTTAGGTTTAAAAGATAATGTATTGCTGAATGCATCAACACCTTCGTATCTTGAAAGTGTAGAACCATGTGTTCCAGCAGTATAGATAAACTCCTGAAAGAAGAACGACTTATCTTCGATACTATTAATTGCATCTACGATAGTACTTTGTTTTTCAGTTCTAAGACCTGACCTGTCACCAACGTCATTAGCGAGGTCATTATAATTACGTCTAAAATCTTCTAATGTACTGTGATTGTCTACTGTTCTAGCCACTTAATTTCCCCATGAGTTCAGTTAAGAGAGACTTAATTTCACCCATCTCTTCTTTTAATGTATTTATCTCGTTTACCTGATTCCTAAAAATCTCTTTTCTTTTCTTTGCAAGTCTCCACTGTTCAATATCAGTAGACACGATTGCTTGAGAACTATCGTCTCTATATAAATGTGTTGCACCTTCTACTTTAATATAATCAGACATTATGCAACTGCAATACATCTCAATGCAGATACCAATGGTACTGTTGATGTATTGTATCCTCTTCCTACAATCTTAATGATGAACCCACTAAATTCAGGTAGGTCATCTACACTGAATTCATACTCTTTAAAGTTTCTTGCATCTGCATCAATTACTGTATCAGGTGAACCATCACTGTTGAAGAATTCAAAACCGATATCATCGATTGCAGATTCTTCATCGTTTTTGATAATCTTATACATGACCTTAACGTCTGTCGTTGCAGGTCTAAAGATATCTGCAGTCACCCTTAATCCTGATGCAGGTGCTTTCAAGTTAACTTTCTTAGTGATGTAACACATTGCATTATCTTCACCTTCTGAATCGGTTGAGATTGAAATGGTTTCTGCATCACTTGAATTTAATCCGTTTAATCTGTTTGCAATTGCAATTGCACCCAATGAACTTAAGTCTACAACTGGTGAAAGGTTTGAATTACCTGACACTAATTGTAAAGCACATCTAAATGACCTGTTCGAAGACATCTCATTCTGTTCATTGATTCTTGATGCAACGACACTTGGATATGAGAAGAACACGTTATCGTTCAATGCGATAATCTCTCCAGCAGTTCTTCTATTATATACTGTACCGTTGATATAACCTTCAGGTGAATTCATAGGAGTACCAACTTTATGTACACTAATGAAACAATCTTCAGGTGTTACATTTGGAATAACAGTATGCAGTGTATCGTAGTAATAGTTACGTGTTGAGTATACCTCATCACCACCACCAACTGTCGAATCACTTGCAGAGTAATCTGACACAAAGTCATATCCTGAGATATCAGGAGTTACTCTAAATGTATCCATTGTAAATGTTGAACCAATCGAAGTGAATGTTTGATTGATTGCATCAATTGGAATACCACCAAGTGAATCACCAACTGTATCGATAGTTACGGTAAAACTAAAGGTTGAACCAATAGTACAAGTGATAATATCACCTGCAACATGTCCACTACCTGCTTGTAGTATTCTTGTTCTTGTAATGTCTGCAGTTCCTGAAAGTGTTTCCACTTTAATTTCAAATGCAATACCGTTTTCAGTTACATCACCACTACCATTAGTTGTAATCGTTACTGCATCTGAACCAACGGTTCCACCATGAACAATGTCATAGGTTCCATCTGAAGGTAGTGTACCACTATCTACTGCATTTTGTACCTCTAATACTGAACCAGTTCTATCACCAGTCACACCTGAAATGGTTACATTTGATGATGTATTGTACATACCGTGAGTATAGTTATATACTTTAACATATGTCTGACCTGAAACAGTTTCTATTGGGTTGTTCTGCAGTTTTGCATTCGGTAAATCTAAGTTTTCAAATTCAAGATATCCTGACACTGAAGTGTCAAACTTACATGCTCTCAAGTGGAACTTGAGGTCATCTTCTTGTGCAGCAGTCCAAGTCGAGTTGTTCTGTGACATGAATAATGAACCTGCATAAGGTTGTCCTGAAATTGTTTGTCCAGTTGCAAGGTCTGTTTCACCCATTCTTGAATGGAACACTTCGTATTCGTTAGAGTTTGAATATACCACAAACACATACTCTTGGTTTGTCTCTAAAAATACTGGTGATTCGAAAGTAAAAGTGGTTGCAGTTGAACCATCTTGTGAAAGGTTAATTTCACTTGGATTCTTAGTTACTGTTGAGAATGGAACCACGTTAGGGCCTGGATAACCATTCACCATTGTTCTTACTTGTACTGACACTGGTAAGTTTGCATCTCTTGTCTTAAAGAACAAGTCTATGGATGATAACATTACTCCACCTTTTGCATCAACCAAGAATGATTGTGCAAGTGGGTCTGACCATTCAAAAAATAAATCATTACCAATATCAAAGATTGGGAAATCAAAGTCAAACTCAAACGGCGGGCCAGGTGGCGGTGGAGGTGGTGGGTCTGATATAATGACTGGTGGTACCACAGGTGGTTCAGGTGGTAACACAGGTGGGTCAATAATAATAGGCGGTTCAGGTGGTTCATTAGGTTCACTAGGTGGTTGTGGTATTGCAGGTGCAGTAGTGTCAATATTTGTTGCATTGACAACCTCACCTCTAGTTGAGAAGTTTCTTTCTCCTGAAAGTCTTTCTGTTACCACTCTACCATTTCTAGTAGATACAATCTCAGTTTGGTTGGATTGTAATAAACCTTGTGCTTGATAGATACCTGTTCCTGCAGATGAAGGACTTCTCTCATTATACTTAGATGAGGTAAGTTTTAATTCTCTCTGACCTGTAGGGAATCTTTGTGTATTTGAATTAGGTAATTCAAAGTATGCACGAAGTCTACCGTTACCATCTGTCTTAACACCTTTTCCAAGTGTTGTAGAAGAACCATCTTGTGCATATGCACTACTGAATGGTCTTACATATGACCCCACTGGTACGTCATCAAAATAGACGTAATGCCATGTGTCAGGTTTTAAATTTGTTGCATCAATCTCAATAGTCTTTGCACGAATGAAAGGTATGATTGAAACTGATACGAGTCTGTCGTTTCTTGATTCTACAAAGTCTTCAACAACTGATGTAGTAACACCTGTTCTTGTTTGAATCTCAGGTGTTTCTGTAATCTCTCTTGATACTTGTAAGCCTGGAACCCATTCTCCACCTTGAGTTGGGTCTCCACTCCATGAACCGTTAGATGATGCAGTAACTTCTGTTGAAATAGTTTGAGGTTGACCAACCCATGTGGTCTGCCATGCATTCCAAACTGTACCTAATGAGTTTGTATTCTCAGCAAGAACTGCATCGAAATTACCTTCTCTGTTTACTCTAACTTCAGGTAATCTTTCTGAATCGTTCCACACGTCTGTTTCAGGTGTGAGTTTAACATCACCAATAAATGCAAAGACGTGATATGGGTTAACATTGATTGCACGTGATGCCTTGTCTTGATTTACAAATGTAACCTCAGAATAAGGAAGTGTCAATAAGTCACCAGTCTTCTTATAGTTCTGAGATGTTGCACTCTTAAATCCAATATCAAAGAATTGTGAATATGATTGTGGTCTTAATACACCAAGTTGTGAATCAACGGAGTTCTTGTAATCAGGATGGTTTACATCACCGACTCTGTGACCTCTAAAGTTGTCTACTAGGAAACCTGATTTGAATCTATCAAATCCATCTCCATCTAAAATTTGTTTTGTTTGAGTGTCTTTCTCAAGTAATGAAAGAGATGTTACTCTTTCTAAGTTAGTCACTCTCTGATTGATTTTACCAATATCTTTCATGGTAAATCTTCTATGGTCTTGTGACCTAACTCTAATGTTCTTTAAGTTTTTGGTAAACGGAGGAATTGTTAATTCAAACAATTCGATAGCACCATCAACACTCTTTGGTTTGGTTGGAGATAATGCAGGTTCACCTGAAGAGACTTGGAACTTACCTGACTTGTGTAGGAAGAGTTTATCAACTCTTCCAACATAGAATTCAATGTCACCTTGGACACTTGAACCTGTTACAGGAGTGCCAGGCAAACTAGGATTAGTATCATAGTTATAACCTGTGTTAGTTGTCTCTTTGTCTCTTGAAGATTTATAACTTCTACCTTTCTCATATGAGAATGGTGCATATTCAATTGCAGTACTGATATCAGATACTGAAGATAAATCAGGGTTTGCAGATAAATCTATATCATACAACTGACCAACAACTGGTCTGAAGTCTAAGGCATCTGATAATTCATAAGTACCGTCAGGTTCTAAACCACCCAAGTCTACTTTGTTTGCAGAGTAGACAGGAATGTCTTTATATGGTACACTATATGATGTGACATCAAAGAAGTCACCATCACCATGTGAGAATTGGTCAAAAACAATAAGAATCTGATTATTAGGTGCAGGTTCTGCTGGTTTTCTGACTAATTTACATATATCATAGTAACCATCTCTCTGACCATCATCAAAGAAATATCTTGATGTGATATTTGGTGAACCTTGTGATACGTCTGTAAGTGTTGCTTGTGCAAGTGAATCTTGACCAACAACAAACTCATTCTCTTGGAATCTACCTGATATCATATACCAGTACGATGTTCCACCTGAGTTATAGTCAATCAATACAGCACGTGCATTTGATGTTTGTCCAACAAGGACTTCATGAAGTTGGAATGTACCTACTTCACTTGAAAGTGATGCATTAGGTGTAACTGGAGTTCCTCCAACACCTTCATAGATTCCTCTAATTTTAAATACGTCTGCAATACCAAGAGAAATCTCTTTATCTCTAAATGATGAACCATACACTCCTGTGTATGAACCGTTTCTATCACCTGAGACTCGTAATGCACGTCCTTTGTTTAAATCTTTTGTTCTTGGATTTGGGTCTGCAATTAATACTGAGTATGTAACTCTTAAAACGACATCTTCGTTTGCAGCACCAAAACCTGTAAGTGTAATACTCTGACCATCACCATTTTGTGTAGGTGAAGTGTCTTCATAATCTTCTATGTTTAGTGTATCACCTGCAGAGAATGTTGGAGAAGCTGCAGAACTGACATCGATAACTGCAATTGAGAAGTTATCAGTGTTTTGGTCTTCAAATGTACCCTCTGTTTGTGCAATAGTAATATTACCTGATGCACCAATGGTTTGTACTGTTTGTCTTTTAACTTTTACTAAATCTGCAGTGTGGTCTTTAACCCAGTCTCTAGGCCATGAGAAGATGTTTACTGTTTGGTCTTGGTCAATAAGTTTTACACGTCTTCTTTCAACATTACCTTGATATGCATTAGTTGAAGGACTTGTAAGTGTTAAACTGATATCGTTTGTAATTGATGCAACAATAAGTTCTTGGCCACCAAGTGGGTTAACAATAATGTCACCCTCTTTAAGTTCTGATGCAAATAAAGTACCTACACCACTAACTGCAGTGCTTGATGCAGTGAATACTAGTGTACCTGTTAGAATTTTAACTGCATCTGTATTGATATCTGCAGTAAAGGTTTCCCTTGAACCATTTGTTGGTGCCTGTGTAATAGACCTTGTACGGTCAATGTTATAGTTTCTTGGTGTACCATCAATACTACATGCAAAGTTACCTGCACCCTCAGAAGAAAGTGAGTCATTTGATGAGAAGTTTCCTACTACATCATGAACATAAAGTGCATCTGAATTATTATCATACGCAACAATACCAGTAGCACCTGTTGCACTACCTGTTATCTTATCACCTGCTTGTGCAGTACCTGTATGAGATGTATACGGTAATTTGGAGAACATCTTAATGTCAAACATTGACAAATCATATTCTGAATTACTTGCATAGACACCACTTGTGTCTGAACCGTCATGCAATTCAATATCTCGTACTCTTGCATAACCGATAAAATCTTCAGAGTTTTCTGTTCCGTCTACTGCAACAACACTAGGCCATAACTTACAGAATTTGTAAGGAGTGATACCTGTACTGTTAACACCTTGAATTACTTCAGGTAATCCGTGTGCATTTGAAACTCTTAATTTATTACCTAAACGAATAGGTGATTTTGCATTTGATAACGACTTAGTTGAACGTGCCTTTGAGAAAGGAATTGTTGTAGTACCAGTTTTGTCAATTTCAAAACCTCTAACATATGCCTTACCAGGCGATACTTGCATTACAAACTTATCTTCTTTACCACCTGAACCTACAGGATAGAAACCTCTGTTGGTTGTGTCGTCTAAGTGTTCTCTTAATGATTGTGTAAATTGTCTAACTACAAAGTCACCATTTGCATCGTATGTTCTACGTGCAAGTGTCTTTTCAATGGTGTTGTAGATAGGATTGGAAATCTGTAACTCAATGATACCTTGATTAACTCTAATCAATTCAATAAAGTTTGCATCAGTTTGAGTGTCAATAGTGAACTTTGCAAGTGTTAGATTAACTTGGAATCTATCTGCACCTGCAGCGTTCTCGTTTGAAGACCCTTGTGCATTATCTTGTAATGATGAGTCTTCTGAATTAGAAATGAGTTTCTCTTCTATTTTTAGACCAATTCTATATGATGGTCTTGAACTATACTTTTCTAATAGTAAATGTTGTTTTGGAACCTTTACAAAGAAACCTCTTGTAAAGATAACACCTTCATCAATCTCTGCTCTTGAACCAACTCCGATTGAGTTGTTTGTTGATGGAAGGACTTTAAATTCGTTGTTGTTTGCAGATACAGCAGAGTATGCACCACCTGAATCTACAGTTACTTCCTGTAGTTCCTCACCTGCAGTGAATGTGTATTCGTTGTTTGTACCTGAAGTTAGATACTTAAAGAAGATAGTTAATTCGTCATCGGATGTTTTTGCAGAAGAATCTATAACCTTTGCAACAACACCTGAAGTTTTACCACGAATTAGTTTACCATGGAATGATTCTCTATATGTTTCGACAACGTCATCACCATTAGTATTTGGATTCTCAGTATCTACTTTTGCATAGTAAAGTTCTAAGTCAATACCTGACTGAACACCTGCAACAATAGAACCTTCTTTAAAGAAATGTCCACCAAGTCTTTCAACTTGGTTCTGAAGAATTGATTGTGACTGAGTTAACTCTCTTGCTTGTAGAGGTCTTCCTGCTCTGAAGAGAACCTTATGAAAGTTTTTATCTTCAGAGTAGTCATCGTAGTATGGTGATATATTTAAATCAGTTTTTTCTGGCATGTCCTATCTCTTTATTATATTTATTCGTCCCCATAAAGAGGACGAATGATTACATTTCAACAATCAGTTTGATATCTTCAATCTGATCAGCGGCACGTGTTACTGCACCTCTGTTTTCAATGTACATAATCTTCCCTGTAAATCTTTCTACTTCAGGGTGAGTTGTACTCACGGCACTTCCACCAGTTGTTGCAACCTGTACACCGTCAACATAGATAGTGTCACTATTTGCGAAGTCAACATATTGACCGCCTGAGTTTGCAACTGGAATGTGTGATACAACGTTAGTTGATGCATCAACTGATACTACTCTTGATACTGCAGCACTTGAACCGTTTGAGTTTGCATTCATGATTATATCATCAACACTAATGTTACCCACTGACGATACAGTGATTTCGTTGTATGCAGTAAGTGAATCACTTGTTGATACAGTTGTTGTACCTTTAGCAAATGGGTCTTGAATTAAACCAATTCGTCTAAAATCGTTATCTGTTGGGAAGTCACCTGAACCTTCGTTGAACTCAAGTCTTGAGTTAACGATAATATAGTTACCACCAAGTTCTTCAACTGGATTAGCACCATGTCCATATATGGGTGAAATAATTACTTTTGCAGTTGCGTTTGCACCTGAACCAATACCTGTGATTCCATTGATATCAATTGATGCACGTTTGTAACCTGAACCTGCAGTTGTTACAGTGATATGAGTTACAACATTACCTGAAACGTGAACTGTACATTCACCGTTTTGACCGTCTCCTAGGATTGCAACACCAGTGTAGTCGTTATCGTTATAACCTGACCCACCGTTTGTTACTTCAATGTGATGGACAGCACCATCAACTGCTTGGTTCTCAACATCCCATAGAGATGAACCGTCATCGGTGGCAGCAGTACCGATTCCTGTTTCACCATCTACTTCAGTTTGAGCACCTAATGTCTTAACTGGAATAAAATCGTTTGTTACGAATTTGATTGTATCGGATGCACCGATTGTGTACATATACTTCCATAGGTAACCTCTACCACCAGCTGCATTTGTATCAGATGTTTCAACTAATGCAGTAGGACTTGTACCTGTTGGTTTGACTGTTGATGCAATTACAGCACCACTTGAATCTCTACCAGTTCTAATACACTTGTAGACGTGATACTCATCAGTAATTACATAAAATCTTGAGTCATATAAGTTAGTTGCACCTGATGCTACTGCAGTATTTGAAGTTGAGATGTCATGTTGATACTCATCATATGATGTTGCACCTGTTGAATCATAGTTTCTTCTTACCAAACCATGTGTCACGTCAGAAGGTGCAACCTTCTTAAGTGCAATCATGTCTGCAAATGCATCTATCTCTTCACCAACTGCATTAGCAGGTGAAGGGGGTGAATTTTCATCAGTCCAATCGAATGAACGTCCTATAAAAATATACGTTGATGAAGCTGATTCATCAAAGTCTTCTTTGAATTGTCTCGCATTATGAGTACGAAACTTTTCGGTTATAATTGCTGCCATTTCTATCTCCTAAGATATTTATCTAACTATTTATATACTTATGCAGACTTTACATAAGTACTAAATGCAATATTTGTTCTTTTTCTTTCATGAAGAGGGTAATCAGGTATTACAGTATCAGGATAGTAATAACTAAAGTCTGATATTCGGATACCTTCTGATTTGGATTCTTCTTTTAGGAATGCACCTGTTCCATCTTCTAGTATAAAATCATCAGAGTCAGTCTCATCTTTTAAGTAATAAGCGATGTTATATGTCCTCTGACCTTGAATAGTATTTAGTGTACGGAATGTGTGTCCCAGTGGAACAAACGTACTGATATTATTCTCTGAAGACTGTTCGTGTACAAGTACACTGCCGTCTTCCATAATCATTCTATGATAATCTTCTGTATATATTTCATTATCAAATAAGTCAATTGACCTTTCTGAAACGAAGTACTCAAACTCTACTGGTTCTGTTGCAGATTCTAGTGTTGCAATGTCACCATCTTCCAGTAACATTCTGTCACCGTTACAATCTTTAACTATAGCATGTTCGTTTGGTTCAAATCTTAAATGATGAACATGTTCTTCCATCTCGATTCTACTACCATCCTCTAAGACTAGTACCTCATCTTCTTGTGTAAAGACTGAGAAAATTTTACCTTGGTCTGAAGGTCTTCTTTCAGGAACTGAAGCAAAAGAGTTGATAGGTGTTAAGTATTCATCATTATCATCTGCACGACATAAGTTCAAGACTGTCATTGCATCGTCAAGTCTTGGTGAATACTGTATAGGTGTATGTGCAAATGAGTTTATAACATTAACATTAAAGTGTCTGTTCTTATGAGAAGTGTCGTAGTACTCTGACCTTGCACCAAAGTCAATACCAGCTGGGTTTGTTACTGTTGATGCAATTAACACTCCACTGTTATCTACTGTAGGTATGTTATCTTCGAGTCCTGCATCTAACAATACAACCAGTGGGTCAGGTGAAGTATCTTCCATACGGAAGTAATTGGTATCACCTAATCTCCAACCTGTTGTTTGTTCTTCTAATAATGGTTTGCCACCATCTTCAAATACGATATCTCCATGTGGGAAGAAGTCGTGTAACTCAATTTCTCTTGATGAATTGTAGAATGCATCAGGGATATTTGTTGTGTCTCTATCTAATAATAGATAATCATTTCTTGTATCAGGGATGTCTTCGATGTGGTCTGTATCATTGATGAGGATTCTACTTCCATCCTCATAAAGCAGTTGTCCCTCACCTGTATCACCGTGAATAATGATAGTAGGACGGAATATAACTTCAACGTTTAATGAGTTATCTACATCGTCTCTTGTTTCAATGTTAACGTTCTGCAATGAATCGTCTGCAGAAATGATACCTGCAGTTTCATCTGAAACCACAACGTTTTTAATTGCAACCTCACCAAAGAATATGTGACCTGCAGGGTGGAGTAAATCCTTAACAGCACTTCTCCACTTGTTAATTGACTCACCAATCTTGACAACATATGAGTGTGTCTGATAGAATAAACCATCGTGGATGTTTGATGCTGATGCATCAAGTGTACTCTTATCTCCTAAGAGTTGTTCTTCAATAAGACCTTCACCACCAAAGTTACCTCTACCATCAAATCTGTTATTTCTTAATACAACGAATGAATCTGTAAGATTGAAGTTAACAGTTTCTTCGTCTAAGAAGTCACCATTTAAATCAGTGTATATAAGGATATGTCTGTCTGCATCATAAGATACAACGGTTGCAGTTGTGCCTGATACTGCACCTGTTAATTCTATACCTGTTGTTAAATTTGTTGTCGGTGTTTTGATTAACATTGGGTGTTGTGAGGATGGTGCAATAAGACCGTCTTCACTAAAGTTATAACCCTGTTCTTCTACGTTAACTGAACCTACACCACCAATAGTACTTGACCATGCAAATAGTTTTGCACCTGTACCACTAGAAACATTGACCTGTTCCATAGTTTGTGTAGTTTCAGATGTTCCACCAACAATTTGTTTACCAGCAAGGAATGTACCTGTATCAGTTGACCTTCTTGCAATAACTAAACGACCTTCTTTCTTTTCTATTCTAATAAGAAGACCTGTTGCAGTAGTTACACCTGATTCTGATTGATTTACCTGTTCACCGATTTGATACCCTGTAGCATTTTCTACATAAACGTATCCGCCTGGATACACTTTTGGTATCTTTCTATAACCGACACCTTCATCGATTATATTGATTGTTCTGATTGCAGAGTTTGTTGTTTCTAAGTTTGCACGTGTACCATCTTCGTATACTAGATTGTTAAACTCTTGATAGATGTCTACTTGTTGTCCTACACTCAACCCACTGTTGAATGTAATTCTATCGTTTTTCTTTGCATATCCATAAGTGACATCTGCTTCTTGGTATTCGATACCATCAACAAATACTCTAACTTTTTGGTCATTAAAGATTAGTCTGTTACCGTAATTGTCTCTACCATTGAATAGTGTTTGTCCTGCAGTTGCAGTGAATTCAAATTGTCCATACACATCTTTGTTCTCTAAGATGATTTCATCACCAACTGAACCGATAACAGCATGTGCATTACTACCGCCAGTTTCCCTGTTGTCAAATACAACTAACTGTGGTAAACCAATTTGAAGAATAGAGTTATCAGTAAGTGCAAGTGGTTTACTTACAATCATCGATAGTCTATCTTCTGCGATAGACACTACCCTCACTCTTTGAATGTTTGTACCAAATACTTCTTGTCCAACTCTGATTGAACTGTCCAGTTCAGTAGAGAACATTAAGTGTGTTGATGATTCTGAGTATTCTGTTACACAATATGAATTGTCTTCGTATTGTATTTCAAAACCATCTTCAGTTATCATTTGGTCTACTGTACCTTCTGTTACAGCAGAATATGTGTTATAATAACCATTACCACCATCTTCGATATAGATTTTTTCTACACCGCCAGAATTTACTGCATCAACAATTGTTCTTGCTGTTACAGCATCTTTATCTCTATTACCACCAACGAAATCTAATCTGTTATTAATTTCATACAGAGAACCTCTATCGCTGTTCTCTGAAATTAAACCTTCACTCGCCTTTCTTATTATTGTACCATCAGGCACATCTGTTTCTAATCCAGTTCCATGTGGTGAACTAAGTCTTTCTAATACAAGTGTTGCAGATTCTATAATCTCAATAATACGATATTGTGTACTGTGATTATCGAACTCAACAATGTCACCTCTATCAAAAGTTCCAATGTAATTTGCTGATAGAGTGTTGATTCCTACTTTTTGTTTGTCTGCAATTACAGCACCTGCAGTCACTGATTGTACTACTGTCTCTATTACAATGTTATCACCTTCATCTGTAACGAAGTATATTGATGACTTATCAAAGTTCACATCATTGATAACACCTAAGACACGTGCAGTAACATTGGTAACACCATCTCTATCTACTAGGTTTACAATTGAACCTTCAGTGAATGTGCCAATATGATTGTCTGTGATTTCTATTGAGTAGATACCCTTGTCTGTTTCTAAGTTGTAGACGTTTTCTACAATCGACTCTGCTTCAATAAAATCAGAACCTTGTGTGTATTGTACAATTTTATCTGTTGCAGAAGGGATAAGATTTTCATTATCCATTCTAACAACCATACGTCTTTTCTGACTATGGTTTGATTCTGATATTTGAATAGTTTGGTCAAAGGGGTATCTAATTTCTGCATCTTCTCCGTAGAGAATACGCATAAGGAACTTTAATGATTCCTCTGTACCCTTCTTCTTGTATAGGGTACTAATGTTCTTAATTGCAAGTCTTTTATTCTGAACATTGTTAATGTTCAAAGACGGCACAAAATCTTTTTGGAAGTACTCTAAGAAAGATTCTGTAGTATGGTCAATATCTGAATAATCTAAGAGACGATTGTTTGCAAGGATAGTATTTTCTTTAAATGATTTAACCTTTGCAGTAAAGTTACCATCTCTACCAGTAACCGTTTCTCCTTTTGAGAAACCATTACCTGAAATTGTTTTTAGGTATAGTGTCTGACCATTTACAACTCTAATTTCTGCAACGGAACCACTAACGGAACCATAAACATACTCTCCGATTTGGAAAGGAGTTACTTGAACACTATCGCCATTAAATTGTTTGGTTTTCTCCTGTACAATCTTAGAAGTGTAAGCATCAGGAGATGGTGCAACGGTATAGGGTTCCAAAAGAATGGAACCCTGCCCGTCTTCTAAGACAATATCCCCAATCTCCTCAGGAGATTCGAGGACTAGTATTTCTGCTTCTAGAAACTCAAAGTATGCCTTCAGAAACTGTTCAAGTGCAGGTGACTCCTCCCTTACAAATTCAGGTAAGAGAGAGGGTAATCTGTGTGACAGTTTGTCGACAATTAACTTTTCGTGAGACATCTAGAAACTATACCTTATTATTAAGAATTGTTGATTGTAGCACCTGAGTTTGCAACTGGTAACCATACGGAACCATTCCAAACTAAGATACAACCTTCACCCTGTGCATTCAACACTATTTGTGGTGCAGAAACACTTGAATCATGCCATGATGAAACAGTGATGTTAGCTGCAAATGATGATGCCATTCCTGAACAAGATAAGAACTTAATCTGACCTGTATCTGTACCGTCATCTAATGTGAAAGCAACGTCTGCAGTGAATGATGAACCATCTACAATAGTTGTTGATGATGCAGCCAAGTCTGTCGCAGCTGATGATTCAGTTACGATGTCATTGATTGCAAGGTGAGTTGGTACGTTTTCAAAAAGTTGACCAATAGTCATCTTCTTGTTTACTGGTGTACCGCCAGGGTTATCTACGATATGCAACAAATCATCTGATCCAATATCTGAATCTGCGACTGATGATAACGCACTAATTTTTTTATCTGCCATTCTATTTTCCTCCTAAAATCCAATTGAATGGGAAACTACTCAGGGGACTCCTGACCACGTGTTTCATAAGTTAATAATTTGTACTAGATGTTGAACGATATCCAACACCAGCACTACTTTCACCACTTGCGATGGTGTCTACTTCACCTTTGACTTTCACATCATCAACTGATATGTCAATCAAACTACCCCTTGTTGCAACGACATCGTTACCGTCAGGAATAATAGTGAAGTCAATCGTACTATCAACATTAACCGTTGAGGTGAATGTGATGGCATTGATTGTAATTTTTCCACTGGAATACTCAATAGTACCAGCAGCACTGTCTTGATAAATTCTTGTTGAACCTGATAGGTAGTATCTTCTTAGATTACCAGCACCATCTTCGTCAAAGTATTGTGTATTTACAGAATCACCTTGTATCTTAAAACCTGTGGATGATACAACACCACCACCTGCTTTATTGTGATTGTCATGAGGGTTATACAATGCATTACCAAAGTTTACAGTGTATCCCTTTTCTGCGTTAATACTTGCAGTCAAATTCTTTTTCAATCTAACATTAGTTGTGTTAGAAAGGATTGCAGTATTTGATGCATCGATTGATTGTAATAGTTTTGAATGTCTAAACACTGAATCAAAATTGTTTAGATTAGTTGCATCAAATTCATTGATTGCATTGGTCACTATGTTTTCCAATTCACCTACCGATAGGTCAGTATTCTTTGCATTATATTTGAAAGTAGTTGATAAAAGAATCTTAGTGATTTCAGGTTCGACAATAATAGGTCTTACTGTTAAAATGTTTAGTGCCTTTAATTTGTCTACTACTGTTTTCTTTTCTGTGTCTGATAGATAGTCTGCATTGTTTGGTTTGATTGCAAGGAACACTTTACCATACTCAGGTGGGTCATTGTCTTCACCACCCCACACTGCAACTGCATCTGCATTCGGATAATACTCACTGACCTTTGCTTTGTAGTCATTCAATGTTACCAGTCTGTTTTGTGAAGTGTAGAATTTGTTTGCTTTAAACTTGATAGACTCAATTGATTCTTTCTCTGCACCACCTGTTGAACTCTGTTTAGTTGTAATAACTGCATCAAAGAAACCGTTGATACCACTCTGCATGTTGAAGATGTTTGCACCATCAGCATGTTCTTCATCTACCACAATATAAGTTACAGTGATGAGGTCACCGTCTTTTAATCTCTTACCTAATACACCGTCACCAAAATAAATCTCTGTAAACTGTTCATCATTCTCTTGAGCATAATACACTCTTGATTCAGTGTTGATGTTTGAGATATCTGTAGACAAAGTGTAGGTTTCTATATCACCATTTGAATCTACAGTAACTGTGATGTGTGACTTGTCAACTCTACTATTTGATAACACATACTTTGGATTTTGTATTTGATTATCATGTATGTACTTGTCGGTTACATACTGACCTTGTACTAAGTTTACATCAGAATAAAAATAATTTGTTTTGTTTTGTTGAGGTCTTACTGAACTAGGTACAACAAACTCATAAGTTGTACCGTCATATGAAGTACTAAAGATAGCACCCCTTTGAAGAATCATATTTGTAGTTGATGGTAATGACCCATCAGGATTTCTTACATTTCTTAGATTAATATCTACAATTGCAGAAGAACATTTTTCTGATGCAGGTGTAAACCCTAAGTCCTTTGCACGTGACACTACATTCTTTCTAATTTGTGCAGAGTCTAAGAATAACTCTGAAGCTGCAATGTTTGTGTTTACTGCACTGATATGTGATGAGTATGCAAGTAAGTCAATAAGCATAGACATTGTTGACCCTTCGAAGTCATAGTCTTTGAATTTCTCTTGACCTTTTAGATAAGACTTGAGATTAAGTGCAATCTCATCGAAGTCTAAATCGGATACATTAATTTTTGAACTGTCTATTGCCATTATCGAACCCTAGTAATTGTGAAGTTTATCTGTTGACCCCTTAGTCCATTAACTATACTGTAGAAAACTGTTACGTCTAATTTATTATTATCACCCAATGTATTAAAAGAAACATCTACGTCTCTTGCACGAGGTTCAAATCTTTCGATTTGTTCTTTGATTTTATTCTTAAGTCTTTTAACCTTACTAGTGGTGTCTAGTTCAAATAGATTATCTCTTACTGATGCACCGAAGTTAGGTTTAAAGGGTCTTTCATATTTATTCGTTTGTATAATGTTCCTAACAGCACGTCTAACTGCATCCGTGTCTTTACGAAGTGTAATATCACCTGTAATCGGATGAGGTTTAAAGGATAAATCCAAGTCTGCATATGCAGCTTTGGTGGCAATTGTCTTGCCTTCTGACTTTACGTAATCTACCATGTAACTATTTATAACACAGGTAATGATTTGTTAGAGAGGAATACAGAAACAATTCCATTTATGGGTGCAGAATTGAATGTTATAGTCCCATCTTCATTATCAGTGTATGTATTAGGTTTCTGACGTACCCCATCTATGAAGACATATGTATTACTACCTGAACCATCTGTTGGGAAATCAACACGAGAACCGTCTGCTTCGAAAGACGTTTCGTCTAGTGATTCATCAATACTTGTACCCCTTACAGTTACTTTTGGTTTTGTACTAACAACATCTGCAATCGGATTACCATCAATCTCACCAAAATCAGGAAGATTTAAACTAATACCGAGAGGTAGTCCAACCATTTTTAGGAAATCACAGAATGTTAAATTAAGGAACTCGAATATTATACCTAATCCTATTTTATCTAAGAACTTTTTAATAAGTTTGACCCATGCCCAAAACAGTTTAGATGCCCAATTAACTTTAAAGTCTTGCAATGCAAGTTTAAACTCTGCAATTTCTTGTTCAATTGACTTCACTGTTGTCTCAATTTCATCACCAATAATATCTCTTACTGACATTCCAAAAATTGAAAGTTCTAGTATTGCATCCCTAATCCTTTGTCTAAATTCATTCATCTCTTTGAAGAGTTCATCTTCAAGTTTTTTTCTCTCCAACAATAACTCTTCTTTTGCAGCGATATCCATATCAGGATTATCTTCAATTAGTTTATCGATTTCATTTATTTTTTTCTGAATACCTAGTTTTGTTTTATCAAATTCATCTTTGATATACTGTACTGCTTTATCAATGAGTTCATTTATATCTAAGTTTAATACATCCATAATTTCACTGAATGGTAAGTCAGGTAAACCCAATAAGTCCCATATCTCGTCAAACAAATCTATAAGTGCTTTAAATGCTTTTATATGCCAATTCAACATCCAGTCTTTTATTTCTAATTCGATACATTGAAATGCTTGTTCAACTTTTGCATCAACGTCTTCTAATCCTAACTCACCATCAAATGCTTTACAGTGGTCAGGTAATAACTGATAAATTTTATCAACAAACTCTAGTCTTGAAAGTGTGAGCTCACCAAGTGTCTTTTCTAAATTCTCCTTTTCTTCTAAGAGTTTTGCTTCTGCTTCAGCACTTAGTGATTGTGGGTCTTCTTTTAGTTTGTTGAGTTCTTCATCTAACTTTTCAATATCTTCTTTAACACTTATAATCTGTTTTACTATCTCTGAACCTGCAATTTGGTCTTTGAGATATTTCTTATAATCAGGTGATGTAACAAGTTCAAGCATATCAATGGAGATGGTAAAAACTGTAATTGTGAAGTTTATACTAAAAAACTTCTTAACAAATTCTGCAATTTTAATAGGGATATACAAATGAAACTCTGCCATCATTTTAGTGATTGCATCGTTACATTCTTTTTGCCAGTTACGATTTTGGTCTTTATTCCACCAAGGTTCTAATGCATCTTCGATAGTTTCCATTAACTCCCTGATAGTCTTAATAGTTTCATCTATTAATAAAATAGTAGTTAAGATGGATGCAACTTTATCTGCAGTTTCATTTTTTATTGCTTCTTCGCCTGGATCAGGGGGTGTTTGATTTGCAGCAGTAATGACACCTCCACCTGCCTCTCTTCTCTCTGCACCTTCTTCTATCACTTTCATCCATTCATCAGGTAATGTTGGAACATTGGGTGCAACCCTGTATCCAACACCGTTCTCATCATATTCTATATTATCGACCCAATATGACCTAAACCAAAATACATAGTAATCATACGGAATACCATCTTGACCTTCAGGTATTTCTCTACCTCCAGCATATGCATCAGGAAGTCTATAGAAGTTAGTGTCCCACCAACCACCAAATATTTCAAAGTTTACATACACGATTCTTTCAAAGAAACCTAAATGCCATACACCAGCTCTTCCTAAGTTATTTCTACTTTGTGACCACGTCCAAGTTGCAGGGTTGGGTTGTTTTGAAAACCCCTCATATTTGTATCCTGCACGTTCAATAGGTGGGCCACCTGGCTCTACCGAAACCCAAATTCTAAAAGATTGTGGGCCCTGTGGAATGCCTGGCATGTTATTCCAAATATCATATCGTCCTGTTAATCCCACATCATCTTCAGGAACATTTCCCAAATAATGTGCAAATGATATAACATCACCATTACGAAGTGACGATGTTATTCTACCTCTACTTCTATAAAGAAGTTCATCCATAACTACTGTAGCCCCTGCATACACATGAGGATTCCATCCACCGACAGTTTTAGGTTGTCCACCAGTTCTTACAGTATTATAACCTTCAGTAAGTGATTCTAGAGTTGCAATGGTGCTTAAGATACCTTGACGTTGTTCATCGGTTAATCCTTCACCAGTTTTGAGTTGTTGATAAAGTTCACCAATCTCTCTTTCACTGGTTGTTCTAAACTCTAAAAGTTTTGCTTCAAGTTTACTTGGGATTTGACCTATCTGATTGAATGCATTGATAAGGTCTGCCTTTGTGGGTAGATTGAAGAGATCCCCTTCAGGACAAGGAATTATTGTAGGGATTTCTATTTTTGCAGGTTCTACTGTCATGAATTCATCTTCACTTCCACTGCACTCAATACGATATTACGAGCAGAAGTGAGATTCATGTCTTTACCTGACCTGATATCCATTTTTCCTGATACGTCAAACTTACCGTCTCCGTATGCTGTCACATCTGCATTACCATTTGCGTGGATTTTGGCATTTCCTAAAATACGTACATTAACATTACCACCAACATAGACTTCTTGGTTTTTACATGTAACATGGTAGTGGTCATTCACTACATGGTGGACTTCAGAACCATCAGGGTGTATCTCTGTAAAGGTTCCTGACCTATGTTCGATTGCAAGTCTTTCTGCTTCGAATGTGTCATCTATTTCTATTAAGTGTCCTGACTCTGTATGTAAAACTTTGTTGTATGGATACACTGGATTTGCAGGTGAGTTTGGATAGTGTTCCATACCTTTTATGGAGTTAATCTTTCTGACACTATAGTCACCTTCACCACGGGCAAACTTTGATATGTCTGATTCTTCAAAGTTCAGTGGGTAGTATGGAAGTTCATCCTCTTTAATTTCTGCATGGTCAACTGACGAACCACTTCCATCGTACTTGATATCTCTTCCTTCAATTGATGGTTGTTTGGGTGCAGTGTCCAATGCATATGTCAAACCCCATGACCTGTTTGGTGCAGAGGTTGGTGATACACCATCTTCTGTGTCCTTATAATCTTCTTCTTTTAATCTACGTGGGTCATTGAATCCTTTGTCTACTTTACGAGATAGGATAGTACCATCAACTGTTTGTTTGTATCCATCTGTAGTGATACCTGTTGACACTCCTAACACTACAGGGTCTTGTTTGGTCGCATCTCTAAAGAAACCGAATACGGTTGCACCTTCTACGAGACCGTGTGAGTTAAATCCGATACCTGATAAACCACCTGCAGTAGTTGGAAGAATTACATGAGCCCATGGAAGGTCAGGTGTTGCAATCTCTGATTTGTTGTCTGTATGAATACCGTGAATACGTACACGAACCCTACCTACTTTGAGAGGGTCATGTCTGTCTTCTACTACTCCAAAAAAAGTTTCCATTATATAACTTCTCCACCAGCAACATTCTCAAGTGGTTTATAAGATGCAATATCTTTTGCAAAACTTTCTTTAACACATTCTACATGTATTACACCACTCTTCTTAAACGGATAACCCTCAAAACATAAATCTGTTATAAGATATCTATTGTCATTTAATTCGTTTTTAATTTTATTATCAGGTTTTTTAACTTCAGGTTCAGGTATATCTAGTGTAATAATTGAACCACAACTGATATCTGTTCTAAAAGGAATGTCAAGTTTCATAACATGTTGTTGAAGTATCTCTAACAATGCACGTCTCTCTAGTCTTGCAGAATCTACAACTTTATTACCTTCAAAAATTTCAGGTAAGGTAATATCATCTGCTTCACCATAGTTATGCATCATGTTAAAGTCTTCAATAACTACACTATTGAATGCCTTATTAGGTGCAAAATCAGCATCTTTAGGAACTGAGGGTGGACTTACAAATGGGTCTATTTGGTTTTCAGGTTCTAGTATCACCTCTTCATCATCTAATCTAATTATTGGAAATCCTGAAAGGTGTGTACCTCGTTTCATAGTTTTTGCAAGGTCATAATGATGTTCTTCTTCAATTTTTTTCAGAGGATTGTACACTCTAGTTGAAGATGCATAAGCACCTGCAATTTGACCACGTAGTGTATCAAACAATTGTGGTTTCTCGTATCTTAGGACAGTAGAGTTTAAACCGCCTGGTGCATTGATAGGTATATCAAGTGAATCGACACTTGCAGATTTAGGGTAGTAATTAAATGCAACTGGAAATTCTCTTTCAAACATCTCATCAACTGACATGAATCTAAATCCACCATTTAATGTCTGAAATAAAAAGTATCCGTTTCTCCAAGCTGCATTGACTGACCTATCTGCATTGTTTACACAGTAATCTAAAAATTTATTGATTGTCCAATTGGGACATATGAACTGTACATTTTGTGGAAGTGTTGATTCCCAAAAGTCTACTTCTGCATCCTTCATGCTTCCGAATTCTTTCATCGTTTTCAAAATCATTGATGAGTATGAACCTCTAAATGTTCTGCTCATTCTTTGTTTTTGGATGTAAAACAATCTCGGTTCACATAATTTAAGTTGATAAGTTTGTGACTTATCATCAACTCTTATATTGTTAAGGACTTTATAGACTCTTAGAGTTTTATCTATTGAGAATTTCTTTTCAGATGTATCCCCAACTCCCTCTTTCCCACGCAGTGATAATCTAACATGTTCTTGTCCAGTGATTTTATAATTCTTTAAAAGGTTGACACCATCGATAATAGAAATGTCTGCTGATACAAACTTATTGTAGATACTTTCAAACAGACGAAAGTTTGCAACAATACCTTCGATTGCAATTGAATCACCCTCAGGTGTAACTAGTGTCATTGCTTCAATGACAAACTCGCCAGGATTGAAGTTTCTCTTTTCCATTAATTAGACATTAAACGTTCAAACTCATTTACCACTCTATTGATTAGTTCAGGTCTAATGATTTTGATTTTACGTTTTTCCTCATTGTGTTCCATTTCATGTTCTATCAATGAAACGGAGGTATAACCATTTTCAAAATAGTTTTTCTTTAAACCATCTGAATTAACATAATGAGACACGCCATCTTTCATCTCAATGACATTTTCTATTTCAAATGATTTACCACTAACTTCACCAGTGATTACATCACCAGTTCTCCATTTAGTGCTATTAGTTACACCTAGTCTTTTATATGTAGGTTGTAATTGTAACACTCTTCCGTGTCCAACAGGGGTTGATATTTTTTCCCCCAAGAGGAATTTTTTGTCTTGGTCTATTAAATCAGATACATTTGTTACAGTAAGATAATGGCCTGGATATTTTTCTTTCATGTATATATCAAAAGTTTCAGTGTCTTTATGCCAGTCGTTATAGTTTAAGAATTCGTTAACTAGAAATAATGTCCAGTGTAAGTCACCGTTACCATAGATTTTAGTTGCAACGATATCAGGTCTTTCACCATCTTGCAATTCATAATACTCATAATCTATGATATCATTTATAAAACTTTGTTCAACAGTAGATTTTCTAAAGAAGTCTCTGATGGTGACATACTTACCACTCTCTAATCGATATCCTATCTTAGGAAAATTTTTAAATAGTTCGTTTGCCATTATCCGCCTCCACCAGTTGACTCTTCAAGAACACTTGTACCACCTGAAATTTCACCTCTAAATTGTTCTGCAAACGGACTGATTTGTACATAGTTCTCTTGAGATAGAATCTTAATCTCTAAGAATTCCATTGTTAATGTTGTTTTAATAGGTTGACCATCTACGAATGTTGAGAACTTTTGTCCACCAGTATGGTCAACATCACATTTTGAACATACCATAGGTAAGAAACCATCAACCTTTTCTGAAATTGGGCCTTCAAATTCTACATCAAATATGTTTGGATAGTTGAAAAAGTTTTCTATGTCTCCACCGTCTTGGGGTGCAAATGTATCAGGCAACATAGCAGTTCTAAATGAGAAAATGATATTATTCATCATCTCTGCTTCTTTTTGTGATTTAGGATAGAATTCATATGTAAAGTTAAATGACCTAAATCCAATACCATCTAACATTTGTTCTTGCATAGGATTAACTGCACGACCTTGTGTAAGATTAGTCAATCCTCCTGTTATAGAATCTGCCATTTTATTACCTACAGATTTAATTGCACTCATTGCTTCTGTACCCATATTCTCAAATGATTCTGCACTCAGACCATTCTCACCAAATCCTTCAATAACATCTGCAATTGCTTGGATGGCAGCACTCTGTCCTTTTGCATTGTAGGTGACGTTTGCTTGTGATAATAGACCATCAGGTACATACAATTTTATTTCAACTTGATTATTATCTGAAAGTAAGTTTGCATTTCTACCACCACCTCGTTTCTTTCTTGGACGAGTGGTGAAAACAATCCAATTATCTAAATCCTCTAAAGGATATTGTAAATCTGTAAATGATGTTGCAGGATTTGCTTTTGCAAATCCTTTATTTTGAGTAGATGAACTAATTTGAGACTCAAGACTTGAACGTCTCTCTTCTAAACTTTCTCTTGCCTCACGTGCTTGTTCTCCCAGTTGGTCAATAACTGAGTTGAAGTTGAGACTTTTGATTTTACTCTCAATACCTTTGACTGAATTGAGTGCAGACTTTGCCTTGTTTACTTTACTTAAAAGTTTATCAATGAATGACATATAAATAATCCTAAAGAGTTTACAGTTATTTATGTCATACAGTGGTAAGTTCAAACCGAAGAACTATAAAAAATACAAAGGAGACCCTACTAAAATCTTTTATCGTTCTCTATGGGAACGTAAGTTTATGGTCTATTGTGATAACAATCCTGCTATTATAGAGTGGGGAAGTGAAGAAATCATCATACCGTATCGTTCACCTATCGATAAAAGGGTGCATCGATACTTTCCTGACTTCTATATAAAGTATGTGAACACTAGGGGACAATCGTTACGTGAGATTATCGAAGTTAAACCTAAGAGACAGACACTACCACCCAAAGAACAGAAACGTAAAACCAAAAAATTTCTCAACGAGATTGCCACCTATGCAGTGAATCAAGCAAAATGGAAAGCTGCAGAAGAGTTTTGTGCAGACAGACGAATGAGTTTTAGAATATTAACGGAAGACCACTTATTACCAAACAAGAAAAAATGAAAGCAGTAATCTTTGACTTAGATGGAGTCCTCATAGATTCCAAAGAAAACATGCGAACTGCATGGGGTATGGTAATGTTGCAGTGTAACATCAAAGTTCCCTTTGAGAAATACTTTGCAGAGATTGGTAAACCCTTTGAGGATATACTAGACACCATAGGTATCAATCATTCGCACACTCTCATCAAAAGCATCTACGACCATTACTCTAAAGAGACACTAAACAAAGTTGAGTTTTATGATGGTGTATTTGATACACTAGTGGAGTTAAAAAAGACATACAAGATTGCTATAGTTACATCGAAGTCTGAAGATAGGACTCATCAAATACTATTGAAACTCCCACGTTTTGATTGGGTCAGTTGTCCTCGTAATTCCAGTAGAGGTAAACCAGCACCTGACCAACTACTATATACACTTGCACACTTAAAGGTAGACCCTGCAGATGCAGTCTATGTCGGTGATATGCAATCTGATAAAGAATGTGCAGACCGTGCTGGTGTAAAATTTATACATGCAAACTATGGATACGGTGAAGTACAATGCGAACACTCTCTAAACCGACTGTCGGACTTAATCAAGTTATTGGATTAATTCCTGCACGTTGGAAGTCAACTCGATTCGAAGGTAAACCCCTCGAACTTATAAATGGTATCCCTATGATTCATAGGGTTTATAATCAATGCATCCAAGCAGAGTCCTTAGATAGAGTTGTTGTTCTTACAGACGATGAACGAATCAATCAGTACTGTGCATCAAATGAAATACCATGTGTTGTGGTGGACGAACCATGTCACACTGGAACAGACCGATGTGCAAAAGCAATTGAGATACTTGATGGGGATTACTTCGTAAACATTCAAGGTGACGAACCTGTCATCGACCCTTACACTATTGACACTTTGGTACGTACTTTTGCAGAGTCACCGAATACTTGCGTAGGGAATGCGTATGTACGTATTACTGATTACTTTAAAATAGAAGATAGAAATGTGGTTAAGGTAGTTTGCGATGATAGTAGACAAGCAATGTTCTACTCTAGATTACCTATTCCTTATCCCAAGTGTGATGATACAGATGTGGTTGACTATTATCAACAACTAGGATTGTATGTGTTCACAAGAAGAGGGTTAGAACTCTTCTCTCAGTTAGAACAAAGACCACTAGAAGAAGCAGAACAAATTGAGATGTTACGATACTTAGAACATGGATACGATGTACAAATGGTTGAAGTCAAAGATGTAGGACTGTCCGTAGACACACCTGAAGACTTAAAGAAAGTTGAAGAGTATCTTAAACTGTTAAGTTGCTAATGCAGCTGTACGACCTATTGATGGGTCTGAGTTTCTAGTACTAATCTTACTTGATATTTGTGTTTGACTGTTAGATACGTTTTGTTGTGTCACCATTGAAGTAGACATCACTGCATTCATAGCAGTTTGTTTTGCACTGTCCACATCATCTTGTCCCTGTTTTAACATTGCTGCAGTTCTAACTTCATCGTTTGGTATGATGTTACCACTCTGACTTGGAGTAAATATTTCAGGGCCTTTCTCGCCAACAAGATAAGAGTTTCCTTTTGCAACTGGGCCACCCATTGCTCTCTCACCATCTACTTCATCATCACCACCGAATCCTAACCATCCACCAACAGTGTCTTTGACGTTACCCCAACTAAATGTTTCTTTTATCCAGTCCCACACCTTTCCTACTTGTTCATTAATAAAACCAAATAGACTAAATGACTCTCCGTCTTCAGACAACTGGAATCCAAAGATTCCTGCAATCCACTCTATAACCGAAGAGTAAACACCGTCTATGAATTTTAATAAAGACCAACCACCTTCTCCATCATCACCTTCTGATTTACCCCAAGCAAAAATACCTTTAAACCAACCGACAACTGTATCAAAGAGACCGAATATAAACTCTGACATTCTGAAAGGTTCATCAGGGTCACCCCAACCAAATATACCTTTTATGAAATTAATTGCCATGTTAACTGGTAACATGACTATGTCTATCAATCGTCCAAATAGACTTGTGTCTTCATCAAATTTAAATAGGTCTGTAATCGATTTAAATGCAGATTTAATTCCACCCCATATCGCACCTATTACAACTTTACCGTATTCGTATATTTTTCCAAAGAACCATTGAATTGAATCAAAGAACCATGGGAACTTCTCATCAAATACTTTGAGTGCCTTATATGCAAGTACAGCAAGAGCTACAACTGCAACACCAATTAGAATGAATGGCATCATCCCTAGAATCATAGAACCTAAGGATATAAGTGCTGTTCCTGCAAAGACAAGTGCAGATTTTAAGAATGCACCTGCACCAACAAGGAATGCCTTACCTGCCATTGCAAGGGTTTTAAATGCTTTACCAAAACTTGAAAATGCACCTTTAATTCCACCCATGAAATTTTTTGATATCTTCCCAATACCTGTTTTAAATCTTTTGGGACTAAGTGACTCACCGATACCATCTTTAAATGCAACAAGTTTATCTTTTAGTTCTGTTCCTGCACTGACACCGTCTGCATCACCTTTTGCAAATTTACCCTTGTTGTCTCTAACCTTCCCCTGTGCATCAACTTTCTTTTTACCAAAAAGACCACTAATTCTATCAGGGAATTGTTTAAAGTTTTTAATACCTGCTGAAAGACCTTGGTCAAATTCTGCAGAACGGTCTCTGAATAGATTTACAAAACCATCAGAAAATGAAGTTAATCCTTCTTTAATTTTTTTATTAAAGTTACCTATATTTCTAGGCAATATAGCTCCATAATTCAACAATCCTGTAAACATTTCTGCAACACCAGCACCAACTGATATGATACCAGTTAAAGTACTTTGTAGTCCTCCGAAGAACTCTCCTAGTTTACCTGTGCCTGCAGTAAGGTCTACGAGACCAAAGGTGAGACCTTTGATACCTTCTTGAATTGAATTCATACCTTGTGATACACGTTCAAATCCACGTGCAACACCAAAGGATTGACGGTTGATATCTTTTTCTTTCTCTACAATTTTCTCTTGATTCTCTACACTCTTCTTGAGAACCTTTTCTTTCTCTTCAAAAGTATCTGTAAGGCTTTCTAGTTTAGAAGTATAGTCAGAGAGAACTGCAGAATGTTCGGCAGAACCTTCTTTCAACATGGATAACTCTGCATCACGTTGTCGTGCAAGTTCAACTTGTTGACTGTCAAATTGGTCTTTTGCACTCTTTAGACTTGCATTGTAGGATTGCAATGTAGCACGTGCTGCATAGAGTGGACTTGATGCCTTCATGAATCCTTGAGTTGCATTAGAGAATGCAGTCCCAAGTTTTTTAAGGGGGTCTATCAACAAGTCTGTGTTGTTATCTGCCATTTATTTAAATTCCTATTGTTTACTGAATGCTTTACCAGCTTCAGCAATACCAAATGAACCTAAGGTTACTACTACGAATGAAGTGTAGATAGTGTCAGAGATTTGTAGGTCTTGTCCCCAAAATCCTGTTACTAAATCTACAATACCGAATGCAAGCATCATTAAGAAAGATGCGAAACCAATGATTGATTTCTCATTGATATCGTTCTCATCTCTAAACAATGCACCAAACGAAAACTTCGTTTGGGGTTTTGCAGCCATAGTTGCAATCTTCAGTTCCTTTGACATTTTTTCCATCTCTTTAATCTTGTCGTTTGCCTCATCTAGTTTTAACACTAGATTAGTGTACTTATCAAGATCAATCTCGACTTCATTTCTGCCTGTGTCTACTGTTTCTGTTGTCATTATGTGTCCTCTAAATTAAATCACGTACACATAATATAAAAATTATCGTCTCATTTTTTGTTTCTCCTGCTTCATCTTTTCTTCTTCAAGATGTGCAAGGAGAAGTCTAATGTAAACCTCTCTTTCCCACGGCATCATTCCATCTAATTCAGTTAACGAATACTTGTGGTGTTGCATTAACTGAAAATTGGTCTCATAATAATTGACCATATTCTCATGAGAAAGAGCTATTAAAAAAAACTTTGTAGTCCTTGTAATAGTCTACTTTGCTCTTTGTTACATAAATTACACTGGAACTCGACTTCTTTTTCAAGTCTAGGCATGTCTTCAAAGAACTCAGAAATTAATTGAACCTGTTGCATGGTTAAACTTTCAACAAACTCATCCAAGTCTTCTTTTGAAACATCAGAAGATTCATAAACATTTTCTTCATCGAAGATTGTGTCTATACTCTTTTTCAACACTTCCATTGTCATTTCATCTTCTGCAATATCACCCATTGTACTCATTGCTCCAACTGAGGGAACTTTAAGTGTCAAACCAGTTGTGTCATTTAACATAACTTTATTGTCTTCAGGTATAGAACCTTTTACTTCAACATCATCAAGTTTAATCTTGACTTGTCCTGACCCTTGACAATCTGTTTCACCACATCCAACTACAACGTCTGCAGATTCACCAACTGATACTGACCTAATCTTTAAGAAAAGATATTCAAGGTCAATCATCATTAATGCATCCACATCCAATGAGTCAAATGTCACATTACTAATAAGTGTCTTCACTGCATCTAAAATCTGTGCATTGCTTTCACTCTCTCTTGCCAACATTAAAACTTTCTGTTCTTTAACTAAGAACGGTCTATACTTTACAGTACGACCATCACTAGGTAACTCACATGTGTAAGTTGGCGTTGTTTGGATTGGTAATCCCATAATCTACTCCATTATTATAATCTATCCGAAGATAGAACCAATTCGACTTAATCTTTCATCCAGTTTATTCAGACGGTCATTGAAAGAATTACCTTTACCAAACCTGTCTGCAATCTTTCCACCTTCCAAAAGAATATCGAGAATCTTTCTTCCTTTATTTATAAGACTTCCTGCAGATGGATCTTCCACATATCTTGTTGAGAATGTTCTAAATGCAATTGTGCAAGTAAATCTCATAATACTATCGGTTGATGTTGAATTTAGTTCCATAGGTGCAAATGCAACTGGATATGCTTCGAATAATCTATACTCTAATGCACCCTTACCATTTTGTCTTAATTGTTTAATTATCACTTCACCAATGTAATTGTTATAGTATGAATAAGTGGGTTTTGCACGATTACCTGATGCAACAATATTGTTTGATGGGCCATCTTCAGTATCACCTTCTGTGGTGGTTGATGCACCACCACTTATGATTTCATCCATCCATGCTTCGATTAGAAATCTATCTGCAAAAGATGAATCACATAAGAAAGTGAAGTCAACCTGACCACCATCGTATGCAGTTTGAAATGGTAAGTTTCTAATAGGCCCGTATTCTGAAAACTGAGAAGTTTCTAACTGTCTGCCTGGCAAACTGCAAGATTCAACTCTTAATCCTTCCCAATTAAGTCCTAGATTAGTACAATAAAAATCTACTTCAAATCTATTGGCTCTAGCACCATTATCAAAATTACTTTTAAATTTATCTATATCTAAATGACTCATCCAAATTTCCTTCTACTATCTGCATACACTGTGTTTGCATTCGTGTTAAATCTTTGAAGTGGTAACATACTTACCACATCCCAGTGTTCAGGTAATACTCTTTGTATCCTACTATCGATGTGTGGCCATAGATAACGTTTTACACATGGAATGCCGTACTTCAATTTACTGACTGACTTTAATAGTTCATAAGTCAGTTTAAATCTTGCACCTTCTTCTAAATCTTCATCAGTGGAGTACTTATATAACTCCTCTAATAATACTGCACGATATCTAGGTGCTATGTAATGTAGGTTAAGTCCTAAGAATCCCTTAGGTGATTTCTCTAACAAAATCATAAGAGGGAAACGGTCATACCATGGAAGTAAGTCTTTATACTTTGCATCGTACATATACATGAACATTTCTCCTGTCCTCATATTAGACGGAGACGCCGTTTCACCTTGAGAACGTGACACTTGGTCTTCTCTCAAAGTTATCTTTCTTAGATTCTTTCTAAACCAGTCTAGACTTTCACTAGTCTTTTCTTGTATTTCTGCTGGTAGAAGATTATCGTATTGCTCAAATAAACCTGACATTGTCTCTTATTTATGTTTATTTACGAGAAATGGTCAGACTATCTGTACGAATATCTCCTATATTTGGATGGGCAGTTAATAGAATCATCAAATCTGATTCTTGCAGTTTTTGATGAGCATGGACATGAACGTTACTTGATTCATCATTACTGAAGTACTCTGCAATGGAATCATTACATTCACCAATGAGGTATGGTTTCTTACCACCATACATTTCGAAAACTTGTTGTCCTAAATCATAGAATGCAGGTCTGTCTTCACCTACATGAAACTCAACAATTTTTTTATGTTCTTCGTTGTGGACTGCAATGTGTAAATCTCTTTCGTGTTCTGCATTGTGTAAGAACTTAGAACTCCAATCATCGAATGATAGTACAGGTGCATCAATCATATTCTGACTGTCCCACACGATGAACTCTGCATTTTCTTTACCACAATGAATTAATGCTTTCTCTCTGAACTGGCCTGGATGTACAAACCACTTAGGATTCTGACGTTTTGTATGAATACATGCTTGACAATATGAATAGAATCCTGTTGTTATAGCTGTATGAATAAGATACATGAGTTTGATTGCATGAAAGTTATTGTTATCATCAGGATTTGACATCTTAACACCAAAGGTTTCTTTGGTTACAGGTTCACGATGTAAATTATTCAGTAAGTGTTTAACGTATGGAAGTGAAGGATTGATATCTTCTATTAGGTTATAACGATGCATTGCATCACCTAGTTTAACAATCTTAGGAGGTGCAACCTTTGATACGGTTTCGAAATCTCCTCTAAGTCTTTCTATAGCATCTTGATTAAGACTATAGTCAGGATTAGTGATATTATATATCATTGTACTTTTGTTTTCTTGGAATGACCTTAGTTTTATCTTTATGCACGTGAGTTATTCCATGCTCAGGTGTAACCTTTCTTACAAAGATTTTATCCCATGCTTCTTCGAATTGTGATTGAGAGATAACTTGTGGTCGTCTCTTTGAACCTTTGCCGTTCATGTTTATTTCCTGCGATAATTTTTAATTGCATCTCTTTTTGCTTGTAATTTCTTACGTCTCTTAATGTCTTGATTCTTTTGATTACGAATCGATGCAGGTTTTTCAAAATATTCTCGTTCACGGACTTCTTGTACAATACCTGCACGTTCACATGATTTCTTAAACCTACGAAGCATTCTGTCAAAAGGTTCGACATTATTAGTCTTCGGATTTTTCCTTGGTGTTATACTTGGCATATTAATTTATTTCTCTTAAAAAGTGTATGTTCGCCCCACGCCTTACAGCATTCCCGCTACATACCGATGACACCGCTTTTACACACATCATCTTGCCCTTACTGAGTACCCCCATTTATAATCCACGGTCTCAGTGAAATGGAAGACTTATCACGGACACACATAATGTAATCTTCCATCCCCTATACAAAGACTTACTACTCTGTAGCAAGTCTTTTGAAGTAGTCCATCGCATCATCATCTTCTTCGACACTTTCTGAAGATGTTTCCACTGATGGGACTACAGGTTCATCTGCTACAGATGCAGTATTTACATTTGACCAAGGCACTTCATCTAGGTCTTCTGCAACTGATTCTGCAGTTGATGTACTCACACCACCTGAGAGACCTAGTACTCTGTCTAGTTTCTCTTTGAGTTCTTCGTAAGACTTGAACTCATTTGGTGCAACGATTTCTGACAATGAGAAAGTTGAACTATTTATAGTATTCAACTTAGTTTCATCATCAAAAAGTGGTGCAGGTGTTTCAAACTCAGATTTGTCGTAGTTCCAATAACCATCAACTTTTCTAATTTTGATTTTGAAGTTTGCACCTTCTTCTCTCAAGTCAAAAGGATTGATTGCTTTCTCGTCCTCAAATGCAGGTGAGATTGCCTCCTTAAGTTGTTCGAAGATTTTTTTACCATAACGATAAAGGAAGACTTTACCTTCGTTGTCAGGATTTTTAGGGTCTGATACAACAAAAATATTAGACACATAGTGTAAACGTCTTTTCTGTTTACGTGCCTGTTCTTTGTTTGCCTCAATCCCAGTGTTCCACAACTGAGTGTTGTATTCTGACACAGGGTCTTGTTTACCGATAGTCGTTAGAGACTTCTCGATATACCAACCACCAGGCCCTTGGAATCCATGATCCCAGTAGGATGCCCAAGGCATTTCTTCCCCTTCAGGGGTAGGTAAGAAGCGAATCACAGCAAACCCATTACCACTCTTGTCGAGTTCAGGTTTCCAAAAGCGATCATCGCCGTAAGATTTTTTTTCTCCGCCAGATTGGGGAGTTGCAGACTCCATGGCCTGTCTAAGTTTATCTAAAGATGACATTGTATTCTCCTATTGTATTGCATTGTATCTTATTATATTAAGACTCTTGAAGAAACCCTTCTCCAAGAATCCATTCATCACTACTTTCATAGTAATTAAGTTCATTATACACTGTCAACTCCAGTTCGTCTAGTGAGTTTTTGAAATAAACTCGACTATTCGGATACTGCTTTAACAGTGCAATGAATTGAGAACGTTGTGCATCAAACACTCTGTCCTCAGTAGTATATTTAGGTAAATAAAAATCTTCACCTTCATACACATTCGACACATCACCATGTTGTAATGCATCAAAACCTATTAGTGTAATCTCTTCTCTTCCTTGTTCCATGGCATATCCTAATGCAGACATTCCAGTAAAGAGGTTCTTGAGATTCAAAAAATCATATATAACTATGTTATCTTTTTGGGAATTACTATAGCTAAGTAAATCCATACATTGATAGTCACCCATCACCACAAACCAATCGTCTTCTTGATTTACATTGTCGACAATTTTTTGTTCACCAAATTGTAACCCTATCTTCATACCATAATAGTATTCCATTTCCAAGGGTTCCCAACCACCGACAGCAACCTTATGTTCTTTGTGATATCCACTTGTAATGATATCTACCTGTTGAGGTATATCCATACAAAAGAGAATGTCAGGTGTTGCATCTTTGTAGATTCGATTACACCCCCACCATTCTCCAATGTCATTTAAATCATATTGTAAACGACTTGGGCCGTTACCTACTATTGTGAGCATAGTTCTATAAGTCTCTTCTTATACTTATCGTGGTCAAAAGACACGAATGATTTGTATTTGTTTATCTTCACTGAGATATCAGGATACACTACCTTTTCTGAGATTAGTTTATCCCAGTCTTTTGTAAATCCAATAATCTCATCCATAATACAGATGGTTTCTAGTGACACCTGTTTACTCATATAAGCTTTTAGTAAACGAGGATGTTGACCATTCATAACTTTGAGAAGAGTGTCTATCTTAAACTTTCTAAGTTGGTCTGACACTTCTGTGTCAAACATGTAAGATAGTTTTTGGTTTCTCTTCTTCCAATCTCTATACACTCTATCTGCTTCTTCCGTTAACAGGTCACCTGCCCACTGGTCTTTAAACGATAGATTTGCAATATAGAAATCCTGTAAATCTTGTTTGTATGTTTTATAGAGTTTACCGAAATGGTATTTGTCCTTTCTCTTTAGAAAAGAATGAATGTCTGCTTTCACTTTACCATTGTATTTGATAAAATTGTAGTCCTTGGAATTGAAGTGTAACTTAATCCCAAGGTACAATGTATATGCATCATATCCTTCTCTACTTGTCATTTAAGTGACAATCTTAGAGTCAGGTTTAACGATTGAACTAGTTGCAGTTGCATGTGCTTCTGTAACTTTATCGTTTGATTTTGCAATGAACACATAAGAACCAAACACCATATTGTCAGGGTTCTCTTCACCTGTTACTGCAACACCACGTGCAAATCCCATACCACCCTCAGGGTTGGCAACAATCATACGTGGTTTATTGAGTGTCAACGGTTCAAATGTTTCAAGTACACCAACGTACTCACCACTTGTAGCAACGACACTTACTGTATCACCTTTATTCATAGTATACTCCTAATTACTAAAGAATGAAGTAATTGTCCCTTGTGAACCTTTACCTCGATTAATTAACTTTAGAGACTGTGCTTCAGCCTCTAACTTTTCTCTAAGAGGGTCACTTAGTAACCTCTTAGTACTTTCAGGTTCAATGTTGTTCAGTTCGCATACACGACATATCGCATCCATTACACCTGCCTTACCATTTCTAATAAGTTTTTCCACTTGTTCTGTGAAGTCTTTCTTACTAATCATGATAATGGGGCGCCTTCATGTTCTAAATCGAAGTTCTCAATCCAGTCCATCATAACTCTATAGTAGGCATAATATGTTGGACTATGTCCATTCATATCCATACCTTCACCACCTTCAGCATAAGGGGTCTCTAAGTAGTCAAGCAGTGCTTGACATTCATCTAAGTGAACTTCGGTAAGTTCGTCTGCACTTCCTATTTCAAGATACTCTAACATATTATTATATGCATTATCGTATGCTTCTTGATGAATCCAATCATCTGCTTTATGAAATATCTTACCCCAATTCCAATCTTGTTTTAGATTGAATTTATTTTCATCATAAAAATCTGCCATTTTATCCCCCTTTTAGAATATTAAGTTGTTCTGATTGATAGTTAGAAATAACGTCCCATACATTATCATAGTATGGTTCTTGTATTGCATCATAATCAATTAGGTCATAGAAGTCTTCTTGTTGTTCGAGAAGTTCTGATTTAGCAATTCCTTCTTGTTCTGCAACTATTTCTAATGCATTGTTGAAGTCTTCACTATACTCTTCTGACCATCGTTCAAAGATTTCTTCGTTATCTAATTCAACACCATCGATGCAAGTATCCTTTCCACCATTGCCATCATCTACTGGTTCAAAAAAGTAGACACCTGCAAAGTTAGGTGCTTCATCTGTATAGTGGATTGTTGCAGTTGCATCAGGTGACACTTTCAATAATGCACCATGCAATGCTTCCAAGTAGTCCGTAGGTGGACTCCATGCACTTTCACCATACACTGTAAAGGTAGTATCGTAACTATCCGTGTCATCGATTGTTGCCCACTTGGGCCCACATTCACTTAGATTCTGACCTTCAAACTCAGTTTGATGTAGGTCATCCTTTCCCTCAAATACATTTCCGAGGAATTTTTGTCCTTCTTCGTTGACATTTTCAATGTCAAAACTAAAGGTTACATGATTTGCCATAATTATACTCCGTAAAGATTTTGATATTGATTACGTAATCCGACCAACTCGTCCACATAATCCACTGGATTACAAAAGAACATTTGAAAATTACCATCAGGTAAACAGACTAATGCCATACACTCATCGACTGGAACTCCTGTGAGTTCTTCGACCATTAATGCATATGCAGTCATTTGGACATACCAAGGTTTTGCATACTTCTCTTGTTTAAATTTGTTTGATGTCTTGAAGTCAATGATGCATAATGAATCATCATATAGACCCACACAGTCAACACGACCAGCCATCTTTAAGTGTCTTGAATAAAGGGGTGCTTCTAGTGCAAGGGGTGTTATCTCATCTAACACTGGTTTCACACCTTTAAACATTGCCTCTTCTAAAATGTTTTTAAATTCAATGTATGGTTTATCTTTTCGAAGATAGTCTTCAATGTGTTGGTGAATACGAGTACCACGTGATGCAGCTTTAGTTGACACACGGTTTGCTTCTTCTTCACCTACACGTTCTCTCCATAGTTTAATTTGGTCTCTAGTTAAGAGACTGGTAACAGTAGTGACACTAGGATATTTGTTTCCTACTGAATCTACATAGAATCTTTTGCCGTCTATTGTTTCTGTGTGAAGGTCAAGATGTTCTAAATCAGTAATCTCCAGTGTACTCGTTTTAATTTCCATAATCTATTTTACTTCTTTTTTGACTGGATGTCACGGTGTTTTTTGATAATACCTACAGTTTTTTCTCGTTTGATATCTTTGGTTCCATACTCATTGTAAACATTAGAGCCTGGATGTGCATCACCTATCTTTGACATTACCTCTTTGAATCCACCATCACGTTTATCTTTTACTGATACACCACTGACAATACTAGGTGCAGTGACTCGTGATTCAAGATGTGGGTTGGATTCTTTGAACTCATCTAACTTAGTGTAAGACATGAAGTGTTCTTCAAGTTCATTTGTTTCTGTATTCAGAAATACATATGTTGGCATATCACGTTCCCATAAATGAAGGGACGTTTCGATTAGTCCACTTCGCAAAGTCTTTTTTGTATTTATTGTAGTAATTTTGATATGCTTCAATGACGTTAACATTCTTAACATCGTCAGGCATTGCACATGGAGGTGCAGAGAATAAACCCTTGTCCATGTTCTTAGGCAGTCTTTCTAATACGTCTCTGAGTAGAGAGTCAGTCTTGTGGACTTTACCATATCGATATGTGTATTCGTCACACAATGCACAGAACAGTTTGTAAAGGTATTCATAGTTACCAGTCTTCTGACGTGTCCATATTGCAGTAGGGTGATTGATGTGTGATGCTTTGTATAACAATGCATCCATGTATGCACTAGGGTGTTCCCACCTACGAATGTTTCTACCGTTTGCAGTCTTGTCCATCCACTCATTACCGTCTAACATACGATGAGCAGTAGACATCAATTGAGCATACTCAATAATCATTTTGACTACGTGTTTATCGCAGTGCAACTCTGCACACTTCTTTGGTTTCCTGTGTAAGTAAAATAAATTCATAATTGTTTAATCTCCGATAAGAACTCTTCAACGTTTTTCCATGAAAGATGTCCTATCACATCATCAGTGATACCACTAGTATAACATAAGTCACCGTCTTCGTCTATGGTAAAATCTAAAACTGCTAGTTCCCATAAACCATTTTTACCACCGTATGAGAAATCATGTTTAACTACACTTGCACCATAACCATTTGGAAATGCATACTTATGTTGCACTCCATTGTTAACATAATTAGTATTCTTAAGATACTCTCTAAACCTTTCTACTGTATCATACATAATTTCCTCTACTTATAAAATAAATGATTATCAATGGTTGTTGTTCTGTTGAGACTGTCTGCCCAAAAGGGATAGACAAAATCTGCATGATAGTGGGTTGCACCCTCAGTGATATCAGTCCACTCACCGTTTACAATCCTACGTGCAAGTTGCATAGATGCAATCCAAGTCTTACTGTCTACAGGGTCATCAGACTTGCCATCACAATACCAACTAAACTGACACTGATTTCTTATTGGCACTTCGTTACCCTTCCAGTTGATACGAGTCTTTGAATCATAAACAACGTCACAGATAGTGTCAGGATACAAGTCAGATTTAACTCGATTTAACACTACGTGTGACACTGCTATTTTACCAACCATAGGTTGGTTACCACTCTCAAAGTAAATGTTTTGTGCAAGACAAAAGACATCACCGTTTTCATCAGATGCATGTGCTTGTTGCATTGTTGCAAACATAACTAACATACCAACAATAAATCCTATTGTTGTACCACCTGCACCTGCAAGTAAAACACGAAGTGTTTCTCTTTCCTTTGCAGCTCCGTCTATTCCATATTTGTGTTTATGAATCATCTTCTTTCTCCCACGGAAAAGGTTTGTTGATATGCAAACCTACAAAAACCATACTTGCCATAATAATACATAGTAGGGTTCCACCTAAAAATCCAATCTCCATATTAATACCCACTTGTTGTATGAACATATCCATCAGGACAGTTGTATTCACCACAAACACATTGACCATTATCAGTGTCAATGTCATCGTTAGGTGCAAGGTCACGTGGATGTGTTGCACCGTACTTCTCTAGATTGTACACATCTTCTGCAGTGTACTTACCACCACTAGTCTCAGCAAGAATGTGGTGTCGTTTTTCAATAGTCATAATCATTCTCCTCCAGTTCGATAATGAACCAAAACATTAGTAGGAATCCTACTATTATAACACATAAACTGTCAAGTGGTAAGAGGGTTTCTGTATTGTGTTCAATACCACCTACACCACCTAACACCAAAATAAATCCTAACATAAATCGTATCATTATGCAACCTCACTATAAGCAGGAGTGATATTACCACTCACAATTGCATCAACAACTTCTACAGCAGAGTAATTGAAACCACCAACATGCCATTGACATTCGCCTAGAGGGATATAACCATCCTTCCAATTGTAGATTGTTGCATGTACATAATCCCAATCGTCATCACCATCAGGAACTTTAACAGTTAACGCCCATTCACAATTCACTTTTGCATATGGGTCTGCATCAGTGTAAGAAGGTTTACCCAACACAGACACTAGAGTGTCGTAGTCAGTATTAATGTACCCTTGTAAGTGGGAACCATTCTTACCATATTCATTTACATCGTATTCTAATATATTCATATCGTCTCCTTAGTGAACTGCAATAGCGAGACCATTCTCAACTATATCGTTCAACTCATTATTATCACAAAAATCGAATTCAAAATTCAAAACAGCTTTAGACCTCTTTGATGTGATATTGTAATTTTCTAACTTGTCATCATCAAGAACTTTAATTTCAGGTTTTGGGTATATTGGATTGTTTATCATTTTGTCTCCTATGCTACTAGTTTATCCCAATGACCACTCACACCTATTGCAGAGTTGTCACATCCTTGTCCGTAAAACCAAAATTCCATATCTAAACCTTCGAATGATTCAGCATAGATGATACCTGTGAAAGGTTTTTTATCCAGTCTTTGACTATAACTGGTTGTTTCGTAAACCTCAGCTTCGATAAATGGAAAGTCATTGTTGACAACTTTGGTAATAGTACCTTCGTAAAACTTACCACTTTGTTTGTATCTGATGTCATCGTATTCGTTTAAGTATCCTATGTTCATTTGTCTCCTTTATTAATCATCATGTAACCATTATATAAAAAAATGGGGGGCATTGTCAACCCCCCAAGAAGATTATATAAGATAATCAGGCCCATACTTTCTCATTCCAAATATCTCATATCCATCAAACAGGTTACCACGTCCTGCATTCAGAGTTGGAGTTGACCAACCTGCAGCCTTCAGAACAGTACCAGTTTCAAATTTAGAGTTGGTTTTATTAATGAAACCCCACACAGTAAGTTGATTACCAGTGTTGGTAATTACTTTGATGTACTTACGTGCAACCTCAAAATAGGTATGATACTCAGTAAGAGTAGGGTATTCTTTGATATGCAGTTCATTGATGTCATCACACAACTTTTGCACAAGAGGGATTAAGTTTTCTAGATTACGTTCCATTTCAGTCTCCTTATTTGTCATCATGTGTATATAATAACAAAAAATGAGGGGCTTTGTCAACCCCTCTAAGTCATTGAATTGTCTCGTAAAATGGTGCCTGAGGCGAGACTTGAACTCGCATGTCCGAAGACGAGGGATTTTAAGTCCCTTGTGTATACCAATTCCACCACTCAGGCATGGTCGGAGATACAGGATTTGAACCTGTGACCACTCGTCCCCAAAACGAGTGCGCTACCTGACTGCGCTAATCTCCGTATTTTAGGTCTATAATCTCCGTATCAGTTAGGTCTCTCAGTGGAATATCGTCAATACCTTCTAATTCTAATTGTACGAACTCATCGTTATAAAAATCACTTTGAAACTGACCATCCTTAATCATATAGTCAAAGACATCCCATAGTTTTTGGAATCGCATGTCATAGAGTTCTTTGACTCCCAACAATTTGTTCATTACTTTGTCAACGTACTTGGGTGGCATGTCAACAAACTCACCACTGTCTCCAATGTGTTCATACAAATCATTCACATCATCAACCACACTCCAACACTTCATGATTTGTTCTTCTAAATCAAAACGGTCATAGTTCATCTTCTTCTTCCTCCTTAGGAAATAAATCGAACTTAATTAAATCATAGGTCAACCAAAAGGATACTCCTACTACGGTTATTGTGATAATTATTATTAACCACAAAAAGATTGTTAGTGTAAGTTCCATAACTTACCCTCTGTATTTGGCGTCCCTGACAGGAGTTGAACCTGTAACCTACGGTTTAGAAGACCGTTGCTCTATCCGATTGAGCTACAAGGACGGAAAGATTAAAGTTGAATTTGTTCTTTGATTACAAGTTTCTCTAGTGGTGTGAGGTCATTGATAGATTCAAACCGAGACCAAGTTGTACCATAAGTCACTAGTTTGTTTCCTGCAGTCACAGCTGCATTCCACTTCTCATCTAATTCACGTTGTTTATCCAACGGTTGTTTTGAATTAGATGCATATATTTTATTGTCTTCGCAATCTCTAATCAGTTTCTGACCGAGTTTTACGTAGTATTCTTCTGCATTCATAATGTACTCCAAGTTAAGAAGTCTATAGTAACAAAAGTGGTGGGGCATTGTCTACCCCTTTTTTATATGTTTTTTTGGATTTCGTTTAATTCGTTGATTTTCTTAGTGATAATCTCGACACGATTGGGCCAGTAGATGTAGTCTTTGTCAGAATCCTTGGCAAGATTCTCAAGGAGTGGTCTGATAAAGTTGTCTAATTTGTTGATGACTTCTGTTGCACTGGTGGTCTTTTCTACAATCTTAGTATCTACTGATGCAAGTTCATCAGCATCCATTGCAGTGAAACCAAAGTCGTTATATTCTATACTCATAATGTTATTTATTACATTCCGTTCTGTGGATATAGTGATTTTACCATTTTATCTACATCCTGTAAAGTGGATTTATCATCCTGAACTTCAAGATAGTTTGCATGTGCTTGAAGTGTCAAGTCAGTAATCTCTAAGTGTGGATAGATTGTAACCAACTTGTAAAGTAAAGATGCAACCTCTTGATGCTGTACAGATGGTAACTCATGGTTTAGTAAACCTAAGTTGACAGTGGTCATCTTATATTTTCTATTAGAATTATAAGTTAGATTATTTGCAAGATGATTCAATGCATTCTTTTGTGCAGAGTACATGTATCCTTTTGAGATGTTAGGTTGTGATGCACGTGACGATATGTTGATAATATACTTTGTACTATCATCGCACCACGCTTTGTGTGCAATATCTAAAACCTTTACTTGGTCAAAGTCCTGATGTGCAAAGTTGATAAGAACATCAATGTGGTTTTTATTCTCTTTGTCAAATATCCAACACTTGGTGTCATTGGCTGTAATGTCTTCTATTCGTAGAGACTTGACTGTAAATGTTTTACCTGCATTGGGTGTTGACTCAAATGTTCGTTTGATTAACTCTGCAAGTCCTGTACTACCTGTTATTGCTATTTTCATAATACTCTCTCACTATATCAAATGACGGTTTACCAAATAATGAACCGTCAACACTACACTTGTTACAAGGCGAATGACTTCTATCTCCTTTCATTAATCTCTTACGAATCTTTGTCATGGGTTTACTGAACCATACATCATGCAAAGAATCTTGTAGAAGATTACCTACAACGTGTTCTCTTCCCCAATCGTTAGAACAGAACAATACGTCTCCGTTCCAATCAACAAACATTTTGTAGAATGGATAATGACAAGGTTTGCCTTTTAGATTCTCTACACTGTCGTCTTCTATGCCAACCCAATCGATAACACCACTTCTATTATTTAGAATGAGTCCATGTTTTTCAAAATCACCCCAATGCATTCTGTATCTATAATTGTCTTCTCTTATTCTTGCATCTGACATCATTTTATCAAAATGTTCCATTTGATGAATGCCATCGTAAAGATTAATGTAAAGTAAATCTAATCCATTTTTAAATAACTTTTTAGCATATTCAATATCTAACTTATCACCGTTAGTGTTACACTCAAGTGTTGCTTGTGGTAAACTAAATCTAAACTCTCTTACAATTTCGATAAAATTAGGATTCAGTAAGTTCTCACCAAATCCACTAAAAGATATTTTACCTTGAAAATTATTGTCACCTAACTCTTCTGCAATAGTGTTTGCACCTTTAACAGTCATGTGTAGATTTCTATTTGGGAATACTTTAGGGTCATGTCTAGGACAAAAGACACAAGTTCTATTACAGAGTTCAGTAGTGTTTACTTCAACGGTAAGAATAGAGTCGAGAGGATTATTACCAGTGTTTTTTTCCCAATGTTTGGTTTCTTGTTCTCTACGATGTTCTAAGAAGTCGTATTGGTCGACAGCAGTTACAGGGATTCTATCTGACATGTTACGTGTCTCTCCCTATCTTCTGTTTCATGCACATATCTGTACACTATGTCTGAACCAACGGTAAAGGGTTCTGCATAATATTTTGGAACACAGTAGAACTGTTCATCTTCATATTCGTCTAGTATTTTTGTTAGAGGATTTTTATTTGGGTTCCACAAAAAAGGTCTGAGAAAAATATGGTCACCTAGTGGTTGTTCTAATACAGAGAACACTAGAGTGTCACCATCTTTATAAAGGCATACTTTATCGATGTCATATTGACATCCTAGTTTTATGGTATAATCTTTTGGAAAGTTAAAACGAAGTAAATCCTCACAGACTTCCTGCTGGAACTCTGAATAAATTGGAGATACTTCGTTTGGTTTTAGTTCTCTTACAGTTGAGTTACTAGAAGTAACCACCGTCCCTCGAATTGTCGTTGTCATTGTCATCCTCATCGGTTTCACTCGCAGAGATAAAACCACTATCTTCTGTTAATTCTTTAATGTATGCTTCTGACTGTTCGACAAATGAGTCAATCATTTTTGCTTTAGTTTGAGTTAAGTCTACTTCAAAACCTAGTACATCTGCAGTCTCTTTGATTTTAGACTTGGTTAATGATTGTAATTCTGATTTATTTGGAATAACAATCTCATCATACTCTTCTTCACCTTCTTCTTCTTTTGCAGATTCAAGGTCTTTGTAGTCATCCACTAATCTTAGATTGGGTGCATTACCAGCAGTTATTGTTGGTGCAAAGTCAGGTTGAGTTTCAGTGTCTTCTTCTTGTACTTGGAATGCATCATCAATATCTACGTCTTCGTCTTCTACGTCTTGAATGACCTCTTTATCAAATTCAGAAAGGTCTTCTAAGTCAGGAAGTGTATCAACATTATCTTCCTTCCATTGTTCGACTGCTTGTTTGGTTTCGTCAATCTTCTCTTGCAGTTCTTCGTCTTCAGTGATTACGTCTTCTTGTGTAACTTCTGAGAAAGACTTCAAACCTTTTGATGCATTATCCCATTCTTCAGGTGTTACATCATCAAGTGATTTTGTTTCTTCTTCTGTTGCAGGATTTAATGCACGTACCATATCCCATGCTTTTGATTTGGGTTTAGGTGCAGGAGTTGGTTCAGGTTCTTGAACTTCTTGAGGTGTTAACTCAGGTGGAGTATAAGGTGTCCAATCAGGTGACTGTCTTATATCTTGACCGTTGACTTGAGCAATCAGTTCTTCAACTCTCTTCTCAAGTTCTTTTCTTCGAAGTCGTTCTTCATTGAGTTTGGTTTTTTCCAAATCAATTCGTTTTGCAAACTCTTCTTGTTTCTCAAGTTCTTCTATTGCAACAATCTCATTGAGTCTTTTCGTTGCAGTTTCTACTGCAAGATTGTACTCTCCTAATCCATTACCAATATCATCACGTACTAGAATCATTGCTTCTAGTTCATTGAGTTTTGCACCACCATTTTTAAGGTGAGTCTCTAGTAATGCATTTACAACTTGTGCTGTCTGAGGTTTTAGACCAATACGAAAGTCTTGAATACGTTTTTGAATTCTTTCCTTTTCGGAAAGTTCAGGTGGAGTTTGACTAAACTCCGAAGGTTTGTTTATTTCATCTGCCATAATATATCCCAATTAAAATCCATGGAGTCCTACTCGACTAGAAAGTTCTACACACTAGGAAATGTATATACATAACTTTCCCTTTTATCATATGTATAGTCTCTGAGGACAAAAGTATTTAGTTAAAAACCGTGTTCGGAAATGTCTTTTGTACGAACTTCTTATCAATGTTTTTGAATGGATTTACCTTGTCTTTGACTAGGTCAATCAACTCTGCTTCCTTAGCAGTAACACCTTCTAGGAGTTGAATCCACATTGCTTCTCTTCGTACAGGTGGTACCTGTTCCGTTACAAAATATTTGAACTTCTTAAATTCAAATCGTAATGCAGTCTCAGTTAAGTCAGGGCCTGGTGCTGAGTTTTCACCGTATGGTGTTTTACCTTCAGGTAGTTGTGATACAATCTTATCATCAAACAACCATTGTAATACAGGTTTTACTGCACCGTTACGGTCACTGAATACTTGTAATCCAGTGATTGCATTTTCTTCTGACTCTGCAAGAACCAAGTCTGTTTGACATAGAATCTCGTAGACATCTGCATTGTTAGTTAGTCGAACTCTCTTTTCGATGAGTTCCATTTTAGGTTTGTTAGGAGCACCCTTAGGTCTTCCTCTACCTCGTTTTTTCTCTTCTGTCATAATTTAAAATCCTCGATATTATTTAGCAATTCATTCAGACGATGTGTTCTCAAGTAGTCAAATACTTTTCCACTTGGTACATCCACATTATCAAACTCACTTAGAATTTTGTCTTCCATGTCACTAGGAATGAAATCCAAATCAATAAGAGTTTGGTTTCGTAAGTAATTACGATAGTATTTATCGTCATTTTCAATGGTGATTCTCATATACTTATCAACCATTGGTTTACGAAGTGGAGTTTGCCTGATACCTTCATCCAAACAATTGTCATTGGATAGGATGTTTGGTATACCGTCTGACTTATCACCTCTAAGGATATGTTCTTTTAGGAATGCATTAGGGTCATCACACTGAATCATTTTGTTCAGGTTAGGTGAGAACTGTTGTACACCCCTGTATTTGTGTAACTGTTGAAAGTCTTTATCACCACTCACAATAAGAATGTCTTCCTTATCACTGTAGTGTTTAGTGATGACTGCAATAATGTCATCTGCTTCTGCTTGTTCTACGTACATATACTTGTACGGAAAGTTGTCTCTGATTTCTTCTTTGACTGTTTGGAGTGTATCGAATATCATCTTCCAATCCATATCAGATGCTTCACGTGCTTTCTTTCTGTTTGCTTTGTACTGAGGATAGAAGTCACGTCTCCATGGATTTGCAGCATCGGTACATAGTACAATTTGTCCGTAGTCACCACCGTGTCTTTTTTGGTAGTTACGAACAGAGTTAATAATCATATGACGAAGTAAATCTTCAGAGATTTCACCATCGTTCATTTTAAGTTGTGCCATCAAACCAGCAATAATGGTTTGAGTAAAGTCTATTAAAATCATTTTATCACTTTTACTAATAATGTATTTTTGGTAATCAAATTGTTTCCGTCCTTTTCTTTTGACCTTGGTATCTCATCTAAGAAACCTTTAGCAATAATATTACCACCCACTACCAGTCTATCAAGTAATTGCAAATCTGTCAAGGTCTTTTCTTTACAAGTATTATATCCTGTAATACGAGAACCCTTAACTGACAATCCTCCGTTACCTGCATCAAACTGTGTAAGTTTTTTAGATGAAGTGTTGTAAGTGTAAAGCATCCTTGCACGAATAATTTCTTCAGGGTTAATCGATTCGTACTTGGTAAACTTCTGTTGGTAAGGTAATTTACGAACCATCTGTTTAGGTGTTTTGATACGAACCTTACGTACAGGTTTGTATTCTTCAACGTATGCATCCACATCTTTTTCGATGTCTTGTAAAAATTTGATGAATCGTTTACGTTGAGGTTTGGTGAGGAAGTTGTATGCCTCTTCTATTTGTTCACACCCTTCTTTGTTTTCCAGTTCCTTTATCTGTTCGTTTAATAGTCCTCGCATGTATGCAACAACCTTACCACTGTATTCTAGTTGTTTTAAATACTTGGACATGGAGAAAGAATTCTTACAGTCGTTATCTACAAACTTATCAATTTGTGCATCGACTTCAACATAAGCATCCAGTGCTTTCTGTCGCATTCTTTCTTGAATATTAACCACCTTGACTCCCTGCAAATTGGAAGTTACCTGCAATACTAATTCGTTCTGCACCTTCTTTATAGAAAGAGTGAACACAATGTTGCAACCATGATGGGAACATAATAATATCACCTACTTGAGGGTAGTGTTGATATTGTGAAAAGTTCATCCAGTTCATTTCACCGTATTTTAGTTCAAGTGAACCACCTAGTGACTGACCTTTTTGTCTGTCGAAATGATTATCCAATGCTTCTTCATAAGAGATATCATTCTTAGTGTACATTACAAATGACCACATTCCATCATGTAGGTGAGGGGGGTTGTACTCGTTTGCTTTTTGAATGTTAACCCATAGTGCATCAACTAGACATTGATTGATATCAAAATTTCCGAATTCATAACCAGTAACCTTTTCTATTCCATCACACATATTACTTAAGTGTTGATGTAGATGAGCATAGACTCTATCAGAGCAGAGGTCTGAAATATTGTATTGTTGAATGATACGTCCTGCAAGACGGTCACCCATATCACGTGACTCATCATTCCTAACAGTATCAACATGTGTTTGAAGTTCATGTAAAATATTTACATCTAATTGACCCACATAAACTGGTGGCCCAAAAGGTGCAAATACATGACCTTGTGTTTTAGTCCAATCTTCTGGCATTCCTGTATTCATAATTAATTCTTATGTAGTTTAACAAAATATTCTGCATCAACAAGTACTAAAGGTTTGGTACGATTACGTTTGATAACTACAAGAGGTTCATACCCTTTGCAATTCTCAGTTGCCTGTTCGTATGCTTTCCAAACATTTACTGCTTCTTGATTCTTACATTCTACACTATAAGGGAAGATTTGTCTAGTCTGTTTTCCCATAATGATGTCCTCACCTTGAGAACCCATTGGACGTGACTCTATATCTTCTTCGTCTGCACCTAGTGTTTCAACTAAAAGACTCGCAAACCATTGTTGTAGTTTTCGTCCCTTAGCTTTCGCTGAACTTGTTTTCATAATCTTCAGGGTTGGGTGATTTTTGTCTTAGACATTCGTAAGGAATGTAGAGGTCACCTTCTTCTTCAGGAATGTAAAGGTGATTAATCATTGAACGGTTACAAGTGTCGATTGCATCGTAGACACTCTCCACTAAACTTTCTCCACCCAAGTTAAACGAGGTGTTGAAAATAATAGGAGTCCCAGTTCTTTCTCCAAACTTTTTAATTAGATTGTAGTAGACTGGATTGCCTTCTTCGGTTACGGTTTGAATTCGACACGTACCATCTGCATGAACGAGAGAAGGAATCTCTTCGTATGCTTTGTCTTTAGCTTGAATTGCAAAAGACATGTAAGGTGAACCGTGTTCTTCTAATTGCAACATATCAAAGTATTCACTTGCATGTTCTTTAAGAACACTACATGCAAAAGGTCTGTAGTCTTCTCTCTGTTTGACCTCGTTGACAATTTGTTTTGCTTCAGGATGACGTGGGTCAAATATGATGGAACGATTTCCTAATGCACGTGGGCCCCATTCAGACTGACCTTGATAGATTGCAACGATTTGTTGGTCATCAATGAGTTGGTCTAAGACCTCATCCATATCACGAATAATATTTGTTACAATCATTCTTCTTCTCCATTTAATGTTTCAGTTACTTCCTCAACGATTTTATCCTCTAAGTGTCTTGCAAGATTTAATGTAACTCCAACTGCAGTTCCACCATCGTGTGCAATAGGGTCAACGAAAAATTCTACATCAGGGAATCGTTGCATGTACTTATAATTGTTTGTACAGTTCAACGAGTAACCGCCTGAGAGGACGATTTTCTTAAGGTCAGGGTTTAGGTCTAATGCACGTTGAATAATTGCACAGGAGTGTTCTAAGGACTCCAGTTCACATTGTTGTGCTACTGTATGTCTAGAAAACACATTGTCTGTAATCGGTTGAGGTGCATAAGATGCCATACCCATAACCTTACCTGCTGCACGACCTTTTGTATCACATCCTAATGCATAGGACAGATTACTAAAGTTCATACCACATGAGGGTAGGGAAGTGAACACTGTTGGTACACCTTCAATCTCAACTTCTAAATCGTCAGGACAATCCAAACAATTTTCTAACATGTTAACAAACCCATCAGCTTTCCACTCACTTAATCCTCTATGATTAGAGAGTCTTTGCCATTGTAACTTGGGTTCTGTGTGTTTAGAATCGATACGATAGATGGATTCAATTTCTTGATAATTAGGATAACGTTCATAGTGTCTCATGGCACCACCACCGTCCCATGCGATTGCAATCACTGGTTCATCGTCTGCATACCAAGGTGAGAAATAATATCCACACTCTGCATGATACAAATGATGTTCAGTTTCAAAATGATATTTGTCCACTCCAAGTTGTTGTGCCATCTTGTCATGGATAGTGTTATCACCGTCTAGTAGTTCTTCCTTAATCGTAATACGAGGTTTTGCACCTTTAACATTGAACTCTTCCATGATAAGTTCAAGACGACTACGAGTTACTTGTTCGTGTGCAAAGGCATTTGCAATATCGATTTGTAGTCTACGGTCTTGTTTAACTTCTTCAGATAAACCTAAGAGAAGAACTCTACGGTCAAAGGATGCAAATGCAAGGTGTTCAGGTGTTTCAATACCACGTTGAACAATGGTTAAGAGTTCTGCTTCACTCTCTGAAGGTGACCAATACTTGTCACGTCTGTGTCTTTCTTCTTCCCACACATTCGTAATCTCACCGTCTTTAAAGGTAACAATCGAAGTATCGTGTGAAGAATTAATCGCAAGAATTTCCATAATATATTTTCCTGTTTTATTTTATATAGTTATTTAGGAGTCCGAATATTTTCTTTCCAGTTGCTCTATTGTTACCAAGTCATCGTCAATAAACATATTAATGATGTCTCGTTTACCTTGTTTCCATCCTGCAAACCAAGAACCTCCTGCACATGCAAGAATAAAAACAGCGTGAATTAAAATTAAATCTGTGGTCATATACCATTCTCCCAATCGATGTCATCGTCATCCTTATTACGTTTAGGAAACGACAACTTATCTTTGTATTTATCCCAGTAAAATGTTACCACTGCATACAACCCAGTAAGTATCATCACCCAAAATAAAAGTGTAAATATTAAATGATACATGAAAAGAGGAAAGTTCCAAAACACATCCCACATACTATTCTCCTTTAGCGAAGTGTAACCTTCGTTCTACTATTTCACGAACATCTTTTTCTTTGTACCAAAGTCCACTAAACATTTGTGTGGAATCAGGCCATTCAACGATGTATCGTTTATACCCATAAGGACGTTCATAAAAAATACGAACATCCCCATAACTTTCTACTAATACTCTCATGATATTGTATTAAATAAATTCCTTAATAAAAAGAATAACCCTGCACCGTTTAAAATAATCAATGCACGGTCATTCCATAAGACGGACACTACTAACCATAGGACGATGCCGATGATGGACATGACTAGGTCATAGAGTTGAAACCCTTCGACTCCTCGCATCGACATTGCAACCAAAACAAATGCAGATGCAACCCATTTAAGATACCAGTCTAAGGTATACTTAGGAGTTGCAGATTTAAATATTCGTGGGGATTTTAATTTCCCAATCTGTTCTTTTTGTTCTTCTGTAAATTCTATTTTTGGCACGTTACCTCCAACGTCTTTGCTAACCAACTAGGGTCAATCGCAAATGCAATTATTAAAATAAACATGGTGACGAGTGTCACCATGTTTAGAAAGAACCATAGGATTGCTACGATATTCGTAAAACCTTTCCATGCAAAATCAAGCACCAGTCAACTCCTTAAAGTAAGTGTCATGGTCATAATCCAAGTCATAATTCTCTTGAATATATTCTGCAAAGTGGTCTGCTCTCATATTTAAACGTTTACCGTTTATTTGTTTTGATGTTACGACTAGGTTGTCCATGGTAGTTTCACCACCAAGTGAATGTAACACATAGTGGTCTCCTACTGCACGGTCAAGTGTCAAAGGCACTCCAGTCCAAAAACACTTACCACCTTGTTCAGTCAGTCTTTGACTTTTCTCTTCGTCAGTAAAGGCACGCTTACCATCTTTTTTTGTGATACCCCACTCTTTAGGAGTGCAGGTATCTAGTACTTTTTTAATCGTCCCAATTGCAACTGCATTCTTACCACCAAACAATTGTTTGAAGGGTTGCATGACAGCAGCTGGGGGTGCATCATCGGAATTCTCTGCCTTCTCTGCAGTCCACATGGTTTCTTTTTCAAAAAGTCTTTTCGTCATGCAACTCCAGTCGGTATAAATCTTGTCGAATTGAAGACCAAACTTAACAGGGTCTAACGAAACTGTTGGAGTGAGTTTTCTTCCAGTGCCTTTACCTGTGATGTCAATCAGTGACACTGCATAACACACCATTATCAACGAAACCATAGGCGACAAACGTTGTCTGTTAGGATAGTTCGAAATAATATTGAGTGCAAGGTTAAGAATCTGTCTGATAAGTTTTTCATCGGTATAGTTTACTGCAAAGATACCACCACTTTTTTGAATTTCCTTTACCCACTTGGTTTGCATTGCTTGTGAGGATATACCTTTTTTCCAATCTTTACCGTATGAAAACAAGTAACACAAGTTCTGTAACCATTCGTCCACTTCCATTCTACCGTTGAGTTTAAACCCTTTAGAGAAATAGTTGAGTGTTTGTTTGCCGTTTCTATCGGTGGTTCTCTGAAACAGAGGATGCACAAATTGTGAATACTGTGCAAGACCATCGTCTCTTGCAGTGTTACGAACAAAGTCAGAATACACACCCAACACGGCGTTTCGCATTTCTTGATGATTCATGGTATTGACATTGTTCAGAATTTTAATAAACAAGTTAGACGTTTCTTGGTCGTCTAAATTAACATACCACTTACAAGATATCTCATAGTTGCGAATTGCATCCTTGACTTCATCAGGAAGTTCAGAATACAAGAGACCACTATAGTCTGTGTTTCTAAAAATAGTTTTAGGTGCAAGAGGAAACCCATCCTGCATATAGTCTAGGGGTGCAGAGGTTCTCTGTTGCCCATCGGTGAGTTCAAACCTCAGTGGACTCATCACTCGAATGTGAATTTCAGGAATGGACTTGTATCCTTCCTCTAAAATAGTTTTAAGGACTTCCTGTTTCCACGGTACCGAAGCCACCTTTTCACGCTGGTAGGTACGTACACCTGTGAAGAAGTTTTTCTCTTTGAAACAAGAGTCGAATAACCAATCGATAGTCACTCCACCCTTAATAAAAGTCGAAGTCCCCTCATCGAAGGTTGGTTGAAATTCCGTGACAAAGTTTTCTTTGTCAGGGTCTAGTACATAGTTATGTTTTGTCATAAGCAGTCCTCCATGGACGTTTTTAAATATGTTGTTGTCTTAAGAACCTTTCTTAAATTTAACATATTCGTTATTAATTATATTCATTATACACAATAATGGGTGTAATGTCTAGGGGAAAAATAAATAAAAGATGAATAAACATCTAAAAGAAGTCGGAATGTCCTATATGGTACACCTAGTCCACGCTTGGAAAATTGCAGGAATATTAATCATTCACGGAATATTCCCCAGTATATACACTCACAAAGCAAGGGACTTAATTAATCAGACT
>Ga0209929_1000010_pt1 | contig 69946 bp, 48 predicted proteins | sample SalPon2_C_H2O_MG_2_FD_185731 | JGI IMG/M metagenome (GOLD analysis project Ga0209929, IMG submission 185731) | Salt pond water microbial communities from South San Francisco under conditions of wetland restoration - Salt Pond MetaG SF2_C_H2O_MG... ... | reverse complement strand
AGGTAGTTGTACTGTTAATAGTAGTATCGTTGGTGTTCAAATTGGTATTTGTGTTGGTTGTTCCGCCACTTAGCACATTGTTATTTGTATTGGTACTAGTAATAGTTGTATTATTAGTATTCAAATTGGTGTTGGTATTTGTACTATCAATCGTTGTATTGTTAGTGTTCGTATTTGTATTCGTGTTGGTACTAGTACTATCAATTGTACTAGTATTAGTGTTGGTGTTATCTGTTGTTACATTACTATTTGTTGTAGTTGTTGAGTCATTGTTTGTAGTGACATAACTAGTTGAATCGTAACTAGTTCCGTCTATTACAGTTTGTGCGCTTATCTGTCCATTCAATGCTATCAACAGAGCACCTAGCAGACTATATCTTATTATTTTGTTCATTATTGCCCTCACTAGTATTTATTGAACACTTGCCCACAAATATTTATCGGTCAAACTGTTAAAAATTTAACACCTACTTTATAAATACACTATGAAGCAAGATGAACAAGAAGCGTTTTTTGAACTATTTGACGAATTAAAGTATAATCATTCTGATAATATTTCTAAAACACTGCCTGACGAAATTGACGATTTCATAATTGATAAAATTAAAGATGCTTTAAAAGAAAACAACAACAATCAAACTCGTGCAAGTGATTGTTTAGGTATCAAACGTACTACACTAATTGCTATGTGCAAGCGTCTTAAAATATTTTAATGATCGTAAACTACGGTTCTGTTTGGATCAACTTTTACAGGTTTACAATACGCTGTTATTCTATGTTCTGTAGGAACTTCCCATTTGCTTCCATAGTTTCCATATTGTCTTACTACCCGTTGAGCATAATACTGACAAACATCTATACTTCTAAAATACATAGGATTAGGTTCTTGTTTATCAGCTATCAATACCATCAAAATAAATGCGTGAATCATTTACCATTTACCTTGACTTACACCTAAGATCCACATATTTTTTCAACTAACATTTTTTTAAGATATTCTCTACCTTTAAGAAACTCTGTTATCTTGTTGTTTGTTTCAAATGCATTAGTTGTAAGTGGCATTGCTTCGCCAACCATAACTGTATCTTCAGGTAGTATCTCTGCAACGTGTAGATCTTTTTTAAATTTTACCATTTACCTTGTCCTACTCCAATATAATAAAACACCACTGTCAAAATTCCTGCTCCAATAACTGCTGCAATTAAGCCTACAGTCCATTCTAGTATTTTCTGCTTACGTTCTTCTGCTGCGTAAACTGCTTCTTTCTGTTGTTTACGCATTTGTGCTTCAATACGAATTATTTCATCCCAAGCACTTGGACCGTAGTATAATGAAATGTAACTGCGTAGTTCTTCACGCATTTCTTTGGCTTTTTGTTTATGTCCCCAGATTTCTAATGCATTTTGTTGTATTTGGCTTGAGCCAAATAGCTTTTTAAATATCGGAGGATTTTCTGCTTGTTTGTGAGCAAAGTCTAAATCAGAAATGGCCTTGGACCATTGTCCAAGTTGTGTTCCCATATCTTGTATTTCTCTGCCTACAGAAATTGCTTGTTTGATGCCATTGTACGCTGCGGTTGCCATTCCAATGGCGCTGACTGGATCTATCAAATAATGCCCTTTCTTTGATAGAAGAGCCCTCACGCTCTACACTAGTATTTATGCAAAATTCTAATTATGCTGCGTTACTAACAATTAAATTTACTGCCCACATTAGAAACATAAAACAACCTATGCAGGAAACACCTATGATAGTCCCGTCTATATACATTGCTTGTTTAGCTGCTCGTCTTCTTGCCTCTGCTATTCTTGCTTCGCGAATGCGTCTACGTTCTAACATCATATCTTCGTAGAATTGGCTTTGACCAGAATACAATAAGAACTCTCGTAGTTCTTTTTCTAACTGCATAGTTTTGTGTTTTGCTGCTGTTATTTCAAGTGCTTGTGCTTCTACACTTGTGCCGCTGAAAAGTCTCTTAACTTTAGAACCTTCTTTGTGTTCAACACTTGCTTCTGCTATACTTTCTTTAGCATCAAAGAATTTACCAAATGCACTTGCAACGTCTTGGGCTTCACGCCCCATTTCTATTGCACGTTTAATGCCATTGTAAGCAGATGTTGCCATACTTACTGCGGCTGCAATTTCTACCATACTTACGCCCTCGTAGTAAAGGTAATACACCGAGCCTTCAATGTATATAGTATTTATGTAATACAAGTCATAAAAATAGGGCCCGTAGGCCCTATTTTATTTTACTACAAAGCTAAACTTAGCTGAAGCTTACATTACCATCGGTAATTGCAACTGCTGCTAAGTAGTCTGCTGCGTTACCTAGAGACGAAGCAGTATTTGATAGCTCAACATATCCATAACGTGTCATGAATGATACTGTTGGCTCAAATGTGCTTGGATCTAGTACAACGCCTGAGCTCATTAGTGGGATATATGGGCAGTAGAACGCTGCTGCGTCTGACTCTGAAGTACCCTTATAACCAACAAGAACGTTAGCATCGTCTGCTGCATATGTGTTCACATATACTTTCATTGCGTTGTTTAGTGTACCAACCATCTTAGTGTTAGTTGGAGCCTCAAAAGCACCTTCAGTTGTACGAGCAAACGCTGAAGTAGTTGCTGACTGTAGAATTGTTAGCGCGAATGGGCTAACAACTGCCCAGTTACCAGCACCACGACGTGTACGCTGTGCAATCAAGTTTGATGCTCTGTTGATTTGAACTGCTAGTGCAGCATGCTCGTCACCAACGAATGTAGCAGTACCTGAAACAGCAGCTTGGTCGTATGTTTCAACTGCACCACCTGCTAGTGTACCTAGTGAAGCAAGAACTTCTTGGTCAATTTCAGCGGTAATTTCTTGTGCTAGAGCAGCCATAATTTCTGCTTCAACATCAATACCATGCTGTGACTGAGCGTCCTGAGCTGCCTCAAATGTCCAGCGAGCTGACAACTTACGTGTCTTAGCTTCAACTGTTTGCTTGAGGATCTGGATGCTTAGTTGGTTACCAGCAGTACCTTCAGCAGCCGCAGTAGCATTAGCTACACCTGCTGTAGAACCTGAATATGCTTCAGCAATTTTGAATGGGCTTAGAGCTTCTTCGCCTGCTGTTGCACCTGATGCACCTGTACCATATGTGTCAGTGTAACGAACACGTAAAGTATGGATTTGACCAACTGGTCCAGTCATTGGTTGTACACCAACTAGTTCATTAGCAATAACTGTTGGCATAACACGTCTGATCACTGGTAGGATCACACGGTTTAGTGTTGCAACGTTACCCGCTGACGTTGCGCCCGCTGTAGCACTTTCTGACAAGTACTTGCGAGTGTTTTCTAGCGTAGCAGCCATAACAGACTTCTTGTTGCCTTGCAAGCCTTCAAGAAGAGCAGTTTTGGTGTCCTGCCAGCGGCTTTCTAATAGTTCTGACATCATAATCTCCTTAATTTAATCCAGCAAGACGTTTAATGTCAACAACATTGTTGTCTGTTTCGTCTGCTTTATTTTGTGTCATTGTTTCTGTACGGTTGCCTGTAACCTCTGTGCCTTCTGTAATTACTGCCTTACGCTTTGCTGGAGTATTTCCATCAATCACTGATGGTAAGTACTTATTAAATTGTTTTTGTAAACGATCAGTTTGTACTGATTCCAGTAAGTCTGTCATAATCTCGCGCTGATCTTTGCTTAATGGCGCAATCAGTTCGTTCATAATTTTTTCTCTTCTTGCAGATTCAATTAAACGCTGTTTTTCTGCGTTGACCGATTCTGTAAGAGTTTTTGCTTTCGCTGCAAATGCTTTAGCTTCTGCAAGTTGCTTGTCTTTTGTATCAAGTACTTTTAGAAGTTTAGCAGTTTCTGATTTCTCATTTAGGTAAGAAGTACCATATTCTGCTGCAAATGCTTCGAAAATCTTACGACCAAAGTCGTTTCTACGAGCTACTTCAATATCTTCTTTAAGTGCAGTAATCTCTGATTTGAGACCTTTTGCAACCATTTCTGATACTGCTGTAGCACTTCTTTCAATAAAGTCTTTTTTGACTTTTGCGAAATGTTCTTTAGCTTCACGTACTAAGCGTACTTTTGTTTCAGCTAAGTCTTTTTTATCTTCATAAAATTCTGCAATTTCACTAGATAGAGCTTCTACAACAAATTCTTCAAGTTTAGCATAATTTTCTGCCATTGCTTGCTTATCTGCATGTAGTTCTTTGATTTCTTGTTGAAGAGTTTCTACTACAAAACCTTTGAGTAGATTTGCATTTTCACGCATAGCAACAGCATATTTTGCTTTTGCTTCTGCTAGCTGTTTGCGATCATCTGCAAACTCTGCAATTTCTTCTGCAAGACGCTCAGTAAGCATACTATCAATTGCTTCAACCATTGTTTGCTTGTCATGCTCATACTTCTGTGCGAATTCTTCGCGAAGTTCAGCAGTCGCGGCGCGGCGGTTTTCAGCAACTTTGCTTTCCCAAGCTTCTTCAATTTGTGCTCTGATCTCTTCTGAAACAACATCGTTTTCGAAAAGTGTTTTCAGTGCATCTATCATTATGTTCTCCTTGTTCACTGGAGTTTGTTGATTATGTTAATCAACGATTCCTTAAGATACTTTTGTGCCTTGTTGTCGTGTTTTGTTGCCTGTGCAAGTTCGTATGCCTGATATCCGCCACGAGCGTTCATAAGGTGCTCATAGATTGGTGTAGGATATGCACCAGGGGCGCTGGGTTGAGCCACAACGTCCACGGTGATTATTTCAAAATCAGAAACGGTATTGCTACCGTCTTCTGAAACATTTCCGCTACCTCTTGATGAAACACCAAGTTTTACACCGCTTTCTAACATAGTTTTTACTAAATTACCCATTGGTGTAGGTAGTATTTTAAGCTTTCCGTAACCATTATTATCGTCCATCCACATTTCTTGTATCATGTGTGATACACGATCTAGGTTTATATTAAGTCCTTCTGGATGATCTACTTCGCCGAGAACACTGTAACCTCCGCTAATCTGATCATTGAGAGTTTTGACAGCCCTGCCTATTTCATTTACAGGATACACTCGCTGGTTAGCGTTGCGAACACCTCCCTGAATGCAAATACCTTTCATGTAAAGGTCTTTGCCATCGTTTGTGTTTTCGACCACTATACGTGCTTGGTCGAATGTCAAATGCTCTCGTAAGTTTCTCATTCAGTTTTCCTTACTTTATTAGCCGCCAATAGTTGGTTTTTTATTGTCAGCTGTCTCTGGCTTGCCCTTTTTCTCAGCGCCGTGGCCAGGTTGTGACTTCATTGATTTTGAAGCCTTTCCACCAGGAACATTTACGTTACCTGCTGAATCTTCTTTTTCAGATGGATTAGCTAATCCGCCTGATGTGCCGCTTTCGTCAGCTGTTTCGCCTTGTACAAGGTTTGAAGCTGTGCCGCCCATGTCGTTTTTGCTTGCTACTGCTGACTTGGTGTTTGCACCATTGTCGCCCATTGTAGCACTTACTTTTTCAACATACTCGCGCATTTGCTCGCCTGCTGTTTGTGGTGCTTTTGATTCTTCAACTTCTTCATCTGAAGCTTCTTCAACTTCTTCATCTGAAGCTTCTTCAACTTCTTCGTCGTCTGATTCGAATGCAAATGATTCTTCTTCTGGCTCTTCTTCGTCGTCCATGTCGTCCATGTCGCCGCCTTCGTCATCGCCAGTCATCATTTTTTCAAATTCTGCTTTTAGGTCTTCTAGTGCGTCTTCTAGGTCTTCAACACGATCTTCCATATCGCCTTCTTCACCTTCGTCTTCGTCGCCTTCTTCGTCGTCCATACCTAGGTCAGCCATCATATCATCTGCTGGATCGCCGCCCATGTCGTCGTCTGCTTCTACTTCAAACTCGTCTAGATCAAAGTTTTCGTCTACTTCGTCATCTGACTCATCAACTTCTTCATCAGCTGCTTCGTCTAGGTCTTCGTCTGACTCATCTACTTCTTCATCAGCTGCTTCAGTTGTTTCTTCGTCATCTGCTTCGTCAACTTCTGCTTCGTCTTCTAGTAGTGATTCGTAAATATCGCGTGATTTTTCAACTACGATTTCGTGAAATAATTCTTGTGCTGCTTCCTTGTCTTCATTTACAAGAAGCTCGAGCATCTGCTCAAATTTTGTTGTATCTGACATGATCTACTCCTATAAATTGTAATCACACCTAAGGTGTGGGGCTGTCATATAATATTTAACCGAGATGTAAAAAAACCTACGAAAATAGGCTCAAAACGAAGCAAAAAAATTAAATTTACTCAATATTGTATATTTCTTTAAATTTTTCTACTGTTATGTGGGATAAATTTCCTAATTTTTGTAATTCTTTAGGAGTAAAAGGAATTTCTTCATCTACTACTCGGAAGTATTTAGTATTAGGGTTTTTTGAAATAACTGCGTATGTTTGCTTTAGCCAATTGTTATAATAGGTTGCTTTATCTGAACTTTTTTTATAATTAGGTGTATCTGCATACATATTATTAACTAAATTATTAATTCCTACAAAATCAAATCCAAGAATGTATATGTTTTTATAAGAATGCTCACTTGCTAAGAATAATGCTGTAGGACCACTTGACCATCCTTTTGAAGGATTAAAAAAATTAAATCCAGTAAACTTAGAATATGCTTTGTTTGGATTTGTCCAAACACTATTATTATTTTGGTATTTAGATTTATTTATTTCTACTATCATTTTTACATCAACTGCAATAAGATAGTCAGGAGAAAACTCTCTGTAGAGTGCGTTGCACCCGTAAGTGGTTCCTTTATCAATTAAATCTATTAGAGGAATAGTACTTCTACTAGTACCATTGCCTATTACAAAGGCTGTGTCTTTCAAATTATAATCCGCCAGCTTCCCCTGCTGCTGTTTGAGCAGCAATTCCATACATTTGTCTAATAAAGTGCAAGTCTTCTTGCTTCTTTTCTGTATGTAGTTCGGATGCTTTGCGAATTCTATTAATTTGATGCAATTTTAATCTTGTTTTGCGAGTATCTTTTTTACTAATAATTGAGTCATCAGAGTCTTCCTCGTAGCGTTTGTCGTCTACAGGATCAACAGTTAAATTATCAAAGTAAAAAAGTTCACGTAGTATCATAGTAGTATTTATAAAGTTTGTTCGGTATTTGCCGTAGAACCTATTTGTGTGTCTGTAGCACTTTCTGGACCTCCGTCAGTGCCTCCATCCTCTGACGGTGTTTCTGTAGCACTTTCGTCTTCTATATTATCTAAATCTGATCCAATTCCTGCTGAACTTATACCTGCATCTCTTAACTCTGCATCAGAAGTACCTGGCATTGCAGTTAGGTCCTCGTCATTCTCTTCTCGCCATAAACGCTCATTCTCTGCAATTTCTTCATCTGTCATTCCTAAGAAACGTTTCATAGCAAAACGATTTGAAACATATGGTATTGCACTCATTTGTGTAAATGTAGGAATACGTGCATTGTCAATTTCGCTTTGTCTATAAGCAGCAAAGTTTTGTGGAGGTTGGAATTTAATATCAAACATTGCAACATCAACATTAATTCCTTTTTCTAACATATAGCGTTTAAATTCTTGATTAAACTCTTCTGCAACTAAGCCCTGCAAACGTTCACAATAGGTATTAAAGCGTAACTCCTGGATATATGCTGTTCCCACGCGGCCATCATTATATTGTGCTGCTGAATCATCTGCTCCAGTTGGTAAGTACGAACTTGGGATACGTAGTCCGCGTACCAACTTATTAGTAAAGTATCTAAGGTCATCAATTTCTCCTAAGTTAGTGCCACCTGGAAGCGTTTCAACTTTAGAGCCTCTACCTTCTGCGGTCTGCGGGAAGAAGTAGTCTTCGTTGATTGATAGAGGATTGTATGATGAGTCTATGACATTCTGACCGCCCCCTGTTGACGATGGGATCCTTCTTTGATGGATTTCCGTCTTAACACGTTCTACAAATTGCATTGCCAAGTGACTTGGCATATTGCCCACATCAACGTAGAATACTCTGCGCTCTGGCGCACGTTGGACACGATAGATAATAATCGCATCTTCAAGCAGTTCCTTTTGCTTGTAAACTTTAAAGATAGTTTCTAATAGACTGTTACCAAATGGAAAGTTGTTGTCTAATCCTTCACTTAGTGAAAGGTGTACCATGTGTTTAGCATCAACAGTAACTTCGCCGTCGTCTGTAGTAAATCTACTACCGCTCATACTTTGTTGAGGTTGTCCTACCATTCCACGAGCACCACCTGTAGGTTCGTATTGTGAGCCGCCGCCACCTGTAATATTACCATTAGTTTGGTAAGGAGTTGTAGCTACCATTTCTTTAAAATTAAAATTAATATTTTTAATTACATATTGTTCTGGTAGTTTTCCTTCTGATTCATTAACAATAATACGAGTTACATTTGCAGGATCAACATGAAATAATTTTTTAGTTTCCGGATCACGTAAAAAAAACTGATCGCCATATTTAAATACATTTCTTAATATACGAAACATACGTGTTTCAAAATTTTGTAGCTTACACCATTGTTGTAGATACTTTTGAATAATAGTTGTTTCTGAATTTGTTGCTTCTGACTTAAAATCAATTATAAATGGTGTTTGATTTCTTTTGTTTTCTTGTGTACAAAATTCTGCAAGAATATCTAGTGCTGCATTAACTTCACTATCTAAATCCATTGTGTTATACTGACCATAACGTTCAACACGATTTGGTGATCCAACGTATACGTCTGGAAGATATGACGAGTAGTTTGACCGTGCTGGACCTGCCATTGATCCGCCACCTCTTGTATTTGTAAATGGAGAATAAGATCCGCCGGGATTATTTCCTGTAGGCACTGGTGTAAAATATTTTTTCCAACTCATTTAGTTCTCCAATTAACTCACTGTCCTAGATATATCAAGGCCTCTTGCTCGGGTGTTTACTTCGATTTGATTTGTTTTAGTGTTTTGGGCACGTAGAACTGCTAAGATTTCTTGTAAACTACTATTTACTTCTTCTCCACCGGCTCCACCACCGCCAACTGAATCCATTTTAGCTAATACACTTCCTGCATTTTCGCCTGTACCAGGACCAAATTTATTATCTTTAGCAAGTTCTTCGTTTAATTCACCAAGAACTTCAACCAATCGTTCCATAGCATTAGTATAACTTAAAACAGTGTTTACGTCAAGTCCTGTTTTTAAAATATCTAAATTATTTTGTAATCCATCTAAATTTGCAAATGTAGCTATTGCGGATTGTGCATCAGCAAGTGCTGCTCCGCTTTCTGCAGCAGGTGTAACATCTGGTGGTTCTGAAATAGTTGCACTTGCAACATCATCGCCTCCGCCAAATAAAGATTTGCCTTCGCCACCTAACCATTTAGGAAGATATGCTTTAAAGTTTGGCATTTCAAAATCAAATGTAAAGAATCCTTTTACAGCATCTATTATTCCTTGAAACATGCTACTAATACTAGGAAGTTCAAAATTTTCTAAACTAAAGAATCCTGTAATAGTTGCCCAAGCATCTGATAACAAACTAGTTATACTAAAGGATGTTCCTTCTTCGCCTTCGCCGCCACCAAAGCTAAAGAAACCTTTTACAGTTTCCCATGCATCAGTTGCTAGTTGACTAATACTAAAACTAGTTCCATCAAAGCCGAACCATCCTGTTACAGTGTTCCACATATTTGTTGCTATTTCACTAATACTAAAAGTAGTATCTAAGAAGTTAAACCAACCTTTTACAGATTCCCAAGCCATAGTTCCTAGTGCAGAGATACTAAAATCAGTACCTTCCATACCAAACCAGCCGGTCACTGTGTTCCACATATTTGTTGCTATTTCACTAATACTAAATGTTTCACCTTCTCCAAAAGTAAACCATCCTTTTACAGTTTCCCAAGCAGTACTAAACAATCCGCTTATTCCTGAAGCAGCATCTCCTAGTACGTCTGCTGTCCATGTAAACGCAGCAGTTAAGGCGTCCCATGGCTCAGCTAACAAATCTTTCAATGCTTGTATACCAAATACTGCTACAATAGCAGCAGCAATACCTGCAGGTATTGCAAGCACTGGTGCAGCAATAGCAGCCCCTATTCCAATTAACCCACCAACAAACAATGTTCCCCAAGGTATTTCAAAATCCATTAATCCGCTAAACATTCCTTTAACAGCATCAGTAATCCAAGCTCCGATGCCGCCGCCCTCGCCACCAAATAATCCTGCAACATCGTTTTCAAGAACAGTACCATCAGACAGTTTGTCTCCTTTTTTTCCTCCAAAGAGTGCAGTCTTTAAATCAAAATTTTGGAAATTAGAAACAAATGTTTGTATTGTTTTTGTTATATTTTCAAGACCTTCTTTGAATGCAGGCGATTTAACAAAATCACTTAGAGTAGTTGCAAGTTTATCAAATTCTGTTGTAATAGTTTTTAATGCACCACCTTCGATAAATGCATCTAGTAATGCACCCCTAAACTGTCTTACAGTTTCTCCAAGTTGTTTTAAACCTTCATTCCTATTTGCTTCTATTGCCGCTTTGCGTTGCATTTCTGCAAAATCTTCTAGAGACATCTCTGCCATATGTGCAGTTTCGCCTACTATTCCAAATACAGATTCTAAACCCGGTATAGATTTAGATAGTTCTTCTACAGTTGTGTTATTTACTCTAGCATATTCTTCTAGATCTTGACGAACTCCAACAACAAAATTATTAAGTTCTCGCGGATTCATATTTTCAACATCGTCACCAAGTTGTGCAAATGTATCACTAAACTGCATTAGTCTTCTAGTAGACTCATTAGTCGGAATACCATCATCAAAGTCAACTAGTGCATCTGCAAGACCTTTTGAAATACTGCTTACTGTACCTATGTTTGCGCGGAAACGTTCGCCTTCTTCACCGGTGTATCTGCTCATTGCTGCTCTAATTCTTATGTCAGCCTGTTGTGCTTTTATTTCTTCCATTATCTGATCGCGGCGTTTACCTGTTGCAGCAGATAATGCATTAAGTTGTTCACCAAATTCAGCTGCATTTTTAGCTGTTATTCTACCCTGTATTCTATCTCGTGTAAATGCGCCTGCTTGAATGTCTGCATAGTCTACTAATAATTCGTTTAATTCAGTTGATGTAAAACCAAGGCCCATTAATGCTTTACCCGGACCGTCACGTAGTTCTTTACTCATTGCTGCAAATGACTTTGCACCTGAAGCCACATCTGAACCAAACATTTTCATTACCATCGAATTTTCAGAAACTAGATTAACAAATTCGTCTAATGGCATTGCAGCAGCAGCCGATGCTGCTCTAATATCATTTAATCCGTCGCCAAAACGTGCACCTACTGCACTTAATTCTCTAAATGCAGACATATTTGAATCTATCATTCCGGTTAATAGGCTTAAATGTCCTCCTACAATCGGAATGTGTTTGGCAAAGTCAGACAGCTCGTCTCCGCCAAACATTAGTTCAGTAGTTAGATTTTTTAAAGAAGCACCTACTGCAAATAAACCTGAAACAGCAGCATCTGATAATGCTTGTCCAAATTTTTGTAGTTTAGATGTGTTGTCTTTTAGATTTTCTGTATTTTTTTCTCTAGAGTCTGCTTCAGTATCTATAATTTTTATACCATCTTTTTGTGCCTGGGTATAAAGTTTTTGAGCTTTAGCAGCAGCCGATTTTCCTTTTTCGCCACCTAGATCTCTCATTGCAGCCAGCAGATTTTGAAGAGTTGCTTCGCTAGCAAGGCCTTCACCGCCTACATTAGTAATTTCTACTTGTTCAGCCAAAACATTAATTCCTAGTTAACTACGTATATAAATAAAATAGATACATATTTTTATAATTGTATTTATACGGAGATAATCATGGTAGAATTTAACCCTACACAATATGAGGACAATCCTCTAAAGAAATACTTTAGACAAGCTAAAGTATACATTACATTACCTAGTCAAGGCAAATACTGGCCTGCAGGTACACTAGATATGCCAGACAACGGTGAATTACCAGTATATGCTATGACAGCAAAAGACGAGCTTACTATGAAAACTCCTGATGCACTTCTTAATGGCGAAGCAACTGTAAGTGTTATTCAAAGTTGTGTTCCTAATATAAAAAATGCATGGAAACTACCAAGTGTTGATCTAGACGCTGTACTAATTGCAATTAGATTAGCTACGTATGGCGACAAGATGGATATTAATACTACTGTTCCTAATATTAATGTTGAAAAAAGCTATACATTAGATCTAAGACAAGTATTAAATTCTCTTGTAACAAATACCTTTGAAGATATTTTTGAAATCAACGACATGAAAGTACATCTAAGACCTCTAACATACGAAGAGTTTACAGAAGCTAGCATGAAAACTTTTGAAGAACAACGTATTTTTGCACTTGTTAATGACGATGGTATTCCTGATTCAGAAAAAATTAAAAAGTTTAATCAAAGTTTTATGAAACTTACCGAACTTACTGTGTTTACAATATCAAAAAGTATATCAAGAATAGACGTAGGAGATGATTCTGTAACAAATCCTGCGCATATTCAAGAATTTATTGAAAATGTAGACAAAAGTTTTTATACAGAACTTACAGAGCATTTGAATGCACAAAAAGATAAATTTTCTATTAAACCATTAGAAATTCACAGCACTGACGAAGAAATAGCAGAAGGTGCTCCTGCTAAATGGTCAGTACCAATAGTGTTTGACCAATCAAATTTTTTCGCATAAGGATCTTACCCCTTAGTCTGGGTGAGATCCTAGAAGAATCCAGAAAAATTGAAAGTCACCAAAAAGAAATTAAATCAGAACTGTTAAAGATTTGTTGGTATATGCGAGGCGGTGTTACTATTGAAGAAGCATATATGCTTTCGCACGAAGACAAACAATTAATCGGTGACATTATTAAAGATAATCTAGAAACGACTAAGAAAAGTGGTATGCCTTTCTTTTAACGTGATTTAATACTTTTTAAAAGTTGATCAGCAAGTCTACGTTTTTCTTTAGCATTTAATCCAGCAGCAAGTTTTTTTGCTTGTGAGTAATTGCTAATTTTTGGTTTTTCTTCCTTATCGCTACTTGCAGGAGCATCTTGTTTAGGGGTAACTTGTTGCCCCGACATTTTTCTTTGCACCTTTACTTTAAGAATATTATCAATGCGTTTTGGAGTCATTGGATCACTAGTACCAATATCACTAGTATCAACATTTTTTGTTTTAAGAAATGCAATAACATCATCAGTTGTTGCTGTTTTTACACGCTTTCCTTGAGCGCCAAGATATGATCCTAGTTCATTTTTAAGATTATCAACACTGGCTTGCATATCAGCAGCACCTTTTTTCTCTGCTTTGCGTAATGCCCTACTCCTTTTAGTTAAAGGGATAAATTCATCAAGTTCTAAATTAGACATTTCATTAATTTTCATAGTGTTAATATCTCCTATAACATATTTATGTAATTCGCTATGCGAATTAAGTTTTCGCTATCGCTCAAACTATTACACTTCGTTTGTTGATATAAGTTATTATGAAGAAAACACATTATTACGAAGTAATAATGTTTAAGTTTCATGTAGATTGTTTCAGTCAGACGGAACCTGTTATGGTTCCATCAAACTCAAGAAAATGCTTCATGTGAGTCCGCTCCAGCCGAGACGTGGAAGTAGGTAATTTTCTGCTACACAATGGGCTCTGACCTTTCCCAACCTACGTCGACATATGTAACATAAAGAGTGCATAAAGCTGGTTTACGCTTTCTTTATAGTACATTACCCGTTGCTTCGTTCCTATGCATACGGTTTTTATGTGTAATGTGCAGTTTTTCGACAGCCAACATCCCATCTATGCCAATCAAACATCCTACTACCGGATGCCGCTCAGCATGTTACGTGTGCTCCTATACGGATGCTTTTTCCACAGCGGTATTTCTAAACTGGCCCGCCAACCTTATGTGTTGGATTGTTTTGCCTGTATGGTGTGTTCTAATAGAGCTTGCTTTAGTTTGTCTGAGCCGCCAACTCTTACGTTAATAATTCCGTTATAATACTCATCTGTTTCTAATACACGGCGCTCAAACTGCTCTCTTGCCTCAAGGTAAGACATCTCACCTCTGCCTTTACATAGGTATAATATTTCTCTAGTGAAGTTTTCTGGGCCTAGTGCTTCAACATCAGCTTGTAGTCTATCAGATGAACCCCAATAGTCACGCCAGTCTGATTCTTTATAGCCTCTGCGTTTGTTTTTTTTGCCTTTGAGAGGTGGCTTAGTTGTTTTAAACTTTGCTAGTTTTTTGCCTACATACTTTTGCCCAGTGGTAAGATTGGTTATGAGATAAACAAATCCTTCATACTCGTCAGGTATTATATCAATTTGTTTTCCTTCATAAGTCCACTGCATGAACTTACTTACCGATGCCTATTTTAATTTTCTATTTTTTTGGTTTTTCTTGTAGTGTTGTGTTTTTCGTGTATCTCTTCCATGCGTTTTTTTGCTAAATCCCTAATATCACGTAAGCATTTTCTTACATATCTATGAGTTCGCACAGAATTGCGTTGTTCAAAAACTTCATTTGCCTTAAAGTATTCTAAATAAGCCTTTACTAGTTTGTCTTGAGTGTCTTCCATTATTCTACAATATCTACATCGTTTGCATATGATGTAAATCCATTCTCTTTTATTACTTTTAGTACGTGATTAACACGACCTACTAATTCGTCTTTATGACTTATTAAAAATATATTTTTGTTTCGTTCTCTAGTCATTTTTTTAAGAATGCCTAGTGAATTTTCAACACCAGCAGTATCCATACCACTATCAATTAACTCATCAATGAATAATAAGTTAACATTTTGATACAAACTTTCCCAAACATCACGGAATGCAAAACTTAGACCGAGTATTAAGCGATTACGCTCACCTCTTGACAAATTATCAAAGTCTAAGTCTTGTCCTAGTTGTGTAATTTCTACATTTAGATCGTTTTGGAACACAACTTGATGAGGAAGTCCTAATCGATCAAGATAATATGTAAGCCTATTGTTCAAATACGCAAGATTCTGATCAATAATCTTTTTACGAATAAATGAATCTTTGTTTGTAAGAAGTTTTAATAAAAACTCTTGGTGTTCCTTGTACGAAGTTAGTTCGTTTACAGGAGTCCAGTCGATTTCTTGAAGTGCTGTTTCTTTTAAATCATCAATTTGTGCTTGATAAGGATCGTCTTCTTGTTTTTTATTGTCAAATGCTTGTTTTAAGTTGTCAACATTACTTCTGTGATCGTATGCTTCTTTAGCAGTTTCATAAAACGTATTAGGTTTGCCGTTGATATCTCCAATATCTGTTAAACCTTTCAACACATCTTCTAGTTTATCGGCAACTTCTGTTTGATATGCTATTGCATCGTTTAATTCTTTAGTTTTTCTCTTTTCAATTTCTATTTTTTTGTCTTCATGTAGTGCCTGGCCGCATGTATAACATGTAGCATCGTCAAGATCTGCGATGTCTTTTTCAGCTTTTTCTACAGATTTAGTGGCACGTAACAATGCACTCTCTAATGTGCTTTTTTCTTTATTAAGAGCCAAAATAGCATTGTTCATTTCTGTCCAATTTGCTAGTTTTTCGTGAGCGTCTAGTTCTTGGTCAATATCAACTTTTTCTAATTCTTCGATACCTTGCTGTAATTTTAAAATATCTTGTTCTTTTTTTGCAATCCATGCACGTTGTCTGCTAAACAAACCATTTATACTGGCTTCAATTTTTTCATTTGCAGATTTTATTGCATCAATTTTTAGTGTTTCTTCTGTAATAGAGTCTTTTGTAAATTTAATTTGATCTTTAAGTGCATCTGCTTTTTCAGTTAGCAATGTTATGCCTAACAATTGTTCGATAATAGCACGTTGATCGTTTGCTCGCATACTTAAAAAAGGTTCTGAGTATGTATTAAGTGCAACAACATGCTTAAACATATCATGACTCATACCAAGTAAATCGTTAATACTTTCTTGTGTCTTACGACTGTCACCTTGGCTTTCATCTGTTAGTTCTTGTTCGTGTTCGTTAATAAAAAACTTGAGTACACTAGGAGACCGTCCGCGTTCGATTCTATAATCTTGTCCATCTTTTTCAAAATGGAGCGTAACTAACATACCTTTTGAGTTAGTTTTATTAATTAAATTATTTCTTTTGATATTTGTAAGTGCTTGACCGTATAGTGCGTAGGATAGTGCGTTAATTATTGTAGTTTTACCTGTTCCATTACGTGATCCTGCATCATCTCCGCCTTGATCTAAGTTCTCTCCAAGCACAAGTGTTAGTTGTTCGTGGTTAAAATCAACTGCTTGAGTTTGATTGCCTACACTCATGAAGTTTTTTACAGTTAAATCTTTAATTTTAATCATTTAGTGTTCTAATCCATTATAAATGTCTAATAACATTTTTTTATTGTAGTTTTCTGTATCTAATTCTGAAATTTCGTTTGCTACAATTTGATCTACACTTTCAAATTGTGCAATATCTAAATCTGTTGATATTTCTTCTATTTGTTTTTGGGGAATAAGTGTGATTTCTCTACAATTGTATTCAGAAATAAATGTTTCTTTAATAAAACTTGCTTCTTCATAACTAATAGGTAAGTCTAATGTAACTCTTAGATACATATTAGGCTTAATCAAAGTATCTTTCTCATCAATCAACTGTGATAACTTGACTGTACGGTACTTTGGACACTCTGGCCAGTTGATATACTCAGGCTCCGCATTGTTTTCACGGTCTAATATCATCATACCACGTTCGTCATCCCAAGCATCAGCATAATTGTGTGGGAAAGCATTACCAATATAATGGATCTTGCCTTGCTTTTGTCGCTTGTGGAAGTGTCCTGAAAATACATAGTCTTGATGTTCAAAATGTTCGCTTTTTAGTTCACCGTGATCGGGCATCTGCACCATAGCATTCATATAAAAACTAGGAAGCTCAAAATGACCAAACATATATTTGGATTTTACCTTGCTTATCCTTTTCCATTCGTCTCCAACAAGCCACGGAACAAGTGCTACGTCATCTTCTACAAGTATTTCATCTATAAATGTAACGCCTGGAATGTGTTTACCAAATATTGTAGAACTTACTTCACGCTTGTCTTTATAATACAAGTCGTGATTACCTACAAACATGTAAAACTTGTCAAATGCTTTACCTAGTTTTTCTAAACTACGAATTGTAGCATCCATTGTAGTAAGATTAAGTGAATTACGATTATGATGCCAATCGCCGCAAAAAATAGCAGTTTCGCAACCGTTTTCTTTTGCTTGTCCAATAAACCAATCTATAAAATTTTCACAGTCGTCGTTATGAACACGACTATTGCCTTTAAGACCAAAGTGAATGTCTGTAAAAACAGCAGCTTTTTTAAACAAGGTAATATCTCCATTTATACTGTGTTTAAGTATACGTGGATTTTAAACACTTGTCAACCTTTTTTTGCCGGAAAAGCTGACATACTTGCTTCCTCGTTTCTTTTAATACTTGCTTCCCATTCGCCTTCGTGTTGTCTTGTATAGCTAGGATTAAGACCGTTTTGTTCTAGTATATCGTCACGTATGTTTTGATTTCGTTTTTCAATGTTGATAACACGTACAAATGAGTTAGTAACAGCAGCAGTGTAATAAGCAAATGGATTATTAGATTTTGATTCGTCAAACTGTAAACCAATTTGCGAAAGTTGTAGGATTGCTTGACCTTTCATTTCGTCATTATAAGTATAACCACGAACATTACCTCTTGTAGCATAACGATCTACTAGTTTCAACCACATTAATGCTAAATTATCTGTAGCCTTTCCGTGTTTGTGACTAAAATATCCATTTTCCATTCCGCCTACCCAATGACTTTTACCAACACATACTAGTTCGTCTTCTTCATTGAATTTAAAATGTTGAAAAGGAGGAAAATTTAGTTTTGTTTTAGTATCTGCAACAGTTTTTGGATTTTTCTTACGTCCTGGTTCTTCTGGGATGTGATCAAATGTCATCACACGAAAGATTAATTCTTCTTTGGTAATACTTCTATAATCAACTTCGCAGTCTGCTTGTTTTACTTTTTCACCTGCTAGTTTACGTCTTTCGTAGTCTTCAGATCCTAAACGTTTTGCTTTATTGCGTTTGGCTTCTGCAATAGTTCTAATATTAATTTTGTCTACGCTATCTAAGATTATGTCATAGTTGGCATAGTCTTTTTCTACAAAACTGTTAAATGTATTTTTTGATTTGTGTATTTCTTTTAAAATGTCTTTATTGTTAAGATAATTTTTCTTTTTCATACCTTCTCCATTGGCTAACAGTATTTATTATAATATACGTAGTTAAAAAAGTCAACTAAATACTTATGGAGATACGCCATTATGTCAATTTTTAGTTCATTCAATAACTTAACAAGCAATATTATAGGATCCAATATCTTAGAAACATCTCGAAATGTTTCAAGAGTGACTTCTAGTCTTAACACAGCAGTAACTTCATTTAGAAATATTTCTTCAGGACGAGGTAGTACGTTAGACAACGTTGCAAATGCGTTAGGCGCAGTTGATACTCTAATCAATGGCGGCAACGGTTCATTAGGTCAAGTTGGGTCAGCTATACGAATGGCATCTAATGCTTTACAAAATGTAGGTTACGGAGCATCTCCTCAAGGAAAAACATTTACAAAGGCAATTATTAGAGATGATTACACGACTGTTGATGCATTAGATTGGCGTGTAAAGATTACAGCACCTGAAAATTTAATACAGGGCGACATATTACGTCCGATAGCAAATACAGGAAGTAGTATGTTGTTTCCTTTTACACCTACGATTATTTTAGGTTCAAGTGCAAATTATTCACCAGTACATCCTACACACACTAACCATCCATTTTATGCTTATGAAAACAGTCAAGTAGATAATATTACTATTACAGGAGAGTTTTTTAGCGAAAATGATGATGATGCAAGATATTGGGTAGCATGTTTGCATTTCTTAAGAACAATGACAAAGATGTATTATGGTCAGAGTAACGACTTAGGAAATCCTCCACCTGTTTGTAGACTAAACGGTTACGGTAAACATGTTTTCAATAATGTTCCTGTACTAATATCTAATTTTACTACTGATATGCCAGCAGATGTAGATTATATTGAGTGTGATATAAATGGTGAAGTAACATATGTGCCTACACAGAGTATTTTTACTGTTACAGTAATACCAAATTATGCAAGAACAGCTCATAGCAGATTTAGCTTAGAAGCATTTGCTAGAGGAGACTTTATAAACTCAGATGAAGGATTTATCTAATGGCTGGATTAACTGACGCAAACATTGATAAAATAAAAAATAAAGGTCCCTACGGAAAAACACCTATTACCAGTGCAGGATATTTAGATATAATGAGAGCTAGACCTGTTCCTGTAGCAGGCGATGATATTTTATATGAGATAACACCTGCTTATACATATCGTCCAGATTTATTAGCTTTTGATTTATATTCTAGTAGAGAACTATGGTGGATTTTTACACAAAGAAATCCTGATATATTAAAAGATCCAGTTTTTGACTTTGTTGCAGGCACAAAAATCTATCTGCCTCAAAGAAAACATTTAAAAAGTATTTTAGGAGCATAAATGGCATCTATTTTTGCAAACACAGGTGGTGCACTTCTTGGTGCTATAAACGCTGCAGACGATGTTGCAAAGGCTATTACTACGGCAACAAAAAATGCTAGTTCAAATGTTTCTGTTACAGGTGTAAATGCTGTTGGATTTGAAAATACAAATGAAATAATAAACAGAACTGCTCAAGAAGTTTCAACAATGTTTAAAAACAGTAATGCTATTACTGCTGCAACAACAGGTACTGCTAATAATGTTTTAGCAAAAGTCCAAGCAGGCGGCTTTAATTTTTTACAAGAGTCAGGCGCACTAAAATTAGATAATATTTTGAGTACTGTAGCTGTTAACCCGGGCGCAGATCTTAAACAAGCAATTAATACAAATTTAGATTTAAGTATTTTTGACGGAATTAGTTCTCAAGAACTAGATAAAATTGGTAATGCTATAAGTAGCAAAATTGGTAACTTTAATTCTCCAGGAGATTTTGTTAAAGGATTTAGTTTTGATACACTTAACAATATTGTAGGTGGATTTAGCGATTTATCTAATTTTACAAACCAAGTTATAAATGTAATTCCTAAGGAATTTGAAACTATTTTAGGTGCCGTAGGAGGTACATTTGATGTTTTAAGAGAACTAGCAGATGAAATAGAAGACAGAAGTGGTATAGGAATATTTTCTGATGCATTAGCATCAGGCGGTAATGTTACAGGCACATCCGGAAAACCAAACTTTATAAGTAATCCATTAAACGAATTCAATTCTTGGAACTATGTTATTACTTTAGGTATACTTTCTACAACTGAACTCAATAATCCTTTAATATTGAAAGAAAATGGAGATTTCCAAAAAATAATTGCTAGGACAGGCGGCGGCCACTATAATAAAAGGCACCGAATTCCTATAGAAAACGAAATCGGCGGCGATGCTGAATATTTTATAGATAACTTAACTACAAAAGGTGTAATACAGCCTAACCAAAAAACTGGAACAACAATAGGTACTGATTTGCGCTTTGAAGTAAGTGAACCTTATAGTATGGGTAATTTTATACAATCGTTAGTAACAGCCGCAGGAGACCTAGGTTACAGTAATTATAACAGTGCTCCGTTTTGCATAAAAATAGAATTTGTAGGGTGGAGTGAAAACGGTACACAAAGTATTACACCAGTACAAGCCCCAGCATATATTCCTATACAGATTATAAATGTTAACTTTTCTGTTACAGGATCGGGCTCTACTTACGAAGTACAAGCAGTTCCTTATAGTGAAATTGCTCTTAGCGACGAAGCAGCTGAAGTAAAATCGGATATCAATACTGTAGGAACAACTGTGTCTGATGTACTATCAGGTGTTGATAGGTCTGTTACTGCAACAATGAATCAAAGAAGAGCTGCTTTAGAAGAATCTGGAGCACAGCCAAATGGAGATAGAGTTGTAATTGCGTTTCCTAGAGATCCTTCTGCTATAATGAAAATTGTAGCAGGACAAATGACAGTTCCTGATCAAATTACAAAAACAGCCGCAGAACAACTTCAAATAGAAAAAGGTCTTTCTGAGCTACCAGAAAATGATCCACGCAAGCAAGAATCAATTGACAATGTTGCAGTGCCTGCTAAAAATACAATTGCTAATAATTTAGAAAATTATTCAAGAGATATTTCGTTTATGAATGAAATTGGAATAAGTTTGCTTGTTACTGATGACAATCAAGGAGGTACTGCTGCGGCAGCAGATCCTAGTGCGTGTTACAATGATGAAGGTGTTGCTGATACTACAACAACTGAATTATCAGTTGCTGAAAAAGCAAGAGAAAAATCTTTTACAGCAGGAATGCGTATAGATGAAATAATTGAAAAAGTTTTAGTAGATAGCGAATATGCTGCCGAAAATGCTGTAGACAATGCTGATAACGGAATAAGAAAATTATACAGAATTAATACTCATGTGTTTTTGGATAATGATCCTGAAGCTGAAAGAAGATTTGGTAGAATGCCTCGAATTTATGTTTATAGTGTTGTGCCATTTTTTGCTGATGATGCTTCTTTCCAAAGTCCTTCAGGTGTAGCTCCTAATAGAGGCGGTATAAGAGCAGCAGCAAAAAAAGAATACAATTACATATACACCGGAAAAAATGATAGTGTATTAAATTTTGATATTCAATTTAATAATACATTTTTACAAGAAGCTTATGCTAATTTTGGTATGAACTCAGGGGGTCTTGCAAGTAATGGATCAGACAGAAAAACTTTGCAAAATACAGGCGATCAAAAAGGTGCAACTACAGCAGAAGTAGACGGCAATGCAGACTCAAACGGCGTCGGCGGCGGATCAGTAAGTGAATCTAGAAGTTTTCCTATTACAGGAGACAGTAGAACAACAGACATTCGTAAGCGTCTTGCAGAAACATTCCATCACAGATTTTTAAATAATAATGTTGATATGCTTACTGCTTCTTTAGACATTATGGGAGATCCTTATTTTATTCCTACTCAAACAGGAAATTATATAGGAGATAGGGGCGAAGGACCGTCAATAACACAAGACGGATATATGACATATTTAGAAAATCAAGTTTATGTAATTGTTAATTTTAGAACTCCTGTAGATTATTCTCTTACAGGAAGCAATGTAGCATATTCAAAGCTTGTTCCTGAATTTAGTGGAATATACCAAGTGTTAACTGTTGAAAGCAGTTTTAACGGAGGAAAATTTACTCAAACCTTAGATCTTGTAAGATCAAGAGGACAAGAAAACGAATCAGGAACATCGCAAGGATTTGTAGGTGTAGCTGACGATGTTTCTGTTAACAACGGTGTAGGAACTACTCCGCCTACGGGCCAAGTTGGCGGCAATGGACAAGGAACAGTATCTGACGATCCATGCGAATCTCCAATCAAACGAGTATTAACAGAAGTTGGAGATGAAATAGATAATGTTGCAAACAATTTATTTCCAGAAGTTAATAGTGTCCTTAATAATGTACCAACAATTAATATAGCAGGAGTATCTTGGCAACCACCTCAAAATGCATTCCAGTCATTTCCTGGTTTAAGAAAAGATATTGCTGCAATAGAAGCTGATGTAAATAATGCGTTAGGTAAAGTTTCAGCTGATGCTAAAAATGCTCTAAACAATATTACGGGCGTGAAATTTACAGTGTAGAGGATAATAAATGGCAGTAACAGTAAGTGACCAAGACAGACATTTATTAAGAATGATCGCAGACGGAGAAGCAGTTAGGAGTAATCCGTACTGTAGCGTGTGGCCAGGTCATGTAGAACCCTCTCTTACATCAATGACGATATCTCAAGTTCAAGCATATCAGCAACAACGTTTAGATGCAGGCAGACGCTCAAGTGCTGTAGGCAAATATCAAATGCTTAAAGATGTATTAGGTGAATGTGCTGGATACTTAGGATGTGATCCCTTACGAACAGTTTATTCGCCAGATGTCCAAGATGCTATGATCATTCAACGTCTAGTAAAATTTCGTAAGTACGAACAATGGAAAACAGACAGTATTAATACTGGACAATTTATGGTATTTTTAGCAGCAGAATTTGCAAGTATGCCTGTACCGTATGATATACCTGCAGGAAGTGTTTATAAAAATCAGCCAAAACGAAATCTTAAAAAAGGACAAAGTTTTTATGCTAATGACGGGTTAAACAAAGCTAATCACGATCCTGATACAGTATATCAGCAACTTGAAGATATTAAAAATGGCGGACGAGGTGAAGTTACTGAAATTAATGTTTCTACTTCAGGCGCCAACAGGGGTTTACCTGCAAGCGGAGTAAGCGAAAGAACGCAAGTTGAACGTGCAGCAGCAGGCTCAGGTGTAGGCGCATATAGAGGCACAAGAGCAGGAGCAGCACCTTTGCCTAGTACCGAACTTCCAAATTATGATAATCCTTATACATATTATGTTATAGACCCTTTAGATGATCGTTATGATTTTAGATCTGGAGAAAAAGTCAAAGATGTTCTTATTCATGGATTAAGTGCCGCAGCAGCAACTCCTACAACTATCACAACTGTAGGAGAATCTAATACAACAACAGATGCAGGTGTTATTGCTCCTAAACCGCCAGAACAAGATCCAGACGCATCAGACCCTAGAGGTCAAGAACAATTACCTGATCTGGTTCCTAAACCAGATGAGCCAGATCCTTTGCCTACAGGAGAAACAGGTAATGCTGATTCTGGTGCACCTAAACTTCCGTATCCTGATGATATTATTAAGGATGCACTTGGTAGTGTGGCAGATATTTTTCCAGATGATACAGGTGATTGCGTTAACGAAGCAGTTACAGGAAATCTTAAAGGAGCTTTAGATAAAGTTTCAAATGGGTTAGTTACTGACGCCAATAATGCTATCAAATTAGCAGAAAATGAGGTAAACAAAGTTGCAAATGAAGTTAAAAATACTGCTAAGAATTGGATCAATACATAATGGCTAGAAACGAACCACCAAGAAAAGGTACAACATACACTAGAAGTACTAGAGAATTGCCTCCAATAAAGGCAGGAGTTCCTTATGAAGCTGTGGTAGTTAATAATCTAGATGTAAACACTATGGGTACACTCGAAGTTGAATTATTAAATTATACTTCTGCAGGAAATCTACCAGAAAGAAGCGGGCAATTAGAAACTGTAAGATACCTTAGTCCATTTTATGGAGCAACACCCAGCGCAGGTTTAACTGAAAATGACGGGTATGAATATACACAAAAAAGTTATGGGTTTTGGGCAGTACCCCCAGATGTAGGTACAAAATGTTTAGTAATATTTGCAGAAGGCAATAAAAACTTTGGATATTGGATAGGTTGCATACAAGACGATTATATGAATTTTATGATTCCTGATGGTCGTGCTGCAACATCGTTAACAACAGAAAATACTCCAGAGCACTTAAAAGGAGCAAAATTACCTGTAGGTGAATACAATAAGCTAGTTGAAACTGGTGAAAAAGTAGATCCTACACTTTTTAATAAACCGTACAATAAAGATTTTACACAGGTGTTAGAAGTACAAGGATTATTACTAGACGAAGCAAGAGGAACAACAACTTCTAGTGCTAGACGAGATTTTCCAAGTATGGTGTTTGGATGGAGTACTCCTGGTCCTAGAGATAAACGCAAAAAATCTCCAAAATTTGAAATAGGTCCAGATGGTAAAAAAGTAGAATTACCATACAACAGACTTGGCGGCTCGTCTATAGTTATGGACGATGGCGATGAAAGATTTGTAAGAGAAACACATGCAGAAGACGGTCCTCCAAGATATGTAAACAAAGGTGCAAACTATCCGGGCGGCGATGAAACTATCCCTCAAAACGAATTATTTAGAATACGTACTAGAACTGGGCATCAAATACTTTTACATAATTCAGAAGATCTAATCTACATATCAAACAGTCGCGGAACAGCTTGGATTGAATTAACATCAGACGGAAAAATTGATATACATGCAGATGATAGTATAAGTGTTATGAGTAACCAAGATATTAATTTTACTGCTGAAAGAGATTTTAATATTGATGCAGGACGTAATATCAATATGCGAGCACAAGCACGATTTAGTGACGGCCAAAAAACAATGGATGGATTGGAGTGCGGAAGAATACAAATAGAAAGTAAATATGATACAAATATATTAGTAGGCGAAACATATAGAAGAAATGTGTTAGGTACTAGTAATATCAAAGTTGAAGAAGATGAATATGTTTCTATAAAAGGAAATTACCATAAAACATCAGGGAATATATTTGATACTTCTAAAGGTGGTTTCCATCAAAAATCTGCACATACATTTTATAGAGAAAGTGCTAGTAATATAAACGATCTTGCTACTGGCAGCTATTTTAATAAAGCAGAAGGTATAAATTTAACATCACTTGCAGACACAAAAATACTAAGTGCAGCAAATTTTGACACAATAACTCAAGGTGCTCAACATACCACTGTTTCGGGTGCATTTGACATACAATCAGATTCACAACATTTTGAAGCAGCTAGTGGAATTAATATGTTAGGCGGAACAGCTATTGCAGGTGATGCGACAAAAATATCTTGGAATACAGGAAAAGCAGTTGCAGGCGAAGCAGCAACTACAGCATTAAGTGCAACCGCAGCAACAGAAGCCAAACCTGCGGATTATGTTACTCCTTTAACACAAATTGTATTACCTTATACTTTTCCTGGGTCACAAGATACTGTTCCTTACGAAAGTATACTTACACGAGCTCCACAACACGAACCATGGCCAATGCATGAAAACATGGATCCGGTAGGTCTTAAACCAGAACAGACAGATAGAGAATCTCCAGGACAATTAACTCCTTCAGATAGAATACTTACACCTGATACATTTACAAAATCAAAATCTAATATACAACAAAGTTCGCAAGTTTTAGGGTCATCAGGAACTAATGATTATGGAACTACAGGTGACGGAGCAATTATAAATGGTGAAGTAGTTCCGCCTGAAAATGTTCCTGGGTCAAACGAACTTAGATATATAGAAAATTTTGAGATTGATACTACTAGAGGTGACGGTAGTTACTGTAATAGATTCTTTAAAGGTGACGGTCCTCTTGGAACTATTACAAGTAAGAAACGCGGACTTACTGCACAAGTTGCAGAAATTTGGGTTCCTAACTTCCAAGGCTTTATTGATGCACTAGAAGATAGTGGTTATGAAATTAAAACATTATTAGGTTATTGTAAGCGCAAAATTGGTAATTCTAGCAGATATAGTACACACGCTAGCGGCGCAGCAATTGACATCAACCCGCCAAATCCAGTAAGAAATACATCTCCAAATGGACTATTCAGTCCACGTCCACCTGATGCTCCAAAAACCGATATGCCTGCAGGAGTAGGCGAATTAGCTAAACAGTTTGGTTTAGGATGGGGCGGCGCATGGACAAGAATAGACGATGCAATGCACTTTAGTACAGCAGCTAATGAAGGCGGCAATTATAGATTCCCAGCAGGTATTATTCCGCAAGGTCCTAGTACAGATACACAAGTGCATACAGAAGGTGACCCAAGGGGCAGAGACTACTATATTGCTCCTTCTAAAGAATTGTCTGAAGAGGAGGAACAAGAATCACCTACAACACCAGAAAATACTAATAATCCAGGTCCTCAAAATAGTGACGGAACGTCTAATGTACAGTAGGTAAATACAATATGAGTGAATTAGAACAAAATCTATATAAAAGAGTACAAGTTCCAAGTACTAATATACAACCTAAACCTTCAAAATCCTACAGAGGGTTTTATTCTGGCGATTCTAATAAAGGTTTTAATCTTTACGATCATGAATTAATTAAACAAGATATTGTAAATCATTTTCATATTAGACAAGGTGAAAAACTAGGTGATCCTTCTTTTGGTTGTATTATATGGGATATATTGTTTGAACCGTTTACTCCTGCTTTGCAAAAAGCTATTATTGAAAATGTAACTTTTATCATAAATTATGATCCTCGTGTACAAGCAGAAAATGTTATCGTAGATACTTACGATAATGGCATTCAAATTACAGCAACAGTTACATTTCTTGACTATGCTATCAGTGAAGAAATGCGTTTTACATTCGACCAGACAGTTGGGCTAAGTTTAAGAAATTAAACACGCACATTATTAATTCATATAAATACTCTATAATAAGGAATTAAGATATGTCTTCAAGTGATAGGCAGTCTAGGCTACTTGTAGCTGAGGATTGGAAAAGAATTTACCAAAGCTTTAGGAATGCAGATTTCCAAAGTTATGATTTTGATAATCTTCGCCGTGCGATGATTAACTACTTGCGTCAAAATTATCCAGAAGATTTTAACGATTACATTGAATCTTCAGAATACCTTGCACTTATTGACATGATTGCTTTCCTTGGGCAAAACTTATCATTCCGTATCGATTTAAACGCTAGAGAAAATTTTCTTGAAACAGCAGAACGCAGAGAAAGTATACTAAGACTTGCAAAAATGCTTTCTTACAATCCTCGTAGGAATCAAGCAGCTAATGGTTTGTTAAAGGTTACCTCTGTAAAAACTACAGAAGCATTGTTTGACAGCTCTGGTATAAATTTATCAAATAATGTTGTAAAGTGGAACGATACGTCAAATAATAATTACTTTGAGCAATTTACAAAGATTTTAAATGCAGCATTGCCTGTAAATAATTCTATTGGCAATCCTTTAAAAAGTGCTAACATTGAAGGCATACAAACCCAAAAATATAGATTTAATGCTACTAATACAGACACACCAATTTTTCCATTTACAAAAACAATTGAAGGCGATAGTGTAAGATTTGAAATAGTAAGCACTGATATAGAAAATACAATAATAAAAGAAGAAACACCACTTCCAGGAACAAGTCCTGCATTTTTGTTTAGAGATGACGGACAAGGACCAGGCAGTTCGAACACAGGTTTCTTTATGCACATTAGACAAGGTGCACTACAAACTGGAACATTTAATGTAAAAAATCCTGTTCCTAACCAAGTAGTTGCTATTGATGCATCTAATATAAATGAGACTGACGTTTGGCTCTATAATATTGATTCAAATGGTTTCGAAACAAATGCGTGGACAAAACTAAGTTCAACAGAAGGTAATAATATTATCTATAATAGTTTGTTTAATCAAGTAAGAAATATATTTTCAGTAGAAAGTAGAATTGGAGATAGAATAAACTTAGTTTTTAGTGACGGCGTATTTGGCAATTTACCAAGCGGCAACTTTAAAGTTTATTACCGTACTAGTATTAATAAATCACTAGCCGTAGCACCAGGATCTATAGGTAATGTGAATATTAGTATTCCTTATCAAAGCCGTTCTGGTTCACAGGAAACACTTACTTTAGGTTTAAGGTTACAATATACTATTACAAATGGTACTGGTGCAGAAACTAACGCAGATATAAAATTAAATGCTCCAACTACTTATTATACTCAGAATAGACTTATAACTGGCGAGGATTATAATGTAGGTCCGCTAGCAATAAGCCAAGAGATAATCAAAACAAAAAGTGTTAATAGAATTTCTAGTGGTATTAGTAGATACTTAGATATCAAAGATCCAAGCGGAAAATATAGTACAACAAAATTGTATGCCGATGATGGAGTATTATATAAAGACATTTTTTTAACAAAACAAGACTTTACTTTTACTACTCAAAGTGACATAGAAGGAGTTATTGTTAATACTTTACAAGGTATAGTAAGATCTAGTAATTTAAAAAACTTCTATACAAGTGAATTTTCTAATTTATTAGTATCAGATCTAAATTCTTACTGGAATAGTTTTAGTCAGAGTACTAATAGAAATATCGGAACATTAGAAGATATTGATGGAAATAAATTTCCAGTCGGCACATTTACAGCAAATAATTTAAAAACAATAAAAATAGGTTCGCTTTTAAAATTTACTGCACCAGAAGGCTATCATTTTATGGAAGATGGTACATTAATGGCAGGCGCAGCAGATCATCCAGGGAGTTCAACATATAGATGGACAAAGGTGACTAATGTTGTAGATGACGGAACAACAATAGATTCTGAAAATAATACAGGCGGAATTACACTTAGTGATGCTATTCCTACCGGAAGTTTGCTATCACAAATTGTTCCATTACTGAGCACATTTTTTTCTAATGATCTTAAAATTCAAATCATTGACCAAGCGTTTGCATACAAAGACTTTGCGTTGAGATATGACAGAAATAATTCTGAATGGAAATTAGTACTTGCTGAAAATATTAATACAATAAATGACTTTTCTTTAGGTAAAGCAGGAGATATAACAGCACAAAATTTAGATTCAAGTTGGCTTATGTATTTTAAAACTAACGGAGAAAAATACACACTCACAACTAGAAATTTACGATATGTTTTTGAAAGTGCAGACGAAGTTAGATTCTTTTTTGACAGTGCAGATAAAATATATGATCCTAAAACAGGAAAAATTGTTAGAGATTTAGTTAAAATTCTAAATATTAATTCTAAACCTGGAACTAATATTCCTTTCACTAAGAACTTTGATTGGAATATAAGTGATGCTTATAGAGATAAAGAAGGCTATGTTGATACAAGAAAAATTCAAGTAGAATTTCATGATCTTGATGACGATAATGTAATTGATAATCCTGACTTATTTAATGAAATAGTAGAACCTACTACGGACGAACAAACAAAATTAATATTTTTAAGAAAGTATACAACAGCAGATGGTGTAGAAGAATATAGATATTTTGATAATGCTAATAATACTATTTTAATCAAAACTAATGAAGCAGCAATTGGCGCTTATAGTCAATACGAAAACGAAAACCAAATTTTCTACTTGTATGAGGAAAAAGTTTTTAAACAATTAAATGCTGTATTAAATAATCTTACTATTATAGATACTTATAAAGCATATATTGGCAGAGATAATCTACGTTTTGAATATACTCATGTTGCTGATAGCAATTACAGAATTGACCCTGCTGTTAGTAATATAATTGATACCTATTTGTTGACAAAAACTTATGATACTAATATTAGAAAATATCTAAACGGAACAATTAGTAAATTGCCATTACCTCAAAGCAATGATGAATTATATAGAAACTTTGGTTCTGAAATTGCAAAAATTAAATCCATTAGTGATGAAGTAATTTATCATCCTGTGAAGTATAAAGTTCTTTTTGGTGAAAAAGCAAAAGAAGATTTACAAGTAATATTTAAAATTGTAAGAAATAAAGATGTAGTTGTTAATGATAATGAATTAAAAGCAGATGTTATAAGTGCAATAGATAGATTTTTTGCAATTGAAAATTGGGACTTTGGTGAAACATTTTATTTTCAAGAATTAGCAGCATATATTATGAACCAATTAACACCTAAATTAGTAAGTATTGTCATTGTACCAAGACAAGGAAGTCAGAGTTTTGGTAGTTTGTTTGAAATAAGATCCGAACCTGATGAAATTTTTATAAGCGGAGCAAACGTTTTTGATGTTGAAATCATAGAAGAACTTACTGCAACACAACTTCAAGCATCGGGCAATACTATCACAAGTGCTTCAGAATCTAATTACGGAGTACAAAGTCGAGATACAAATTCTAGCGGAGGCAACAGTTACTAATGGCTTATAATAACAATCAAAACGAAAGTGCTTTACCAACGCCTAATAGTAAAAAGAAAAAGTCAATAGATTTTTTACCTAAGTTCTTTAGAACAGAAGCTAACAGAAAGTTTCTACAAGGTACTTTAGATCAGTTAATATCAGACGGCGCTGCCGAAAAAGTAGATGGCTATGTAGGTAGAAAGTATACTAGTTCTTATAAGTCTACAGATAGTTATATACCAGAAATTAGTAACGATAGAGAAAACTATCAACTAGAGCCATCAGTAGTTATACGTGATAATTTAGAAAATGTAGATTTTTTAAAAGATTACAAAGACTACATAAACATTTTAAGATATTTTGGCGCAGATACAAATAATCATAATTCTCTTAATACAGTAGATACTTATAGTTGGACTCCGCATATCAATTGGGATACGTTTACAAATTTTAGAGACTACTATTGGCTGCCAAATGGTCCTATGAGTGTTCCTGTAAGGGGACAATCGAGAGATATTACAAGTACATACACAGTTACTTTAGAAGACCAGGGCGATAATGTTGCATATGTATTTAATGATGGGTTTACTAGAAATCCAAAATTAAAACTTTATAGAGGCCAAACATATAGATTTGAAATTGATACTCCAGGACACCCTTTAGCATTTTCTATAAGTAGAACTTTTATACCAGGATTGGCTCTATTAGTTGCAGGCAGAGAAGGAATTAGATCAGATGGATTGTACGGTGCCGACTTGTATGGCAACGAATATGACATTGGTGATTTTATTATTACGCCTGATGCCGGAAGTGTAACATTTGAAGCAGATGAAAATGTGTCAACATTATACAATGATGGTATTACTAAATTTAATGAAGATGGCGACGAAGTTGCAGTTGTTTATGTAGAAAAAGGAACAATTGAATTTACAATACCTGCTAATGCACCTGATAGACTATTTTATATTAGTCAAAATGACGTAAACACAAGTGGCCAAATACGAGTCTTCGACGTTGAAGAAAACACCTTTTTAAATATTGACACAGATATACTAGGAAAAAAATATTATCAAAGTTCAAACGGTGTAGACTTTACAAATGGATTACTTGTTAGATTTCAAGGTACAGTTGTTCCTGAAAAATATAACGAAGGAAATTGGTATGTAGAAGGCGTTGGCGAAAATATTAAATTAATTTCACAAAGAGAATTAGTTATTCCGTCTGCGTATACAGATAATATTCAAGTCCCGTTTGATTCAGAAGAATTTGATGTATCGCCGTTTGCTACAGCAAATAACTATCCTTTAGAAAAAGATTATTTAATAATAAACAGAGCATCACAAGATAAAAACCCTTGGACTAGAAATAACAGATGGTTCCATAAAGATGTTATTTTAAAAAGTTTCGAATATAATAACATTGCAGAAAATTTAGATGATAATTTTAGAGCAAAACGTCCTATCATTGAATTTAATGCAGGATTGAAACTTTTTAATTACGGAACATTTGCTAAACAAGATGTAGACTTATTAGATAATTTTACAACTGATGTGTTTAGTACTATACAAGGATCGCAAGGATATATTATTGATGGAGTAGAACTAGCACAAGGTATGAGAGTTCTATTTAGAGCTGATACCGATCAATTAGTTAGCGGTAAAATTTATGAAGTTAAATTTATAACTATTGGTACTGAAAGAATTATCAATCTTGTAGAAACTGCGGATTCTACTCCGTTAGATTTAGAAAACGTATTTGTAAAACTAGGTGAAGTATATTCAGGAAAAACTTTTCATTATCATGAAAATATGTGGATTGCTGCACAAGAAAAATTAGCAGTCAATCAACCACCTTTATTTGATTTATGTTGTCCACAAGGAAATGAATATAGTAATACAACTATTTTTGAAAGTTCCACATTTAGTGGCACTAAAATTTTTAGTTACAAAGAAGGCACAGGAACAGTAGATAACGAATTAGGATTTGCGTTACAATATAGAAATATAGAAAATACAGGCGATATTCTTTTTGAATTTAATTTGCTTACAGATGTATTTTCTTATCAAAACGATGAAGATTTAATTGAAGTTCCTACGTCTACATCAAATTTAAGAAAATATTCTGATAGAACAACTTTTAAATATGTAAATGGTTGGAATTCTACTCCAAGTAGATTTACACAATATGTTATTAGAGATATCGAAGTTACTGATAACTTAACAAATAATTTTGCTGTTGATGTTTACAATAAACCTCATTTATTAGAAGATTTAAAAATCAAAGTATATGTTAATAATAAACTACAATTAAAAAATACAGATTATAATATTGTTAAAACAGAAAATAAGGTTTTAGTATCATTTGTAAACGACTTAACAATAGGAGATTATTTAAAATTAAAATTACATAGCTCGGCTGATAAAAATCAAAACGGATATTATGAATTACCTATTTCTTTAGAAAGAAATCCACTTAATGAAGATATTAATCAATTTACATTAGGCGAAGTTTATGATCATGTAGATAGCATGATTGAAGATCTTCAATCATTTACAGGTACATATCCTGGTACAAGCAATCTTAGAGATTTAGGTAATATAAGTCAGTTTGGCAAAAGATTTGTTAAACACGAAGCAGGTTTGGCTAATGCAATTTACCATTTAACAAATAAAAAATACAATTTGATAAAAGCTGTTGAATATTCAACATTAGAATACAACAAAGCAAAAAAAATACTTGTAGATACTGCAAGTTCATTAGGATTTGACGGTACTCCCAAAGCTCACGTAGACAAAATATTAAAAGAAATAAACAAAGACAAAGCAGATTCTCAACCGTTTTATTTTAGCGATATGCTTGCTTATGGCGATGCAAATAGAATAGAATATAATGTGATTGACAAAGAAATAAATTTATTTCCTTTAACAACTGCATTTTCAATGTCAACATTGTCAGAAAAAGCAATCACTGTTTATCTTAATAACAAAATACTTGTACATGGTAGAGACTATAATTTTAATGAAGATGGCTTTATAGAGATCATTGCAGCAAAAGAAAACGGCGACACAATTGAAATATACGAATATAATAATACAGATGGAAGTTTTATTGCTCCTACACCTAGTAAATTAGGATTGTATCCATCTTGGTATCCAGAAGTCTTTATAGATGACACCGGTATAGATGAAACATCTTTAACAATTTCAGGTCCTTTTAAAATATACGGAGAAGTAGAAGTAGGCCAATTAAAAAATTCGTTCGGATGGACCTATCCAGTATATACATCAAAAAATGCTGCTGAAACAGCAGACAGTAACAATGGAGGAAATGGTGCTTCTCAGGCAGTGTGGTTTAAGGGATTAAATACAAAATTTTATTTGCCTGAAACTAATGCTAACTACTCTAAAGATTCTAATCCAGAAGATTATGATGAATACCCAATCGGTGTTGCATTTATTAGAGGACATGACGGAAGTCAAGTTGCATGTTACAAAGATTTTAGAGACAGTTTAATTATTGAATTTGAGAAAAGAATTTTTAGTAATATTAAAATTTCATATGACGACAATGAGTTTGATATTTTTAATTTTACAGGTGGCGATTTTAGAGGATATCAAAATACTTTAGAAAAACAAAATAACTTATTGTTGACAGATTTTACTAGATGGCAAGCCAACATTGCAGCAGATTATTCTTCAAACTCATTTTATGATAGAAATAATGGGTTTACATTTAATTATAGTGAATCTAATAATCCAGATGGCAAAGCTTTGCCAGGTTTCTGGAGAGGGATTTATAATCAAGCATTTGATACAGATCGTCCTCACACAAATCCGTGGGAAATGTTAGGATTTAGAAATAAACCTACATGGTGGAACGATGTTTACGGTCCTGCACCATATACAAGTAACAACCTAGTACTATGGGAAGATTTAGAAAATGGCAGAATAGCAGATCCTAATAATAGTAGAATTGACGAAAGATTCAAACGTCCAAATCTAAGATCTTTTATACCAGTAGATCAAACAGGTAAACTATTACCGCCAGTAAACATAAATTATGTTAAAGGATTTGTTCAAAGATATGCTTCTAAATCTTATGCATTTGGCGATTATTCTCCAATAGAAACTGCTTGGAGGAAAAGTTCCGATTATCCTTTTGCATTATTAAAGTCTATGCTACTAATTAATCCAGCAGAGACAATAGCAAAAGGATTTGATTTATCAAGATTTACAAAGAACCTTGCAGGGCAAAACACATATAAAGATTCAGGCACATTCTTTAGAAATAAAGACATTGTATTTCCAAATACATATGCAGATAATATTAGAAATACAACTTGTGGACTTGTAAATTACATTTACAATCTTTTAGCAAGTGATATATTAACAGTATATAGCGATTATCAAAATGAAGTTACTGCATTAGAAACAAATTTATCATTTAGATTAGGAGGATTTAGTGATAAACAAAAATTAAATCTTATTCTTGAAAGCAAGTCTCCTAATCAGGACAAAGGATCCACAGGCATTTTTGTACCACAAGAAAATTATAATTTAGTTTATAATGTAAGTTCTCCTATAGACAACTTTGTATATAGTGGTGTAGTTATTGAAAAAACACCTGCAGGATTTAAGGTGACGGGTTATAATCCAAAAATACCATTTTTTCAATACTATAAACCTTTAGTAGGATCGACAAGTTATATTTTATCGGTTGGCGGAATAAGTGAACAATTTTCAGAATGGAGCGAACAAACTCCATACAAAAAGGGACAGGTAGTTTTTCATCTAAACACTTATTATAGAGCAACACAAGATTTTACAAGCGGAGGAATATTTGAAACAGATTTCCTAGCTAAATTACCTGCATTACCTTCAATTGGAGGTAGAACAGCTGAGTTTTACAAAAACTTTAACAACAATAAAGTAGAAAAATTACCATACGGATCTATACTTACAAGTATTCAAGAAGTAGTAGATTTTCTTACTGGTTACGGAAACTATTTAACTACTCAAGGATTTGTTTTTGATGACGTAACTGACGAAACAGTAAATGATTGGGTATCTGTAACAAAAGAATTTATGTTCTGGACTACACAAGGATGGGCTAATGGAACAATTATTAGTTTAAGTCCTGCTGCAAATAAACTATTCTTTAAATCAAATTATTCAGTTGTAGATGATGTATTTGATTCTTTTTATAATACTAGTATTGTTTCAAGTAATGGTCAAACACTTGATAGAAACTTTAACAGTGTAGTAAGAGAAGATAATAGTTTTGGATTAGAAATAAAAGATACAGACTTTGGATTATATGGAGCATCTTTACCTATTGTACAAAAAGAACATGTTGTTGTTCTATCTAACACAACAATATTTAATGATGTAATTTATCACCCAGCTTCTGGTTATAGACAACAAAGAATTAAAGTTAATGGTTATAGATCAGAAGACTGGAATGGCGGCTTAAATATCCCAGGATTTTTGTATGATAATGCTATAGTTAAAGATTTTGAAAATTATAAAGATTACAAAATTGGTGATCTTATAAAATTTAAAGAATATTATTATGTTGCTAAAGAAAATATACAGGGATCAACAAGTGTAGATTATAATCAATGGTACAAACTAAATGAAAAACCAGTACCGGATTTATTAACAAATTTTGATTATAGAATAAATCAATTTAACGATTTTTACGATACAAATACTTCTAGTTTTGATCAATCTTTGCACAATTTAGCATCTAGATTAATTGGCTTCCAAAAAAGAGATTACCTAAGTAATTTAATAGTCGACGATGTAAGTCAACTAAAGTTCTATAAAGGCTATATCCAAGAAAAAGGTACAAAAAACAGTCTTTCAAAATTGTTTGCTCCTTTAACTGCGTCTGGCGAGGAAAGTTTAGAATATTTTGAAGAATGGGCTATACGATCAGGTATATACGGTTCTTCAGAAAGTATTCAACAAATTGAGTTAAACCTCGAAGAAAAGAAAATGATATCTAGTCCGCAGCCTGTAGAATTTGTAGATAATCTTCCTGCAGAGCAATTTGATAATATCTTTAGAGTGTTACCTTCAGATTTGTTAGATCGTCCACAGGAATATACTAGTTCAGTTTTTCCAGTATTGTCTCAAAGTAAAGAATACATAAAATCTTCTGGATATGTTAGCGAAGACGATATAGATTTTGAATCTTACACTATAGATGATTTAGCTTTAGGTAATGTTAATGTATTTAGACTAGGCGGCTATTTACATCTCACAAATCAAGAAAATGAAAACTGGACTGTTTATCAGCATATTGACACAAATTTAAACGTAACAGAACTTACAGAAGCAAATACTTTAAATGATGCCGGCGAATTAATTTATGAATTGTCTATGGACAAATGGCTAGATAATACGCTGTCTATTGGCGATTTAATTGCAATTCGCGGAGCACAAGAATTCGAACTTAATGGGTTTTATAAAATTGTAGATATTAATTTAAATATTGCAAAAATAAAAGTTCCGATAGAAAATGATATTTCAGGTTTCTTAGAACAATCATTTGCAGTTTCTAAACTCAGAGAAGTACGTCTTGATGATACTACTAATTTAAATGATATTGTTAATGAAAAATTATACAATGAGCAAAAAGTCTGGATAGACAATTATGACAACACTAATAATTGGGCAGTTTTAAAAAACAACAGTGTTTATTCATATTTAGAAACATATAATAATCCTTCTGATTGGGATAGTACTATTCAAAATTTTACAGGCGTAATGACTGTAACTGATGATAATAATAATTTGTTTGTTTCTGCTTCTGGCGATGAAACAGGTAAAATTTATGTATATAGAAGATCAAAAGAAAATGCTAATTTAATTTTACAACAGGTAATTGATTTTACAGAAACAAAAAATAGTTACCAAGACTCTTTTGAAAACTTTGGATCAAGCATAGATGTAAGTGAAGACGGTGAATATCTTGCTATTGGCATACCAAACATGTCAGGAATAAAAACAAAATTTTTAGGAAATTTTGATCCTACTGTAGAGTATAGTAAACATGATATTGTTAAGTTTAGAGAAAGTTTTTGGAAAGCTAATACTACAGTTAATCCTGAAGTAGGTACACAAACATTTAGTACGTTTGATAGTTATATTAATCTTGTTTCTTCTGATACATCTGATAGTACAAGTTTGCAATTGTTAGTTGCAGGTAAATTTGGGTTACCTACAAATGGTATTGATCATTTACTAGTAAGAGCTCCATTAGATATGTATCTTGCAACTAAAGGTAGAATAGACGGTGCTTCTGGAGATAAAGTTAATTTATCTTGGAACCAGCGTAGTTATGCATATCCAACACTAGATAACTATTTGCCATTTGACGATCAAATACCAGAAATTACAAAAGAATTTATTACACAAGAACACGAAATTGTTGAAAAAATTGATGCAATTGTTTATATTGATACTTTTGTAAGTTTGCCTGAGGTAGGCGATACAATCGAAAGTGATACTGGCTCAGGTGAAGTATTTTATGTTGCTAGTTATAGAGATTCTGCAGTACTGTATCTAAAAAATATCAACGGTATTTTTAATGTTACTGATGAAATTTTTGTACAAAGTACTGGAAACTTTATAGGATTTTATACACAAGAATCAACATATTCAACATCACCAGATATTGGCGGTTTTTGGTATATAGAAACTGGATTCGAGTATGCTAATAATGGCAGGTATTTAGATATAGGCCGAGGTTTAGTTTATGCAGATGTACGTCCTGCAGAAAATGACGATGCAGACAGGCCATTTGTGTATTATAACATTCAGGATACAGTTGGTAATATAGGTGAATTTGTATTAGAAAAAAATCGTGTAAGTTATATTTCTAATTTAAGTTATGATGGTGACAGCGGCCCAGAATTAAGTAACTTATGGGTTGTTAGAGTTGGTAAATCTTTCCAAGATTATTTAACCAGTATAAGTGCATTTGATTCTCAAGGTAGTGCTGATAATAAAACTCTACAATTTACATTTTTTGACTCAGAAAATACTGGAATAAATCTAGAATCTACTGGATTTGAACTTGATCAAATGAATGGGTCTCAGCAAATTTATGATATCTGGGACGGATATATTGACTTTGAATTTACAGAATTTGACTTTTTAGGAAATCCGTATGAGCCAGTTGTAGGAGATATTATTGAAGATGTACAAATTCCTAGAGACGGTTCAGGAGGTTTAGCTCTTACTAGTACTAGTACAAGTACAGCAGAAGTTGTTTTTTATAAAAAGCAATTTAATTCTGTAAGAGTTTATTTAAAAGTTTTAAGCGGAAGTTGGAATCAGCTGAATAATATTGGTAGATTCCAGGTTCGCAGAAAAGCGAATGAAGATGCTCGAGGCCCCGGTGATGTTGATCGTGTAATGGGTACAATTGATGATCCAAATAACGATATTGTTTTAGGTACTAATCTAGTAGGAGATTTATTAGTTTTCCAAAAAGATACGCCATTTGATGTAGTATCTACTCCTGAAATATTTGATGGAGAATATTACTTCTATGATGAAACAATCGAAGGCGGCATTTCAATTCCAGCAAGTCCACCTTATAATTTAAATAAAAATTGGACTCAAGTTTATAACATACCTGCTGACGAAAGAGGAACATCGAGTGGATTAGACAATGAAGGCGCGGTTGTAATTTATAGGAGACAACCTAATGCTGTTTATGAGTTTGATTATATGCTCACAAGTCAATATAAGTTTGCCAATAGACAATTTGGCGACGAAGTTAAAATTAGAAAACAAGGAAATACCTATGTATTACTTGTTGGTAGTAAAGGCGACTTAGATCCTACTACACGTTCAGATCCTGGCAGTATTGAAATTTTTGTAACTGGTCCAGAAACTACAGATGTATTTAAAAAGGATTATCAAGCTACATCTTATAATGAAGGTGATGTAGTAATTTACAAAGACAAATATTATAGAGCAAATAAAGACACAGACGATAGTTCGCAATTGAATATTCTTGATCCTATAGTTTGGACAAATATTAGTTGGAGATACGGTGTTGATGACAATTATAGAGGGGAGTGGGACAATTCTTTCCCTTATGAAATAAATTCAATAGTTCTTAAAGATAATAGTTTTTATGTTGCAAAAACAAATATCGCAACAGGAACAGAATTTAGTGACACTTATTGGGAAGTAACTGATAATAATTTTGATTATTTAGGTTATTTGCCAAATCTTACTAACAATGCATTCTTTAACGAAGATGTGTTTGATCCTGCTACAAACATTATTGAATTTAGTGAAAATTTTGATGTAAGTAAAAACGGAGAAGTTTTAGTTGTTACTGTAAAACTAGAATCGACTGATAGTACAAGTAACAAACGATTAGCAATTTATAGAAAAGAAAACAACAAATATAAATTATACCAAACAATATCTGCTCCAATAAGTGGCTATGATTTAAAAGATCATGACTTAGATAAATTTTTAAAAGATGGAGACGGATGGATATACACAGATAGCGAAGGAAATATAGTAACTTCAGAAACTGGTTCTAGAACACAAAATTTAGATGCAACACCTGATTTGTATATTGATAGAACAAACTGGGCGCAAAGTGTAGTAATTAAACCAGACGGTAGACAAATTGCCGTTAGTGTCCCTTCAGATGATTCTCGAAAATATGGTCAAGGTGCAGTTTTAATTTATACACAAGTAAACGGAGAATTTGAATTAAGTCAAACAATTTATAGTCCTGCAGATGAAGTAGCAGAAAATTTTGGTTATCAAATTGCATTTACTAATGAAAACTTAGCAGTAACAAGTTTAAATGGTGATCAAACTATACCTACTACATTTGATAACCAATCTACAACTTTTGATCTAGAGTTTACTGCATTTAGAAATATTAAAATTGACTCTGGTGTAATATACGTATACGAAAATTTAAATAATTCTTATACCTACAGTGAAAAATTTAGATTTGATAATGCAACAGTAGAATTTGGCAAACGATTACTTGCAAAAGACAATCACGTATATGTCGGTATGCCGTTCTATAACAGTAACGACTCTAAAGGCATGTTTGTAGATTATAGAAAACCAAAAACAAAATTAGCATGGAATCTATATAAAGAAATTGTCAACCCTGTAAATTTAGATTTGATTGAAGGAGCATTTGTTTATAACAAAACTACTAATAGGATAGTAAGTTATATTGATTATATTGATCCAATACAAGGTAAAATTGCAGGTCCGGCAGAACAAGAAATAACGTTTAAAACTCAAACCGATCCAGCATTTTATAATGTTGGCACAACATCAGATAGAGAATACGATCCAAATCAAACATGGTTTGATGAACATGTAGGACAAGTTTGGTGGAATATTAGCACTGCTAGATTTAAGTATCCTTATCAAGGTAATATTTTTGAACAAAAAAATAATTGGTCAGTATTAACGGAAGGTGCTAGTATTAATGTATACGAGTGGATAGAAAGCGATTATCTTCCAAGCCAATGGAGTAATCTTGCTGACACAGAAGAAGGCATTAAACTAGGAATTAGCGGACAGTCTTTATACGGAGATACAAAATACAGTACAAAATTAATTTATGATGAAGTGTCTCAAATCTTTTCAACAAAATATTACTATTGGGTAGAATCTAAAAGAACAGTTCCTGATATAGAAAATAGAAATTTAAGTATTTTTGAAATAGTAAATTTAATTGAAAGACCAAGAGAAAATGGTTATAGGTATATTTCGTTTTTAGGTGCAGACAGAATAGTTCTAAATAATTTTGAAAATATTTTAAGTGGTGACGATTTAGTATTGAATATTAAATATAAACCGCAAGCTACAAAGGATTCTAATCTTCATAAAGAATTCAAATTAATCGCCGACGGCGATGCAAATTCTAAATTAGATGTAGACATTGAAAGAAAGTGGTTTGACAGTTTAATAGGATTTGATACTAATAATAGACCTGTACCCGATATTAAATTACCAGAAACTCAGAAGTATGGCATTTTAAATATGCCTAGACAGTCTATGTTTGTTAATAGAATAGAAGCTCTAAAACAAACAATAGAACGAATTAATATAATATTTAAAGATTTATTAATAGTAGATGATTATAACACAGCTCGATTGTTTGAAACCGATCTTGCTCCTACATTAATATCTTCTAAGTATGATCTTTCTGTAGACACTGTAGAAGAATTGCAATATGTAAGCACAAACAATTTAAGCCCTGCTAAATTAATACCTATTATATCTAATGGTGAGCTTGTTAGAGTTGAAATAGAATCTCCAGGCAGAGGCTATAAAACAGTTCCAACTATTAATATAAATGGATCTGGCGTTGATGCAGAAATAAAATTACAAATTAATAACTTAGGAAGTGTAATATCTGCAGAAGTTACTAACACAGGAAAAAATTATACAAATCAAACAACAATAAGTGTAAGAAGATTCAGTGTGTTAGTAAATGCAGATTCTACTGCAAAGAATCTTTGGAGCATTTACGGATATAATGAAATTGACAAAACATGGTTTAGAACATCTACCCAAGGTTATGATGTTCCAAAATATTGGAATTATATAGATTGGTATGCACCAGGATATAATCAGTTTACAAAAATAAATTATGAAATTGATGAAAGTTATGAATTACAAGAATTAGAACCAGAATTTAATTCTATAATAAAAATTAAATCAATTGGAAGTTCAGGCTGGTTATTACTTAAGAGAATAGGCACTACTGATAATGAAGATTATACTGTAGATTATGAAACTATTGGTCGTGAAAACGGTACTATTCAATTCACTTCTAATCTTTATAATATACAACAGTCAACAGTAGGATATGATAATAGAAGTTTTGATAGCACTCTTTACGACACAAATCCGGCAAAAGAATTAAGAATTATTTTTGAAGCACTAAGAGATGATATTTTTATAAATGAACTAGCAGTTGAATACAACCAATTATTTTTAAGTAGTTTAAGATACGTTGTAGCAGAACAACCACTACTTGATTGGGCATTTAAAACTAGTTTTATAAAAATTAATCATAAATTAGGTGAGTTAGATCAACCTGCAACATTTAAGAAAGACAGCTTAGAGTACTTTGAAAATTATGTTAAAGAAGTAAAACCTTATAAGACAAATATAAGAGAATTTGTTGCATCTTATGATAAAACTGATCCAACAAATTCTGTTGTAACAGATTTTGATGCAGCGCCGTTTTATAATACTACTACAAATCAAATTGAAACAATCAAAACAACCGTTTTTGATGGTGCATTGCTGCAAGTTGATAATATTTTACAAGAATATCCTAGAAAATATTTTGCTGACAATCTTGGAGCAGAACTTTCAGAAATCAAAATAAAAAATCCAGGTTCAGGTTATATATTCCCACCCAAAGTTATAATAGAAGATTCTAGTAATTCAGGTGCAACTGCTGAAGCCTTTATTGGATATGGAAAAGTTACTGCTATTAAAGTTCGTAATCCTGGCGGAAGATTTATTACTCCTCCTAAAATTACACTTGAAGGTGCACAAACTGAAGATGGTACACCAGCAACAGCATTTGCTATATTAGGAAAAAGTCTTGTAAGAACTCCTAGTATTAAAGTAAAATTTGATAGAGTTTCGGGAGAATACTTTATTGAAGATTTAGCAGTATCAGAAACATTTACTGCATCCGGTGTTGATACAATTTTTGATTTAAAATGGCCTATTGATGTTCGTAAGAATAAGATTAAAGTTTTTGTAGACGATCAAGAAATGTTAAAAAGCACTTATCAAGTTTCTAACAGAGAAATAATTGATCAATATACAAAAAATAAAGGAAGATTAACATTTAATAATGCTCCTACAGGTAATAGTGTTATTAGAATTGAATACTACAAGCCTTTAGAATTTTTAGAAGCAGCTGACAGAATTAAATTTGCATACAATCCGACTGATAACATGTTTGGCAAAGAGCTTAATCAGTTAATGACGGGTATTGACTATGGCGGAGTAGAAGTAAAGAGTTTTGATTTTGGAGGTCCAAGCGGATGGGATAGTCAGCCATGGTTTACTGATGCATGGGACGTTTATGAAAACACTTTTGAAGATGAAGTTTTTGTATCTGACGGATCTACTATTGCTGTAGAACTTAGAGCACCGTTAGAAGAAGGTATAGTCTACAATCTTTATAAGAATGGTGTAAGAATAGACGATCCTAATTACGGAACAGAAGATCAAACAAACGCATATGCTATTGTTAACAGTATTACAGGTGATGGTACAACTACTATTATTGAAACAAGCAATTTAGGCATTAACCTAAATGACGGCGACATCTTTATTGTAAGAAAAATTACAAGTGACGGTAGCATAACACCAGATCTTGCAAGTTACGACACAGCACTTGAAGGTGGAGATTTAGCATATACTACAGCAGCAGGAATAAACGCTGAAGAAATTATTACAGACGGTGATTTGTTTGTATCAACATCTCGTGCAAAAACTGAAGAGTTAGTTCCTGGATCAATGTTTGATACATTAGACATTAAAGTGTATACAAAAGAATCTGGAAATCAAGGGTTAATAATTTGTAATAATATTGAAACAGATATCACTGGAACATTTACTTACAATTTTGGTTTACTACCCGGCTCTAAAGATAGCATTTTAGTAAAATATGACGGAAATGTTTTAAGCAAAGATCAATATACTATTGATTGGCCTAATAAACAACTATCTTTAGAAGTAGAATCAAATAAGCAATTATCAATAATATTGCAAGAACAAAGTACAAGTACATCAGTAATGTATAGTGATGAAATTACAGTTGAAGAAACAGAACAATATGATTTTGTTATCGACTATACTTGGGATGATTCATTATCATTAAGCGTTACTGTAAACGGAGAATTACAAAATATAACAGTATTTGACTATTCCACAGAAGTTGCAGGTGATAATAGAACTGCATTTAGATTAGAAAACGCTGCTACACAAGGACAGATTATAAATTATACTATATTCTCTAATAACGAAACTGTTGATTTTAGCCAAGTTTTAACAGATGAATTTACAGCAAACGGAATTACACAAACTTATGCATTAAGTAGTGCTCCATTTTACTCGTTACCAACAGAACACAACATAATTGTTAGAGTTGATCAAAATATTCTAAATAGTGGATACAGTCGTAACTTTACTATACCAGAATCTAATCAAAGAGAATATCAACTTGAACTATTCCAACAGCCTGCAGGATCGTTATCTGCAGAAGGATTGAAGGTATTTTTAAATGGAGAAGAAATATTTACTCCTGAACAGTGGCGTTTAGATATTGCAAATAGTTCTGTAATATTAGGTGATGAATATGGCCTACCAGGCGATAATATAGAAATATATAATATTTCTGAAAGTGAATATTCTATAAGTGGCAATGAAGTAATATTAAAAGATTTACCAGGCGTCAATTCAAAAGTTTATGTTTACCAATTTAGTAATCATAACCTAAAAGATATTGAAAAAATACAATACGATGTTGTTAAAAGAGAAACTTTAATCAATGACGAAGAAACAAACACTTATAATAGACTTACTGCTGGAGAAATCTTACTAAGAAAACCTGCGTTAGATGCACAGTATGTTTGGATTACAAAGAATAGCGAGCTTTTAATTCCTAGTGTAGACTATTATGTAACAGATAATAGAACAAAAATTCAACTAGTTGAAGTACCTGCTGCAAACGATGTAATAGAAGTTATACATTTTGCTGCTGAAATATCACAAGATGGATTTAGCTATAGACAATTTAAAGACATACTAAATAGAACGCACTTTAAGCGTTTAGATGCAAGTACTGCAAAACTAGCTCAGCCATTAAACTATTATGATCTAAGAATAGAAGTTGATAATGGGATAGATCTACCAGTACCAGACAAAGGTAAAAATATGCCAGGAATTATCTTTATTAACGGAGAACGTATAGAATACTTTGTTAAAGAAGATAATACTTTACGTCAAATTAGAAGAGGAACATTAGGTACAGGAGTTCCAACTGTTCATAATTTAGGAACAAAAGTATATAATCAAAACATAGAAAAAACTGTACCATATAAAGATCAAAACCTTGTTGCAAACATTACAGCAGATGGCATTGTTAGTACATTTAATATTGGTTATAATATCGAAAGTATTAATGAAATTGAAGTATTTGCAGCAGGAAAGCGTCTAAGAAAAAACAGTATATCTGTTTTTGACCCAACAATTGATATTGATAGTCCAAATGGAGATATAACTATTGAAGCCGAGTTTAGCGTAGATGTTGATAATAATAGTATCACATTATTAAACACACCTACTGAAAATTCTCGTATAACTATAATCAAAAAACAAGGTCAATCTTGGACTAAAGAAGAAGAAACATTAGGTGATGCTCAAAATTCCATTGCAAGATTCTTACGTGCTGGAACATATGAGCATCCTGAATAAATACAGTATAGGATAATTTGGATAGTATAATGCAAGATAATCATGGAATATTAGTACAAGGTCATATAAAAATATTTGACCCTACTTCACAAGAAGTTTTTATAAACAAAAGAAATGCAATCCATTACGAAAATATGAGCATTGCACTTGCCGAAAGTCTTGCAAATGCAGGAGAAGGATTTGTGTATGAAATGAGTTTCGGCAATGGCGGAACAAATATTGATCCAACAGGTATTATCACATACCTTACTCCAAATTCTACAGGTACAAATGCAAGTCTTTATAATCAAACATATACAAAAATTGTAGATGACAGTAGTGTAAACAACACTGATCCTACACGTAATAAAATTGAAACAAGACACCTAAGTGGTACTAATTACACAGATATATTAGTAAGTTGTTTACTTGATTATGGAGAGCCAGAAGGACAACAAGCATTTGACACTGCTTCTAATACAAATGATGTTTATGTTTTTGATGAATTAGGGTTAAGGAGTTATAGTCCAACAGGAACTGGTAGATTATTAACACATGTTATTTTCCATCCTGTTCAAAAATCACTCAACCGTTTAATACAAATAGATTATACAGTACGAGTACAAAGTTTGACAGGATAATAAAAAATGGCATATCAAATTAGTTATACAGACAGTGTAAACAAAGGAACAATAATAGTTGAAGACGCTACGCTCAATACTGAGACCAGTTTAACTTTTGCAGGACGTGGTGTAACATCCTATGGCCAAGCAGTAGCAGAAAACTTTTTACACTTATTAGAAAATTTTGCAAATAGTGATGCGCCAGAAAGACCTGTAGAAGGACAATTATGGTACGATACAAGTGACGGAGTAAATCAATTAAAGGTTTATGACGGAACTACGTGGACTGCTAGTGGAGGATTAAAAAAATCTTCTTCGCAACCCGAAGTTAGCAATAGCACTGCTGGTGATTTATGGGTAAACACAGATAGTCAGCAATTATATCTTTTTACTGGAACAGGATGGGTGTTAGTTGGGCCTGAATTTAGTGACGGTTTATTAACTGGAGCTGTATCCGAAAATATTACTGGATCAAATGATTCTGTTTACACAGTATTAACAATTAAAATAAAAAATAATCCTGCTATAATTATAGCAGACACTGCTTTTACTCCTAAAACTGTTATCCCTGGTTTTAGACAAGGTATCAAAGCAGGTATGAATATTACTAGTATACCACTGGTAGCAGATACCTTAAAATATTATGGAGTGTCTGAAAAAGCAGAAGCCTTAGTAATTGGAGACGAAGTAGTACCTGCTATAAACTTTTTAAGAGCAAATGCTAACAGTCAAACTAATTTTCCTATTTTAATTAAAAACAACGAAGGACTTACAGTTGGAACAGGTAACCAGTTTAAATTAGGGGTAGAAAATGAAGCTGTAGTGATGCAACAAAACATTGTAGGTTCTAGCATAGATTTTAGATTAAAAACATCATCTGCACTGCCAACTGTAATGAGATTAGATTCTGAAGGATTTGTAGGAGTTAATACAACTGCACCAGAAGTAGAATTAGATGTAAAAGGAAATTTAAAAATTTCGCCAAGAGAAGGTAGCCCAGATACAGGTGTTTTAAATGTTGCAAACACAACAAATAGCACAAGTATTAATAGTGGCGCTATAATTACATCCGGTGGTGCAGGCATTGCGTTAGATCTAAATGTTGGCGGAAATGTTGATATTGGAGGCATCTTAGTAAGCGGTAATGTTACTCCTGACTCATCTGGTGTAAGAAACATAGGTACTACTAATAACAAATATAATCAAGTATTTGCAAATACATTTATAGGTAATGTTCAAGGTAATGTTAGTGGTACGGTTACAGGTAGAGCAGGTTCTGCAGACAGATTAGCAAGTGCTACGACTTTTACTGTGACAGGCGATGTTGAAAACAATAGTTTTGAGTTTGACGGTCAAACGGGCGGCACAACCAAAAGTTTCAATATACAAATTGCAAATAGTTTTATTGCTAATAAAGATGTTACCTTTGATGCAGGTAACGCAGACGAATTATTATTAAATGTTAAAACAGGCGAAACGGGAGTTTATAGGATATCAAAAAGAAATTTCCTCAAAACGATTCCGTTAGTACCAGCAGGCGCAATTATGCCGTTTGGCGGAGAAGAAGCGCCACAGGGATGGTTATTTTGTGATGGCAGCGAAGTTCAAAAATCAGACTATACAGAATTGTATAATGCAATAGGATTTAATTTTAAGGATGCTTCTTTGTTATCAGACGCTGGCGTAAATACTTTTGCACTACCTGATCTTAGAGGTAGATTTGCATTAGGTCTCGATAATATGGGAGGACCGAGTGCAAATCGTGTTACTGATATTGCAGCGGATGCAATAGGCGGTAACGCAGGTAGTGAAACTAAAAATATTAATGTAGAAAACCTTCCTGAACACGAACACGATATGGAAGCACCGACAGGAGCTCAATACTACGGTCTAAGGGTTGGATCTGGTGAACCAACTGACGAAGAAGCAATACCATTTACAATTGATCCTGGCACAGGCGGTACTCAAGCATATCCGGCAAGCGGAGGAGTTAAAACTACTGGCGATCTTGCACAACCTCTAGATACAATGAACCCATATCTAGCTGTTAACTACATAATTTATACGGGGCAATAATAAATGAGTTATCAATTAAACAAAACAGATGGAACATTACTAACAGAATTAATAGATGGTCAAATAGATAACTCATCTACTAACCTTGTGTTAGTAGGACGAAATTATACAGGTTACGGCGAATACTTTAACGAAAATTTTATTAAACTTTTAGAGAATTTTTCAAATACTGCTGCCCCTAGTAATCCATTAGTTGGTCAATTATGGTATGACACAGCAGATCAAAGATTAAAAATCTATGATGGAACAACATGGAAAGCTAGTGGTGGACCTTATGTACAAGATACTCGTCCGCAAATGGTTGCAGGCGATTTATGGATTGATAACTTAAAAAATCAACTTTATGCTTTTGACGGAAATGATCTTCTATTAGTAGGACCTCAGTATGCAGACTCACAAGGATTAAGTGGATTTCAAATAGAAAGCATACTTGATACTCAATCTAGATCAAGAACTCTTGCTAATTTATATATTGGTGGCGAACTAGTAGCAGTAATGAGTGGACTTACATTTACACCAGTGTATAGCCAAAGAATTTTAGGTTTAGTAACAGATGATAATCCTAATGGCATCATATACGAAGGCATAAATGTCATAGATACAACAAACTTTAAGTTTTACGGAACAGCAAGCGGAGCAAATGCTCTTATAACAGGCTCAGGAATAACTAGAACAGCTGACCAATTTTTACCTTCTGATGCTAACGGTGTTACAGTAGGTACATTAACAGTACAAAATTCAGGTGGTATAACAATTGGTCTGTCGCAAAACCATGTTCAAAAAGTTGTAGGCCCACGTTTTTACTTTGAAAATCAACTTCTAGATAATGATATTAGTTTAAGAGTTAGAACTACACCGTCTGGAGCAGTAATTATCGATGCATTGTATATTGATGCATCTGAAGAAAAAATTGGTATTTTTACTAATACGCCTGAATATACGTTTGATATAAACGGAGATTTACGAGTAACTGGAGATCTTGTTGTTGAAGGTGATACTACAACAGTTGAAACTGCTACATTGTTAGTTGAAGACAAAAATATAGAGCTAGCACATGTTAATGGTGGTAGTTATGGTGATAATACTGTTGTAGACGGTGGCGGCCTAACACTATTATCTAGTTCTGGAAATAAAACTTTTGTTTGGAAAAATACTGCTAATGCATGGACTTCAGGTTCTAATATAGATTTAACTACAACAACTTCAACTTATAAAATTGCTGGAGTAGATAAAGTATTAAATGATAGATTAGGTTCGAGTATAATTTATGCTACTGGTTTAGTAAGAGTAGGAACCCTACAATATCTAAATGTAGATAGTATAGGAATAGATGGTAATACTATTCAAAGTGCTACTACTTTAAATATTGCATCAAATGCAGTAGACGGCGATGGCAGAGGCATATCGATTACAGGTTTTGGAGACATACATGTAACCGATAGTCAAAAAATTACAGGGATAGCAGATCCTACAGAAAATCAAGATGCTGCTACAAAGTATTATGTTGACAATGTAGTTGCTACAGAACCTATTGTGTTTTCTATGGATATTACTGGACTAGGATCTGGTGCTACTTTATATACAAGTTTATCAGACTATTTAGATGATTTGTATCCTGCTGCACCAGAAAATGCAGGCAAACCGGCAAGAATACACGCAACGTCTTATGCAGGCGCCACAGTTAGTGGTATTAATGTATCTGTTGCAGACAATAATACAGGGGTTCTACAAAAATCGTATATAGATGTCGACTTAGCTGGCGGCGGAACCGGCGCAGTTATACAAGACATTGTTGCTAATACAACAGCATCTGGTAGTGCTGTACTAACACCAACTAGACAACTTTTAACCTTCCAATCGGACGGATCAGCATGGAATTTTGTAAGTGACACTGCATATCCATAATTGAATAAATAAGTATAATACTTAGGGGCTTGACACAATGGCATATCAAATTGATAGATACAATAATACACTACTTACTACAGTAGAGGACGGAACAGTAGATCAAACTACTGATCTTAAGTTTATAGGTAAAAACTATGCAGGTTATGGAGAAATCCAGAATGAAAACTTCCTGTTTTTGCTAGAAAATTTTAGTGGAGCAAATCAACCAGCAAGACCAATTAGCGGACAAGTTTGGTTTGATAGTGGCAACAGTAAACTTAAATTTTATGATGGTACACAGTGGAGAACTACTGGTGGTGCCGAAATAGGTGCAGACGAACCTGCAGGACTTGCTGAAGGTGATTTTTGGTGGGATAATGCCAATGATCAATTGTATGTTTATAATGGAACAGCATTTATATTAATTGGCCCACAGAATGCAGGCGAAGGCGTAACCCAAATGCAAAGTAGAGAAGTACTTGATGACGGTGGCGCAACAAGAAGTATAATTACTGGTACAATTAATGATAACGTTGTAATGATTATTAGTAGTAGTACGTTTACATTAGCAGCAAGTGAAACAGCCCTTAAAAATCTTGATGCATTTAATGTAATTACTAAAGGTATAACACTTATCAATTCGTCCTCAGGTGTAACATCAGATGCACACAGGTTCCAAGGCACTGCATCTAACTCAGATAAACTAGAAGGATTTTCTGCAGATCAGTTTGTTAAAACAACAAATCCAAATTTTAATACAGTTGTAACATTCCCAGATGCAGGTGTACAAATTGGTGATAGCCAAGATTTAAGAATTAAAGTTGAAAACGGCACAGAAGGTGTTATTTCTAACATTACTGGATTAAACAGTAAAATAAAATTTAAAGCAACAAATGGCACTGGACAAGAAACACATGTAGCTACATTTACAAGTGCAGGATTTAATCCTGCAACAAACAATACATTTGATTTAGGTAGTGCATCACTTGTATGGAATGATGTTTATGCTACTAACTTTGTAGGCATAGCATCTAAAGCTGCAACACTTAATGATGGTTCGGGAAATTATAGAACTGCTTCAGTTGCAACATCAAATAATACTGTTGCAGTAAGAGATGCTACAGGTAACCTAAGTGCAACATTGTTCCAAGGTACTGCTACACAAGCAAGATATGCAGACTTAGCAGAAAAATATAGCACAAGCGAAGAACTTGTTCCTGGCACAGTTGTTTGTGTATGCAAACACGATGATCATGAAGTTGAAGCTGCAAATAGAGGGTGTATAGCAATTGGTGTTGTATCAACAGATCCTGCTGTAATGATGAATAGTGATGCAGAAGGACAATACATTGGTCTAAAAGGACGATTGCCTGTAAGAGTAATTGGACCAGTTGCAAAAGGCGATGCTGTATATGTTGACGACAATGGTTGTGCAAGTACAGCAATTAATGGAGGTTCAGTTGTTGGCATTGCATTAGAAAGCAACTTTGACGAGGGTGAAAAACTAGTAGAATGTGTTCTAAAGGTATAAGGGATCGTCATGGCAGAAATTACAGCAGCACGAATTAACAATCTGCAATCTAGAATAGAGCTAGTATTAGGTAACGGATCGGGTCAAACAGGATATGGTCAAACATTAGAAAGCACTCAAGTGCTACCTGGAGACATTATTGACGCAGATCATGTTAATGCTTTATATGCAGATATTATTAAAGCTAGAATACACCAAGTTGGTCCTAGCCACCCTAGTGTTACAAGTGTTGCAGAACTTCTAGAAAACCAAAACGTTGTTGCTGACGAAACTTCTTTTATTGTAAACAATAGTGGTTTAGTATCATCTGATCCAGCCGGTACTAAGAAAGGAATTTCAGATTTTGAAGATCTAATGAGTTTAGTAGAAATAGACAAGGTTTCAATTGATCCTAGTCAAGCAGGACTTGTAACAGCAGCTACATCTACTCGAACAAGTACATGGAACGGATTAATATATCACGAGTTTATTGTAACATTTTTTAGTGCAGATGCTAGAAGACATTTTTTTAATACAGGTGGCCAAATAAGATTGGATCCCTCCAATACAAATGCTTCTACACCAAAAGGATTAGATTGGGCAGCATTAACAAATGAAATTGGTATTATATCTTTTGATGCAAACGGAACTAGTGCAAGTTCAGGTTCCGGCGCAGCTATAGGAAATTTTGACTTAACTACAGCTTACCAAACAGTGTATAGTAAAATTGGTTCTGGATCATACAGTGGAATATATGCTGGAAATACATTTCAATTAAAAGCTAGAGCAATTAGCGGAACCCAAATTTCTTTTAGAGCAGAATTTAACGATGTTGTAACTGACAACCTTATAGATAATAATGTCGATGGCACACTAAGAAGTGTAGTAAGTTTATATAGAGCAACAGGTGAAGTAAGCGTACCTGCTCCTGGTGTATTTACAAGTGTAGATTTAACAGGATCTACACCTGGATCAGGACCTAGGTACATACTTACACCTAGTGTTTCTGCTGTAAATGAAGGATCACCGTTTACAGTTACATTAAGTACATTTAATGTTGCTTCAGGAACAAACGTACCATATACAATTTCAGGCGTAACAGCAGACGATTTATTATCAGGTTCACTAACTGGAACATTTGTATTAAATGGAGCAGGAGTTGCAGTTGCTACGTTCTCTGTACTTGCTGACGAAGCTACAGAAGGTATAGAGTTCTTTGACATTGCACTTGATAATAATCAAGCAACCGCAAGGGTTACAGTTAATGATACAAGCACAGAGCCAACTGAAGCTACATATGTCCTAAGTCCTAGTTCTGTGAGTATTAATGAGGGCGGAACTATTAGTTTTACGCTTACAACAACAAATATTACCAATGGCACACAAGTACCATTTACAATCAGTGGCATAGAAAGAGAAGATCTAGCAGACGGCACATACGACTGGGACGATTGGTATGACGAATTTAGACAAGTATACTGGGATGGTTTTACAAAAGCTGAAGTATTGCTTACAAAAGATATAGTGTTACCTTATTATACATCTAATAACGAATATTCAACATCATTAGGTACTAGATATGGATTATTTAGAAATCCAGGTGCAGCAGGTATTGCGTATTGGGTAAACGACATATTAAGTTTAGGTCAAGCAGAAGCTACATTTAGAAATAACTTTTTCTATGCAGCTAGCCTAAATACAATTCCATTAGAATATTTAGATTATTCTGGAGGGGAATCAGACGCTACTAGGTCATTAACTAATAGTAAAGACTTTATTGCTGGAACAGACGCAGGTGTTGCTATTGATAGAGGCACACCAGGTGGAAGTATTTCTGCAGAACTAACTGATTACTTTACAGTTTATAGTAATACAGCAGTTAAAAACTACAATGTTGTAGCTGACTATTTAACAGAAGGTAATCAAACAATGACTGTAGCACTTGATAACGGAAAAGCTACAGCAAGTATTACAGTAAATGATACAAGTATAGATGAAACAACGCCAGACGCACCTATTGCAGTACCTGTCGTAAACAGCTTTGCATGGAACAGATCACCTGCATATTGGGGAGATCCAGTGTTTACATCATGGGACGTATCTAATGCTGATTCGATAAATGTTTCTATTTCAGGTCTAGGCATTGCATCAACTACAGATAGTACAAATGCTACAGGTAGTAGTAATGTAATTGTACTAGAAGAAGCAGACGGAACAGGAAACCTTGTTGCTACGCTTACTGCTACTAACGCCGGCGGCAGCGTTTCTGCAACAACAGAAATCCCAGTTAGCGCACCGCTACCAACAATTTCAGCATTCTATTCAGATCCATTAAGCGAAGTTGAAATAGGCGATCCTCTAAGACTAGTTTATGCAACTTCAAATGCAATCACAGCTTCAATTACAACCGATTTTGGTGTTAATTACAGCTCACTCGATTTACCAAGTGGAACTACCGGTGCAATTGTTTTTGACGGCACAAACTATGGCGGGCTCGGAACTAAAACAGCAACATTATCAATTAGTAATGCGTCAAATGATACGTTAGAGCAAATTATAACATTTGATGTTGTAAATACTGTAGAGCCTGTAAGTCCGTCTTGGTTAGTAGCCCCTGAATGGGCAGGATTATTTGAAACTGTAGCATTTGGCACTACAGGAAGAGGCTTCCTACAAGCAACAGGTGACATTGACTCAGTTGAATATACAGTAACTAAACCAGATGCAACTACAGAAACAGATGTAGTAGATTATACACCTGGCGACAATTACTATACACCTAATATTAGTTTCTCACAACAAGGTGCGTATACTATTTCAATGACAGTATCAGGAAGCGGCGGTTCGTTAACAGCCTCTGATACAGTAACAGTGTTACCGCCAGCTTAATGAATGAATACTTAATAGAAAATAAATAGTAATAAGGAGAAATAAAATTGCCTGTTACTATTAATGCGTCTAGATTTAATGACTTATATTCTCAAGTAGAACAAATTCTCGGACCCTCCACTTCTGCGACTTATGACTGGGACAGCTGGTACGATGAATACAAAACTACATACTGGAGCGGCACTGCAAAATCAACTGTTATTGCTTACAAAGATTTTGTGTTAAATTTATACGAGAGTAATGATACTTTTAGTACAAGCCTAGGCACTAGATACGGATTGTTTAGAAAAGCAAAGGCATTGGGTGTAGCATATTGGGTAAATGACTTAACTAACGGTATCACCCAATCACAAACCATAGATAACTTCTTTTATGCTGTAAGTTTTAGTACATTTGTCCAGTCAGACGGCCAAACAGATGCTCAACGATCATTAACTTCTAGTAAAAGTTTCTTATATTCTGGAGTAGGAACTGTAGTATCAGATAGGGGCATTGCTGGTTACGGGTATGGTCAAACATTATTAAGTTCTCCTGTAATTTCTGATACAGATATTGTTGACGATAACGAATATATTAACTTATACAAAGACATTGTAAGAATAGATGCACACCAAAACGGATCGTCTATTACAATAGATCCCTTTGTTGTAGGAGACTATGCTACAAACTTAGCATCAACAGACAAAGTAGAAGAAGCATACATATCAGGACTAGAGTCTAAAGTAGCGTCTTTAGAAACAACTAGATTCAATATCGATGTAGCAAATCAGGCAAATATTGTGCCTTTATATCTTTCAGATGGTACTACTCAATTATCAAGCTCAAGAAGCTTAGTGTGGAGAACAACTGTTAGTCATATTTTTACTGTAGATTTTAGTAGCGAAACTAGTTTAGATAGTTTTTTTAATGCAGGCGGACAAGTACGTTGCGCACTATCTATAGCTTATACAGGATCACAGCTAAAAACAAAAAATTGGCAAACTTTGTTGAATACACTTGGACAAATTGCTGTAAGTATTGATAAAGTCACAGACAGTACAGGATTAACAACTACAAAAGGTTACGAAGATTTAAGTAGTTCGTATACAAGAATTTATACTAGTGGTAGTGCTGTGTCATATAGTAATAATAGAGTTGTAATAGATGCTCTTAAAGTTAATTCGCAAAAAATTCAAATCAAACTTAGTTGCCAAGATGCTCATAGTGAAGTGATTGATGAATATGTTCAAGGTACACTTAGTAGTTCTATGTTCTTAGCTATTCCTAGCGGAAGCATTTTAATAAACGGTGAGACAATTGATACTGTTATCTATGACGAATCAGATGCTGTTGGCGCAACAGTTTCTAATTTCTAAGCCAAACTTTCCTTGACAAATTAAAAAAAGTGTTATATACTATAAGTTAAAGTATAGTAGGAGTATCTCTATGGACGAAAGACTTAAAAAAGCTCTTGATTTTAGCAACTATATGGTTACTTTTAACAATCAAAAAAGATTATTAAAAGAAACGTACAATCAAGATCTTTTATATTATCATAACGGCGCTCAGTTCACAGTAACCAGAGAATTAATTAATTTTTGTTACACTCTGTTATCAACAGATAACACTGAAGTTGTTTTAGTTGACGATAACGGAATACCTGTTCAAATTACAGATTTAGATGACTTTCATTCTAATATTATAGATGTTTATTTTACAGCATCTAATGAATATTATAACAAATTTATGAATTTAAAAAAGCAAAGATCGGTGCCTAATTTAGTTGACGCAAATGAGTAAAGGTGTATTAGTAATTGCTAGAAATAACAATAACATTGACTATGTAAAACAAGCAGTGTTTTTAGCCAAACGAGTAAAAAAATATCTAAATCTACCTACATCTATTATTACAGACAATGTTGCGTATTTAGAAAAAACGTTTGATAAAAATATTTTTGATAAAATTATAAAAGTTGACTACGAACACAAGTCAAACTCAAGAAACTTTTATGACGGCGGTCTTGCATCAAAGACTGATACTTTTAAAAATTCATCAAGATCGTCTGCATATGATTTATCACCTTATGACGAAACTCTTTTATTAGATAGTGATTTTGTAATTAATAATGATTTGTTTTTAAATTGTTTTGATAGCGATCAAGATTTACTATTGTATAAAAAATCTTACGAACTAAGCGGAACAAGAAATCAAAAAGAATTTGAGTTTATAAGTGATAGCGGCTGCGAGTTTTACTGGGCAACTTGTGTGTTTTTTAGAAAAACAGATGACAACAAATTATTTTTTGATTTAATAAAACATATACAAGAAGAATGGAATCATTATAGAAGAGTATACCAAATACAATCAAACTTATTTAGAAACGACTTTGCATTTAGTATTGCATTGCATATATTAAATGGTTTTAACAAAGGTAGCTTTTGTGGAGAGATGCCTGGTAAATTACTTTACATTACAGATCAAGACATATTGTGGAATATGAACGACGAAAGTATGCTGTTTTTAGTTGCTAAAAAAGATTATTTAGGCGAATATTATGCAATTAATACCAAAAATATGAATATGCATGTAATGAATAAGTTTAGTTTATCTAGAATTATAGATGAGGTAGGTTATGAGTAAAGGTTTCTTAGTACTTGCACAAAATTCAAAGTCTGGCAATTATATAATGCAAGCATGTTTGCTAGCAATGAGTTTGCGAGCTAATAATAATTACAAAATTAGTTTAGTTACTAACGATGATATTCCTAAGCAATATGTAGATCTTTTTGATAAAGTTATTCCTATACCATTTGGTGATGATGCAGAAGACAAAGAATGGAAGATAGAAAATAGATGGAAATTATTCCACGCAACTCCTTATGAAGAAACTATAGTTTTAGACACTGATATGCTAGTGTTAGAAAACATAGATAATTGGTGGTCATTTTTAAAAAATTACGATGTATATTATACTAGTAATGTTTATGATTATAGAGGTAATATTGCTGATACATCATATTATAGAAAAGCATTTATAGAAAATAATCTTCCAAATCTTTTTTCTGGGTTTCATTATTTTAAGAAAAACGATTTTGCAATGAACTTTTATAAAGAATTAGAAACAGTAGTAAAAGATTATGGTAAATTTTATTCATCTGTTGTAAAAAAATCTACACCTAGTTTTCCTAGTATGGATGTATGTGCTGCTATTGCTGCTGTTAATTTAAATTGTGTAGATCAAATAACTAATCCATTTGTAAAAAATCCTACATTCGTGCATATGAAGCCATATTGTCAAGGTTGGGATAGTGTTACAAAAAGCTGGTTAGATAAGGTTGGTTGCTATATAAATTCTAACTGTCAAATAAAAATAGGAAACTATTTTCAAACAGGTATACTACACTATACTGAAAATGAATTTATAGAAAAAACGCCTGTATTAGAACGTTACAAGGTATTACTAAATGTCTAATCTAAAAGAATTACTAAAAAATATAAAAGTACAACAAGCCGAACAAAACGAAAGCTATGTTTCTTACGATAAAAAAGATCACAAAATTTATAAAATTACAAATCGTCGTCCACTAGAAACAGAATATGAAGTAGTTGCAGTTTCATCAGACATCGTAAAACCTATTTTAGAAGGCTCTAAAAGTGTCTCTGATTTTACTGTTGTATATGATTTTGCTTCAAAACAAGTAGTTGTAAAAGAATTAAATTACGAAGATCATTACAATTCTGCAGGATCTTTTATACATGAATTTACTAGAACTAGTGTATCTAAGGACAGCCACACAAATTTTGATAAAATTTATGATGGTGCAATTATTGATATATGGATTAAACAAGATTCATACCAAAAAAATCAACTTGTATATTACAAAGGAAGCATTTATAAATTATTAGAAACTAACAAAGAAAATGAAGATTTTAACTCTCATTGTGCTTCAGTGTTTGTAGAAGATGTAAAACTTACAACAGCGTCTACAACAGATCATAAAGTATCATTAGAAGTTAATAAACCTATTTTTGAAGGAGTACATGTAGACGTTTGGTATAAAGAATTAGAACATGTAACTGGACAACACGTTTTCTATAAAGGAAAAATTTATAAATTTATCAAAGATCAAAAAAGTAACACTAATTTTAAAAAGGAAAATTGTGAAGTTATTCTTGAAGATGTAATTTTATATAACGATGAAAATAAAATATTAAAATTTCAAGATGTTACTAAAATAGGTGAAAAATTTTTAGACTATAATAAACTGTATATGCGAGATTTACATGAGATTGCGCATAACAGAGAGTTTGGAGAGATTTTCTTTTATTCAGGGAATAATCTAATTGAAGTTAAAGACGACGAAATTAATGTAATCAATTTAACAAGTAGTGACATTTATTCAGTTGATAAAGATTTTTTACATATAGAAAATGTAGAAAATTTAAAAAATGGTTCAAAAGTTTTAATAGGTAAAGAACTATACAAATATAGTATAGATAAAACATTTGACTTAGTAATTAGGCAAAACAATAAATTAAAACGCTGGGAATTTATGTTAAACCCGTATACTAAAAAGTTTTTAAAATTGTCTGGTTATTCTACTGATGATGTAGTATATTTTAGTGTGACAGAAAAATATGATCCAAACATTTTGTATAAGTCTATTACTATAAATGTACAAGAATTAATTGATAACAAAGAATGTTATGTTCCATTTGATAATAATTGGAACCCTACAGAATATGAAACAAGTGTTTACACAACAAAATACTTTGAAAATTATGGACATGAGGTAATTGACTAAATGAGTAAATTTAAGCCGATAGATTATGATATTATATACCTTTCATACGACGAACCAAACGCAGAAAAAAACTATGCAGACTTGTGTTCAAAAGTTCCGTGGGCAAAACGTGTACATGGTGTAAAAGGATCAGATGCCGCACACAAAGCCTGTGCTAGACTTAGTGAGACAGATCGTTTTATTACAATTGACGGCGATAATATAATAGACGAAAATTTTTTAAATCAAGAAATTGATTTTGATGAACACGAAGATTTAACAAGTTGTGTAATTAGCTGGGCAGGAAAAAATGTAGTTAATGGATTAATGTACGGTAACGGAGGGATCAAGTGCTGGCCCAAAGACTTTGTACTACGCATGCGTACTCATGAAAATGCAGATCCAAAAAATGCACATGCGCAAGTAGATTTTTGCTGGGATGTTAGATACATTCAACAAAATAGTTGTTTTTCAGATGTATATAACAATGCTACTCCGCATCAAGCATGGAGAGCAGGATTTAGAGAAGGCGTTAAGATGGCTCTTGATCGTGGTGTAAAAGTAACTGTAGAAGAGTTTCATAAAAATCATTGGAAAAATTTACATCGTCTTTACATTTGGTTGATGGTAGGTGCCGATGCAGAAAATGGTCTATGGGCTATATACGGTGCCCGTGAAGGCTTATGGCGAACTATGTGTACAGATTGGGATTATGTAAATGTTCGTGATTTTGATTATTTAAACGAACACTGGGATGAGTTAATAGAAACTGTGACAGAAGAAAATTTAGAAAATGAAATAGAACTCTTAGGAGATATACTTATTGAAAAATTAGAAATTCCTATATCTACTATGCCATTAAATGGATCTCAAAGTAAATTTTTTAAAGCGGTGTACACTAATCCAAATAGATTAGACCAAATTATTGATATAGAATAAAGGAGCACTCTTGTCAAAAAGCTCGTATAACTCTAATGCAGAACGTGCAAGAGAAAATCTTAATAATATAAGTTGTTCAATGTGTCTTGCTAAGTGGACACAAGTAACAATGCACCTACATAACGGACATACGCACAGTTGTCACCATCCTGCTCCACATTTTATTCCGTTAGATGAACTAAAAAGAAATCCTCATGCATTACATAATTCAATTTATAAAATTGAACAGCGTAAAAAAATGTTAGCAGGCGAACAGCCAGAAGAATGCAATTACTGCTGGAATATCGAAAACTTAAATCAAGGACATCTAAGTGATAGACATTACAAAAGCGGTGAGGATTGGAATGAAGGCCAGTTAGAAAAAATACAACTTAATCCTTTAGATGAAAAGTTTTTACCTACATATGTAGAAGTTAGTTTTAATAATACTTGTAATTTTGCTTGCATGTATTGTAGTCCTCAAATTTCTAGCAAATGGATGGAGGACGTTAAACAGTGCGGAGGTTACGATATAGGAGACTACGAAGTACACAATTTAGATTACATGAAATCTAAAAATCTTATACCTATACTTGCAAGGGAAGAAAATCCTTACATTGATGCATTTTGGAAAATTTGGCCTGAGCTTTATACAAACTTAAAAGTATTTCGTATCACAGGCGGCGAACCGTTGTTAAGTAAACATACTTGGCGTATATTAGAATATATACAAGAAAATCCAAATCCTAATCTTGTACTAGGCATTAATACCAATCTTGGAGTACAAGATGTGTTTATAGACAGACTTATAGAAATTGCAAATGATCTAATACTTAATAATAAAATTAAAAATTTTGATTTATATACAAGTGCTGAAAGTTTTGGTGAACAAGCAGAATACATACGTGACGGAATGGAGTTTGATAGATTTTTAGTTAATCTAAATAGAGTTACAACAGAAATACCTATGTTAGATTGGAAAGCTAAAACAATCATTATGGCAACCTACAATCTATTAAGTATTCCAAATTTTAGAAAATTATTAGAATGGCTTCTAGAATGGAGAAAGGCAAATGGTTCTAATACTTGGAAAAAACTTTGGTTAGATATTAGTTATCTAACTTATCCTGATTGGCAAACAGTTGCACTTGCAGGCGAAAATGAATTGCGTATTATGGAAGAAGACTTAACATTTATGTTATCTAATAAGGAACAATTAGTTGGACATCACGGCTTCCAAGATACAGAAATTGAAAAAATGCGACGAGCAATTGATTTTGTTAAATCTAATTTAGATAGAGACAAGTCAAGAGAAATGAAACAATTTTATAAATTTTTTAGTGCGTATGATTTTAGAAGACAAAAAGATTTTTTAAGTACATTTCCTACTTTTACAAAATTTTATTACCGGTGCAAGGATTTAGCAGATGGATAAAGTTTTAATTTGGGCGAGACAAGATTTAACAGAAGCTAAATGGAAGAGAACTGATTTTAATGAACCATTATATTGGTTTCATAGTGGACTTAAAAAAGAACACCTTGAAGGATTTCATGCACATGTTGATCCTTATATTTCATTAGGAGCAACACGATTTCCTGCAACAAATGTTTATCAACCAGTAACTAGTTTAAAGCAAGTTAAAAATAAAAAATATTATTATCCTGTGCCATTTCAGCCTCATCCAAATTTAGCAAAAACTTGGAAAGAAATTGCATATATCGAACCTGAGCATTTAAAAAGAATTAGAAAAGGAACATGTAAAATTTTAATTCTTAATGTAATGGAGGGTTGGAGTTTCAATACACATTTTAAAAATATAATTGATATCTTTATCGAAAAGTATAATTTAAATTATCAAAATTTTGTTATTTGTAGTGGAAATATATTAACACCTGACTTTAATACCAAATCAGTTTATTATAATTGGTGGGAACAACATATGCGCAATGATAGAGCACTTTTTGATTATGCATCTATGTATCGAGTATTACAACCGTACGAACGTAATAGAAAACATAAATTTATTTGTTTAAATAGGCGTCCTCACGCTCATAGATTATTATTGTCAGAATTTTTATATACAAATAACTATTATAATGATGGTATATTAACTTGCTGTAAAGAAACTGATAACGGCAATACTGTTTATTACGAAACATCTTTAAAGAATTGTGAAGAGTTATATCCAGGTATATGGAAAAATTTTAATGTGGATTTTTTAGATAAATTACCTTTAGTATATCAAGATGGAATAAATGCAGCAGATGATAATCCTACTGTAGATACTAAACCTGACAAATTTTATAATAGTTGGTTACATATTGTTACTGAAACATATTCTCACAATGGACAAAGTTTTTTTAGTGAAAAAATATTTAAACCTATAATTTATTGGCAACCTTTTATTTTAATTGGTGCTCATAATGATTTAAAAAATTTTAGAAGTTTGGGATATAAAACCTTTGATGGGATAATAGATGAAAGTTATGATAACATTTTTGATAATACAGAACGGTTACAAACTGCATTTAAAGAAATAAGCAGGATTGTTTCTATGGATCATGCTGAATTGAAAAAGTTATACAGTGACTGTCATGAAATTTTGACACATAATTTTTATCATTGGATGTACAGACAAAATAATATGCATGCTGATCTTAGGAAAGATCTGTTGGAGGCACTATATGGCTAGATTATTTGCGTTTGGGTGTAGTTATACATATGGTCATGGACTTGCAGATTGTATAGTAGGAAAGCACAATGCAGGTCCTGAACCTAGTAAATTAGTATATGTTAATTTGCTTGCTGATTATTTAAATATAAAAGAAGTAAAAAATTGTGCCCGTCCTGGAAAAAGTAATAAATGGATTTTAAGTGCATTAGAAACATATTTAGATTTAATAAAACCTGATGACACAGTTATATTACAATGGAGTTTTATGGAACGAGATTGTATATTAGGCAATGAATTTAGAAAAAATTATATGAAATCTATAGATCTTGGGCCTTGGAAAAAAGACTATGTATCAACTACGTATTATAAAATGTTTTATAGTTCATACAACAATGAAAAAACCACTAGCTGGTACATAAATTATGCAGACTTTTTACTCAAACATAACAATATAACTAAAGTTTTACACACTGCACCTCCAGGCGGCATAGATATCGAAAAAAACATTATAAACAAAGAAAATTATTTGAATACTTGTTTAGCCGATCATAGTATTGATTATGCACAAGATAAAAATCATCCAGGTCCAAAAACACACCAATTATTTGCAAATTATCTGTTAGAGAACTGTCCATGGTTAAAAGAGTAACTGAAACAGATCCACAAGCAGCCGCATTAGAAGTGATACCTTTACTTAATGAGATATCGCCTAGTATGTGTATGGCTAAATGGTTATGGTCAAGTATTCATTTAACAACAGGTCTAACTAATAGTTGTTTCTTGCCGCCTTTGCATAAAATAGATGCAGATGAAGTTGAAGAAAATTTTAAAGCACTACACAATACAGCACAAAAGAAAAAAGAACGTGCTGCAATGTTATGCGGCGATAAGCCAGAAGGTTGTTCAACTTGTTGGCGAGTTGAAGCAATGAAAGGTGATCATCTTAGTGACAGATTTTATCGTTCATCAGAGCCTTGGGCGCAAGACGGTTGGGATGATGTACTTGCAAAAGGTGCAGATGGAGATATTGAGCCACGTTATTTAGAAGTAAACTTTAATCATGCTTGTAATTTAGCGTGTTCATATTGTTCACCTCATCTAAGTTCTAAGTGGGCAGAAGATATTGAGCAAAATGGTCCGTATCCTACGCTAGTACCACACAACAGTATAGATTACTTTAAACAAACAGGACAATACCCAATACCTGTTAGAGAACACAATCCGTATGTAGAAGCATTTTGGAAATGGTGGCCAGACCTATATCCTAAACTAAAACATTTCCGTATGACAGGCGGCGAACCACTACTTGACAAGAACACTTTCCGTGTACTAGACTATGTAGTAGATAATGGTCGTCCTGATTTAGATATGAGTATTACTTCAAATGCAAGTGTCCCTGAGAAAAATTGGAACCGTTTTGTAGATACAGTGAGTTTCATTACAGAATACAATAAACTAAATTCATTTAGATTGTATGTAAGTGTAGACGGCTGGGGAACGCAAGCAGAATATATGCGTGATGGTTTAGACTTTGATCGTTTATGGAACAACGTAAACAACTATCTAGCAAAGACACACAACGGTTTAGTAACGTTTATTGTTACGTTTAATATGTTGAGCTTGCCTAGCATTAAACGCTTGCTAGAGGGCATATATGCGCTACAAAAGGCCCATAATGTGCGTAAAGTACGCAGAGATGAAACTACAGGCAAACTAACATACTATGGTAATCATCGTGTATTTGTAGATACACCTGCACTACATCATCCTGCATGGCAAAGTCTAAAACTTGCTCCACAAGAACATTGGCATTATGCAGAAGAAGCATTAGAGTTTATGAAAGCTCATCCTGATGGACAACGAGAAACACGATGGTCAGGATTTAAACCACATCAAATTGCTAGATTTGAACGTTCAATTGAATTTATGAAGGAAGGATTTGCTACAGAGCAAGAACGTACAGAAGCACAACAAAATTTTGTTAGGTTCTTTACAGAATACGACAAACGCCGTAGCATAAGTTTTGAAAAAACATTTCCTGAATTTAATGGATTAAAAGAAAAATGGAACAAAGATTAACTAGTCCTAATGATATAGGTCTTTATAGTAATATATCTCTTGGAAATATCTGGTTTCCAAATCTAAAAACTCAACTACAACAAGGTTGGGCAGAAGTTTGGAAAGATTTACAACAAACATATTTTAAAAATGTAGGAAATCCTTATGCTGTATATTTCAGTGTTGACAGAATCAAATGGTTAGAATCTAGCAATGCTGTAATATCTGATAAAAACAGAGAAATATGCAATAAAAAAGGATTAAAGTTTTATCTCTGGGAACCGTTGTCAACATACGACACAAGAGTAGACAAGGATGGCATCTACACTAGTTGGATTGCTACAGACGCAGAGTACATTAGAGCTAGAGAGCTAGACAGTATTCAGCAGTATGTACAAAACAATGGGCTAACAAAAGTAGAAGTATACAGTCCTAGTTACAACAGCAAAAAATATTTTCAAACACATTATCCAGAACTTGAAATCGACTGTACGCCTGTAGGATGGATTTATCCTGCTACAATAAATGTTGGTGAACAAGAAGGCGTACACGATGGTAATTTAATTACTAAAAAGTTTTGGTGCGGCAATTGGCGTTATGCTAGTCATAGGCATTGTGTAGCAAGCTACCTAGTAGAAACCACAGACAGTTATAATCTTAGTTGGTTATACAACAGTGACGAAAAGGTGTTGCTAGATAATGCTTACTCAGAAAACTTACCGTGTGTTGATGTATTACGCAATGGAGCAAACAAACTAGCTGAACTTGCACCCTTGAGTATGGACATTCCTGTAAAAGAAAAATTAAACATAGATGATTACATAGATATTCATATAGACACAAATCCTAAAGATTCGTATGCAGAATGTTTTTGTGCTATTGTTAATGAAACACGTTACGCAGAACCAACAGGACTCTTGACAGAAAAGATAATGAATGCTATGCTTAACTATAAGCCTTTAATAATGCTAGGACCTCCAGGTAATTTAGAATACATGAGAGCTTGGGGATTCATGACATTTAGCGATTGGTTTGACGAAAGTTATGATACAGAACAGGATCATAGTAAACGTATGAAAAAGGTATTTGAACTAATTGACTGGATTAATTCAAAAACTATAGATGAATTAAAAGACATGTATGCAGACATGGCATATGTTTTAATTCATAATAAAACATGGATAGAAGAATTGCAGGAACGTCTACTAGAAGCACCTATTACTAAAAACAAAATATACAAGAGAATACGCTATGCTGATTAAAAATGAAAAGCCGCTTAAAATTATTGGATACGAACAAAGCATACTAACACAAGACAGTATGTTTTACGGCAAGAACTTTGTTAACGAAGATTGCAGCATTATAAGTCCGCAAAAATTTAAGCAATTGCAAAACAAAGATGATTTTCAGTATTTTATAGGATTTGCATTAGACTTGCAAGAACGTGCGCAAACAGTAGATTTGTTAGACGAGCATGACTGTGATTGTGTAACGTATATTCATGATACTGCTGTTATACACGAAGGTGCTGTAATTGGTAAAGGTTCGTGTGTTGCTAACTTTAGTACAGTTATGCAAGGTGCTGTAGTAGGCAAACACTGCTTTATTGAAACATATTGCCTGATTAGTCATGATGTTACTGTAGGAGATAATTGTATGTTCCATAGTGGATCTATGATTGCTGGCAAAACAAACATAGGCAAGAATTGTATGTTTAATTTTAAAAGTGGTGCAATAAACAAAATAGACATATGTGACAATGTTACAGTTGGAGCATTTTCTAACCTAACTAAAAGTGTTGACACCGCAGGGATATATGTAGGATCCCCTGCTAGATTGTTAAAGGCAATGTAATGAGTTTTGATGTTGTAGAACAATTTGAACATGAAGTAGCAAACTTTTTTGGCGCACCTTATGCTGTAGCAACAGATAGTTGTACACATGCTATTGAATTATGTTTGCGTTATAAGAATATAAAACATACAGCTTGTCCAAAGAACACATATCTAAGTGTTCCAATGACACTAGAAAAATTAAATATTGGTTGGCATTTTATAGGCGAAGAATGGTATGAATACTATCAATTTCCAAACACTCGTATAATTGATGCAGCAGTTTTATGGAGAGAGAAAAGTTACATATCAGGCACTTTTATGTGTTTAAGTTTTCAATTTAAAAAACATCTGGGTCTAGGTAGAGGCGGAATAATTTTATGTGACAGTGCGTTAGATCGTGCAGAACTAATAAAAATGAGCTATGACGGTAGACACAGAAATACACCTTGGGCAGAACAACAAGTACACCAAATGGGTTATCACTATTATATGACGCCTGAAACTGCTCAACTAGGCATAGATAGAATTAAAAACGCAATAGTATCAAAACCTAAAAAATGGTCATACAAAGATTATCCTGATCTGTCTACAATGCCTGTGTTTAGCAATAAATAATATACGTATATTATAGGAGTAAAAAATGAATATCGGTTTTATCGGTGTAGGTAAACTTGGCATGCCATGTGCAGAAGCTATTGTACAAAAAGGCCATAATGTATCTGGATACGATATTGCACCTAGAACAAGTAACTTTGTAACAGTAGTTGACACAATCGAAGATGTTGTAAAAGATCGAGATATTGTTTTTATTGCTGTACCTACACCTCACGATCCAGATTACGACGGCAGAGCTCCTACAGCACATTTAGAACCTAAAGACTTTGGGTATGGCATTGTTCAACATGTTATAGAAGAAGCAAACAAGCATATGAACAAAGATCAGTTGCTTGTTCTTATTAGTACAGTGTTACCTGGTACAACACGCAGAGAGTTTGTACAGCTAGTTACTAACACACGTTTTGTATACAATCCTTATTTAATTGCTATGGGCAGTGTAGCATGGGATATGGTAAATCCAGAAATGGTAATGATTGGCACAGAAGATGGAAGCGAAACCGGCGATGCAAAACAACTTGTAGACTTTTATAAAACTGTAATGGAAAACGATCCACGTTATGTAATTGGTACATGGGACGAGTGTGAATGCATTAAAGTATTCTACAATACATTTATTAGTGCTAAAATTGGACTAGTGAATATGATACAAGATGTTGCAGAACGTCAAGGCAACATTAATGTTGATGTTGTAACAGATGCACTAGCGCAAAGTACTATGCGTATTATGGGCCCGCAGTATATGAAAGCAGGAATGGGCGATGGCGGCGCATGTCATCCACGTGATAACATTGCACTACGCTATATGGCACAAGAACTAGGACTAGGTTACGACTTGTTTGACAGTATAATGCATGCTAGAGAGATACAGGCAGAAAACCTTGCACTCAAACTAGTAGAACAAGCAAACGAACATAACTTGCCTATTTACATTCATGGCAAAGCGTATAAGCCTGGCGTAGAATACTGTGACGGTAGTTATAGTCTACTAGTCGGGCACTACTGTGAAAAACATGGATTTGCTCCTACGTATATTGATCCATTAACTGGAGACAATAACGAACCAAACGGGCCTTGTGTAATGTTATTAGCTCATAGTGCTAGTACAACTTACAAGTATATGAAAATGGAAGGCGATGACACTGACACACTTTATTGTGTTGTGCCTGCAGGCAGTATAGTTGTAGATCCTTGGCGCAGTTTTGTATCTAATGTAAGTAAAGTTATCTATTACGGCAATACAAGAAATGTATGATATTGTTTTTATTTCATATCAAGAACCAAATGCAGACGAAAACTTTGAAAAATTAAAAAGTAGATTTCCAATGGCAAAACGTGTAGATGGTGTTAAAGGAATACATCAAGCACATATTGCCGCAGCTAAAAAATGTTTTACTAAAATGTTTTGGGTAGTTGATGCTGATGCATTAATAGTTGATGATTTTAATTTTGATTATGAAGTTGATGAATACAATTTAGAAACCGTACATGTTTGGCGCAGTCAAAATCCTATTAATGATTTAGTATACGGATATGGTGGAATAAAATTACTTCCTCGTAGACTGACTATTAATATGGATACTAGTAAGCCTGATATGACTACTAGTATTAGTTCAAAATTTAAAGCAGTTCACGAAGTTGCAAACGTAACAGCATTTAATACTGACCCATTTAATACTTGGAAAAGTGCATTTAGAGAATGTGCTAAACTTAGCAGCAAAATAATTGATAGGCAGAAAAATGATGAAACAGAACAAAGACTTGAAACGTGGTGTACAGTCGGAGAAGACAGACCTTATGGTTCCTATGCTCTTGCCG